>Ga0134121_10002040_pt1 | contig 17982 bp, 17 predicted proteins | sample KB301_FD_96463 | JGI IMG/M metagenome (GOLD analysis project Ga0134121, IMG submission 96463) | Terrestrial soil microbial communities without Nitrogen fertilizer from Kellogg Biological Station, Michigan, USA - KB3-0-1 | ecosystem: Environmental > Terrestrial > Soil > Unclassified ... | reverse complement strand
GGAGAAGGAGATAAGATCTCATCACGCGCGCTTGTAAATACGGATGAAATGCTTCGCACGCTGGATTTCACCAATCAAAATGTGGCCAGCGTTTCTTCTAACCTGAAAACACTTACTGAAACGATCAACGAAAGCAAGGGCACTCTTTATACAGTTCTGATGGATACTACGCTGGCGGTGCATTTCCGCAGCGCACTCATTAACATTGAATCTGCAAGCAACAACCTCAACAATCTTGTCACTGATTTAGCTTCTGTGGGCAGCGATTTGAAGGCGGGGAAAGGATTGCTCGGGAACCTGGTGGAAGACACGGCGCTTTCATCGGAATTCAAAAACACGTTGTCAATGATCAAGACAAGCGCACAACAGTTGAATTCTTCCACCGGCAACCTGCAGGATGTGCTTGAAAAAGTAAACCACGGCGGCGGGACATTGAATACGCTCATCAGCGACAGCGGCACGGCCATACACCTGAAGCAGGCCATGTACAACATCGACAGCAGCACGTACAAGCTCAATGAAAACATGGAAGCGCTGAAGCATAGCTGGCTGCTCAGGGGTTATTTTAAAAAGCAGGACAAGAAGAAATAATTTATTTTCTTTTTCCATTCTCCTTGGGGTAGTGCATCGGTTTCAAATCAAATTATTCTTGCCACCAAAGCTCCAAAACACCAAAGGCCACTAAAATTTTTTGGTGTTTTTTTTGGAGTTTTGGTGGCGATGCCTTTATAGAATTTCAATGCTGTCGGGTCTTCGAACGAAGCCAGTGAGGGGTGAGACCCGACTTTTCATGAGTATAAATTATCCATACTCTTATGTCTTCGAATTTAATTTCCAAAAGGCTATTCAGCGGCCTGTGAAGCAGCAAGTTCATGAATATGATTTTCGTCATGAGCGGCAATGACCACAGTCATTCCCTGCTTTTGCTTGATGTCTTAGTTTGCATGCCGTGAAGAGATCGGTTATGCAAATGAAAAGACGTCTTCGGAAATTGTCCATCTTCCTCCTGGTGCTCAACAGCATTCCCGCCTTGCTCGCCGGCTGGAACCTCATGATGAACCCTTCGGGTTCGGGGCTCAGGATGGACGTCGGCTTGCTTGAGTTTACGCCATTCCACAATTTCCTGGTTCCGGGAATCATCCTGTTTACCATGAACGGTCTGCTGAGCCTTTTCACACTCACTTTCCTTTTGATGAAAAAGGTTTACTACCCGTTGCTCGTGAGCTGCCAGGGCCTCATACTTACCGGATGGATTACAGTACAAATCGTTATGATCAGGGATTCAAGCTGGCTGCAACTGACATACGGATTTGTCGGCCTTGCCTTGCTCACAACAGGCATGCTGCTGGAAAATATTCAAAAGACAGAAAAAATTTATCAAAAGGTTTAACAGCACAAGCCTTTAATTCCTGAAGAATATCAGAGTGAGTGCAACAAAAAAGAAAATTCGTTTTTATTTTCTGTCATTTCTCAAACATGATTTCAGGGCAAGCATCACGGTATTCTTTGTAGCGCTTCCGCTTTGTCTTGGCATTTCATTGGCTTCCGGCGCGCCTGTATACTCTGGGTTGCTTGCCGGGATCATCGGTGGCCTCGTGGTTTCAGTCCTCAGCGGATCGCAGCTAAGTGTAAGCGGACCTGCAGCCGGACTCACTGCAGTATCCTCAGCAGCAATTCTGCAGATGGGCTCCCTCGAACTTTTTTTTCTTTCCGTGGCCTTAGCGGGAATTATCCAGGTTCTTCTCGGGGTATTTCGTCTGGGCGGCTTTACTCATTTCATTCCGAGTTCTGTTATCAAAGGAATGCTTTCGGCCATCGGCATCATTCTCATCTCAAAGCAAATTCCACTGCTTATCGGTTATGACCAACCCGACTTCTGGAACAAAGAGCTCTTCAACATTTTTACTTTCGATCACGTCTATTCACACATAGATAATTTATACCACCATACATCGGCAGGAGTTATTCTCATTTCGGCACTCTCGCTCGTCTTTCTTTTTGTGTGGAAAAAGGTCATGCCGAAAAAACTTTCTTTTTTTCCAGCCTCGTTTGCTACGGTTCTGTTTGGGGTAGCGCTCACTTTTATTTTCCAGGCCCGGTTCGGCATGCTCGTACTTCATCCGTCGCAGTTTGTGACGTTGCCGGAAAATGTTTTCAGCCAGGTTACAATCCTTGATGCCCGCAATCTATTCACTCACTACGAAATCTGGAAAACGGCCGTAGTTATAGCCGTGATCGCATCCCTCGAAACGCTTTTAAGTATAGAGGCCATAGACAAGATTGACCCCTACAACCGCATCACGCCACAAAACCGTGAACTCATCGCGCAGGGAACAGGAAATTTTATCAGTGGGATCCTCGGCGGAATCCCCATCACTGCCGTTATCGTACGCAGCTCTGCCAATGCAGAAGCCGGTGCAAAAACCAGGCTCTCAGGGTTCGCACATGGCCTCTGGCTTTTGCTCGTAGTATTGTTTTGCATTCCGCTTGTGAATCGCATTCCATTTTGTGTGCTTGCCGTGCTTCTCATCCGAACCGGTTACCAACTCACCAAACCAAAAATGATCCTCGGAGTATACAGGCAAGGCCGCGAACAATTCCTTCCTTTCCTGATTACAATAATTTCAATTTTAAGCACCGATCTGCTCATCGGTGTGCTCATCGGTGTGGCTTACAGCATCTATTTTATTATCAAACATACCTATCGTGCCGGTTACACGTTGTCGCAAACTACTGAAGGCCATATCACACACTACCGTGTGGAGCTAGCACTCAATGTGAGCTTCCTCAACAAAAAACGTTTCATGGATATGCTCGATAAAATCCCTGAATACTCCGAAGCCACCATCGTTGGTTCCAACAGCGTATACATTGACAACGACATCCTCGAAATTTTTCAGTCCTTTAAATCAAAAGCACACCACCGACATATCCAGCTCACACTTAAAGATATTCCGGAAGTACAGACGATAGAATTGCATAAGTAGTCTTTTTCATTCGAGGATATCAGGTTCAATATGGATCAGCACATGACCCAGGCTGGGAATCTTTTCGCGCAATGTATCTTTTAACTGGTGCGCAATGGCATGTCCTTCTTTCACGGAAATTGTTGCGTCCACCGTGGCATGCAGGTCCACATGGTATTTCATGCCTGACTTCCTGATAAAACATTTCTCAGTGGAAAGCACGCCATTCACGGTCAGCGATACCTGCCTGATGGAGGCGACCAGCTCGTCGTATACATGTTCATCCATGATCTCCCCCAGAGCAGGACGAAAAATCCTGTAGCTGTTATAAATAATAAATCCTGAGGCAAACAGCGCTGCCCAGTCGTCGGCGGCTTCATAGCCTTTTCCGAAAAGCAAGGCAATGGAAATTCCGATGAAAGCTGCTACTGAGGTAATGGCGTCACTCCTGTGATGCCAGGCGTCGGCTTTCAACGCTGAGCTGTTTGTCTGTTTGCTTTTTTTTATCACAACCTGGAATGAAATTTCCTTCCAGATGATAATGCCTCCCAGTACCAGGAGCGTATAAGGCGCAGGCAGTTCATGCGGCGAAGAAATATTCCGGATGCTTTCGCATGCGATGATGGCGGCAGATGTTACGAGGAAAGCTACTACGAGAAAGGTCACCAGCGGCTCTGCGCGTCCGTGACCATACGGATGATTTTCATCAGGAGGCTTGTTGGAATATTTAATTCCGAACAGCACCAGCAGCGAAGAAAATATATCTGTAGTCGATTCCAGCGCGTCGGCGATGAGCGCAAACGAATTCCCCAAAACACCGGTCACTCCCTTGAGGATAGCCAGCACAGTATTTCCGGCAATGCTGAAAAGAGTGGTGCGTATTGCAGTTTGTTCGTCTGACCTCATTTAGTTCCTGGCTACTTTGATGACCATGGTGATACCGATCATGAGCAGAAGGACGAGTACAATCCTCCTGAAATTTTCCTGGGATATTTTCTTCAATAATATTTTCCCTGCATAAGATCCCAGGAATGCTGCAGCGAAAAGAAAGGGAATATAAACCAGGTACTTCATGTCGAAATAACCATTCGCAAAATAAACAACTGTCCGGCTGGCGTCCACAAAAAAATCAATGGCCGCAGAAGTGGCAATGAAAGTATTTTTTTCCAGGTTGAATGCTGCCAGGCTCATGCCCCTGATGGCTCCGCCCGTACCGATGAGGCCTGCGAGGAAACCTGCAGCCGTGCCCCCGGTGATGGCGCTCACGCGTGTGGTGGAGACTTTGAAGGAAGGATAGGTCATCATGAAGACGCTGAAGAGAATAAGAAAGATCCCAAGCGCCAGCTCCGCATATTTAAACTGCAGGTAATAGCTTAGCCACGCCCCGATGATTACAAAAATGGTGGAGGGTATTCCGTACAACAGCAGCAGCCGCATGTTTACACTTTTGCGAAAGAGGTAAAGCTTTGAGGTGTTGCTGAAGTCATGGAGAACGGCAGTGAGCATGAGCACGGTTTTGAAGTCAAGGAAAAACTGAGCCATCGGCACGAAGAAAACGGAGGAACCGAATCCCCCGATGGTTCCTACGATCTCCGAGAGGAATGCAAGGAAAAGAAAAACGACCGTGGAGAGCATGATGGCAAATGTATGATTCGGCATGCTACAGTAGCTGACCACCATCATCGCGCACAGTGACGGGCGTCATGTGGGCATCCAACCGGTCAAAAAAATAAATGCCGGCAAAATACTTTCCGCCGGAGATCATTCATTTCAACTACATTCGCTATTAATTCTAAATCTATCACTATGCTATACATCGCCATTTCATTAACGCTTCTTACGCTCATGGCCGGCGCCTTGCTGCTTTGGAAAACAAAAACAGATTCAATGGGCAACCTGGCGCGCTGGGTATCTTACGTTGTAATTATTCTTTCCATCGGCATGCTCGTCTGCCAGCTCAGCCGCGCTGGGCGCATGATGATGCATGCAGGAGAGATGCGTGAAATGCGTGAACATGCCATGATGGAAGGTAACATGATGCATGATCATGGGAAGCGGATGGACTGCTGCATGCATGATGGCAGGATGGATTGCTGCATGAAAGAACATGGAGGAATGTCCGCGGCGAAAGACAAATGCTGCGACATGGATAAGGAGAAAGAAGACGACGGAAAAGACTCGCTGAAATAAAAATTTTCCTCAGCGCCTGCTCAATTCGTAATTAGTAATTGGAATCAATTGGTAATTAGTAGCCGATGTTATTCGGCATGAAACACCAGCAGCGGAATATGGGTGTGATAAGCCAGGCGTTTGGATACGCTTACTCCAACCAGCCGTTCAAATAAACTCAGTTTGCGTTTGGAAACGGATATGATGTCAACGTTGTTGGAAGTGGCGAAATTGCTGACTGCATCTTCGGTATCAGCGCCATCAATGAGGTTAAAATAAAATTTATCGTAAGCAATGCTGGTCACAACCTGTTCTTTGAATCGCTCAAAGATGCTGCTCTCTACCTTTGGATGATGGCTGTCTTCCACGTGCACGATGATGATTTCAGGATTCCATGGTTTGAAAATTTCTGTCAGCAGGAAAATGGATTGGAAGTCATTGTCACTGTAGTTGGTGGCAAACACAACCTTTTGAATGCCATTTATTTTTGCATCATGAGGAACGGCAAGCACGGGACACGTTGCTTTTGAAACGACTTCAGCGGTGTTGCTGCCAAGGAGAAGTTCGCTTAACCCATGGGCGCCTTTCGTACCCATCACCACGAGGTCAGTATTTTTCGACCCGCAGTAGTTGATGATCTCATCTACGGCAAAGCCCATTGAAGATGCTGTTTCCACTTCTGCCGGAACCTGCCTGCTCCTGATTTTATTTTTCAGTTTTTCCAGTTGCTTGTTGGCCTCTTTGATGAGCTGCTCGTCGGGAACCTCAGCAACCATTTCATTGATGGCCACCACCGGAACCTTGATGGAATGGAAGAGCACAAGCTTGCTGCGAAGTTTTGCTGCCAGCATGGCCGCATAGCTGAGGGCATGGTCAGCATTATCAGAAAAATCTGTAGGTACCAGGATCTTCCTCACCGGGTTGAATCTCAGTTCTTTCATTATGATATAATTTTCTCAAAAATATGGCCATGGGTAACGGTTCGTGATGATTTTTGTCATAAACGGCGATGACATTCATCAAGTGCCCTTTTTGGGAAATAGAATAAATTTGCCTTAATGATAAGACTGGTTTTCAGACCCTGACCCGGGGTAAATAATTCATTTAACTTGCGGAGTTTCCCACCCACTACGATGCACAGGCGTATACTATATTTAGGAATCGCACTTACAGCGCTCATTTTTCTTGGCGACATTTTACTGCCTTCGAAGCTGCACCTGGAATTTATTTACGCCCTCGTCATCCTGCTTTCGATTTGGATCCCCGGTAACCGCAGCACCTTTGGTGCCGGAATTGTCATGACCGTGTTGATCGTGGTTGGCTATTACCTCAATGATCACAGGGCGGCAGGAGACAATGAAATTTCCATCATGCTTATTCCTTCCTCCTCCGTTTGGGCATTTGTATATGTGATTGTCCGGTTCAAAATGGAACAGGATAAATCAAAAATAAGTAATGAGTACCTGAATGCCATGTTTGTAAACGCCACCGAAGGGATGATCATCAGCAACCTCAAAGGTGAAATCGTGATGGCCAATCCTCACTCGGAGCAAATGTTCGGATATGCGTCGGGAGAGTTAAAATACAAAACTATTGAAACGCTTGTTCCCGGCCGGTTTGCGGCCAGGCATACCGGGCACAGGAATAAATATTATGGTGAAATGAAAACCAGGCCGATGGGGAAGGGCATGTCCTTGTTCGGTCAGCGCAAGGATGGTTCTGAATTTCCGGTTGAGATCAGCCTGAGCAATTTCCACATCAAAGAAGTTGCATTCATCATCAGTTTTATCATTGACATCACTGAACGCAAACACCAGGAAGAGCTGGTGACAAAAGCGAATACTGAATTAGAGCTGCGCGTAGAAGAACGTACAAAGGAATTGGCAGATGCCAACGAAAGTCTGAAGGGCGAAATGGAAGAACGTACGCGCATGGAAGAAGCCTTGCGCGACAGCGAGCGTCTGTACAGCACGATGGCGCACAATTTTCCGAATGGATGGATTGAAATCCTGGACAAGGAACTGAGGCGCGTTTTCTTTGACGGGAAGGAATTGCAGGAACTCGGAATTGACCGCCAGGAATTTCTTGGAAGGACTAAGCTGGAAAAAACACTGCTTCCTGTTTCCCCGGAAATAAAAACAAAACTCGAAAATGTTTTCAAGTGGGAGAGTGCCAATTTTGACATTGAGTTCATGTCAAAAATTTATGAGGTGAACGCCGTTCCGTTGCCTGATATCAAGGGCGTCGTGAAGGAAATCCTGCTGGTCGTTCAAAACGTTACAGACGTCAGGAGGGCTGATTCTGAAACACGCGAAGCGCTGATCAAGGAAAAACAACTCAACGACCTGAAGTCCAAATTCGTTTCCATTGCCTCTCATGAGTTCCGCACGCCGCTCAGCACCATTCTTTCTTCTGTATCGCTTGCTGAAAAATATTCAGCTTCCGCTGATGGAGACAAGCGCAATAAGCATTATGAACGTATCAAATCTTCCGTAAAAAATCTCACGGAAATTCTCAACGACTTTCTTTCGCTGGAAAAGCTGGAAGCCGGCAAGGTTGAATCGCGGCCTGATAAGTTTGACATTGTTGGTTTTGCAGAAGATATCAAAGAACAAATGCAAGCTCTCGCAAAACCCGGCCAGGAAATTATTTATTCTCATAAAGGAGAAGGAAAAACAGTGATACTTGACAGGCAGCTTTTAAGAAATATCTGCATCAACCTCATTGGCAATGCCATTAAATATTCTCCGGAAGGAAAAGCTATTGAATTCATGACGGAGGTAAATTCTGAAATAAAGATTGCCGTGAAGGACCAGGGCATCGGGATTCCGGAAGCTGATCAGCAGCATTTGTCAGAACGTTTCTTCCGCGCGCAGAATGTGACAGCCATCCAGGGCACAGGCCTTGGACTGAACATTGTAAACCGTTATGTCAACCTGATGAACGGGAAAATGGAATTTTACAGCAAGGAAAACTCCGGAAGTGAATTCACCGTAACATTCGACAACCGCTGAACCCGGATAATGATCAGATGATGGCAAGTGCAGGTGAGATGGCGCTGAGCCGGTTGCGCGTGCGTTTCCTTTGAACTCACAAAATAGTGCGGTCAGATATTTTCAGCGCAAGCAACGGAATGCTCGTCTGATGCGACATGATTTTCGTCATGCTTTGGTTGAACAGCGATTGGGGAAAATGTTTTTCGTGAGTATACATGGCCAGCATATCAGCGGGATATTTTTTGAGGAAGTATTCAAGCCCTTTCGTAACGCTGGTATTCTTTGAAATATAGCCTGAAATTTTCGGGTACTTTACACGCGAGCGGATTTTTTTTGTCATGCCTGACACGGCTTCCTCTGTATGCACCAGGTGCTTGTCGTCCACAAAAACGAAAATTATTTCGGCATCAAACTTTTTTGCCAGCGCTGCCAGGCTTGAAGCTACAGCAATGTTATCCTCGTGCAGGTCAGTTGCAAAAACGATTTTTTCTATTTGATGATATTCAGTCTGCTTCGGAATGCACAACACGGGGCACGTTGCATGCTGAATCACGGATGCAGTTGTGCTTCCCATCAGGAGCCGTTCCATTTTGCTTGTGCCTGTCGTGCCCATTACAATCATTTCTGCACCAAGTTGCGCGGCGCAGGCCGGGATTTCTTTTGACGCGGAACCCTCTGCAAGCATTGTTTTGATGATGGTATTTTTATATTTGTTCGAGAGCTTTTTTTGCAGCGTTGACATTTTCTTCTCCGCAGTTTCGCGGATGGCTGCTTTAATGTTTCCGATGTTCGTGAAATTCATTTCTGAAAATACGACCGGGGTTTCAAATACATGAAGCAAGAAGACGGTGGAACCGAAACGTTCTCCAAGCGCCACAGCATATTCAGCAGCATTGACAGCATTTTTTGAAAAATCTACGGGGCTAAGGATTGTTTTCATCGGTCCGTCTGCGTGGATAATGCCTTGACGGCTTTAGAAAGGGAATAAATAATAAGGAACAGGAATAAAGAGACTCCTGTAACAGCCAATAAAATGAAAAGTGTATTGACAGATTGTTCTGCGGCTCCCGGCTGCGATGTGCCGGTCTGTGTAGAAACTTCCTGTGCCTGGACGAGCGCAGCGGATAAAAACATAACCAAAGTGATGAAGTATTTTTTCATAGGGTTGATATTTATATGCTGCAAGTTTATCAACCGTGCCGGTTTTGAATGAGGACTTTCATCATTGACATGCATGATATAAATCATGCTCCTTGAAGCAGGCATTGCAATAATTTGTAGGCATGGAAGCCATGTGTTTATTCACGGTTGTTACTCACCAAAAGAGCCATGATCTTTTGTCAGTTGTTTTCACGTGGTACGAAATTGTATTACTTTTAAATTAAATTATGGAGTACAAAGACTATTATAAAATACTTGGCGTTGACAAAAAAGCCAGTCAGGAGGAAATCAAGAAGGCATTCCGCAAGCTGGCGGTTAAATACCATCCTGATAAAACCAAAGGAGATAAATCGGCTGAAGAAAAATTTAAGGAAGCAAACGAGGCAAATGAAGTACTTGGCAACCCCGAGAAAAGAAAAAAATATGATGAACTGGGACAGCACTGGAACCAATACAGCCATGCAGGGGCCAATGAGGGTTCGTTTGACGGGTCTGCATTCGGGGGACAGGGCAGAGGCCATAGGAGATCACAGGATTTCGGTTTCGGGAGCAGCGGCTTTTCCGATTTCTTCGAACAGTTTTTCGGGAGCTCCTTCGGAGGCCAGCAGTTCACGGGTGATAATTTCCAATCAGCCGGGCATGATCTCAGGCTCGACCTCGACATCACCCTCGAGGAAGCTTACAACGGAACGACCAGGCAATTCCAGGTGGACGGAGAAAAATTACAGATCAGGCTCAAGCCGGGAATGTATGACGGGCAGCAGGTAAGGATCAAAGGCAAAGGCGGAAAGGGCAGGGGCAATGGACCGCGCGGCGACATCTATGGATTTGTGCATTTGCAAAAGCACCCGCTCTTCACCGTCAGTAAAAATGATTTGCACTGTACGGTTGCTGTTGACCTTTATACTGCTGTGCTGGGAGGAAAAACTACAGTTGATACGTTAAAAGGGAAAATAAAAATCAGTGTCGCGCCGGGGACAGACAACGGCAAGGTATTGCGGTTAAAAAATATGGGTATGCCTTTTTATGATGAACCGGGTACGCATGGAGACCTCTATGCAAAAGTCAACATCCTGTTGCCTAAAGAACTTTCTCCGAAAGAAGTGGAATTGTTCGAGCAGCTCAGGAGCCTCAGAAAAAATAACAATGACTGACCATGTCTAAATTCTCAGAACTGATAAACGGTGAAACACCTGTGCTGGTGGATTTTTCAGCAGAGTGGTGCGGTCCCTGCAAGATGATGGCTCCGATATTAAAGGAAGTTGCCTCGCAGGTGGGTGGAAAAATCAGAATTATTAAAGTGGACATCGATAAAAATCCGCATGCTGCAGAAGCTTACCACGTGCAGTCTGTGCCGACCATGATCCTTTTCAGGAAAGGAGAAATTAAATGGAGGCAATCGGGAGTGATGCAGGCTGCGCAGTTGTCGAAGCTGTTGCTGCAGTATGCAGGCATGGAGTGAATCGTGGTGACAGGTTTACAAAGCCCTCAACCCTTCCGGTAATAAAACGCCATCAAGAACTTTTATAATTCAATGACTTCGCCTTCCTGTGCCGCATCCTTTTTGGTGCAGCAATAGATTGAAGAAAATTTTAGTGATTTAAAGCCCGTGCTGATCAGGTAAGAATAAATGAAAAAATAGATTTGTTCTCCGGATCTAATTTCGAAATTTACGGAGCAGTTTGCTTTTATCGCAAAGAGAGGTTTCCGGTTTTGTAATCCGAAAATAATTTTCAGGCATCATGAAAAAATATCTCTTCCTGTTATTTATTTCTTCCCCTTTATTTACCTCCGCACAAAATCCCCTTGCGAAGGTATGGGACAAGCGTTATGGAGGCACGGGCGATGACTGGCTGACGGCCTTTAAACAAACCAGTGACGGAGGATATATTCTTGCAGGCTATTCCTGGTCGGGAATCAGCGGAGATAAGACGCAGCCAATATGGGGAGGAGACGACTTCTGGATTGTAAAAACAGATTCTCTTGGAGCTTATCAATGGGATAAAGATTATGGCGGCATGGGCGCCAGTTTGCTTCAGGCCATCCTTCAAACCACAGACGGAGGATATCTTCTTGGCGGATATACCAATGCAGGCATCGGCGGAAATAAAACACAGGCCTCTTGGGGTTATGATGATTACTGGATCGTAAAAATTGATTCACTCGGAAGTTACCAGTGGGACAAACGTTTTGGTGGAACCATGAATGACAGGCTTTTTTCTCTTTATCAAACACATGACAACGGATACATTCTTGGAGGATTTTCCTTTTCAGGTGTCAGCGGTGATAAAACGGAAGCCAACCGCGACGCTACCAATACAACGAGTGACTACTGGATTGTAAAAACGGATTCGCTCGGCAATTACCAATGGGATAAGCGCTTTGGAGGATATGATGACGACGAACTTTACGCTTTGCAGCAAACGGCAGATGGCGGTTATATACTGGGCGGGCATTCGTTTTCAGACATTGGCGGCGATAAAACCCAGGCAAGCTGGAATACAGCTTATGCCGATTACTGGATCATAAAAACGGATTCGCTTGGAACCAAAATTTGGGACAAGCAGTTTGGCGGAACCTATTGGGAAGAATTCCATTCCTTACAGCAAACAACTGATGGCGGATATATCCTGAAAGGAATTTCTGCCTCGGGGATTTCAGGCGACAAAACACAGCCGGCGTGGGCAGGCCTTGACTATTGGGCTGTGAAAACGGATTCACTCGGAAATAAGCAATGGGATAAAGATTTCGGAGGAAACGGGATGGATGACATGGAAGGAAATATTTGTCAAACGTCAGATGGAGGTTATGTCATGTCAGGAAGTTCATCCTCTTCGCAAAGCGGAGATAAATCAGAAAATAATATTTCATTTTATGATGCCTGGATTGTAAAAACAGATTCGCTTGGAAATAAGCAGTGGGATAAAACAGTGCTCACGCTTCCCGAAAGAAAAATTCCTGCTTTTGTAATTCAGACAAGGGAAGGATGCTATGCCATAGCCAAGCCTACGTTCGGCGGAATTGGCGGCCACAAGACAGAAGCAAATTGGGATACAACCAATGGCTCTGCCGATTACTGGATTGTCAAATTCTGCGAAACAATTTCCGCAAATTTTACTGCTCCGGAATTTATTTGCCCGGGCACATGCACTGCCTTTCTGAACCTTTCATCAAATGCTACTTCCTACCAGTGGAATTTCCCGGGAGCAATACCATCATCAAGTAGTGACATCAATCCACAGGGCATTTGTTACAGCACTCCGGGTTCTTTTGATGTTCAGTTGATAGCGGACAACGCCACAACAAGTGATACGCTCTTGTTTGTAAATTTTATGACCGTTTATCCTCAGCCACCGCCCCAGGCCATCGCGCAAAACGGAGATACACTCTTTGCAAATCCCGGAGCAGCATCATATCAATGGTACTTCAACGGGAATATCATTGGTGCGGCAACAGGTTATTTTTATGTCGCAACGCAAAGCGGGAATTACAACGTGGTAGCCGCAGATGCGAATGCATGCGAAGTGGAAGCGGCAATTTTCAATGTCATTGCAGCGGCACAGTTGTTACAAGAGGACAACCCGCTTCAGGTTTATCCTGATCCCGTCGGCGAAAAGTTGTTCATTAGGAATAGTTTTTTAAAAGGGGCACGCATCCAAATTTCAGTTTATAACACGCTGGGCGAAATAATGATTTCAGAGCCTTGTAAAATTCCCGGCGATGTTCCTGAACTGGAGACTGATGTTTCCCGCTTACCTCCGGGACCCTATTGGGTTGAAATGAAATTCAATCAAAAGAATCTGCGCAGCAGGTTCATTAAGAACTGAATTAATTGCTGCAGTCAACCAGGGGGATGATCAGTTGACAGGGGTAAAAATATTTCCTGGATGGAAATCAGCTCCTGGAGCCCGAGACCCTGTTTCGCACAAGAATTTCTAAGAATGTCCTGTGCTGGATTTTGCTTTCAATCCATGCAGGGAAATCAAAATATTCGAGAATATTTTTTTCAAGCGGATCTTTCATTCTGTCAAGGTAATTTCGGAAATCCTGGAAGATTAATCTCTCTTCCAGGTCGCTTGAACGGTGAAGAATTATTTTTTCCATACAAACTATGAATGCTTGTTCAATACCGTACAGCTTTTGCTGCTTGCCAAGAAATTTCCTCGTGGAGCGTATCAGGTATTCAAGCAGGTCGAAGTTTTTTAATTCATAGTGGATGATCATGTTAAGGATGCGTGAGTAATTATGAAACGCTATGGTTTCAACAGAAAGTTTTGCATTGATGATTTTATTAATCCAGTCGAGAGATTTTTTATATTTTCCCTCTATAAAGCAGGAGTAGGAGATTGAATAATAAAACATGAGAGTGTGCGTTGTGCTGATCAGGTGATGGTACCGCTGGAGACCCTCTTCAATAGAACTGACAAGCTGAAATGATTTATCAAACTCCCCTGCGCTTTGAAAAAAATAAAAATCCCGGATGAGTGAGCGCATGAAGATGATGGAACGGATTTTCTCATTGTTAGCCGAGGGGTAATCTTCCGGAATATTTTTTAGTTTTTGAACGGCTTTCCAACGCTCTTCAATTTTTTTATTTTCGCCCAGGGTTACGATCAGGTTATTGAGTACCTTGATATACTGGAGGACATTCTGGTTTGTATACTCAGGGTTGTGCTCCATGAGTTCTACGGCTTTGCGCGCATAGTGCAGGTAGTTCTTCTTGTCATCCAGCGCAGAAAGATATTTGCCGATGGTCTTGAAGAGTAAAATCTTTGCTGTTATCGAAGTTGCATTCTTTTCGTTCTCAAAATATTTCCCTGATATTATTTTTTTGAATTGCCAGTTTTCCCTGTCATTCCTGATGAGAATCGTTTTTGTATAAAGCAACGATACCCTGTCATAAGCTGACTTGTAAAAACCAATATTCTCAAGTTGTGCAAGGACCTTCATTTCCAGTTGAGACAGTTGCTCGAGATCGTTGACAGCTAATTTTTCAATTGTCAGCAACCGCTCCCACTCCAGAATTTCAAGAAGCTGGCAAAAGCGTTCAAACAAGATCGCTGTTTCTTTTGCCTTGTTGAGAAGCTTTTTACATTGATCATAAAAACCCTTGTCGAAAAGTAATTGTACGCGGTTGAGTAAATGCCTGAGCTGGATCTCTTTGTTGTTGCCAGAATGATAAAACTCAAGCGAAACCAATATACGCTCGTAGAGGTAATTCTTCAACCGTGGCAACTGTTTAATGTATTTCTCCTTTTTAAGCAGCTTTTTTTCATCATAAGCGGTTTGCCTGTCAATTGCATTAAAGAGCTTTATGAAATTACTGCCTTCTACGCCTTGTTTGAAAGCGGTTTTTTTGATGTAGCCCTTCTCATTCTTGTTTAAGGACTTGATCAGGTAAAACAAATCAGTAGAAAATGTTTTTGGCATAGGCAAAACAAATTAGTCACCCAATAAAACAGAAATTCCGGTCTGTGCACGCAACCACTGTATGCAAACATCTGAAAAAAGAACGTCAGGCCGCAAGATGGGCAGGTCCGGTCTCGCTGCAGCCCTGAGGATCAAAACGTAATTTCAGAATAGGATCGGTTGGCAGGATAAAATTTTCCGGATGAGATTTGACGCCTGAAAACAGCAGGGTGAAAAATCGACGATAAAATAATTTGTGACCTAAAAAATATTTCATGGCATTCCAATATTTGTAAATCATAATAAAATGAAAACACTTTATTTTCTCAGGCTTTCTTTGAAAAGCGCACTTCTATTAGCGGCGCCTGTAATCCTTTTTCAATCCGAAACATCGGCGCAGTACCCGCGCAAGGTGTTGATCGAAAACTTTGACGCATTTTTTACGATGAGCCAGGCACAGGTTGTCGGATGGCTGGATTCCTGTTCTGAAAAATATTCCGGCCAGGTGATTCCGCTCAGGTACCAGGTAACCGATTGCCTTGCAGGCTGTGATCCGGAGGATGAACTTTCGCTGAACAAAACCACAAGCATTGATAACAGGAGCTATTATTATCCGTATCACACTACAGGAGAAGACATCTATTTTGACGGAATATTTTCACTCATGCCATGGCAGCTTTCCGGCGGTACTGACAGTGTATTTATGGCGCAGCGGCTCGCAGTTCCATCACCATTGAATATTGCAGTCCAGCACACCTTCAATGCCGCTCACGACTCCATTCACATCCATGTCGAAATAACTTCGGCGATCAATTTTATGGGTGGCACCACTTCGTTTTTGCGGATCGTACCGTTTGAAGAGACAATTGAATTTGAGGAAGCGCCGGGTACATATAATTATTCCGTGACGTCTGTTCCAAGGGTTGCCCGGGATCTTGTTCCCGATCAGACGGGCGTATATGTCGGCAGCATCAATGCAGGTGCAACAGCAAGCTATGATTTTGACTGGGCGCTGTATAGGGTATATGACATGGCCAACCTGCGCGTGGCAGCATTTGTCCAGGATGATGTAACGCATGAGGTAATCCAGGCAGCGCAATCTTTGCCGCAGGCTGTACCTCTTGCGGACTGCAGTGTGCGCCTCACAAAAAAACATTATTGTTTTCAAAACAATGCTTTTGTCTATCCCGAAATTGAAATCGGGAATGCGGGTGCATTTACCATCCATCACCTCAGCATTGACTTTGGCATAAACGGCCAGGCATTACAGAATATGGTGTGGACGGGTACGCTCTTACCACAAACTTCCGTGAGCGTACCCCTTGCAATTCCGGCACCTGCGCCGGGTAGTTACATTATAGAAGTGAACGTGCAAAGCGACCTGCCGTACGATACAAAGCCGTTCAATAACATCTTGCATTATGAACCGCTTGCAAATGCAAACAATGACCAGCATCTCACCTTCTACGTCATTCCACCAACCGGGTATCCTTTGTATGAAGGATTTGAATCGGGAATTTTCCCCCCGGCAGGATGGATCCTGGAGACGACAGGCTGCATAAAACATTGGGATGAATCCCCGCCGGGAGGATTTATGAGCAGCCCCACTTCCATGCTCGCCACACTGGGCGTGATGTTTAAATACCATGTTCACAACGAACGCACCGTGCTCACGACGCCATCCATTGACTTTACAAATGCCAACAGCCCTGTATTGACCTTTGACCGCGCATACCGATGCAAGGATTATGGAGGCAACTTTGTTCCTGCTTACGATACCCTGAACATTTGGGCCAGCACCGATTGCGGAACTTCATGGCAGCTCGTTTATCAAAAAGATGCCGCTGCGCTCACAACTTATTCATGGTGCAGCATGACAAATTACTGGACACCGTCTGCTGCAGGTGATTGGACATCCGATTCAATTCCGTTGGGCATATTTGACGGACTGAGCAGTGTGATACTTCGTTTCGAGGCGGTCTCAGGCCTTGGACAATCTTTATATCTTGATAACATTAATATTGATTATGGAATCATTGCAACCGCTGTTCCCGGAAACCTCGATAAAGATTTTTCAACTTATCCCGACCCTGCTTCTTCATTTTTCACCGTCCGACTCAACGGGAAATACGATTTGAAGAACACAGTTTTTAATCTCAGGGACCTGGCAGGTCGCGTTGCTTATTCCTGCGGATTTTCTGACAAGGGGAGCGTGCAGGTTGACTGCAGAAATTTTTCGCCGGGAGTATACTTCGGAGAAACGACGGATGCCGGGAGGAGAATTGTGAAAAAAATAATTATTCAGGAATAAGATTAAATGATAAAGGTTGCTGTTGAGTGTGTTCGGATGACGAATTGTTTATGATGATCCATTGATATGACAGTTGAAAAGTATCTGGGACGAATTGGTTATTCCGGGCCTCTCACAGTGACCATTGAAACGCTGTTCGCTTTACACAGAGCGCACGTCAGCAGCATTCCTTTTGAGAACCTGCACATTATCGGCGGCGAAAAAATAAACCTGTCGCCGGATTTTCTTTTTCACAAAATCATTGAATCCCGGCGCGGAGGCATCTGCTATGAGTTAAACGCATTGTTTTACCAACTGCTTTCACAACTTGGTTTTCGCGTCTTCATTGTTTCCGCAGTTACCAGGTATGGTGAGGAGTATGGAGAAGACTATGATCACATGGCGCTGGTTGTGGAAGTGGATAACCAGGAATGGCTCGTGGACGTGGGGCTTAGAGAGGCGCTGTGGCACCCGCTGTCCCTGTCAAAACAAACATGGTATCAGCATGGGCTCAGAAGTTATTCTGTAAGGCGCTATTCCAATTCAGGCTTTCGATTCATGAAAAAAATTCAGGGAGAGGAGCATGAGGAATATAAATTTATAAAAGACGGAAAACGTCCGGATCAGTTCAGACACATGTTTCGTTTTCATGAATCGAACCCCCGGTCTCCCATTAACCGCCAGCTGATATGTTGCATAGCCACGGAAAACGGAAGGGCTGTTATAAAAGGGAACAAGCTTATTTCCGAGGAAAACGGCAAGACTTCCGAGAACCTACTCAACAGCGGCTGGTTATCCTATACGAACCTCAAAGATTTTTGCATTCGGTTTGGATTTGATCAGCACACCCTTGAAAAAATCTTTTTTGTCGCAAGCACGCAGAACTTTGTCGCGCCTGATGCAACCGGCGATTTAAACTCATCAAATGGTAACAATGGGCGGAAAAAATCGGAACAGAATAAATGATTTCCGGATTTTTAAATCCTCTTCT
>Ga0134121_10002038_pt1 | contig 17986 bp, 17 predicted proteins | sample KB301_FD_96463 | JGI IMG/M metagenome (GOLD analysis project Ga0134121, IMG submission 96463) | Terrestrial soil microbial communities without Nitrogen fertilizer from Kellogg Biological Station, Michigan, USA - KB3-0-1 | ecosystem: Environmental > Terrestrial > Soil > Unclassified ... | reverse complement strand
CGCCCTGCCGGGCTTGCATTCGCTCCGCTCATCATTTCTTCTCCTGCTCCTGAATCTGCTGGTTTTTCCGCGAGAGTTCAAGGATCAGATCTTCGAGGCGCTTGTCGTATTCCGCTTCGGGAAGAAGGTTTTTCTGAAGGCGCAGATCCTCCACCTTTTGTTCGATCGCTTTTTTCTCTGTCAGCAGCGTCTGCAGTTTCGGATCGGACACGATGACAGGACGGTCTGCATTAAAGGAGGTCACACGCGCAAGGACAGGCGCCTCCTGGTCGGAAACGTTTGCGGCCACCTGCGCCGCGCCATTCGCACCTAGACCGGCATGCTCGGTTTGAATCCGTGTCTGCTCCTTGAAGAAACGATCGACCGCGGCGGTAGCGTATTTGAACGCCTCCCAGATGCTGACCTTCTTGTCCTTATCTTCGTCTGCGGCCAGGCCCTTCAGCCCCTGAAGAAAATACTCGTAGAAAACGGCCGGTTCCTTTTCCGTGGCGCGGCTCGACGCGACAATGACGCGATTCTTCGCGGAAATCTTATCGAACAATGCGCCACTGGAATCTGAGCCGGAGACGACGACCGAGCGCGCCGGGTTCAGGGAGTCGATGAGCTTGCCGTATTCCGTACCGGTAAGATCCGGCCCCGGAATGCTCAGTTTGTAGTCCGTGTCATAGCTGCCGGAGCCGATGAGAAACAGCAGAAAGGTATCCTGGGGCTTGACCTGCTGCTTCATTTGATCGAAAGCCTTCTGGATGGATTCCTTTTTCGCTCCATCTCCGGCTAGCAGGACGACGTGGTCCTTCGCGAACCCGAGGTCCTGCACCAAGGCGTTCTGAGTCCCCGTGGCCCACTTGGAGAATTTCATATCGTACTCGTCCGAGCCGCCAATCCCCTGGATGATGATGGCGCTCGAATCCGCAAGGGCGATCGCTGGAAATAACAAGATGGCCAGGCAAAGTCGATGAGCGGAGCGAATGCATGCCCGACAGGGCGCAGCCATCAGGGATAGTCTCATGCCAGTCCTTTCTTTTTCCTCCAGAGCCATTCCCCGCCAAGAAACACCGTCAGCATCATGAATAGAATGGGCACATCCCAAAGTTCCTTCTGCTCCACAAAAGAAGATTCGCTATCCACGTATATGGCGTCTTCCGGAATATCGGCGATCTTGTCGAGCGGATAATAACGGCCGGAAGTCTGGTCCGCGATGGAGCGCAGGTTACCTGAATCCAGCGCGGCGTCGTAAAACTCAACCGGGCGATCCTTCACCTGGAACGCAGCCTTATAGGTCCCAAGATTCTCCGTACCCTGTATGGCATCGACTTGAAGTTGGTACGTGCCCTCTTTGGTGGCGGCGGTCAGTTGGGCTTGATAGGCGCCGTCCTGCGTTCCGCTCCAATCCATCGGCAGAGTCTCGGTCTGTCCGTCGGGGGTGGTCAGCTTCAGCGTCACATGCGCATTGTTCAGGCGCTCAAAACTCTTATTTGCAACTTCGGAGCTGAGACTGACCAGTTCGCCTGGAAGATAGGTGTCCTTGTCTGAGGTCACGGACACGGGAGCGGGCGACGAACTGACGAGCCACCGAAGCATCTGCTTCCAGAAAAGCTCGGAGGTCTGATCCTCGGAGTCCATCAGCATCTGCCAGAGCCAGCTGCTGCCGCTGGTAAACGCCATCGTTCGGCCGCGGCCATAGCGTTGGTAAGCCAGCATAATCGGATTGCCGCCGGTTTTTTCCGCGTCGCCGCGGGCCAGCACGACGCCGCCCGGCTTCGCATCGCCAACGCGGTTGAAGTCGGCAAGAGGCGGCAGTTGCGCCCAGATCTTCGCGTTGGTTGCCGGATCGCTCGACAGGCGCATCAGGTTATGCGTCTTGCCGTGTTCGGTAGGAACAAACTTGATTTCGTCGAGAACCGGAAGCGCAAAGTCAGGCAGGAGTTCCACCGGCAGGATGTCCGCGATAACCGTGTTCTGGTACTTCCCCGCTGAGAAGGAGTTCTTCCCGCCGATCATCAGAAAACCGCCGCCGCGGTTGTTGACGAAGTCGACAATCATGTCGAGCTGCTCCTTCGAAAAGAAGGCGGCTTCGATGCTGCCGAACACGATTCCCGAAAACTGGTAAAGGTCTTCCTTCTTCTTGGGAAAGCCTTCCAGCTTTCCGATCCCCTTTTCGGAATCCTGATAGTAGAACTTGTTCTGCGAGGTCCGGAGTATCTCCTGCACTCCCAGGTTGGGGTCGTCCGCCACCGCCCGCCGGAAGAACTTGTAGTTCCACCGCGGCTCGCCGTCAATGTAGAGGATTTTGGGATGATCGTCCCGTACGGAGATCAGGGAATCCAGCGTGTTGTTCTCGGGAATGCGATCGTCGGCGGCGCGGATCGAGTACGAAAACACGCTGTTCCCGGCATTCTTCACCGGAACGTCGATTGAAACTTCACCGATCTGGCCGTCCGGCGGAAGGGTAATGTCATAAGGTTTCACCATCGTGCCGTTTTCTCGCACGTCCACGATGGCCTTCCGGCCCGCAAGGCCGGAACTCTTGATGGAAAGATCCACGACGGCAGTGGAGTCCTTGAGCATTTCGCGCGGTGACGTCACCTTGATGATCTCGGCGTCCTTGGTGATGTCCTGAGAACCCACGCCAACGGTGTAGAACGGAACCTTACGTTTCTCGAGGCGGGCCAGCGATTCAGTGAATTGCTGCGAGGCATTGTCCACGCCGTCGCTGAGCAGAACCACTCCGGTCAGAGGCAACGTTCCTAATTCCTGTTGAAGAAGATCGGTCGGAGCCTCCAGGCGAGTTCGCTTTCCATTGAAGCGAAGCTCCTGGACCGTGTCGACACGACGCGCCTCCTGGTTGAATTCCACAAGCCGCACCTTGAATTTCTTCTCGAGCTCGCGCAGGAAGTTGGTCTCCTGCATCTTCTTCAGCATCGCTTCCTGGCGGGACGTCTTGCCATCATCCTTGATGTTCATGCTTTCGGACGTGTCGATAACGACCGCAAGATAACTGTCCTGGGGCAGCACCTGCGCCACGTTCAGGACCGGCTGCAGCAGCATGAAGAGAAGGATCACGAACACAGCCGCGCGCAGCACGATCATCCACGGTGAAAGTTTTTCGCGCGCGACCTTCCGATAGAAGTAAATTGCGGCGCCGATCCCGATAAGGGCAAAAGGAAGAAACAGCCACTTCGAACCCAGCAGCCCGAAGGTGAGCCGGCCTTTTTCGTAAACGATCGGCCTGTATTTGAAGAAGAACTCAAAGATTTTCATGTGACTAGTGCGACATCGAATAAATGATGAAATTGAGACCCATGCGATAGGCCTGACCGGTAAGCGCGGCGGGGTAGCAGGGACGATCCATCCACTCCCAGGCGTCTCCAAGGTCGGAGTTATACGTAATCACCGACAACAGGCGGCCCATCTCATCCTTGATTCCGTAGATGCGCGGCTCCTTATCGTCGCTCCTCTCCCAATAAGGACCTCCGTTACAAGCATTACTCACGTTCGGAATCTGCATCACTGTGTCGACGTCAAAAAATGAATGAAAGACCTCATCCCTGATATCCAGTTCCTTGATGGGATGGTCGGGAAAGATTTTTCCCAGTTGAAACTCCACGTTCTCTCGCTCACGGAGTCCCCAAAAATCGTCGAAATGGATAAAGCCGCCGCGGAGCACGTACTCGCGAAGCCGTGCAGCTTCCTCATTGCTTAAGTCCAGACCTCTTCCCGGTTCGACCACATAGAGATACGGGTATTTGAAAAGATCCGGATCCATAATGGCGACCGAGTGAGGTGTTCGGTCGTAAACTCGCACTGCCGAAAGTCTTTCCACGCCCCACATGAACTTGCAGTCCGACGCCGGATAATCGGTCGCCCACGTACCGCCACCGCCGCCGCCACCTTCTCCGCGCGCCAGCGATTCGCAGTTGCGCTCCGTTCCCAGTTTTGGCGAGCTCTCGCCGGAATATCGGCCTCTCCCTCCTGAATAGATCAGACGTGTGAAATAGAATTCGGGGTTGGATTCTGGACCGGTATCCGCGAGGGAGGGCAGCACAAAAGCTGTTGCAAAAAGACCCGCGAGCAACACCGTCAACACTTTTTTCATAGTCCGTTTGTCGCGCGGGTTACGCCACTACGGCGCCCAAGCGAAACCGCTCTCATCTATGTTGGATTTTCAGCAAGCAACCGCATCATACATGAGAAGAATGTCCTCGCATACAAGGAACATCTGCGTTTGAAAGGCGACGTTTTAAGAACGTTGCGGTTACAGAAACAGCAGTGATGACAGAGGTTGGGACTAGAACTCCCCGACCTCGATGCCCTGCTCGCGGAGAGCCAGTACAAGGCCGGAAAGCGAACGGAAAAGGTGTGCGCGAATGCCCAATTGAAGCGCCGCTTCGATGTTTTCTTCGCGATCGTCGGTGAAGAACAGGGCTTCGGGCGCCTTGCCGGAAACGCGTATCGCCTCCTCGTAGATTCTGGAGTCAGGCTTGAGCGATCCCACTTCGTGCGAGAGGATTCTGTGGCCGAAATAATCGAACACGGAGTATCGCTTTGCAATAAACGCTGCATGGAGCTCATTGGTGTTGGAGACAAGGATCAGGGGATAGCGCTCCTTCAGATTCATCAGCAGAAGTTCCGGCAAAATGAGGTCCGGCAGGAACACCGACGACCACGCTTCCTCAAACTCTTCGATGCCCATGCACAGCTTCCCGCTCTCGCAGAGATGCTGGTGATACTCGGCGGTGGAGATTTCGCCGCGCTCGTAGCGGCGTATCCACTGTTTATCCCAGATGACTCGTTCGAATTCCTCACGCGACAGCGTCGTTTTCGCGGCGAATTGCCGCAAGCCAAGCTCGAAATCGAAATCGACGAGAACCTTACCGAGGTCGAACAGCAGCGCTTCAATCATCTGGCAACGATCTTAGCCCAGAATCCAACTGCGGATTACACGAACAGGGACAAACCGCCAAGGCGCCAAGATCGCCAAGACAGGAACGTAGGGAGCATCGCCCCTACCCTTGACGATTTTGGCGCCTTGGCGGTTTGTCCGCGGCTTAAATTCTTCCACACGTTAAATTCTGGATGAATACCGGTATACTCAAACGGCAATGAGATCACCTAATGAATTCATCAGCCGCCGCGACAGATGGCAGGCTGCACCCGAAGCTACCCATCGCGAAGGCGAGTACATTGACAAACTGTCCAAATCCAAAACCCCCGTCGTCGTGAAGCTCATCGACGGCGAAGAAGTTCGTGGATGGATCGAGTATTACGACAAGGACATCATCCGCATCACGCGTGCCACCGAGCCGAACCTCTTCATCTACAAAAACCGGGTGAAGTACCTGTTCGAAGACCCGGACGCCCGGCGAAACCGCAGTTAACGGCGTCGCATTTCGCGAATAACCGGGGGAAAAGTCCGGGTTTTCCGCGACAAATCAATACTCCCGGTAACTTGAGAAAATGTACGGGAACCGCCGGTTGGCATGATCCATCTCGGCTGGACTCCACTCTACGGACACCGAGCTCCCCGCTAAATCGAGTACCGCGGGGCCCAGCTGATTGAGAAGATCCCCCAGTGAATTCGCAGAGTTTCGATAGACCCCTCTCGTGCGCGACAGAAAAACTCCACCAGTAATCCACGCTGTCGTCGTACTGCTGGTAACGCGCATCGTTCCCTGCCCGATGACGAGGATCAAACCATTCCAGGTGAAGTTGCCGCGGACCGTAAGATCGCCCCGAACAAGCAGAATGCCGTAGCCTGCCGCGCCCCCAAACTCACAATTGCCATTGACGACCACGACCCGATAGTCCCCGGGGGAACCGACGGAGCCCAAATCGATAATCTCATCCCAGGCCGGGTCGAAGATCTCGGTCGCGTTGAGCGCTATTCCGTCAACGAAGCGCTCCGCTCCAGCCGGCGTCTTCAAGCGCGGATCGACGCCGTCGTTTGAAGCCCCTTCACTCAATGTGATCGCAGCGGCAGGGTTCGGAAAACCAGACTTGTCGAGCCGAACTTCGATCGTCTTTCTGGCCGCCCCGATTACTCCCGTACTCTGCAGCGTGAGGGGATTCGCCCGGAGCAACGAAACGGAGTAGCGCCCTGCTTCGCGGCCGGACGGGTCCAGCAAACGCTCGTCTCTAATAAAGGGCACGGACGAGGCGGCGATCATTCCCCGATTGAGGGTTTCACGGCCAGCCTCGATTCCGGACTCCGTCACATAAAGAAGTTGGGTAGACGTTCGATAGTTGTCACCGATCCAAACGTCGACCGTGGTCGCCGTCAGCAATGCGGCTCCCAGCAGTGAAAGCAGTAACAGGATCATGAGGGCCAGCACGAGGCCAATTCCCTTTTCGGAACAGTTCGCTCCGCTGCGCCCAATCGGACTTGCCTTAATTAATGGTTTCGCCCTATCGGGCTCACATTCGCTCCGCTCATGCGCTCCGCTCATCTCCTTATGGCTGCGCCCTATCGGGCTTGCATTCGCTTCGCTCGTCTCTTTATGGCTGCGCCCTGTCGGGCTTGCATTCGCTCCGCTCATGTCAACTCCCACTTGACTACCATACAAATGTTCGGGTATAAGACCCGACATGCTCACGGACAAACAAAAAGCCATTCTGGATTTCGTTCAGGACTATCTCGAAGCCCACCATTACCCTCCATCGGTTCGGGAAATCGGCAAGCAATTCGGGATCTATCCGGCCACGGTTCAGGATCACCTTTCGGCGATCGAGCGGAAAGGCTTCCTGAAAAAGAAAAAGTTCCAGTCCCGCACGCTCTCGGTTTCCGGAAACGCACGGCGTGGGGGCATCCCCATCGTGGGTACTGTCGCAGCCGGAGTTCCAATTCTCGCGCAGGAAAACATCGAAGACGTCATCCATCTGCCGGAACGTTGGGCGACAAGCGGGTCCTTCCTGTTAAAGGTAAAGGGCGACAGCATGGTCGGGGCGCACATCCTGGATGGAGACTACGTCCTCGTTCAGCCTCAGCAAACCGCCAGGGACGGCGAGATCGTCGTTGCCCTGATTGGCGACGAAGCCACGGTAAAGCGTTTCTACAAGACTGCTCAGGGGGTGACGCTGAAAGCGGAGAACTCCCGATTCAAAGACATCGAGATCTCCGACCAGGACGCTGCGGCTAGCGGATTTCAGATTATCGGCTGCGTGTCCGGTGTCATGCGCCTTATGAAGAATTCATGAATGAGCGGCGCGCAAGAGCGGCGCGAATGTAAGCCCGATAGGGCGAAACCATCAATTAATGCAAGCGCGCGCGAAGCGTGGGCGCGATAACGCGAAACCTCAAGCGATAGCGCAGCCATAAAGAAAGGAATTAATAATGAACTCAATGATGCAACTGGTGACCAAACCCATGAGCGACGCCAACGAAGAAGAAGCCCATGAAGGAAAGCTGACGGTCTGGCGGACGGAAGGACCGCTCGACGACCTGGCGTTAGAGCTTGCCGCGGAGCTCACGGCAAGCGGGGAGCGCCTGGTTGTCGTCGATGCTGCCGGGTGTTTCGATCCCTCGAAGGTCAGCCGTGCCGCCGTCACAGTCGCGAAAAATCTGCACGTCGTTCGCGCGGCTCACAGCGGCGATCTGCTGACCATTCTTGATGGCTGCGCCCTGTCCCTTCGCGCTACTGCGCTCACGCTTCTCGCGGACTTGCATTCGCTCGGCTCATCTCCTGGACCGGCGGTTCATAGCGCACAACAAAAAACCCAGGCGCGGCGGATTCTGATCGCCGGAATGCTCGACCATCTCTATGGACACGACATGCTGACGCGGGAGGCGGCCCGCGCACTGGGCCGAATGAAGCTCGTGCTCGAAGCGCTAACGCGTTCCGGGTTAGAGGTTGTCGTCGTGTGCAAGGTGGATCAGGCGGATCTGGGCGCACGAACCTATCTTCTCTCATCGCTGTGCGCTTCGGCCCATGAGGTTCATCATTGGCAACGAGGTGGACCGCTAACCGCGCAGCATTATGTAAACGGCGCCTCCGCCGCCATCGCATAGCCTCGCTGACGTATAGGCAACAACATGGCGTCCGAGACGCCGCGCAGACAGCCAGCGCTGGATGGATTCCTTGAGAATCGGCTGCTGCTTGTGGGAATGACGGCCGCGCCCATGAATCACCCGCACGCATGTCAGGTTGGCGCGCACTGCGGCTAGAATAAATTCGTCCAGAGCGAACCGCGCCTCCGCTTGATTCATCCCATGCAGGTCCAGCCAGGCCTGAATGGAAAAACGCCCGGCACGAAGATCCTCCAGATAAAGCCGTCCGCGAGGCTGCACGGCCCGCTCGATGTACTCGGGTGTCTGTTCAATGCCGACGTCGCCATGTCTTAGAAATTCCTGCAACGCGCGTAACGCGTCAGCCTCATCGTCCTGCGGTTGGATTTCCATCGGCGGGCGATGATGAAGAGGGACGGCGCTCCATCCCAACGCTTTCACATCTTTCATGGCATGATCGAAGAGGTCGTCGTCCTTCATGCCAGGCGGGAGTAGCGGACTGGCGAAGTCCCGCGGCTCCCCATCGGCGGTACCGTCGATGAATCGAATCCGGCCATTTCGAACGAGATCTGCCAGAACTGCAAACGGCTTGTGCATACTCCGCCCAGAACAGTTTACCCAAGTCTCATATACAATGCCGCGTCATGAGCGGAGCGAATGCAAGGCCGTCAGGGCGAAACCATCAAGTCATGAGCGGAGCGAATGTGAGCCCGATAGGGCGAAACCATCAAGTACTGAGCGGAGCGAATGTGAGCCCGATAGGGCGAAACCGTCAAGTAATGCTAGCCCGGGTGCAGGCGTGAGCGTGATAGCGCGAAACATCAAGCTAGCGCTCTGCCATCAAGGAACAATGAAAAAGATCTGGAAGCCTGCCGCGATTCTGCTGTTGCCCTTTTCCCTGGCGGCTTCCCTGCTGGCGCTGCCCCAGGTGCCGTTGGACACGCCTGACGAGGCTCCCAACTTCTACTTTACGCGCCTCGTCTATACCCAAAACCCTAACGGCGGACGGCGGGGCAACAGGGGAACCATGGCTCCGCCGGCGAATCAGTTCCAGTGTCCCGAATTCGGCGGAGGTAATTTCTTTCCGCTACAAGGCTGGGGATGGGCCACCGACTATCCAGGCGGCGACTGCAAGTTCATGGGAGCGATTCATCGATTGACGGGCATCCGCGTTCACGCCAATCCGCACGTGCTGCAGATTCTGGACAAAGATCTCTTCAAGTTTCCGTTTGCCTACGTCGTCGAACCCGGCCAAATGTATTTGAGCCTCGAGGATGCCAAGCGTTTGCGAGAATACCTCCTCCGCGGCGGCTTCCTTCATTTCGATGACTTCTGGGGCCTGAACCAATTCGAGACTTTCGCGGAACAAATCGCCAAGGTGTTCCCGGATCGCAAACTCGAACGGCTGCCAATGAGCCATCAGGTATTTCACACCTTCTTCGACGTCGATGAAGTGATTCAGGTTCCCAATCAACGCAATGGCTGCAATGGCGGCCCGACCTGGGAGCAGCCCGACGACACCGAGCCTCGCGTTCTGGGGATTTCCGACGATAACGGCCGCTTGATGGTGGTAGTTACCTACAACTCTGACCTCGGCGATGCGTGGGAATACATGGACCTGGCGTGCTACCCGGCAAAGTATTCGGGATATGCCTACCGCATGGGTCTCAACATCATGGTCTATGCCATGACGCATTGAAGGGTGACAACACCATGAGCGGCAAATTCTTGAAAATATGGGCGCAAACCTCCATGGTCGTGCTCGTTTGTTTGCTGGTGGCCTTCGTTTTCTTTGTCTTCTCTCGATAGCGCCGAGCCATTCCATCTGACGGTTTTATTCTTAATCGTCTATTTCAACTTTTACAAAATCCATTAACTGTACTCTATTGAACAAACAGGAGGGCAAAAGGAGACCAGACTGCAAAGGTATTTAACGTGCGGTCCTATTCTCGACTCGGTGACTGACCGCAGGAGGTTCAAGATGCGTCTTTTATCGTTTGCACTAGCTGTCGTGTTCGCCCTTGCCGGTGCCAGCGCGTCGCCACAAGAAGTCGATCATAAACCGGATCTGTATCCAGCTTTAAAACACCAGGACGGCCTCGCCTATGTGGACTCGTATACGCGCGCGAACTATATCCGGCGCGCGACCCTCTGGCAACCCGTCGACCTGGACCGGGCTGATGCGCGAGCCGGGCGACAAATTGTCGATTCCAAGGGAGCGAGCAAGGTCCTGCCTAATGACTCCAGTGTGGAATGCCGCTATGTGCAGGAAGAATTAGGCGGAACAACCAAAAAATTTCGTTGTGAATTTGTTCGCGCCACAGACTCCAACAACAAGCCGGTCAACATCAAACTTGGGAAGCTTAAGGTCCGATACGATTCCATCAAGACCTTTTCGGATGTCATCACCAGCCGGCTGGCCTGGATTCTCGGGTTTGGCTCCGATATTGAGACGCCTGTCCGTAAAGTCATTTGCTACGGATGTTCCCGCGATCCATTTCATCAAAAAGCCCCGGTTCAGGGGCAACAGACTTTTACTCAAGCCAGTATCGAGACCAATCTCCCTGGAGGCGAAGGCATTTATGCAGAGGAAACTCGGTATTCCAAGGATGAAGGCAAGGACACTCCAGCCTGGCATTGGGACGACCTAAAATACATCACCGACCCGGACAGGAAAGCGCAAAGCGACGGCTTGAAACTTTTCGCGGTGTTTCTTGAGCACGGCGATAGCAAAGCCATTCAAAACACTCTGCTGTGCCTGACCGATTTCGACTCCAATGGCATTTGTAACGACCCTTTCCTGTACGTCAAAGACTTCGGGAGTACGCTCGGGTCCGATGGTTTGGCCGTTCATCCCCTGAATTTGAAAAGGTGGTCTACGGTGTCCCTGTGGAAAGACAGCGAGCGCTGTATTGGTGATTTACACGTGAATTTTGCTAACGGTCCTGGTCTAACGGATCCTGAAATCTCTGAGCCGGGACGAAAATTTCTGGCGGACCTTTTGAGCAATCTCATTCGGCATGAATCAAAACTCCGCGACATCTTCGATGCCGCACATATTCAGGAATACGATGACCATGGCCGGAAGTATTCCGCCGATGACTGGGTAAGAACATTCAAAGCCAGGGCCGCGCAAATCATCGATCATCCTTCCTGCCCGCCCGTAAATTAAGGCCGGCGATGCCGCTGGATTTCTTGATGGCTGAGCCCTACCCTTGATGTTTCGCGCTACCGCGCTCACGCTTCGCGCAGGCTTGCATTACTCGATGGTTTCGCCCTATCGGGCTCACATTCGCTCCGCTCATGCGCTCCGTTCATCCTGATGAACCGCGGTTCATCAGGATGATGTTGCCGACAGCGGTGTTGGATGCGGGCACATGATAGAAGCGGTATGCCTCCTCGACCTCGTCGTTCAGCGCGCCGCGCATGATGAGCCACATCACCATCTCGATGCCCTCGGCTCCCGTCTCCCGCACGTACTCGAGAAGAGGTATGCTCGCTAACTCCAGCGGATCGGACGACAGGCGATCCAGAAATCTCTTATCCCACACGCTGTTGATCAAGCCGCTGCGCTCGCCGTGAATCTGGTGCGACATCCCGCCCGTTCCGAGAATGACAATGCGCAAATCCGGAGCATAGGCAGCGACAGCCTTGCGAATGGCGCGTCCCAGGTCAAAGCAACGCTTCCCTGTCGGACTGGGATAGGTCAACGCGTTCACGCAAAGAGGTATGACGGGACACGGCCACTCTTTCGCCGGGCCGAACATCAACGACAGCGGTACCGTGAGCCCGTGGTCCACGACCATCTCGTTGATGATGGTCATGTCGAACTCATCCAGGATCAGAGCCTCGGCGAGATACCAGGCAAATTCCGGATCGCCCTTCACGATCGGGACCTGCCGCGCCCCCCACCCTTCATCGGCCGGCTTGAATTCCGCCGCAACTCCCAGGCTGAATGTCGGGATGTATTGCAGCGGCATCGCCGAGCCGTGATCGTTGAAGACTCCGATGAGGAGGTCTGGCCTGAGTTCAGACATCAATTCTTTCGAACGCTTGAACCCTTCAAAGAGCCTGTGCCAGTACTCGTCCTCCGTTTTTCCGAGATCGATGGCGTCCCCGATGGCGTGGACATGAGAACATCCGACGCCGGCAACGATCCGGGCCATCAGATTCTCCCGCTCCCCACGAGAACCTGCTGCTCAGCCTTGCTGCGATTGCCTTCGATGGGCCGGCCCCCGGATAACATCATCTTTCGATAATCGTCTTTCGACATGCCGCTCATCGATGCGGCCAGTTCTTCCATTGAGAGTCCGCTCGTGGCGCCGAGTTTTGCCACATAGCAGATATTCCCTCCCTCCTGGACCATCTTCAGCCAGTTTCGATCCAGGACCGCGCTCCGCTGTGTGGCGGTCAACGTGTACAGGTCCAGATAAGCATCCTCGTTCGCGAGGAACCTCCTTCGGTTTTCCTCCTTCATCAATGACATGCAGAAAAGATTCAGCGCGTAGCCTTTCGCGCACGCTCTTTTGTCGAACAGATAAGTACCGAGAATATCGGAGTAATCTTCGGATTTGTTCATTGATTCGTCTATCGTTATAGTCAAACGCCGTTGAAACCTGAATGACTCGTTTCGACTTGTAGTAAGACCTCACACGTATGGAACTTCGACATTTACGTTATTTTCTGGCGGTTGCGGACGAGTTGCATTTCGGACGCGCCGCCAAGCGGCTCAACATGAGTCAGCCGCCTCTGAGTCAGCAGATCCTGCAACTCGAGGAAGACCTTGGCGTGAAGCTCTTTCAAAGAACGAAACGGCAGGTCAAGTTGACGTGGGCCGGACAGTTGTTTGCAAAAGAATCGCGACTGATACTGGCTCAAGTAGATCACGCCGCAACAGTGGCGGTGCAGGCGGACCAGGGGCAGATTGGTCAGCTGACGATTGGCTCCGTACTTTCCGCAGACAGCGCCACGCATCGCACTGTCGTCGAGATTCTGCAAACGTTCACGAAACGGCACCCTCATGTACGCCTTGCTCTGCGCAGCCTCTCTACGCCCCAGCAAATCGAGGCACTTCACACGGGTCGCCTGGACGTCGGGCTTCTGACCGCGCACCTGGCCCACGATCCCGTTTTGGCGACCGAACCGGTGCGGCGTGAACCTCTCATGCTTGCGATGCCAAAGGACAACCCTCTTTCCGGTCGTCGAATCATTTCGATGCGCGCTCTGGCCGCCGAGCCCTTCATTATGATCTCGCGAAATCTGGCTCCGGCAGTTTACGACCTGATCGTCGCGTGGTTCCGGGACCATGGATTCAGCGTCAACGCCGCCTATGAAGCGGACAGCCTCTTCAGCACCCTGACTCTTGTGGAATGCGGTATTGGCGTGGCCCTGCTCCCGGCTTCTCTGGAAGGTGTAAGGCGGGATATCCTTTTCAAAGAGGTTGAAGTCCAGACGCCCAGCCTCGATTTGCTGGTTGCTTACCGCCGCGACTCCCAATCCGAAGTCTTGCGCTCGTTCCTTGCGGTTGTCCGGGAGGTCGTGGCGTAGTGAAGTTTTATCGGAAGCGATTCGTAATGGGCATCCGGCGGTCACGGCCGAAGGCCCGTGGCGTGATCTTCACGCCCGGCGCGGCCTGACGGCGCTTGTACTCGCTCGCATCCACAAGGCGCAGAATACGCTGAACCACTTTTCCATCGAACCCCAGGTCGACAATGTCTGCGAGGCTTCGATCTTCCTCGACATATAACATCAGAATCGGATCCAACACGTCGTACGGCGGCAGTGAATCGGAATCCCGTTGATCCGGCCGTAGCTCTGCCGAGGGCGGCTTCTCGATCGTTGCGCGTGGAATACGCTCACGCACCAGGTTGTTGCAGTGCTCGGCGAGCTTGTAAACCGTGGTTTTCATCACGTCCTTCAAAACAGCGAAGCCGCCCGCCATGTCTCCATACAGCGTGCAATACCCGGTGCTGATCTCGCTCTTGTTTCCCGTGCTCAAGACGAGCCATCCAAACTTGTTGGAGAGTGCCATCAGGAAATTGCCGCGCACGCGCGCCTGCAGGTTTTCCTCGGCAACGTTCGGTTCGGTTCCCTCGAAGGCGGCGGCCAGGGACGTCTTGTAAGTTTCGAAGACTTCCCCAATCGGGATTGTCTGGTATTCGATGCCGAGATTTTTTCCAAGACGCTCGGAGTCTTCGATGCTTCCGCTCGACGAGAACTCCGAAGGCATCAGCACTCCCACGACATTTTCCGGTCCGAGTGCATCCACGGCAATGCACGCCGTCAAAGCGGAATCGATACCGCCACTCAAACCGAGGACGGTCTTCTGGAATCCGTTTTTGCGAACGTAATCCCGAGTCCCGAGCACAAGAGCCTGATAAATCTCCGCAACGTCGCCGAGAGGCGCCACCTCGGGAAGTTCCAGAGGTGCGCGATTTCGCACGTGATGCGACAGCGGGAACTCCGCCACCGGCTCAGACGCAGCCGTATCCTGCTGGCGGCGCCGCGGATCGCGCAACCGCTGGCGAAAGACCGACTCCACGTCCAGGTCCACCACAATCATGTCTTCTTCGAATTGACGGCCGCGCGCGAGAATCTCGCCACGCTCGTTCAAAACGAGACTCCCTCCATCGAAGACCAGTTCGTCCTGGCCGCCGACAAGGTTGTTGTAGGCAACGATCACCGTGTTGTCGCTGGCGCGGGTCTTCAACATGCGTTCCCGCCACTGCCGCTTACCGGCATGGTATGGAGACGAGGAAATGTTGATGAGCACTTCAGCGCCGCCGGAGGCGGACTGGTGGAGAAACGGACCGTCCGGATACCAGATGTCTTCGCAAATGCTGATTCCGACCGTGGCGTCGCCAATCTTCAGGACGGGACAGCTTCGTCCGGCCTGGAAGTAACGAAACTCATCGAAGACGCCGTAGTTAGGCAGGAACATCTTGTAATAAACAGTGGCAACCTTGCCTCCCTGAACGACGGCCGCAGCGTTAAAGATGTCGTCCTTCCGGTCGACGAATCCCACAATCGCCGTGATGCCGGGCGCGTGCCGCGAGAGTTCCTCCATGGCTGCAAGATTCGCTTCAATGAATTGAGGTTTGAGCAGCAAGTCCTCGGGCGGGTATCCGGTGAGGGCGAGTTCAGGAAATGTGACGACGTCGGCTTGAAGTTCGACAGCGCGATCCATCCATGCTGCGATCTTCGTTGCATTTCCCGCGATGTCGCCGACCACCACGTTGATCTGCGCCATCGCAAGACGCAGTGTCTTTTTCATGAACGGTATCGTAACAGAAAGGTTAAAGCCGCGAGCCATAACGGGCGTGGGCTGCAGACTTTGTAACAATCGAGCTCGCCTGAAACTCACGGCCTGCAAGGGTTTGAACAAAGTATTACGAACTATTTACAAAACGATGTCGCTATGTTCCAATTCGGTCTCCCATGGCGCGCCTACCCAAAGATGTTGTTGTTACGTCGAAGCCCGTTTGCACTTTTCCCAACGGCGATTACTTCTATGTGGAGTTGTCCCGCAGCAACGGGCAATACGATTGCTTCGTCAAAATGGCGAGTTCCGGCAATCCTGCCAAGTCGCTCGTGGTTGCTCGAGCCCAAGGCAAAACGATTCGTGAGGCGGAACTCCGTTGCTACGAACGCGCCATCCGCAGATACCCCAGATTTCCGCGGCCGCCTTATCTGCATCGCGGTTCAGGAGCCTCCCGGACCCTCGTAAAGACTTCCCGCCCCGAAGCAAAAACGACGTAGAACCCCGATACAAAAAAATCCCCCTGCCGACTAGCGGCAAGGGGTGTTTAGGGGGACGAATCTCTTTTGTGCAGGACCAGGCCGAGAGACAGTCTTACTTGCCCTGTCAGGCTCAGAGTCGTGCCGGTCCGAACTCAAGACGCAGTGCGTGAAATGTCAGGATCCTGCTCTTTGTACGGGTCGGCAACGGACACTATAAATCTGATATGTCAGTTACGTCATTCAAAAATTTCCGGCCCTTTGATGGTCCGGTACTGTTGCAACTCAGCCACCACGATTACGATCGCAAGATGCTTCATAGGATTGTTCCAGGAAGCATTCACGCGCCAGAACCGCGCGCGAACCCGGCTTAAAATCTTGTGATATGTCAGTTATTTAATTTGAACGATAGTACCTAATGACGAGCCACGTCAAAAGAAAAAAACGTAGCCGGCAGCGAGTGCAGCGACCACTTGGCAGCACAGCAACACCAGGGGCGCATTTCAGGGCGTAATCGTCGCAGGCAGGTTTCCGAGCCGCGCGTCGCAGGCGGGAGACGTGGAAGAATGGATCGGCGCGATCTGAAAGCGCCGAGAAGAAGGCGTTCGATGAGAATCGTTCAGCGCAGGGCTTGCTCCAGCACTTGCGCCGCTATCTTGCGTGCGTCGAAGTGTTCCTCTGCCAAAGCGCGGGCCAGCCGGCATTGTCGGTCGTAGTCGGCTGCCACAGTTTCCAGACAACGCACTGCCTCGTCCATGTCCCGAAAACGAAACATGCCTGCGGCGTCGGGCAGGCATTTCCTGGGGCCGGTGTGCTGAACGACAGCAGGTTTGCCGCTCGCCAGGTAGCACAGCGTGCGATCGCTGACCCAGCCGCTCTGGAGGCGCACGCACGAAGGCTTGGAGCAACTAAACTCGCCCCGCGAGTTTTGGATATACCGCTGATAGGCCGCAGGCGTTGAAGCAACGGCAAACGAGTGGGTGACCTGCCAGCCGCGTTGCTCCAGGCCACGGCGATCGTCCTGCTGATCGTCCGCAAGACACAAAGCCAGTTCCAATGGCTGCGAGGTGTGCTGCGGCAGATCGAGGAACGGGAGAAAGCCAGTCCATTTGTCGTTCGCGTAACTCTCGCCGTTGTAGTTGAACCACTCTTTGGTGTTCCAGGTCGACACGGTGGAGAAGGGCGCCCCCGGCGGCGCGGGGCTAACGGGCCACCAGTCCAGCGAGACGCATGGCGGCACCCGCAACCAGTTCCGGTCGCAATCGTTGACCAGGGCTTCGCCTGTGCTGAAATACACATCGTGCGGAGGTACGCGCATCGCCCCTGCAGCCAGCCACACCTGCAGCAAGCCTGGATCGATATCGATAAGCGCCGATCTGCGAAATCGGGGGATTAGCGGCTCGCACGCGTCATAGGCCATGTTCACCAGCAGATCCGCGGAGCTGGCCGCTTCGAGGTCCACGCAACCGTCCCCAAAGCCGGGGGGCAACTCAACGTGCTTGCTCGAGCAGAGTGCGACAGCCTCCGCCATCCCATAAGGCTTGAGTCGAACCTTTAGCGACGCCACCAGCGCCCGGGCTTCATTCGCCGGTAGCTCCGCTGGGTCGAAGGGCTCAACCCAGACCACTTCGCAGCCGATCGACTTGAACCCCAACGCCCAGTTCAAATATGCCCACGCATGACCGCCGCCTTCGGGATATGTCAGCGTGTTGGCACACAGCCAAACGGTGAAACTCATAATGCGCTGGCCATTGGAGATCCCCTGCCGCCAAGCACAATGTACAGGCGCGGCGTCATTTAACTGCTTCCACGAACAAGCTTTCCCGCTCGCGGTTGTCCAGTTCCACGATCTCCGCGAACGAGCTGCTCGTCTCCTTGAATCGACAATGGCTGACCCGGCTGAAGCCAGCCTTCAAAAGCATTTCTTCGATGAATTCGGACGTGAATAACGTCCGGGTGTACCCGTACCAGATCAACTGAACAACCAGCTTCGTGCCAATCTTTTCGGCGTCTTTATCAGGAACGAGAAAATAATCGCGATCGCCGCGTTCGTAGGCCCTAATGTTCTGCAACAGGTCAGGCAGGCACAACCGCAAGACCCCGCGTGTCTTGAGAACGCGGTGCAACTCCTGCAGCGTGGAGACCAGGTCGGGGTAAGGGATTTCCTGCAAAGCATGGATGCTAACGATGCAATCGATACTTTCATCCTCAAGCGGCAGGCCCTTGCGGATGTCGCAGCTGATGTCG
>Ga0134121_10002037_pt1 | contig 17989 bp, 10 predicted proteins | sample KB301_FD_96463 | JGI IMG/M metagenome (GOLD analysis project Ga0134121, IMG submission 96463) | Terrestrial soil microbial communities without Nitrogen fertilizer from Kellogg Biological Station, Michigan, USA - KB3-0-1 | ecosystem: Environmental > Terrestrial > Soil > Unclassified ... | reverse complement strand
GGATAGATCGCCCACACATACCCGTATTTGGCAAAATCCGGACTTGGCGGGCAATCACGCGAACCGCCATGGGTCGACGAATAAAGCACCTTCTTGCCGCCTTTGAAGAAATACGAACACGTCGTGCGCCCCTCGCCATTCGACACCATATGAACGTTCGACCCGTCAATATTCATCGAGTAGATCTGGTCGCATGCACGTCCATCGCGTTTTGATTGAAAAATAAGCTGCTTGCCGTCAAAAGAGAAATATGCTTCGGCGTTCTCTCCGCCAAAGGTCAACTGTTTGATATTAGAAAGATGTTTTTCGCCCGGAACCGCCAGCGATGTCTGGCCGGGAAGACTGATGCACAGACCTAGGACGAGAACTAGTAGTAAAGACTGATATTTCATATAGATATCTTACGATTTTATTACGCTTTCATATTTTCCGCATCCGAAGCCGCGAATCTTGCGAATAATTGAGCAGCAAGCGAAAAGAGCCGATATATCGAGCTATTTGTAGCCGAATAACTGCGATGAGATTCGAAACGAAACAGGACATTCTGGACTGGTATGAAAAACAGCCCCGAAGTTTGACGCCCGAGTTTATAAGCGCGATCCCGTGGGATGATGTGGACAAGTACCCACTCGATAAGCGGTTTGTGCCCGTTCTGCTATACATGCGGGATGTGGAAACGCCGACCGATATGTATCACCAGGAGCTGCTTCGCACGCCAACCGGAAAAGACCCGGTCATCGCAAAGTTTATGGAACGTTGGGGAGTTGAAGAGCTCACTCATGGCGAGGTCATCAACCGGTTTCTGAACCAAGCCGGTATCGTGACAGATGAAAAATGGCAGGCGCAGGTGCGAAAAACCGTCTCGAAGCTTTATCGGATGAACACCTATTTGATCACCTCGCTGACTAATTTGGTTGGCAAGAAGTTCACAGCTACTCACATGACGTTCGGAGCGATCCATGAAATGTCCACAGCACAAGGGTATCGCCGGCTGATCGAACTGGCGGATCATCCTGTGTTGACAAAAATATTGGGCGGCATCCTTCGCGAGGAGTCAGCTCATACTCAGTTTTATCGCAGTGTGGCGCTAATCGAGCTCAGGCAAAACGAGCTTTCGCGTCGGATAGCTCGCGCCGTAATCGACCGTTTCTGGCAGCCTGTCGGACAGGGATCACTGCATAAGAGCCGCACTCACTACATGATCAACACCTTGTTTGGCGGCATAAGCGGGCTCGAACTTCTTGAAAAAACGGTGAACGACCGCGTCAAACAATTCCCGGGCTTTGCCGACCTTACCCGAATAACCGAAACGGTGAAGGACATCACACGGCGGGGTTTGTCGGAGGCAGAAGCGGCCTAGATCGGCCGGTAGTATTCAACATTATCCTTCATCTCAACGGCGATCTTGCCTTCGGATTCTGCGTAATCGAGGTGCGCGATCGACTCCGAAATAGCCAGAAACCGGTGGACGTCTTCCGTTCCGATAGAATCCGGAAAGAGCTTTTGCGCTACCTCGAATGCGGTCGCGCCGGATGATGGAATCAGTGAGATCACCCTCCGTTGCCGTTCATCTATGGCGCGGACATAACGATTGAAGATCTCCTCGAAATCGGTGACGGGCTCGCCATGTCCTCCGTAGGCAAGTGTCGGCTTGAGTTCCCGGATACGGGCGAGACTAACCAGGTACTCGGCAAGAGAGCGAAAGCGCTTTGCCGGATCTATCGGGTCGGGCGAAAGAACCGGATTCGGCGTGATGCGTTTTAGCACGCAATCGCCGCAAACTATCGTCCGATCGGCTTCCCGTGCGAACGAGCACGATCCAGGCGTGTGACCGGGCGTGTGAAGAACGCGCATAGTTCCCGATGCGAACTCAAGTTCCATTTCATCTTTCAGGGGCCTGAAATCGCCATCGGAAAGTGAATCGGTGAGCAGGCTGATCTGGCTGTAAAGAGCCTGCATTTCGTCAAAGACCCTATCAGGCACGCCGGACCGGAGCATGAGACGTCTGTGTTGTTCACTCGCGAGGCGTCCAAAAAGATGCCCGGTTTCCCAGTCGTGGATCAATATCTCGGCATTCTTCGCCTCGTCGCGAACCGAGCGTGCTAAACCGCAGTGATCTTCATGCGCGTGCGTAAGGACAACACGCCGGACATCTGATAATTTGACGCCGTTGCGGCCGAGCTTGTCGCGAAGCGCGGCTGCTGCTTCGGCCGTTTTCGGCCCTACATCGATCAGCGTCAACGGGTCTTCTTTGATCAGGTAGACATTGACGTCGCCTACATAGAACGGCGTGGGTAAGGACAGTGGAATGATCTTCATTCGAAGAAAAGTATAGCCAGAATTTCTGTCCCGCGCGATTGGGACAGCTCACCTATGGATATTATGGTCTTTACAAACTTTCATGAATTGGGCGGGACAGTGGACCGATGGTCAGCGGTGAGGGTCTGGTAGAATAAAACCATGGTGTCAACCCTTGCTATCGTCGGCGCCGGCCCGGCGGGTTCATCGCTCGCCATAAGGCTTGTAGAGGCGGGCTTTGATGTCACGCTGATCGAGCGGGAGAGCTTTCCGCGTCATAAACTCTGCGGCGAGTTCATCTCGCCCGAATGCCTGACCCATTTCGAACAACTCGGCGTGGCTGACCGCATGCTGACGAGCGGCGGGGACCGGATCGCCGAAACTATTTTTTATGAACGCGGCGGAGGATCGCTCGTTATACCCAGCGAGTGGTTCGGTTCGTCCGGAGCTCTTGGACTCAGCCGTGCGGAGATGGACCTGATCCTTCTCGAACGAGCAAAAGAACTCGGTGTCACAGTCCTGGAATCAACGCGGGTAACCGGCCTCATTAGCAACGGCGGACGCGTTGTCGCCTTGCAAGCTAAAAACGATGACGGTGCTGCATCGACGATCAACGCAGATCTCATCATTGACGCCACCGGGCGAGCAGCGGTCATAAAGAGACTGCTCGATAAACAGGGCACCGACGCTAGAGCTGCGAAGCGGCCACCATTGCTCGGATTTAAGGTGCATCTTCGTGATGCCGATCTTGAACCAGGCCGCTGCGAGATCTATTCATTCGAGGGCGGCTATGCCGGCCTAAGCCACGTCGAGAACGGGATCGCCAACTTCTGTTTCCTGATCAAGGCAAACAGCGCCAAAAAGTTTGGCGGAAAGGGTGATCTGATAACAGAAGGCGCGATAAAAAAGAACAAACGAGCGTCGGTAACGCTGAAGAATGCGATGCCCGTTTATGATTGGCTTGCCGTAGCCGTGGATCGATTTGGTAAGAAGGAGTTGGCTCCGGCACCGAAAGTATTTGCCGTCGGTGATGCCGCGGCCTTTATCGATCCCTTTACGGGAAGCGGTATGCTGCTCGCACTTGAGTCAGCCGAAGTCCTTTCACGATCCATTTTGATAAATCGATCGAGTCCGGAAAAGATCGCAGCAACCTACAATAATTGGTTTGACCAAAAGTTCCTCACCCGGCTTCGCGTTTGTGGCTTGATCAGAAACGCGGCGTATTTACCGCGTGCCGCAGCGCTCGTGATCAATTTCCTAGGAGCTAGCCGGATTGCTCGCGAATTGCTCACGCGAACAACGCGCCAAGGATTCTCGATCTCGCCCACAAGACGCTAAAATTACTAAAATCTTACATTTTTACTTGCCTTAAACACGGTTTTAAGTTAAAACTTCCAAAGCAAATCAGTTCTATTTAGAAGAATCTGCCGATATAAAGTTCTCAGAAGATTTGATATAGAGACCAAGGAATCGTCCGCATTTATTGCCGGACTTATTCCCGGATTCCAGGCTCGTCATTTTCCAGCGAATCGAATTCTCAAGGAGAAATAAAATGAAAGTATTTCCGTCGAAGGTCAGTGTGACAATGGCGAGTGTCTTTGTCCTCACACTTGTCCTGCTGATAAGCGTCTTCAGTGTGGCAGCTCAAACCCAGGCCGCGGGCGCTGACTTAAGCGGATCGGTCGAAGATCCGAACGGCGCGGTGGTTGCCGGTGCCACGGTTACGGCCAGGAATCTCGCAACCGGGATAACTCGTACCGTTACCTCCAATTCGAACGGTAATTACCAGTTCATTGCTTTGTCTCCGGGCGAGTATGAAATCATCACAGAGGCGGCAACTTTCAAGAAGGTATCGATAGCACCGGTCAAACTGACAGTCGGCCAAAGCGCCGAGTTGACCATAAAGATGGAAATAGGTGCGGCCGACGCTGTCGTTAACGTCGAGGGAGGCTCGGTCGAACTGATCGAATCAGGAAAATCCACGGTCGCGACAACTATCGACCAGCAACGCATCGAGAATCTGCCGATCAACGAACGAAGCGCTACCGGATTCGCTCTCACCATATCGACAGTAGGACGCGATAATGGTCGCCCGGTGGGACCGGCACCGACTTCAGGCCTCAATATCGGCGGACAGCGGGGACGATCGACGCTCGTTCAAGTCGATGGGGCCGACTTTACCGACAACTCGATCAACGCGGCCCGTTCGACTGTTTCACAGGAAGCGGTTCAGGAATATCAGGTCACGACTAACTCATATCTACCCGAGTTTGGCCGTGCCAGTGGCGGTATCGTCAATGTAGTGACCAAGAGCGGCACAAAGAACCTTCACGGAAACCTCTTCGGCTTTATTCGCGATAAGAGCATTCAGGCACGAAATGCATTCGCACCTGTCATAGACGGCGATCCTGATAAGAAACCGCCGTTCACTCGTGTCCAGTACGGGGGAACAATCGGCGGCCCGATCTATAGAGACAGGTCCTTTTTCTTCGGTTCCTTTGAACAGAGAAGAAGGCAGGAGTCAGGCTTTTTCACGGGCGATATCCTTGCTGGCGATTCATCGGGCCGGATGACTTCCAGCGTTACGATCGGGCCTCCATTTTTGCCGTTTTCTCAGACCTATACCGGATTGACGCCAGTACAGGCTGCATATGTTCAAGGCACGCTTGCAGTTAATCCTTCCGCGGCAATTGCCTATGCGCAGATCGCATCGGCAGGCAGTCAGACAGCCTTGAATGGTAGCAGCACACTCGTTAATTTCTTGCCCTCTCCTATACCGATCGGAGTCGGTAATGCCATTGGCTCTCGCTTTCTCCTATCCGGGGCGCCAGTGCCTTTGACGCGAAACTCTAGCGGACAATTCGTTGCGTTTCGTCCGCTCGCACAACTCAGCCAGATCTTCCCGATCTCTGAAGCTACGACATATACCTCCTTGCGTTTCGACCACCGGCTCGACAAGAGCAGCCAGCTAACGCTACGTTTTAGCTATAATCCCGGGCGTATCTCCGGCATCCAGGACGAGTCGCAAAACCAGACGCTTGGCCAAAATGATTTTTCACGAACGGGCATTCAGGACACGAAGGACACCGCAATTTCGATGTCCATTGCAAGCATCCTTCCTCGCAGCCTGGTGAACGATTTCAATCTTAACTTTGGGAAAAGGCATGCTACTTTTGACTCGCAAATTCCGAGCGTCGCCCACCAGATCGCTGGTACCGGGTTTATCGGATCAAATCCGTTTTCGCCTGTGGATCGTGTTGAAAAGCGATACCAGCTTCGCGACAGCGTAACTTGGGTCAAGGGTTCGCACATTGTTAAGTTTGGCGGCGACATCAACTGGATCGACGTAAAGGCACGATTCGAGTTGAATTTCCCGGCCCTTTTCAACTTTGGGCAGCAAGCCGGGGGATCTCTTGTCAAAGATCCTGCTACCGGTACAGCGTGCGACGCTACCGTTATCCCTGCGGCGAACAGATGCCCGCCTTTTACACCAGTTCAAACCTATGGCCTTGGATTCCCCAGTGTGTTCATTCAGGGATTCGGCAACCCGCAGAGTTCCATAGGTAATACGCCGATAGCGTTCTTTATTCAGGATTCGTGGAAGATCCGCAAGAACTTCACGGTTAACTTCGGAATTCGCTACGACGTCGAATTGACGAATGAGTTTGCCCCGACCCCATTCACCGATCCGCTTACCGGAATAACGCTCACGGCACAGGACGTCCAGGTCGCTCAGGACGGACTCGGTATCACCCAGGGATTCCCACGAGATACTAATAATTGGGCTCCGCGAGCAGGATTTGCGTGGGATCTCAATGGCGATGGCCGGACGGTGATCCGCGGTGCGTTCGGTCTTTTCTACGACCACCCGCTTCTCGCGGTCGCCTTCAACTCCGATATCGCAGACGGCTCGCAGCAGCAACAATCGACGCTCCTGCCGGCCGGTGGCCCATCCCCTACTGCAATATTCAATGCGTTCCAGGTATTCCAGGGGACGGCGATCCCGGGAGTCACACCGGGCCTTGCTGCGAGCGCTCACTATTTGAACGGATTTCAAAGATTCGATCCGAACTTCTTTACAGGTTTCGGGCCGATCCTTCCGTTTACGCTGAACGTAGCCAAAGATTTCCAATACCCGGATGTTCTGCAAGGCAATTTTGGCATCGAAAAAATGATCGGAAAAGACATGCTTTTTTCTGCCAGCTTTATCACGGTTAATGGACATCATCTTGCCCATCCCCAGGACGTAAATATCGTCGATACAAACGCGCTCGTCGAGAATTTCCGCCGTTTTGCAGGTCGCGCACCGGCGAACCTGGCAGAGGCAGGCTTCTTTTTCCCGAGCTCCTGCACCGCTGCCGCGCCGTGCCCTCCTGGATTCAGTTTCATAATTCCAGGTTTTCTAGCAGTAAACGGCCTCGGCCAAAAGATCATTAATCCGATCGCTGCAGATTACTTCCGCAAACTTGGACCCAATTATTTCTTCGTCAAGGCCCTTACAGGACTGAGCAAGGCCCAATTTGACACCTTCTTGCCCGGCACTTTGCGTGCTCCGGGACCGATCAATCCCTATGCTGACGTAGATGCTCAATTGTCGGACGGCAATTCCTCGTATAATGCAATGAATATTGAACTGCAAAAACGGTTCTCGAATTACATTCAGTTCTTTGCAACATATACCTGGTCGCATACGATCGACGATTCGTCTGATCTGCAGACCCTGCTGAAACCGCAGGACAACACTAACTTCCCCGCGGAACGCTCTGATTCGTTGTTTGATCAGCGGCATCGCTTTGTTTTCAGTGGGATCTTTACGTCACCTGATAAGTGGAAGAACGGCGATTCTTTTCACAAGTTCCTTTATGGTTTTTCGGTCGCTCCGATCGTGGAGGTATCCTCCGGCAGACAGTTCAATATTCTGGCTGTCGGTGATTCCAACGGTGACTTTCAGAGCACTAACGAGCGTCCAACGGTTCTCTCGGACGGCAGGCTCTGCGCGACGGGTGTTGACGTTGGCTGCCTCCAGGGGGTATTCCCAGCCAATGGAAATTTAGGACGCAACATGGGAATCACCCACAGCTTTTTCTCAGCGGACCTGAGAGTTGCAAGGCGGATTCGCTTCGGCGAAAGGGTCAGTCTGGATCTGATCGGCGAGGTCTTCAACATGTTCAATCGGTTTAACGAAGCGGCGGCTAATCCTTTTTATAATGTGGTCAACACAACTGGCGACTACAATGCCGGAGGCAAGTACCACAGTCAGTCAACCGCTTCGTTTGACCCCAGGCAATTCCAGTTTGGGTTTAAGCTTAACTTCTAGGTTTTTCTCATTTTTTCCTCTGCACCGGACGTCCAAGCGTCCGGTTTTTTTATTTGCCGCGAAAAGGGCGATAATCGGGAAACAGTGTCATTCTCAGACGAAATAAAGGCCATGGCCCGCGAAATCGGCTTTCAAAAGGTCGGGATCGCTCGTGCTGAACCGCTGACCAAGGAAGCCGGTCATTTGTCCGAATGGCTGGCGAGAGGCTTTCACGGCGAAATGGCCTGGCTTGTACGCGAGCCCGAAAAACGTCTGGATCCTCGGATGATCTTTCCGAATGCAAGATCGATCATCGTCTGCGCCCTCAATTACTTCACTCCGCACGAACACTTGAACGATCCCGATGTTGGCAAGATCTCGCGTTACGCCTGGGGAGACGACTATCACGATGTCGTTCGCGACAAGCTCGATCGACTCCTCGACTGGATCAAATCGAAACGGCCGGATACGACAGGCAAAGTCTGCGTTGACACGGCACCGGCGATGGATAAGGCGTGGGCGGTTCGAGCGGGTCTCGGCTGGATCGGCAAACACAGCAATCTGATCACGAAAGATCTGGGCTCATGGGTCTTTATCGGCGAGATCCTTTTGAACCTTGATCTCGACTACGACGTCGATGTCGTCGAGGACCACTGCGGTACCTGCACCGCGTGTCTCGATGCCTGCCCGACAAACGCCATCGTCGAACCTTACGTCGTCGATTCGCGTTCGTGCATTTCATACGCGACGATCGAGCTGCGAGAGCCCGAACTGCCGGAAACAGTCGCAGACAATCTCGAGGGCTGGTTTTATGGCTGCGACATCTGCCAGGACGTATGCCCATGGAACCGGTTCGAGAAACCGACCGGTGAATCCCGCTTCGAACCCCGCCTTGGCAAAACAGCGATAGAACTCGATCAGGTGCTTTCGTTTAGCCCAGAGGCATATGCCGAACGCTTTCGCAAAAGCGCAATGAAACGGACGAAGCTCACAGGTATGAAACGAAATGCTGCGGCCTTGAAAAAGCCAAAAAGCCGATAAAAGCACTTCGTTCTGCGGCTTTGCATTCTTCCAAAATCCGCCGATTGTGTCAATTTGTGAGACAATGTGAGACAAACTAACACAGGGAATTTGCCCTTTTGCGGCTGTAACCCATTTGTTGTGTATCGATTACAGCAATTGAGACCGAGTGTTCCAATGTTCAAGGTTTCGTGCTCTTTTATATTTGCTCCCTGCTCTGGGCCCGGGTGATCCAAAGCACGCTTTACTCACCTGGGTAATTCCCATTATCAAAGATCGCTGGCGCACGAAAAAAGCACCGATGCGCCTTAGTTGACACACACTATCATGGATTGCATACCTAATAAAGTGTTTTTTCCACGAAACAAGGCTTTAGGTTTATAATCGATAGGTAATAGTTGATAATTGTAGTGATGCCGCTGAGCGATGCTTACAATCGGACAATCCGCGATCTGCGAATTTCGCTGACGGATAGATGTAATTTTCGCTGCTTTTATTGCCTACCCGACGGAGAACCGCCTCTCGCTCGTAAAGAAACGATTCTTACCTTTGAAGAGATTACGTATATCTCGAAGATATTTGTTTCGCTTGGCATCGAAAAGATACGCTTGACGGGTGGGGAACCGATGCTGCGGCGCGATATCGAAGTGCTTGTCGCAGAGCTCGCCGAACTGAAGCCCGAGTTGAAAGACCTCGCGTTGACAACGAACGGCTTCAAAATCGCCGAAAAGGCGCACGACTTGAAAAGCGCGGGTCTTGACCGGATAACGATCAGCCTAGACAGCATCGATCACGAAAATTTTCGCGCCATCACGGGCGTCGGAGCGCTCGATGATGTGTTAGAAGCGATCAAAGCCGCGAGAGACGCAGGGCTGACGCCGGTCAAAGCCAATGCCGTGATCGTGCGCGGACGTAACGATCACGAGGTTGTCGATCTTGCGAAATTTGCCCGGGAAAGCGAAATACAAATGCGGTTTATTGAGTATATGCCGCTTGATTCCGGCCACGGATGGGATCGCGACCAGGTCGTACCGGGACGGGAGATCCGTGAAAAGATAAATGCCGTTTTCCCGCTCAAACTCAGGCGAGCCGATCGCGGCTCGGGAACGGCTTGGAAATATGATTTTGCAGACGGAACCAAGGGTGGAATCGGAATAATCGCGCCGGTTACGGAAATGTTCTGCGGGGCATGCTCGCGAATTCGGCTAACGGCGGACGGCCAGATCAGAACGTGCCTATTCTCAAGCGTTGAACACAACCTTCGTGACGTCGTTCGCGGCGGAGCCTCGCGTCAAAAGATCGTCGAATTCATCGAGGAAATCACCCTCAAAAAAGAAGCCAGCCATCACATAAATGAACCGGGATTTGTTCAGCCGGCGAGGACGATGAGTTTTATTGGGGGTTAATCCTGAAAAACTTACGCCCTGCCGCCTTTGCTAGTGTTACGGGATGAGAAAGGCCAGTCATTAACCGTCCGAATGCTGTCGCAGGATCGTGCATCAAGCCTATCTGCCTCAATACTTCCATGCGATCGTAATAAATGCGTTCGCTCGCTATGCGATAGTTCTTGTCGAATGTGTAAATGCCGCAGAGAGGAAAGCTGATCCTTCGCCCGGTTGCCGGAACACCACGCCAATCGCCTAGATGAGTGCCTGAAATGACGACCTCAACGATGATCGAGGCTGCGGCAACATGCTGATCGATGACTTCGATGCGGAGATCGGGTAGTGCCTTAAGAAGGATCTCATAATAGTCTTTGACGGCGTCGATCCCGCGACGATGATCGCCCCACGGTTCGTCGTCATAGGCCGCCTGGTCGCCAAAAGTTCCCATTAGGCCGGTGAGATCGTGTGCGTTTTCGAGCCGGATGTGCTCGGCAACCAGTTGCTCGCGCGAACTAACATCATTGATGTTGTTATTCACCGCAATGAACTCCGCAGATTAAGGATCAGTGGGACACATTTCTGGCTAGCTCTGTTTCTTGCCGACCATATCCAATCCAACTGCTGCGACAAGGATCGAGCCTTTGATGATGTCCTGCATGAAGTCGCTGACGTTCAGCAGCGACATACCGTTGTCCAGGCTGGCCATGATAAGAGCTCCAAGGCAGGCGCCGAAAACCGTCCCTCTACCGCCCATAAGCGAAGCTCCGCCGATGACGCAGGCGGCGATCGCGTCGAGTTCCTTTAATACGCCGGCATCCGGTGCGGCGCTTCCGACACGGGCCGTAAAGATCAATGCAGCGACACCTGTAAGCGCTCCGAGGATGCCATATACCTTCAGGATATTTCGCTTGTTGTTAATACCCGAAAGGCGTGCCGCATCGGCGTTGCCGCCGATCGCATACAGGTATCGGCCGAATGTCGTCGACGTAGTGATGAACGCGCCGATCAAGGCTACGACGACCAGGATCAGCACAGGAATCGGAACGCCCTGATAGGCGTTCATCACCCAAATGAAAACAATGATGCCGCCAACGGGAATGATAGTTTTTAAGAACTCGCCGGTGTAGTTGACTTCGCCAAGGCCGTAGTCTTTGACGGACCTGGCGCTTCGATACGCCATGAACAAAACGAACAGTATCGCAACAGCGGCAAGTGCCCACCCGACGTTCAAAGGAATATTATTTTGGCCGATGGCTTTGAATGTTTCGTCGGAAAGACCGATCGTATTGCCGCCAAGCAGCCATTTCACCCCTCCTCGCCACGCCAGCAATCCGCCGAGCGTCACAATAAAAGCCGGAATGCTCAGATAGGCAGTCAGAGCACCTTGAAAAACGCCAATAGCTACCGCAACCACTATCGCTAAAACGATTGCGATGGGCAGTGAATATCCGAGGTCATTAAGTGCAAACGCCGCGATGCCGCCGGCGAAGCCGAGTACCGAGCCCACCGACAGATCGATGTTGCCGGAAACGATCACCATCAGCATACCGACCGCGAGCACACCGGTGACCGACATCTGCGTCATCAGATTGGAGAGATTGCGAGGCGTCAGGAAAATCGAGTTGGTCGCCCAGTGGAAATAGATCCAAATCAGGGCGAGCACTACAATCATGATGTAGGCACGCAGACTTGACCTGGAAAACATCGACGTTTTGATATCGCTCATTTTCTCGTTTCTTCTAGACTCTAAGCGCTTCCCGTTGCGGCATGCATCACGCGTTCGGGTGTAGCATCGGCGCGAGTGAATTCACCTGTCATTTTGCCCTCATGCAGAACAATCACACGATCAGACAGGCCTAGCACCTCGGGCAACTCGGATGAGACAAGCACAATTGCCATCCCCTGCTCGGCGAGCTTATTGATCTCGGTGTAGATCTCCTGCTTTGCTCCTACGTCAATACCACGCGTCGGCTCGTCAAGGAAAAGGATCTTTGGACCGGTCAACAGCCATTTGCCCAAGACAACCTTCTGCTGATTGCCGCCGGAAAGAGTTCCGGTAATAGTGAGCGGCGAGTTTGCCTTGATCCGAAGCGATTTCATCGGACCGTTGGCGGCGATAGTCTCGCGCGTCCGATTGGTCAGAAACTTTCCGGAGATCGATCGCAATCCGGCCAATGTCATGTTGTCTAGGATCGTTTGCGGCAGGATAAGGCCAAATCGTTTGCGGTCCTCGGTCACAAAACCGATCTTGTGCTCAATAGCTCCGAGGGGCGAAGTGATCGAGACCGGTTTCCCCTCGACGAAGATCTCGCGATGGTACTTGCCCTGCCATGCGCCGAAGATTGCCATCAGCAGCTCTGTTCGCCCAGCGCCCATAAGGCCGGCGATACCGAGAACCTCGCCCTTGCGGACACTGAAGGAAATGTTATCGACAAGCTTCTTATCGGCAACATCCGGTGAATAAACTGTCAGGTCCTTGACCTCGAGCGCAACGTCGCCTAATTCGTGCTTTGATTTCGGAAAGATGTCGCCAACCTCGCGGCCGACCATTTGTGCGATCACCTGATCTTTGGTAAGTTCGCTCGCCGGTTGAGTGCCCACGGTTTTGCCGTCGCGAAGAACGGTGATGCGGTCGCTCATCTCGAAAACCTCGTCGAGCTTATGCGAGATGTAGATCATGCCCACATCGCGAGACTTAAGTTTTCTTAGGATGATGAAAAGCGTTTCAACTTCGGATTCGGTCAACGCAGCGGTCGGTTCGTCGAGAACAAGAATGCTCGCATTTTTCGAGAGAGCTTTTGCGATCTCAACCAGCTGCTGCTGGCCGATGCCTAGGTTTCCGACTTGTTCCCGCGGATCGATCTCGAGATGCAGATCGCTCAGCAATTTCGACGCCCGGTGATAAAGTTCGGTCCAATTGATAATACCGAGCCTCGCGGGTTCCTGCCCCAGAAAGATGTTCTCGCCGACCGTTAGCTCTTTAACGAGCGACAACTCCTGAAAGATGATGGCGACGCCGGCGTTTTCTGAATCACGAATGTTCCGGAAATGGCGTGGTTCGCTATTGATCAGGATATCGCCCTCATAGGTACCGGCCGGATAAACACCGGAGAGCACTTTCATCAAAGTCGATTTTCCCGCACCGTTCTCGCCAACGAGCGAGTGGAACTCTCCCTTTTCCAGCGTAAAACTGACTCCGTCGAGAGCTCGTACGCCGGGGAATTCCTTAACAATGTCCTTCATCTCGAGCAGGGACATAAGGTTTTAGTATTTACGTAATTCGACAAGTTTCATCGCGGCCTGGGTCTCAGGACTCTTCATGAACCAGTACCAGACCTTGCCGGAACGTGCGTTTTCTGCACTGAGCAGAGTGATACCTAAATCTATACCAATAACATCGGGGTTAATCCAGCCGTCATGCGGATTAAACGCATCAGTAAAGCCATATCGCCCGTAGATCCTATCGCCGAAACGCGACTTCATTTCCCGTAGCGCCGCGAGCGAGATCTCAGGAGTAAACATTAAGGACCCGGCAGGAGCACAAGGAACGACCGTTCCGTCGATATTCGGATCCCGCGGAGGAGCACCCCATGCAAGATAACCTTTTTCAGAATCCGACGCCGTAAGTCCCCACATATTAGCAGAATATTGAGGAAATTCCTTGCTCAGAACGTCGATGAAAAATTGCCTCTGCGCGTTAGTCGCATCGACTGAGTTTTTATAGTAATCGACGTACGGCTCACGCGCCTCTTTTAATCCGCGAAAATCCACCCAAGCGTGTGAGAATTGATGTATAAAGAGCGGTGGCACAGCAGCAAGATACTTGTACTTGCCGTAAGTTATCCAGCCGCGTTCCCACTTGTACCAGGCTTCGGCGGGAATGGGGTGTGTCGACGATCCGATCGCCAAGAGATAAAGGATCATGTCCTCGCTGTAATCGTGCCAGCGGTTGGGTATCCAACCGTTCTCAGGCCGCCATCCGTGCGATAGCAAGTACGGATCGCCGTTAAGCATCCAGATGAAATCAACGCGTCGATAGATCTGATCCGCCAGTCTGCCGATCGCACGGTCATCGGAAAAGCATCCCTTAACAGTCAAAACGCCGCCCAAGAGCAGCGCCGTGTCGATCGAAGATATCTCGCTATTCCATCGCCGTTCTCCGGTGACGGCGTCCATCCAATGGTAGAACCAGCCGTTCTTATGGACCGCCCTAACGGCAAGAAATCTTAAGGTATTTCTGGTTCTTTCGATCGCCTGTTGCCTTGGGACCCAACCGCGGTCCGCGGCAATGCAAAGTCCGCTTAAGGCGAAACCCGTGGACGCAATACTTGCGATTCTATAATGGTCATCCCCCGACTGAGGCGGGGTGCCGTCCGTCTTTGAACGGTCAAGCGTAAGGCCTGTGTTTGGATCTGACTGCTCCCAAAAGAATTGGAACGTTCGCTTTTCTAGATCCTCCAGTAACGCATCGTCCTGTGGCGATAAAACTGCGACGGGTTTAGCTTGAGTCGCACGATTGCCCGAAACCGAGGGCTTAACCGGTACAAGAGCCTTACGGGTCGCTGTGACCTCAACATTGAATTCGGCCTGCAGCGTGGCATCAGAACTGTCACCAACAAACACTCGAAACAGTCCGGGCTCAACGATGAATTTTCGATCGACGTTGTAAAAACCAAGCTCCTTTGGCGTCAAGGTGAATTCAACGCGACGCTTCTCACCGGGATTGAGCGTGATCTTTTGAAAGCCTTTGAGCTCACGAACCGGACGCGTGATGCTGGCCGCGACATCCTGAATGTAAAGCTGGACGACCTCTGCACCGGTTCTCTTACCGACGTTTTCAACTTGCACACTTGCCTTGACACTCCCCTGCGGCGGAATCGCCTGGCTGTCGAGCCGCAGATCAGTGATCGCGAATTTCGTATAGCTCAGACCGTAGCCGAAGGGATACAGGGGCGTGTTCGGAATGTCGGTGTATTTCGATGTGTAACGGTCGTTCGGATTCGCCGGACGGCCGGTGGATTTGTGATTGTAGTAAAGAGGAATTTGCCCGACGGATCGCGGAAATGTCGCAGGCAATTTTCCGCTCGGGTTTGCATCGCCGAACAGGACATCGGCAACCGCCGGACCGCCCATCGTTCCCGAGTGCCACGTCTCAAGGATCGCAGGCGAATTTTCCGCGAGCCAAGGTATGGTCAATGGCCTGCCGTTTTTCAAGACAACAGCATACGGTTTTCCCGTTGCATGGATCGCCTTAACGAGGTCAAGCTGTCTTCCCGGAAGTCCTATATCCGAACGAGAACCAGCCTCACCGCTGATATCGCGGATCTCGCCGACAACGAGAATCGTAAAATCGGAGTCCTTGGCCGCATCAACCGCCTTGTTAAAATCCTTGTCCGTGTCGCAAACGAGTTCGCAGCCTTTTTCAAAGCGGACCTTATCGGCTCCGATCTTTTCCCGTAGTCCCTCGAGGATCGTGACCGAGTCCTCTGCTTTGCCGTCGCCTGCCCACCAATCGAGGGTATTCGCTTTATCGGCCGCAAGCGCGCCGACCACGGCCACACGTTTTACATTCTTACTGATCGGTAAAGTGTCATTGTCATTTTTGAGGAGAACGAAGGACCTGATCGCGGCGTCTTTCGCGGCCTGCATAAATTCCGGTTTCTTGAGCGTAGCGCTTTCCAGGTTCTCGTCTACATAAGGGTGTTCAAACAACCCGAGGCGGAACTTCACGCGAAGCACATTTCGCACCGCATCATCAATGGTTTTTATCGAAACCTTACCGTTCTTTACTAATTCCTCGCCGTATTGGTTATAGGTTCGGCTGACCATCTCCAGGTCCGTGCCGCCGTTGAGGCCGTACATCGCGGCTTCGCTCTCGTCTGCGGCAAGACCGTGATTGATCAACTCGCGGACTGAGTTGTAATCGCTGACAACTAGTCCGTCAAACTTCCATTCATCCCGAAGGATCTTTCTTAATAGAAAAGGATTGCCCGTCGACGGAACTCCGTTAAGGTCGTTGAACGACGCCATGAAGCTTCCGACGCCGGCGTCTTTTGCTGCCTTGAATGGAACGAGATAAGTGTCGCGCAGCGTCCGCTCGCTCATGTCGACGGTGTTGTATTCACGGCCCGCCTCAGCGGCGCCATATCCCGCAAAGTGCTTGGCGCACGCCAGGATCTTGTCGGGCCGGCCATAATCGTCGCCTTGGAATCCGCGGACCTGAGCTGCGGCCATCAGCGACCCAAGATATGTATCCTCACCCGCGCCTTCCATTATTCGTCCCCATCGGGGATCTCGTGCGATATCCACCATCGGAGCGAATGTCCAGTGAAGGCCGACGCTGCGAGCTTCAACAGCCGCTATTGCGGAATCACGCTCGACCATCTGCGGGTCCCAGCTTGCCGCTTGAGCCAGAGGGATCGGAAAGATCGTTCGATAGCCGTGAATAACGTCAAAACCGAGCAGAACCGGGATCTTAAGACGCGACTGCATCGCAGCCCGCTGCAGTTCATTAACATTCTTTGCACCACGCACGCCGAGCGTCGAGCCTACCAGGCCTTTCTTCGCCATCTCGATCGTTTCCGGCGAGGCGACTTCGCCAGCACCGGGCAATTGCTGCAGCTGACCAAGCTTTTCAGCAAGGGTCATTTTCGCTAGCAGGGCGTTGATCTTTGCTTCAATGTCGGCCTGGCTTCGCTTTTGCGCGAAGGTATGAGATGCCAGAATGGTTACCAGGATCAGGAGGGCGGCGTAGATTGATGTTTTTCGGGGCACTTTTATTCCTTCTTGATATATTTAAGAATCAAATAATGAAGCTGAGCGGACCGGCCGTTCTATTAATTTTCCTTGCAACGATAACATCCTTTGGACAACAGAGGCATGTTGCTGCGCTCCTGCAGGAATCTGCCAGTCTGATACAGGCCGGCAAATTCAAAGAGGCCGAACCCATTCTGCAAAGATCGGTATCGCTCGCACCGGAAAATTCCGATTGTCATAATTTGCTAGGTATAGTTTTCGATCAACTTGGGAGACCTGCTCAAGCTGAGCAAGAATACCGAACCGCCATACGTCTAAACCCAAAAGCCGTTTCGCCTCGCGCCAATCTCGGCATTTTACTTGCAAAGAATAAAAAACAAGCTGACGCTGCTCAGACCTTTGAATCGGTATTAACGCTCGATCCGAATCATCCTCAAACGATCGTTAACCTGGGACTCCTGTATGTTGCGCTCCAGAAATTTTCTGAGGCAGTTCCTCTTCTTAAGCGCGCCGCCGATATTCAACCCGGATCCCCCGACATAAAGCTAAAGCTTGGGATCGCCCTCTTTAGAACGAACCAACAAGACGACGCCGAAAGATCTCTTGTCGATGCGATGCTTCTAGCCCCGGCAAACGCCGAACCGGTTTATTATCTCGGGCTCATCGCCTTCGATCGAAACCAGGATGAAAACGCAAAAGCATATTTTGAAAAGGCGGTGGAACTTGATCCAAAACATGTCTCTGCGAATTTCATGCTCGGCGAACTCTTTGCGAGACATCAATCATACGCTCAGGCCAAGCCATTTTATGAAAAGGCTGTTGAACTCGATCCGACCAAGCCCGTCCATCATATCCGGCTCGGCGGAATGTATATCTACATGAGCGATTTTGATTCCGCCCTTCGGGTGTTTCAAACAGCAGCGGAACGTTTTCCCAAGGTGCCCGAGATCCAATATTTCCTCGCCCTCAGCGCAAAAGGTAAAGGTGACAGCAATCTGGCGATTGAAGCAGTAAAGAGATCGCTCGCCCTAAAGGAAACAGCCGATTCGAATGCTCTACTCGGCTCCATTCTGTCCGACCGAAATCAGGCAGCGGAGGCGGAAAAGTTTCTACGTAAAGCGATCTCTCTCAATCCGGCGCATTTCAATTCGAACCACGATCTCGGCCGGTTACTAATAAGGCAAGGAAGATTCGCTGAGGCGCTTCCAGTTCTGCAAAAGGCAGCATCGATCAT
>Ga0134121_10002036_pt1 | contig 17997 bp, 18 predicted proteins | sample KB301_FD_96463 | JGI IMG/M metagenome (GOLD analysis project Ga0134121, IMG submission 96463) | Terrestrial soil microbial communities without Nitrogen fertilizer from Kellogg Biological Station, Michigan, USA - KB3-0-1 | ecosystem: Environmental > Terrestrial > Soil > Unclassified ... | reverse complement strand
GTTTTCTTCTTAGATTTAGCTGAAGCCCACTCGCGTTCCACAATCTCCTGGATTTCCTGTTTGGCGCGAGCGAGGGAAAGTAGGTCGACCTTACGTTTGAGTTCATTGCGGACGTAGCGACTAATGACGTTGTGCTGATAGAGCGTCAGTCCCTTCGTGTACTTCTGATCCACCGCCGGCACCGGAAGATATATGTTGTGCTTTTTGTCATAAACGTGAATCAGCGAAAGGTCTGAGGGATTGCGTTTGATAATGACCTTCTTTTCGGAATCAAGTCCGCGACGGACCAACGCCAATTCGTCGTCGTTGTAGAAGAGATTGTCTAACTCAATTCCTCTGGCTGAAACTACTCGCTCTTCTGTATAACCCAGCGCCACGTCTAACAACTCATTGTTGACAGGTAAGGCCGGCGGCCATTCAGCGATACCTTTCTCCCATCGCAAAGCTGGAATATCTCTAATCCCGCGATGCGGCGAAACTTGATAAACATCAGCGATCCACTTGTGCATTATTTCGTCGAGAGTGTCAGGTGTGACGATTGCAGTTTTGCCGGGTTCATAGTCGGCTCTGTCGAAGATGTTAGAAAATGTAGTTCCGGGCAGTTGATGAAGCAGTTGCGTGGCAAGAGTGCGAAAGCTTCTCTCAATTGTTGGTCTCAACCACGGTTTACCTTTTTGGCTGAACTGCAGGACGATACCTAGTTGATGACAGGCATCTTCCAGATTTCGTCCGTGGAACTCACGCGCGTTATCCACAACGAGGACTTCCGGAATGCCGTAAGGATTCCAATCGTTTCTGATAATGGGAAATTTTTTCCGGAGGTAAGTTTTTGATCGGATCGCATGCTTCAAGCATTCCATGACTGTCAGATAGCTTGGAGGGTTGAAGCTGATATAGAACCCAAGAACCATCTTCGTAAAAACGCACATCATCCAGGTGAGGTAAGCCCTCCCAATGGGCAACATCATCATTGGATCGATGACAAAGAGATCAAGGATCGTGTGATCGCATTCGACTCTTTCAAGAGGTCTGGTTGGTCGTGGTCCCTGGAGAACGGCGCGGAACTTTTCATCAGCAATCTTTTTACCAAAGCGAGCTTCGATAACTTCATAGTCGTCAAGTTTTGCGATCGCTTCATAAACAGCGCTTCTCTTTGGTTCTGGGAGTTGGTCATCGGAATCGCGAAACTGATTGGCGTCATCCACCTTCACCAGCAAGGCATCAAGGACAGCCTGCACCGTGAAACGTTGATCCTTCAAATAAACTTCGTCGATTGCCTGGTTGAGTAATTCAGCTACCTTTGCTGATCGCTTTTGTGCTTCAGGGTTGTTTTTGAGTTCGCCTTCTTTTGCTGGACGACCGAAGAAGCGCCGGTTTCGGTTTCCTCGTGCCTGAATGGCTGGTACAAGAGACCTGACGTCCTGACCCGAATCGGTGTAGGAACGCCACCATCTCCAAACAGTGATAACCGATGGTGGCTTAGGCTCGTTAAGGCGCGCGGCAACTTTGCTGATAAGGGGCGCGAGAGTTTCCGGAGTCAGCTTGTCCAACCGAGCCAACACGACGGCTCGAACATACGAAAAGCGTCGATCGAGTTCTAAGCGTCTGGGATCATTCGCGCTCAGACAAGCGATGTCGCAAATGCCTGTCTTGCTCAAACGTCGCTGAAGTACGTCCTGATTACGATTCTGTCCAAGTAGCTCCGCGTTATTTTCAAAAACCGCTTCAACCAATTCTTGTTCCGGCAGAGCCGATCTCTCGTCGGTGATGATGTCTTTGATTCTGATTCTTCCGTCAGGCAGACGCTTTTCAATGACGAATTCTCTGCCGCGCAATTTGAATTGCATGTTTCGACTTAATCGATGTTGTGACATTTCACGAAAGCCTCAAGTGTGTGGTTGATGAAATTTCGGCCGTCGGAAGCGTGATAATGCTTGCGACGTTGAGCGGTTGCGTTACGTCGAAATTTAGAACGCTCCAAAACAACAGGGCGTAAATCGTCTGCACAGGCACATCCTGTGTTTGAAAGAATTGAATCAGTTCGCTTAGTTCTATCTCTGCAATTTGTTTCTCTCGAAAGAATTCGATGCAGAGAATTTGATGCCTGGCTCGAATCGGTGTCCGCGCGTACTTCCACAACGTCTTCACATTATCGAGCCGTGGTTGTTGGCGGATGAATTCATCGGTGATAACAGAGAATTCATAACCTTCTTGCTCACAGATCAACGATGCAGTACTGAATAGAGAATCCCACTCGCCACTATCCACTTGTTCCTTGGTCTTGACCTCTACAATCTGTTTTTTGGAGTGCCGATGAACTTCGAAATCCGGCGTGTAAGAGCACGTTCTGCCATTGTCGCCGAAGCGGATCTTCAACGGTTGTTCGACCCAATAACTGATCGCGAGTTCGTAATCGAGCAAGTACATGTAGTCGCGCTCGAGAAGTGATTCAAACCATGCTACTCGGCCCGTCTTAACGCTTGAGAACTTGCCGATATTTTTCTGCGCTCCGAACCGAGGAATTTTTCTTACTGGCATTTGCGATCCGCCCTTCATCAAATGGTTGTATTGCGCTGCCGAAAACTGTCCGCTTCGCATTTCTGCTTGATGACCGCTCCTTTCCGAGGTTTCCGACATGCTATTCCGACTTTCAAACCGGTGATGTCAGAAATTACTTGAGGATATGACAGAATTTGTGACAGATTTCCGGTCCGGATTACTGAAGGAAACAGAGAGGTTGTGTCGCGCAACGTCAGAACGGAGGAATAAGAGATGCCGAGAAAAGAAATAACGAAGGATGAGAGGGCGCTACTGGCCGAGAACTGGAAAACGTTTGGTCGCTTTTTACGTGCTCAAAGGATCGTGAGAGGATTTACTCAAGAACGGGCAGCTCTGGCCGCAAAGGTTTCCACACGACAATGGATAAGATATGAACAAGGCTCACGGGTTCTTTTCAAAAGGTTTCCTTTGATAGCGAAAGCGCTGAACGTCTCGGTTGCAAGAATCGCGTATCTGGCGGGGTACAAAACCGCGCCAAAGCGCAACGATGCAAACTCACAACTTAAACGTATTCATGACCTCCTTCGGATCGGCCGGCTAGATCTTGCTCTGGAGAATTTCTTGCTTCTCTATTATCACATTGGCCGATTGGACCCTGAGCTCAATTCCTATTTGGACAGTATTGCTCCAGCTAATTTCGCCACAGCGGTGATATCACTGGATAGACTGCCGAAATGGCTGTTTGAGGTAATAGCTCAATGCATGCAGAAGATGTTTAGCGAACGACAGGACCCAAAGTGGTTGACTTATAATCTTCGGAGGGTGGTCCTCAAAGAATGCACTGACGAGATGCTAAAGAAACTATCACCTATGTCGCTTCAAGTACCTGGATACATACCGTGAGAGTTCACTTTTACGGACTGCTTGCCAGTACACCGTTGCTGTTTAGTTTTCTCGATTCACGCGGTTCTCAAACTTTTCGGTCGACTCCACGAAGACAGAGAATGGCATCCTGCCAGCCCAGATATTCTCCTCAGAAAAGCCAATCGGTACAGCGCTTTCGATAAGGTTAGGGCGGCCCTCTTCTAACGCTCCAGGATAAAGTCGATTTACAACTATAAACTCAGGATTAATACCACGCTTGCGAATTTCCCATTTTGCCGTCTCGTCTAAGAGCTTTTGCGTGCGAGAATCAGCAATATCTGCTCGATGCATCTCCTCGTACGCCAAATAGATGAACCCGGTTTCTCCAACAGGGATTTGTTGTACTGCTTGGGCCAACAGACTTGCCAACGAACGCGCCTTCCGCTTCACTGCGTCTTCAGCCTCGCACCTCCATCGAATACCAAACGGCAAAAGTGCGCGATCAACTTGCGGCAATCGAGTGTTTGCCACTACTGCGCAAATTCCATCGTATTCAGTGGTTTCGAAATCCCATTCGAAAACTTGTCGCAAGAAGGCTGGACTATACAAACGCGTAAGCTGTTGCAGATCGATCATTATGTCCAAGGGCGTAAACGAAATCGCTCCCCATGGTTCCACTATCGAACCATAAGGATTTAGTCCAGCAGTGCATTTCCGTGAAGACTCCACCAGGGTGTCCACCCCTATTGCTTGAAGTGGCTGTTGAGTCACAATTGTAAGAGTCCCGATTAGACTTCGACGTTGTGATCCGGATGACAAGTGGCGAAATACTTCTTGGATAGTTTTGAATTCTTGGCGTTCGAAATCTGAAAGGCGGCTTTGCCTTTTGCACTCTATGACAGCCGGAAAAGGTAGATCATGCAGTCTCAGATCCGGCGTAACTTCGGCAGTTGGAACCAGAAACTCGACACTACGTCCCAAAGCAGCAGCGCGCCCTGCAACACAAAGTTCGTACAATCTTGAATCGAACTCTTCGCTGGGAGCGCGGTACAGTTCATCTAGTTTTTCCAACCCTCCCTGCACCTCATACAACGATGGGAGCGCTCTGCAAAGTGCCGCTACAGATGGCACTATTAGAGAGCCAGCATAGATGTCGTAATCATCGCATTTGTCCAGCGACTCCTTGGCAAGAATAAGGGCTTGGGCGTATCGATGGCGTGAAATAGAAAAAACGTCAGGCGATAAGCCGCCATATAGTTCCAACGACTCGCGCAGATGCGCTGAGCCTTGAGCCTCATGCAAACCACGTTGCTCAAGCCACCAAGCTTTAGGAAGACGGCCAATAAGTTTTTCAAGGCCATCAGCTAGGCAATCTTCTATGTAACCCGTGATGGGAACGGCTTCCGAGGAGAGGTCTTCCCGCCAATAACGTGCGACCTCATCCCCTTGGTTTTTGGATTCTTCAGAGAGAGTTATGCCGTGGGCAGCCAAATAGTCATCGGCGAATTTATCCAACCTCTGAAATCTGTACTGTAGTTCTTCGATCTCTTTTAGAACTGCCTGTGCTCGCTCCACCGCGGAAGCTTCCCAGCCCGCTTTTTCAGCTTCTTTGAGTAGCGCACTATGCTTGCGCGTTTTCTCGCGGAACAGCATATCCACCTCAGTTACTTCGCGCGAAAACGTTTCCGTATCTAACTCCGGCTCTATCGGATTCCGATTCAAATCATTCTCCCAAGACAAACGGTTGAGCAATAAGCGTAGAATATTACTTTTCAGCTGACCCAGATCAGTTTCTTGAATTGAGGCGCGTTCATTCTGCCTTTGGAGCAGTTGCAAGAACTGCACGCCCATACCAGATTCCTAAGAAGATTGCTGCCACCGTTAGCCCGGCTAGTCTTATGATCGACGTGTCCCCAAGGATCGTGACACCCACAGTAAGTGCATGTCTCTCGGTCGCGCACTCGAACCAATTCTTTCTTCCACTTCTCTAGCGGCTCCTGATTTGGCACCCTCGCTTTCCTTCTTGCCGGTGCAGTGGTACCGAACAGCGATTCCAATAATGAGACTGCTCCAGCACTCAATACAACAAGCGTGCCTACCACAAGAGCACCACCGATTATTTCCCCGATGATTTCACCGATGCTCTTGGCAAGATATGGTGCCACATTCGAAAACTGATCAGCGCGCAGAAACTGATTTCGCTCTGGAGCAAATATCTCATCTGATGGCAAAAGCTGACCGGAAGTACATAATGGCCAGAACTCGTCTGGGCCATAGACCATGTATTGACCATTTCTTCTTACAACAATGCTATTCATGTCCTCCTCCGTTAAACTAGCTTGCTGGTACTCACTTGCTAGCGCTCTTGTCGTTCGTTAGCGCTGACTCATACGCATTCCAATCAATTGCAGTGACGGTTGCGCGAGCACGCAGAGCTTCCAATAATCGGAATAAGCCGCGAATTAAAGCCCCTTTACCATCAGCTTTAGTTACTAGATTGTTGTCGAACCGATCATAAAACCCAGAAGCCGCTGTTAGAACTAAGTCTAGTTGTTGAGCCCCTTCCCAACGCGTCAGCTGCTTTTCGAAAGTTTTTCCAAGGCCATCGCGCCAGGCAGAGTCCATCGCCATTAGGCCGGCAAGAATAGCAAAGGGCTCCTTGGGTGGGTTTATGCCATTGGCCCAGGGTATGGGTGCGGACGTCCGTTTGAGACTCCGTAACGATCCAGCCTTCAGCGCGGCTGCCTTCAGATACTCGGCGTTTACGGTCTGTTTGATCTCAAAAGTGGCATAGACAGCCTCGGCAGGAACATACAGGTGACGATCCTTTCCGAACAAAGCTGGCGTGAAGTGAGCATCGTAAATCAAACAATCGAGCTGGTCTGTCGTTTTACCTTCACAATCTATGGCAAATGCTTTGGCGACGCAGTACCGATTGGGAAGATACTTTCGAAGAAGCGCAATCCAAGAATCCTCGACTGCACCACCCATTGTGGGATCATGAGTAATCGATCTGCGCGTACGTTCAAGATCATCTCGGAATTGATGCTCAACATCAATCAAGCGCTCGCGTAAGAACGCTTTGCCGTCTTCAACAGAATGCTTCTTCGCCCGATTTACCATCTCAATTCTTAGGTGTTGCCATTAAAGGGCGGCGTCGGTTGGAGTGCCTTGATCAAATGTTTCGCACGTTCAAAGCTGATTGCGTGACTCGGGTAAGCGTCTAAGACCAAGGTAGGAAGCAAACGTTGTGTAAGGTCCGAAAACGTAAAACCGTAGGCGGTTCCGTTTGAAGGTCCAGTTATCGCAACGATCTCTTGAATTTCTTTAGACTTAAAGCCCGCCTCCTCAAGCGGTACGCCTAATACCGCAAGGCGTTGGGCATCGTTTGGCCGTGAGAATATAAAGATGTCGGCAGCCCGTCTCTTTACAGCAGGATCTATCGCTGACAGTCGATTTGTGCAAAGGATGACCGCGGCCGGCAGTTGTTGTTCCGATAAGCGATCTACACCACGAATGAAGGCATTTACTCCCGCACGATCTTCGTGATGCATTTGACTCTCTTCCCGACTCTGCGCTAGGGCGTCAGCCTCATCTACTAAGAGAATGACGGCACCTTTTGCTCGGCCAGACTTCTCGCGCAGCTGTTTGGACATCAGAACGGTTTGATCAAAGGCGAAGGAAATTAACTTTGTCATTTCTCCTACTCGTCCTGATCCTCTAGACGCGAGACTGAGTGGGAACAAGGTGACTTCAGTATTTTCTTGTCTAGCAACTGCATCGCCTACTGTTTCTGCCAATTCAGTCTTACCGGTGCCGACATCACCCGAGAGGATAACCAGAGGCGGCCGCCGTTCGACGTAGTTCACGAGCGATTTGGCACCCTTATGGAACTTATTCGCCCATTGACGGATTCCTTCAGGATGAATTAGCGCAGCAACCAATTTAGTGACGCGCAGCTTGGCATCATCTATACCGACGAGACGTGCAAATCTCTGCTGGGCAGTAGAGTCAGGAAACGTGAGTCGGCGATCGAATACATCATCGATTGTAGGCGCTGGGTGCTCCATTAATACCTCTTAATAACGCTTCGTGAAATAGCTCGCCCGCCGGCAGAGTAAGTCCGATCGTCAATCCAATAACCGGCCTCAACTCCGGGTTCTGTCCCGTCGGACCTCTGGAACGGTAGTGTCTTATAAAAGTTGTGCTTGACTGTGGCGCTCAGGTTGGACCAGTTCGCGTTATGCTCTAGGAACGACCCAAAAGAACAGTTACTCACATCCACTCCTGGTCGTAACTTCCCAGGATCGTCATCCGCCACCAGCGAACCGCCAGCCACTGAGTGATATCTTAGAGCTACCACCCATTTTCCGTTTCGCTTGAATCCATATGTGACGGCATGAAGATAGTCCTCTTTCAACAGAGCAATAAGCTCAGCTTCATATGCATCTATCGAACTATTTGTAGGTTTGCCATAAAACCGTTGAAGGCGGAGTAAATCCGTAGCGACCTTCGCGGCCATGTGGCGCGCATGAACAACTGAGAATGTAGTGGATTCTTCGAAACTATAAGATGTTGCAGACATGATCGTTCCTCGATGTCTTAAAAAGACGGCCCAAATACCCTCCGCCAGTAGTTCAGTGTTTCTCCCTTTGTTGGAGACCTAAGAGCAGAATCAATAGCGTCTCCGGCGTCAAGCGCCGCATCGATAATCCTCTCTCGTTGTGTCTCGGTATAAAGTTTGGCGACATTGTTTTCGCAATTCACCGGATCCCAAATACGTATCGGATAGTCGTCAGTCGGACAGGACGAGGGCGAGTAGTTATCACTGAAGGCGATGATAGATTTGAATTGGTCCGTCGCAATAAAAGCGAAAAACGCGGCGAGTGCCTCAGGATAGTCAGCGAGGACGAGACCGTCATCTGCAAGGTAAGCAACTATCAATTCAATCATGAAAGACTTGAATCGGAATTCGGCGTCGTCTTTCTTGCGCTGTCTGGCCCAGAACTTCACAAGTCGGACTATTTGGGCGAAATGAATCTTGTTTGATTGTTTTCGAACTCGAGTGAAGTCAAGGTGCATCGGAATGCTGGTTAACAGTTTCTCGCCGTTATCTTGCGAGATCAGATAGCCTTTCCATTCCGGATCATCCTCATACAATATCGGTACGACGTCGATACGCAGCCCGCTGGAAATGAATTGAACCGTGACGGAGAATGTGTTCGGAACTACTTGCTCAGGCTTGAAATGGGGGAATGCTTTCCGAAGCTTTTCTGCGAGAAACTGGATCAGATCGCCTAAGGTTGCTGGGGCTCTATTCGCCGACACATAACACGCTACGTCAATGTCGTTGATGGACTTTAATGCCGTGCCCTTTGCAAGACTCCCTGAAAGAAGCATTTTCTTAAGTTCAAAATCTGGGTGATCCTTCACGTACGCTTCCAATTTATCTCTTAGTCGCCACACCTGCTCTCGCAAATCTTTTGCATCGTCCCGTTTCAGGTTGACGTGGTCATCAGCAAATAAAGTGATGTCTCTGTGGTCAACGTGCTCTCTACTCATAACTTCAGACCTTTCGATCCTCGAGTGTTTCATTGATGTACTGAGGTTTCTCAGATACAATGCGCAAAATGAAATCACCTTTTGTTTCACTAGTCAAGCTTTGTTCCACAATAAAACGCTTTAGGGGGAATGGAGTTTATGGCGAGTAGAAAACTCAGTAGCTTAGGTGCATTAGTTCGGAAGAAGCGTGGCGAGCGAAAACTTAGAGAAACTGCCCGCGATATCGGTATCGGCTCAGCAACTCTAATGCGGGTGGAAAACGGTCGTATTCCGGATATAGAGACGTTCGGAAAGCTTTGTAAGTGGTTAGGAGTCGACCCCGGAACTTTTTTGGGATTCGAACCCGAACAATCCACTCGCAGTCCCCAAGCAGCTTCCCCAGACACACCCATTTCTTTGTCGGCTCACTTTCGAGCCGACCAGACACCCGAACCAGCCACAGTGAGTGCATTGGCCAAAATGATCTTGCTCGCCGTTAGGTCGCAGCATGGAAGTGAGATCTTAGAGGAAGATGAACACGCTTGAACGAGGCTTCAAGTCCTGGGCCGAGCGCACATCTATTGCATTCCGAAAGGAATTAGGCGTTTCTATTGACGCTCCATTGTCGCCTGCGCAGGTTGCGGAATATTTGGGTGTTGAAGTGTGGACACCAAATCAGGTCCCAGGAATTACGCCAGAGTTACTAAATCAGCTGCTCAAGATTGACCCTTGGGGATGGTCTGCTGCTGGCGTACAAATAGATGGGCAAGGGATTGTTATCTACAACCCGCGGCATTCGCGCGGCCGACAGGTGTCCGACATTACACACGAGCTTGCTCATTTTATTTTGGACCATCAGCCAGCCAGAATAATTCTGTCCGCCGATCTCGATGGTATGAGCATGCGGTCATTCAACCAAAAGCAGGAAGACGAAGCGAACTGCCTCGCTTGGACTCTTCTGCTCCCGCGGGAAGCATTGGTACGAGCAAAGGGGCACCGATTGACGGTAGAGGAAATCGCTGAGCAGTTTGGCGTCACAAAATCACTTGTGACATATCGCGTAAATGCAACTGGAGTGGAAAAACAATTGAGGGCGCGTTCAAGGCATTAACCTTGTGCGGATTCCATGTATGTCTTGAAGTCCCCTTCATTAAGCTAATTGATAATGGATCTAATCTCTTTTTTCGATCGATTGGGATACTCGGATTCGCCGCATTTCTTGCGTAGAGGAAGTGCGGAGCTACGCACCGCACCAGACTTTGGCCACATCTTTCGAAAGGCAACACCCAAGCCTTGTCATTTGGAGGGTGTATATACCTTACGGCGCACCCATGAATCCAAGACTGAACCGCTAGTCCCAGTCGTCTACGTCTGTAGTGCAGAATCGGACGAGGCTGCGAACAAGATTCACGAACTGGTATGGAATCAGGACGTCGTTCCTTTCATACTCGTCCATTCGCGACGCGGCGTTTCATTGTATTCGGGGTTTCGGTGCCAACCGCTAAAGAACGGATTGGAGCGAGGCGTCTTAAGGGCGTTGACACAGTTCAACGAAGTATCGGAACTAGTCGAGTCATTCAACGCGGATGCCATCGACAGTGGCAAGTTATGGCGAGATTGGGGCCAGCACGTTACACCGGAAACGCGCATCGACTGGAAACTGCTTGGCAATTTGCGCAAACTCGATAGCTGGCTGAGGGAGACTGGTGGCCTGGAAAAGGACGTTTCCCATGCACTAATAGGTAAGTACGTTTACTTGCACTACCTGCGAGATAGGGACATTCTCTCGGACGCGAGGCTAGCGGAGTGGCAACTCGATGAATCTAGCATCTTCGGGCAGCACGCAACGCGTAGCGGCTTGCACGCTGTTACAGAAAGGCTGGATGAGTGGTTGAATGGCAGCGTGTTTCCGCTCAAGCTTCGCGGGAACGGCGCACCTGATGATGAGCTGATTTCACGCGTGGCAGCTACCTTTCACGGTGACGAGATAGTGGGTGAACGTGATTGGCAGTTGCACCTAGACTTTCGTGTTTACGACTTTTCCTACATCCCGATCGAGACTCTATCGGTCATTTACGAACAGTTCCTACACATGCCCGAGGAGGACGGCGGGATAACGAAAGGCGAAGAGGCCGCTGCTTACTATACTCCGATTCCAGTCGTCAACTTCATGTTGTCGGAAGTGGAGGAACGATTACCGCTAACGCGCGGAATGAAGGTTTTCGACCCGGCTTGCGGCTCTGGAGCTTTCCTTGTTCAAAGCTATCGTAGGCTCATCGAGCGTGAGTTTCCGGTTACGAAAAGGAGACCTACGCCGCACGAACTTCGTGCTTTATTAGAGGAGCACATATTTGGAATCGACAACGACCCTGATGCATGTCAGGTTACAGAGTTAAGTCTCATTCTCACGCTACTCGATTACGTTCAACCGCCGGACCTATTACCAACGTCGCCTTGTAAGCATAACTCCGATTTCAAGCTCCCTGCGTTGCTTGGAACTAACATTTTTCAGACAAACTTCTTCAAGCTAAATAATGGCGCGCGTCAAATCTTGGCCAATATCAAGTTTGATTGGATCGTGGGAAATCCTCCATGGAAAGATCTTGACCCTGCCAAACTCATTAAGCAAGACGAGCCAGTCTGGGAGTGGATGAGAGATAAGAAGAATGTGAAGGATCGGCCGTGCGGCGATAATGAACTGGCTCAGGCGTTTGCGTGGCGATCAGGTGAGTTGCTGTCGGAAACTGGGGCGGCAGCCTTGCTACTTCCCGCGATGGCTCTATTCGAAGATCCGTCGCGCAAATTTAGAAAGAAATTCTTCGCTACTCAACGAGTGACCGCGGTGGCCAACTTCTCGAACTTAGCGGAGGTCCTGTTTGCGAGCGGTAGGTCCACGGTTAAGCGTCCTCGTATACCTGCTGCCTCTATCTTCTTTTGCAATCGCGAGCCAGTTGAATCTGATGCTGATGAATATATTAGCGTCTTCTCCCCAATGGTGGCGAATCAAGAACCCACTCGGCCACGCGTTCAGGGGGAGCGGATGGCTACTTGGAGTTTGGTTATCAGCGCTAATGAAATCCGCGATCTACCAACGGGCCCGATTGCTACAGGCGATGGTCTTCCTTGGAAACTTGCTATGTGGGGCTCGGCGTTGGACACGAAGTTGTTAGCTCGCACTTCGAATTCCATGACGAACATTGGCGAGCTAGAAGATCAAGGGACAATTATCGTCGCTGAAGGTCCCCCTTTAGTATCTTCACATGTAAAGAGTGGAAAGAATCGAACGAAACATCTCCCGGAGGTTATTGGTCAACCGCTCCTAACGATGAAAGCCGCCTCGAAACTGAGACACCTCTTTGACTTTCCCCAAGGCGCTTTTGTTGAGAACAAGAAACATTACGGTCATTTGCGTCGAGGGATCCGCGGGCTCGCCATTTGTCAGGCGCCTCATGTTGTCGTAAACGCGGCTCGCACGTTTGCGATTTTTAGTAACCAGTATTTTATCGTTCCACCTCGTCAAATCGGCATTGTGAGTACGACGAACGATGAAGCCTTTCTCAAAGCGCTGTCGCTCTACCTTAGTTCCGACTTTGCCTTCTATCACCAATTTCTGACCGCAACGCAATTCGGTGTCCAACGCGGCGTGGCGACACTAAAGGCGCTGCGCTCTATTCCGGTACCAATTGCAAATCACAGCCTGAAGCAGCTCGCGCCGTGGGTGCAACTTCACGGCCGCCTTATCAAAACCAGACCGCTCGATATGCGACAGGCCCGTATTGGCGCGCAACCGGAAAGCCAAGGGCGCTTTCAGTTCGCCAGATCTGATCATGACAAGCTGATTCCTCTGCTGAACGAGTTGAATAACCTTGTGTATGACACGCTTGGATTCGATGATCGCGACCGTGCGTTGGTACATGACCTTGTTCGCGTTCGACTACATTTGATTGATGGGAACATCGGACGACCGGCAATTCGACCGCCAAAGGAGGCCGAGATGAAATCCTATGCCCGCCGGCTAAAGTCTGATCTTGATGCTTTCATTGGCGACGAACTGGATAAGCGACATCAGGTCGGCATTGTCTATGACAACGAGTCCGGAATGATTCAGGTCGACTTAATTTCCGACAAAATGGCAGCTCGCAGCCTCACTGTTGTCGCTGCTGATCAATCGACCGCGCGGCAGTTGGAAAAGACGCGGCAACGTCTCAGAAAACAACAGAGCCAATGGGTCTACTTCGATCGTAATCTGCGGATTTACGAAGGATCGAGGAACTTCGTCTTCAAGCCTATGCAACGGTTCCATTGGACCGAGAGTCAGGCGATGGAAGATGCTGCCGAGATCATCGCGGGAACTCTTCAACTCGGAGATCAAATCCTGTGATGAATGCGTCGCGTCTTAAACCTAACGGTTTTTCGAGCAATGCCGTTTATCTTCGAAGCGTGTTTGTTCGAAGAGTTCATCAACTGGTGCTACTTGGCTATAACCGGTTGACACCAGCTACCTATGGAAAGGCACAGGAGCCTTCGATCACGGGAGACTTAGTTGAAGCAATCGATCAAGTCCTCAGTGAGCGTGACGAACCATGGATGTCGATGTTTAGCGTACACGACGATCCTCCTGTCAACGACGGTAGGCGAAAGGGAAAACGACGAAAGCGTGTTGACTTGAGGATTGATTCAGGAGCGGTTCGTCCTCGTGCTCGTTTCCGATTTGAAAGTAAGCGGCTAGGTCGACGCCACACAGTAAAGATCTACTTGGGAACTGATGGCTTGGGATGTTTCTTGCGAGGCGATTATGCGCGAGAAGAGGATCAGGCCGGCATGCTCGGTTACGTACAGTATGGCAACCTGAGCGATTGGGGAAACAAGATTGCGCAAGAACTCGCTAAGACTCCTGCGCTTTACGCGGTGGATTCAGCGACTCCATTTTCTATCAAGTCGACACGGTCAGCTGCCTCGGAGGCGTATCATTCGGGACACAATCGCACTGCCGTGGGTCGACCAATTCTTATTGACCACATCCTGCTAGTATTCTACTGAACTAAACGCGAGGCAGAATACAGCAAGCCGACGAGATCTAAAGTAGCCAGTTAATGCCACATCTATCAGGACTTCCAACCACCTTTCTATTGGCAACAGTTTGAAGATCTTACCGAGGCAGTTTTCCCATATTTGTAACGGGGGAGCTCTCGCCCAAAAGATTGGTCGGGCTGGTCAAGCCCAACACGGGGTTGATGTGTACGGGCAATGGCTACCCAGTAAGAGCCGTATCGGAATTCAGTGTAAACGAATGCCGGATATCGAAGGAATTGAGATTGCGGACTCCGATCTGAGTTCAAACTAGTTCTTGTCCGTAGTGCCTCTAATGGGAGGAGCTCTTCAAGAACGGTGAGCCTTGAATGGCAAGGGCGCTACGAGTACCCACCTACCCGTAGCGCCTCTAAAAGCGTCACCGATCCTTTGCCCCCTCTCGGATCGATAACGCTCACTGTGGAGCGTCGGTGCGCGCTATGTGGTGAGGTCACCAGTGCGCGACGCCCCGAGCCTCATGCGTCGCTGGGCATACGCCTGAGGCTGTCTCCCACTCTCATGTGTTGCGAGCGTGCGCGTGAAGGCTTTCTCAAATCTCAGGAATCGTCTCTGCGTAGAGTTGGCCTATGATTGCCGCAATCAGAATGCGCTTTAACAACACGTCAATCGAGACGCCAAGCCTATTGGCCCACTCGCGCAGGAACGCCCAATCTTTCGGCTCAATATCGCTAGGTGTTAGTGTTACGATTGCGTAAGGGCTTTCGCCGTGAGTATGAGTGCGCGTGATAATATTATCCGGCATGGTCGATTCCTTTCCCTAAACCAGTTAGGAGTCGGCTGTGTAGGGTTGGCGAGTGTTACCAGCACTTGCCAGCCCGCTCTTTTGGTGCGGGCCACTATGAAATGTGGATTTTCACTTGTCAAGGAAATTATGGCGACACGCCATAGTTTTCCAGAATCCCATACTTTGGGCTATGAAGATCATCAGCACGGCTGAGGCAGCGCGTCGATTAGGTGTTACACCTAATAGAGTGCGGGCGTTGATTGAGGCAAAGCGCCTGAAGGCGTTTAAGTATGGACGCGAGTGGCTGATCTATGTGAAAGACCTTGACGCAGTGAAGGATCGAAAGGTTGGGCGTCCGCGTAAGTTGCGTAAGAGCACAAAACGATAATCTCTCGCAGAGTGTTCACCTATCCCAGTCTTTCAATAACGGCTGTGCACGACTAGTGACTAAAAACGCAGATTTTATTGTGCTGCTCTGAATGTCCGTGATTCTTCACTTCCAAAGAATCTTATAGAGGTCTGGGAATAAGACGCGACAAAAATCGTGAATGGCGCAACCAAGACTCACTTCAGAATATCTAGGAAGAATCTGCCTGCCTCAGTCTGGTGTTTGGGAAGGGAATTGTGAGTTGGAAGGGATCGCTGGGCTTGCGAAAATCAAATCGTTAATTCGAGTTCGTCATCAATAATTTGCTCGACGGGAATTCCTATCAGGCGAGCATAGGCGAGCAGGATCGTGAGCGGCGGTTCGTTCTTGTCGAGTTCGTACTTGGAAATAGTTGTATGGTCGATCAGAGCTTGAACACCAAGTTGTCTGACCAACTCCCCTTGAGACACTCTTAGAGAGTGCCGGATTTGCAGGAGCTTCTTGGCAAGATATTTCGGACGGGGTCGCGAGTGTCCCATAGTTATTTGACTTTCGTAAAGGAGGTCGATCTGCGAATTACCGGTAATCGAGGATCTGCGGATTATATAGCTCGTCTGCGAACTCTGTGATAAAGGCTTCCGCCTGTTCTCTGTTCTTGAATATAAACGCCGTATTGAAGTCTGTGGAGAACAGCCTGGGAATACCTGATATGTAACCTTGAAATGTCACTATTATTATTGCTGTCTCCGTTTCTCCACCTGTTGCATCAATCCGCCGTAGTCGTTCCATCATTGCCTGATTGATCGCCTCAGCATAGAGTTCGTCCGCATTGGGAATGTGACCGACCTCTAACAGGTGAACGTTGGTGCCAAGAATTGCGAGTAATGCTAGTCCAGCCCCGTCAGTTCCGATTTCTGCATCTTCTGGCACATCCATTAACCAATCGAGCAGTTCATGTTTAGTCGTTGGCATTAGTTGCCTCTCTTTCTTTCACGCAGAAGAGCTGATTCGAGTAATCCTAGACATCGCGGGCCAACTCACTTTCAGCCTTCACTCAAATATGAAGGAGCTGAACTGCAAGTTGGCCCGCGATCGTTTCCAGATAACTATTTGGCTTTGGCCTTCTCGATTAACGCGATCTCTTTGGTGAGCACCTCACGAAAGCGAGTCAGGATGCTGATAAGCAAATTGATTTTGGCCAGAGATCGGCGACGCTCTCGCTTAGTGCCCAAAAAGAATTCAATCTGGACTCTGCGCCGGCAATCGGCAATGGTAAGCATGTTGTGTCCCCACCTGTATTCGCCCTCGTTGGAGGATTCAACCTCAGCGAAGATATGCGACGTAAAACCGGTTGAGACAGGCGAGAGGAATGAACGCTTGCGAAGAGAGAAAACATTTTTCATTCTAGCAACCTCGAAGGATGTGATTACGTGAACCGCCCATGTCTCAGGGCAAAACCATTTGTAGTTGTAGTTCGATTGAGACAGGTCGACTGGATACGCCAAGAACGGGGCGTGTGGCTTATCTGATCCAATGCATTAGCTCTGACTTTATGGACCAGGTCCCGCGTAATCCTTTTTGTTGATGGTGATTCCAACAGAGTAACCGACAGCTACTTCCTCCCCCGGTGCGGGAGTCTGGTCGATAACTAATCCGGGTTGAACGGTCGGCTCGTGACGTGTCGCCAACAGACGAATATTCAAGTTAGTGGCGTGAAGCTTCTTCTCGGCGTCTTCATAGGTCAGTCCTTTGAGCGCTGGCACCTTGGTTTGAACTGGTCTAGACCGGCGCTCGCGCTGGACCTCAATACTCAGGCCCAAAAGCGCAATTGCCGGTATAACGACATACACAACCAGCGCCAGCGTCACAAGAAATCTGATAAGCAGTTTCTGTTTGCCTCGTAAGATGTAACCAACGAGGACGCCAAGTAAAAATCTCATTACAGCGGTTTCCTTTCGGAGATCCTGGTCAATCACCGACTCGTTAACCGCCTCTTTTTTCTTATGGGTGTGTTGAGGAATGTCGGTTGGAAGGGGAGCGTGAGAGCTTTTCAATTGAGAAGAATTGTTGAATGTTAGAGATTGGCATTGACAGTGGTTCTTTTGTAATTGGTGGCGCAGTTGGAACAGCCGTTTTGAGGTTCGTGGCTGCTTTTTTGTCTTTACGGAGTTGGCCCGCGGGGGCTGGTGTCGGTGATGGTCACGCCAACAGCGTAGTTGTAGTCGACCTGTTCTCCAGGAGCCGGAGATTGGTCGACAATTGTGCCCGGTTGTTGTGGTAAGTCGTAACGCGTTGCCAATACACGAATGTTCAAGTGGGAATCCCGTAGTGTGGTTACGGCAGATTGGTAATCCAAGCCTTTTATTGTGGGAACTCTTGTTTGTTTTGGTCTGGCCAGTCGTTCGCGGTGGACAGACAGGCCAAGGTACGTAAGGGCTATAGCCTGGGTCGCGAGTGAGAGAACGGGCAACACGATATAGATCGTGATAAGAACGATGGTGAGGATTGTGATTAGCAATCTCTCCCTTTGTCGAAGGCTATAGCCAAGAAGGGTGCCGAGCAAGATTCTCATTTCTTTAATAACTCCAAGATTTTTTCATTAATGCGACTGGCGCTGCCCGCCTGTTTCTGCGTGTGGTTGTCCACTGAGCAGAGTTGACTCGTTAGACAAGTACAGACTGCTGCTTATGCCGATCGGTCTGTTGACTGCGCCGTTACTCTGCTAGTCCAAAAAATCATGAATGGGTGAACGGGTTGGTGTGAGTTGCGCCTAAGGTTTGAAATTCATCTCTCTCCAGAATTTCTTTACTTCTTCCAGAGCTTCATTTTCGAGGTTGGCGTACCACTCTGAAACCGTCAAAGCGCTTAGTCCAATATTTGCTCGGACTGCATCATCAATCCCTTTTGGTCC
>Ga0134121_10002034_pt1 | contig 18007 bp, 21 predicted proteins | sample KB301_FD_96463 | JGI IMG/M metagenome (GOLD analysis project Ga0134121, IMG submission 96463) | Terrestrial soil microbial communities without Nitrogen fertilizer from Kellogg Biological Station, Michigan, USA - KB3-0-1 | ecosystem: Environmental > Terrestrial > Soil > Unclassified ... | reverse complement strand
TGTATGACGATAACGGATTACCGTCAATAATTGGATTTTCAATATCGTTGGTATGGATGTTATCAAAAGCAGGATTGATCTTGAAAGTAATTTTCGCCAAGAAAGGAATAATGATACTGGTATATGCATACCCGAATCCTAAGTTCATTCCTTTACCGGTTACCGCACCAATACCTGCATCAGTAGCAGCTTGAATAACCAATCCGCTATTTCCAGCTTCACGCTTAATAGCTTCGTTGATTAAACGCATTCCACCGATACCTGTTTGAATTACCAACTCACGTTGAGGATCTGGTCCTTCAAATTCTACACGTCCTGCGAAGAAATTGTACAATTCGCTACGGAAAAGATCAAGTGAGAAATTTGATTTATTGTAAACACGTTTGAACGCATTGTCCAACTGTTTCCATAAACCGGTTGATAAACGCATATCATCTGGACCATCCTGACGAATACGACCACCTTTACCCCACATCAAATAAGTTTCAATATCGGTTGATATTTTACTTAAATGGGAAGCTTCCATCGTGGTTAAATAAGTACGGGTTAAAGTACCTTCTTTCATTGCACGCTGTAAGTAATCTTTACCCATCTTACTCGCCATCTCTTCGATTTTGGTAATTGATGGATCCAGAGTTTTATCAAAATTTCTCCAGATCTCAGTCACAGGAACTTCTCCTTTGGCTGTCATACCGCCTTTGATCTGCATGTCAGCACGCGAAGAAATCGAGTAATGAACATGTGCCTCAGCTCCTCCTACGAAATTGTAGAATTCGCGGAAACCTGCGCGAGTAACGATATCAGAGAAACGCTCTCCGTATTCGCCACGGGCAGAACCAACGCGGAACATTTTGGTACCGTTAGCAAGGTATTTATTATCAAGGAATTTAACGTTATCGTTATTTACCAACTGAACAGTGTAGATAAATCCATCACCCATTGGTAAAATATCTTCACTCGGACTTACGTATAATTCAGCACCGTTGAATTTATCGTAAGTAAAGATATCACCGTGACCGAATTCACGACGGTTCAATTTCACGCGGAAGGTTTGACCATCAATACCTTTTGTAACATTAGACGGTTCAATGTCCTCAATTACATAAGGAAGATCCTGTGAAACAGGTGTCTGCCATTTGTATTCACCGCGAGCATTATCAACTTCAATAACATTCTTTCCACCGAAAGAAGAAAGTTGATAAAGGGGCATTTCGACTTTTTGAGTCATCGCCCAAATGTCCACTGGACCCATATCCATAGGTTCAGCGTTCTTAAGCATATTCACCAAGTGATATGAATCCAAATGCGAACTTGCATTATAATTCGTATCACGAAGGAATATACCATTGTTTAAAACTGGAGTTGCCATGTGTGTTTTTGTATTTTATTTTTAGTTTATAATTTTTTATTCTCTTGCAAAAATGTTTTTAGGACGATGAATTGTTTTACCTATTCCTCTTTTATTTTCTTCATCATCTTCTGAAGTTCCTGTACCGCTTGAATTCTTATTCTCCTCTTCGGTTTTCAATTTTCTTTTAACCTCAAGTGTTTTTTCTTTTCCACCCATTTCTTTCACTTTTTTTCGGTACTCTTCCGGATCAGAAAGTAACAACAAAGCTTCTGCAACTAATGCATGATTCGGTTCAACAAACTGATGTTTTTCAAGAAGATGTCCTAACAAATTAGTAGGTCTTCCGTCAAGGAGTTGGTATGTTGGTTCCACCAAACCATGATAAATTTTTTCTTGTGATTTTCGATCAAGTTTTATTCCGTTTATTTCTCCCGGTTGCAAAACTTTAACAATATCATTAACGTATTTTTTAGAGCTTTCTTCTCTTTGTAAACGAATTTTTTCCTGATTTTTCAGATGACGATCCATTCTTTCTTTATTGATATCATCCAATTTTGGCTTAAACTGATTCGCTTTTTTCTCAAACATTTCGGGACCATTATCTTTCCACTCGTTTATTTGAGTTTCAATTTCGTCAGCATTTCCGAATTTAGTTTCTCGAAGATAATGACGAATAATTTGTTCTTGTCCTTTATCAGTTTTAACATCTAAGTTAGCAGCTTCTTCAGCTTGCGATAACAAACGAAAAACAGATTTCATATCGTCTCCACCATCAAGTTCATATTTCATTGCATATTGCAATTGAGGCGAAAGTGATTCAAAAAATTTAGCGGGAACCTGATCCCAAGCTTCTGCTTCTTTTTTCTTGAAATTCTCTACAAGCAATTCAAGAGCATCCTGCTCGGTATATTTAGAAATATCTTTTCCATCATCAAACGGTGAAAGAACTTTATCTTCAATCAATTTGTTTATCACTTTAACCATTACGTCCTTGCTTTCTTTCGGACGACCTGATTCTTTAGCTTCTGCTTTTTTTCTTTTATCTTCTTCACTTAATTCTTCTTCATTGTCATCATTATTAACAACTTCATTTAAAATAGCATCTCCCTTTAATTTTTCTTCCTCTTCCTTTTTCCTCTTTTCTTCCGCAGCTATTTTTAACTTTTCTTTTTCCTCATCGGACAATTCAGGATCTTCGTCTTTGTTTTCCAAAGCTTCTTTTACAATTGCATCATTCACTTTATTTTGAGCTGTAAAAAAATTATTTTTCTTTTCTTCCTTTACTGGTCCTGTCAAAATATTAGAAGAGGAACCCGCGCTCTTTAAAAGATCTTCAACCGCTATGTCGATTTCGCTAACATTGGTATCAGATGAATTATTTTTTGTGGTAGACATTATATAGTTGGTTTAGTTGGTTTTTTATCTACTTGATTTTTACAGTTGTATAAAGCAAATCTACATCAAAAATGTTTTTTTATGCTAAAAAAGTTTTCAACAACCTATTTTTCAGAATTCTTCTTATTGTTAAAACGGTTCTTATTAACCTCAGCTATCTTCAAATCAATGTTTTTTAACTCCCGTTGAGTTTGCATTTTTTCACGCTGAATGTTCTGCTTATCCTCATTCATAAGTTGTTTATGATCTTCTTTACCTTTTTCAAAATTCATCATTTCAGCAAACTCTGTAGATTTACGAGTTGTATCTAAAAAATCAAGATAATCATTTTGACCATTGTTGTTTTTATCAACAGCAGCTCCATATCCAGCAGCCCGGATCTCAGCAACAAAAATGTCCTTCTTACGATTTTCTTCTGCTTGTTGAGCTTCAAAATCCCTAGATAATTGTTTTTCTTTAGCTTCCGCATCCAACTTCATACGTTGCATATTCTCAGCATGTTCTCGCTCATCTGTCTGCTGCTTATTTTGTTTTTCTTCAATATCCTTTAACACATGATCTAACTCAGCCAACGACTCTGCTTTCTTTAAATAACCAAGATCACTCATTGAAGCACCTGTGGTATTATGTTCAGCAATAGCTTTTAATTCTTCTAAAAGTTCACGATCAGAAACTTTAGTGGTACAATATACATTTATATCGCGTAATTCAAGATCTTTTCCGTTTATTTCAAAATTAATTCTTTCTTCAGCTTTTGTGATGTATTGTAAACGCGCAGATGGTTTTGTTGAATTATAATACTGAGCAAGATCTGTTCTCATTTGATGAACTCTTGGCATCAAATAATCAGAATGTTGAATAAAATATCCTTCAGTTTGAGCATAAGAAGCATTGAGATTCTGCTCAACACCCTTTGCTGTTTCACGACCCATCTCCTGACCCATACGTTGAGCATTCAATCCAATTTGACTAAAGGCTTCTTCTTTAAAATAACGAGCCAAATTCATACGAGAAACAATTCGCTGACTTTGTTCAAGATTAAGTTGTTGAATAGGTGTACTAGGATTAGCTCCTTCAATATTACCAAGACTTCTGTCTAAAGGCAACATCTGAAACGTTTTCATCGAAACAAAAGCTTTAGCATAATTACTTTTACCCCAATCTTCTCCTAACGAATGTCGTGGTAAAAAATTAGGATCAAAAACTATGATTGTTCCAAGTTCATCAATTAAAATATCCGCGATCTGATTATTCACCAAATTATATCCAATCTGAAAAGGCTTCATTAAATCAACTAAAGAAGTTGAACGTGTATTATAATCAGAAAACACCGCTCCTTCCACAGGAAGTTTACATCCCCACATTGTTTTGTTTCCTTTAAACTGGAACTTCAAAGGACCCATTCTATTCTGATCGATCCCTAAATACATAGGATTTACACCGCCTGCAGTTCTCATTCCCCACCAACTCGGACGATTAGGACCAATCTTAACAACACCTTGTGTTTGATTGATCCAAATCCAATCAATATGTTCACCAAAAACTAATGTTTCAGCGGTTTTGTTTTTTATGAAAGTTGTATTATAAACCGGTTTATCAGTTACTTCATAATCCTCATCTACAATATCAACTACTATTTCTCCGCTTTCTTTTATTTTTGTCAAATAACCAACACGACGTTGACCCTTCCAATAAGTAGTGGTAACACGTAAAAGGAAAGCCATTCCCATATCATCATAATCTTCACTCTGACCGAGTATCCAATTGATAATATCCCCACCATAATAAGCAGCTCCTCCGTTATCCCACATCGACACAAACTGACGATAAGCTAAGGAAGGTTGATTTGTATTCCAAGCATGACTTCGTGTAGCATCATAATAAGAACCGTCATTCTGCATACCTTGAATAGGGTAGGCTGCAGATCTTACCGGATAAATAGATTCCAACGATGTTAATTGATCTTCGGTCATTTTAAATCCGAATTTATCAATCACATCAGCAACAGTCATCATCTCAATTTTTCCTACCCAATTTCCTTCAGAAACATAACGAGATTCAGGGGATTTATGATAAAAAGTAAGTGCTGGATTCCAAAGTTCGATATCATAATCATCTTCTAACATTTTAAAATGCCAGAATTCAGAATCAGTAATTAACATATTTCGGAAAGCACGTTCTTCCAACTCTTCCATTTTGAAACGATCAACATCTACTTCATATTGATGCATCGCCCATTCTTCACACATCGATCGATAATCTTTCTTAAAATATCCTTCGATTTCAGGAAGAGTTTTAATGTTTTCAGGGCTCAACTGCTGTTGTATTTCCGGATCTTCGGGGTCCAATCCTTGTTGAATCATCGCATCCAGCATGTGTTTTTGAGCATCTGCAATTAAAACCTGTTCTACTTGCGCACTTTTTTGATCCAATAATTCATTATGAGAAAATTCATCTACACCACGAAAACTTATTTTACTTTTTCGTTTTGCAAATTCACTACATAAAGTGTTAACAACGTTAGGAATTATAGGATAAAACTTAAGATCTAAAGCACTATCCTCTTTAGCAATTATATCAACAAGATCACGAAATTCATTGTCATTCTCAACAATATAATCTGACCGATCGATAATACCTTTAGCTAATTTATAGTTTTTCATAAAGCGGGGAGCTTTACGACGAATTTGCTTAAGACCTTGCCATTCTAACCAATCCGCATTCCAAGCATACCAATCTTGGTTTTTCTCACTTCGCGGAAGAAATTGAGTAGGCTGCGTAAGCGTACCCATTTTATTATATTCAGCTTTAGCACCTGCTTTAAGCTGCATGGCATTCAGTACTTCCAACTTCCTGAGATATTATGGTTTAGACAAATATAATTAAAATTACAAACAACCCTAACGTAAATTTTTGAACGGGTTTCGAGGTAATTTTGGACCAACGGAAGCGTTTTTACTACCAATATGATTAAAAGGGCTTTTATTTATTTTATAAGGATCTTCCTTTTCCTTGTATCCCCGAGGATTAATTTCTTCCAATCGTTTCTTTAAACCACGATTCGCCTGCTGAACTTTAACAAACGCTACAAGAGCACAAAATGAAACTAACCGGTCAGTGTTAACGTTATCCCCATACCCCTTCATCTCTTTTAACAACATTATATCCGGAATACGTTCAATACCATATATTTTTTTAACAATAGTTCCGTCGTCTTTTACATCCTCACCAATCACTTCTTTCAGGAATTCTATTCCGTAATCCAAAATATGCTTCTTAAATAACATACCTGTATTTTTCCAACCGTAATCCTGATAAACACTTTCATTGGCTCCATGTTCTTTCAAAAACAAAATATCATCTTTTTTAGCTAAATATTTTTGCTTTTTCTTATGAATCAAATATTGAATAAAATGAGAAATGTTGTTTTCAACAATAGTCCATGCGTTGTAAAACTCTAACATCATTTCCAAACGTTCGTGTGTTTTGTTCATATCATCAAAACGTCCACACCAAGCAGCAACTATTTTTCCCGGTTCAATAAAAACTTTTTGTTCTCCGTTTTTTATTTGAGTTACCTGCGTATCATTTTTATAAATATAAATTGAACATAAGGACTCACTAGTTGTTGTTTTACCTTCACCAACCGGATCTATTGATGCAAAATAAGTTAAGAAATCAGCGTTAGGTACCGGAGGTTCCCACATTACAATCACACCTTCTTTATTAATTGTTTTTGTAGAAATAGGCCATTCTGATATAGGAAGCTTATTGCTTATTTTAGCATACAACTTTTGCTCTGAATTTCTTTCTAATTCAATAAACTGATAAGGATAAGTTTTATCTGAAATTCTTTTTTCCTGAGCTTCGACTAAATATAAAGGAAATTTAGATTCCTTCCTAAAAGCAAAAGCTTCTCGTATAGACAAAGGACGCTGAGAACAATAATAACGAAACGATTCTGGTTTTTTTGATTCTGCTTTTTTACGATGACGTAATATTTCTTTAAGTGCTAATTCTTTATCGGTATTACCCCACTGATCATAACATCTTAACGCTTCTCCATATTGGTTACCATCTTCATCTTCCTCAATAGAAACATAATTCCACCATTCCGGTGCAAAAAATCCAACCTTTTTCCCCAACTCCAAATCATCTTCAATTTTATTTTCACATGCTAAAAAATCATAATCTTCAGGTTTTAATATATACTGCTTTAAAGGATCAGCTTTTTCCAATTCACCAACCGCTCCAGAATAAATAATCAATCCTGTAGTTAAACCACCTAATCCAACATTCGAAGTAACATACTCATGAGTCAAATCAAGTTTAGGATTCATACCCGATTCCTCTCCAAAAATGACAGTAGCAGTACCACCAACTCCATTCGTAGGATCTTGTTTGGTTGTAAATCCTTTAGCAATAGACATGTTTCCTTCTGATCCAGAACCATCTTTCTTTTTACGTCTAACCTGCCAATCCAATTTACTATCCGGAGCAAATCCTCGCTTCCACCCACAATATTGATTAATGTGATTCCGATAATTCTCCATCAATGTCCATGAATCATTCACTTTGTTTATATCAAAAGCAAATATTTTAGAAACAGCAGACTCTCCAAACCAAATTACATTCAGGAGGATTGACATATTTTTCAACGTGTATCCCGCTTGTCGTTTTTTTAAGACGACACCATATTTTCTTCGAAGTATACAAAGAAGAATGTAGAGAAAATAATGATAATCCCCATCATAAATTTCGGGAAGATCTGTTTTCCTTTTTAATTTATCAACTATAGGACAGTAATTGAGATACCAATAAAATAATCCGGGTACAGCAAACTCAACATTTTCAGATTTTTTTTTGTAGATAACAAAACCTTCAAAAGAGCATTTCGCTTTTTCAGAATCCCAGTGTTTTTTATAATCGATTGAATTTTTTACGTAAACAGGATAAGATTTATTTTGCTGCCAAGTTTTACCCTGAGCATTCCAAAAACCTTCTGTGTATTTTAGATTGTATTCACCGGGATATTTGAATTGAGAATCAATATATTTAACAACATCTTTTCTTGTTTCAAAAGGAGTGTGTTCCCATGTATTACTGTCAAGATTATAAGTAGGAGCGTTGTAATACATCTGTTAATTTTCATCATAGGATTTTTCCTGACCTCCACGAAGTTCAGATACTTCTTCATCACGTTGTTTCTCCAACTGTTTAAATTCCTGAATTATTTTTCCGGTTGATTTCAACATTTGTAAAAAAGTAGAATCATTACCATCTCTACCTGCTGTTATAGTTCCATCTCTTAAATATTTCCCCATTTTTTCCAACCCTACTTTAGAATCTTGAAAAAATCTTTCTGTGGGAGTAATTGAAAGTTTTTCTGCTTTCTCCTTAGCAGCCTGAACATCCAAATCATCTAAACTAAAATCAATCCCCAAATCTTTAAGAATCATATTTTCTTTTTCGTCTTCGGGGATATTATCGTAAGGACTTTCGGGGTCTAAAAGTGCTTTAATATATTTAAAAACCAAGACAGGTTTAGAATGCGTGTCAACTATTTTTTTAAATTCAGGAACAAGCAAACAGGATTCGTTAATAACAAATTGACCTTGTATAATATCTAAAAACCTAAGTTTCATTTTTTATTTAACTCCTTCCAAAAATATACACATTCGTATTCTATGTTTTCTTTCTTATTTTATCTCGATTATTCTTTAACCATTCAAATATTAATTCAACCTCTCTTTTATAATAAGGAACTTGAAGAGGTACAACATCCTTTACAATCGGATTTTTATTATGATCCAGTTTTGTTATTGGATTATCATACTTATCTCGTCCTTCTTCTTCAAAGATAACATGTTTTAAATTAAGTTTACCTACAGTAATTTGAGGGTTATGCTTTATTATCATGTAGGCGTACATGCTTAATTGTAAACCATAATGAACAATATGACAATCTTCCAAATGCAACAAAGGAGACATCAATCTTTTGGAATTACCTTCCCAATTCTTATAAGATGTTTTCTTTATTTCCTTATTTGTTTTATAATCATCAATATCCAATACCCAATCAATAACATCTGCCCGATCCACCTGACCACAAACACCAAATACCTTTGAATAAACTAAATGCTCAGGATATATGCCTTCTACTAAGCGTTGCTCCGGAGCAATTTTTACACCATTCTCATAAATGGGTTTAAATATAGGAACAGCTTTTCCATAACGCTCAATGCTTTCACATGCCATCAGATCGGTTTCCCTTTCTTTATGATACCAAGTACCTAACGTGTTAGAACGAATTGTTTCAGCTTGCCATACTTCCAAAATTTCTTCCACCGGTAACTTATACCATTTTGATTTTCGATTACGAGAAGAATTTAAAGCTTGTTTATTTCCATCAAAAGGTTCCTTGAATTGAGAAACCAAAGAAGTAACACTGATCCAAGGAATGTTTTCTATAACATCAACACTTTCGTAAATATGACCATCTTCATGAAATCTTACAGCCATTACTCCGGAATATTATTTTTGTTTCTAAAATCATCTTCTTGCTCTCTGGACATAACCGCTTCCCACAAAGGAGTTTTTCCCATATCTTTTAAAGTACAATGAGAAGACAAACTGTGAGTTTTAAAAACATCATTACAACCACATCCTGAACAGCAAGGTTTACCTTGAATAATACAATTTTCAGAAATTCCTTTCTCATCGTAAAATCCGCAAACATTCGATTTACATATAGACAAACGCTGATTAGCAATTCTTTCAACATAAGCATTAGGAAACCATGTATTAAAAATACCCTCAAGTATTTTCTTCCTGTTTTTCCAGATCACGTTTAGCTTCCCACTCTTCATATTCTCGACGTTGTTTTCGTTTTAAATCTTTTTTCTTTCTTTCCTTCTCGCATAAAAATTTCATGTTGTTAAGGTTCTCAAGTCTTTTTTCCATCTCTTCCAAAAGAGTTTTTTTTCTAGGACCATCTTTTTGCTTGAAAAGACCGTTTTGAATTCTTTCCATCTTCCGAATTTGATAACCAACTTGCCAATATTTTATATCAAAATAGCCTAATTTCCTTAACTTAACCCTAACTATTTTTAATTGAGTTAACTCTTCTCGCTTCTTTTTGTAATAAAACTTAACAACATCTCGGACTAATTCTTCAGACAGATTGAGTTGCTGTGCTGTCAACTTTATCAGTTCCTTGTAACTTGTCGGTGTCAATTCTAAATATTTTATAGTTTAACAGTATGTTTCCTTTAGTTTGAATACCTAATTCCGGGTTTAAAAAAACCATCTTTTTGCCAGCTCCTTTTTTAATAAACAATCTACTGTGTTCAATTCTACCCAAACAATTATTCACTGCAGTCGGATTTCCTAAAAATTTAAATTCTACAGCTAGTTTACAAAATTCACTTAAGCGAATTTCTCCGTTACATCCTAACAAGGATAAACAATTCAATTCCGTTTCGCTCAAAATCACCTTATTTTCAAAACAATGAAAAAGAAGTTGAAGTTTAACGATCTCAAACAAATCCTTTTGAACAGTTTTATCTACTGAAGTAAATTTAGCCACCGGTAAGATTTTTAAAATTATTTTTTATCAGCAACACCCGCTTCTTGAGGTGCTGTCATTTCAGCAAATCTCATATCACAGGTTAATTTTTTCAAACGACTTTCAGAAATAGTCGCCATCGCCTGATGATATTTTGCTTGAAGCTCAGTAAAAGGAAGATACTTTTCGTAAAATTTGGTCATTTTTTCCTGATAAGCTTCTAACTTCTGGATCTCCTCTGGAGTAGGTTCTTTAATGTCTGACATATATGTTGGTTTTATCATCAAATATATGATAAAACTTTTTAGCTACAAAAGAAAACTTTTTAACACCAAAAAAGTTATTTTAATACGCATGAAAAACCCCGGTTAATCCGGGGTCTCTTTCCAATCATTTAACCCTTTAAATTAAAATCACGGAATACTAGCTGTTAAATATATTATAACTGCTTCAATTACAGATACACAGATAAAAATTACAGTTGTATTTCGAAAGACCTTTTTCCATTTTTTCTCCTTTTCTATACTAACGTTAGCAACAACCAACTTTTTATCACAATTACCCAATTGAGTGCTATCAGCAGTACTTTTAACCTTGTCCAAAGCAATATCATTCTTATAAGTAGAAGTGTCTTTCTGAAGGGTTTTAACCTGATTTCTAAGAACTCTTATTTCAGACCGGTAATCTACAGTATCACTCACCAACGCTTGTCCTATAATAAGCCACTTAAGATAGTGATCATATTCTTTCGGAGACATAGAAATCTCATCGGATTGTTGCGCGAATGCTGTCCCGGATCCGCTTACGATGATCATTATCCAAATGAGATATTTCTTCAAGTTGCGCATTGGTTTTTTTGTTTCTTTTATACAAACGAATTATCAAACTATCAATGATCAAAGCTTGCTTTTTAAAAACAACACTTAAACTATCATGAACAATTTTATTATGAGCTCTTTCCTTTTTTACACTATCCTTCAGGAAATTGTATCGTGTATCCTCTGATTTTTGTAAAACAATTTTTGCTGGTGCGAGAATACCATGACCAAACCAACCCATAATAAATAAAGCTACCGATATTAGAATTATCGGTAGCCATTTTTTATATTTCATTAATTGAATAGTTTTATCTCAAGGTAGTTGTTAACCAACAATCCGTTTGTCAAAGTACCTGCGTTACTACAAGTTCTTATTTTAAAAACAGACTCACTTATTTTTTCAACACCTAACTGTGTAGTTGGTAATTTAGGAGGACCCATTGTTACATCATACCCAAACATGGGTAATTTGGAACTGTTAATTGTAACTTGAAATACACCTTCAGAAACGTAATCTAACTGCACACAACATGCTGAACTACACCACTGACTTCCATCAGTGCGAGTGCAAGAACAAGTACCTTCACGACAATTTATTCTGGACAAAGGACCACTTGATCCTAAAAGAACAAGAGTTGGTGCAGAAATACCACTTTGACTTATACGAAAACACCAAGAAGTATATGGAACAAGATCGTTTTTTGTTGCAAACGGATTTTCTAAACTTGCTTTAGCAGCTCCAAACAAAGCATTTAAAATGCCAGTCGAGCTTGATTTTTTTAATACCTTGAATATAGACATGATTTTATTTTTTTTATTATTAAATTTTTTTACAATTAAGATGAAGACAGTTGTTTTCTCTTTCGATAACGTAACTTATAATAGCTTTTATTTCAGGCATCGCTTTGTTTACAACAGCAAGTTCGTTTGAAACATCATGATCATACCCTCCTCCAATATCAAAAGCACAACCACTAAAATGAATCGATTCATCAATAAATTTTCCTTTTTTGTTTACACCCATTTTATTTACATAATCCAATAAACAAATGGATTTTATTGCTGGGTTAATGATAACACCTGCATTTAAAAGCGCAGACCATCCGGGTTGCCATCTATAAACATCCTGTCCCTGCCAATTAAATCTATCGGTGACATTTCCACTCATTGCTTCAGGATATTTTACATCGAGTTTTTTTATTTTCAGATAATCGCGAATAATTCTCAATTGATCATTAGGAATTCTTAATCCAGAAGTAACGGTCGCTTTTAAATTTGCTTCAGCAAAAAAAGAATCCAACGCTACAATAATTGGTTCTATAGTAGGAGTCATGATCGCATTAGGACCAACAATTAAGAATTTATTTTCACTTGCTTTATTCACCAATGACTTGATAATATTTTTATTAACCCGATTATACCTGCACCTATTGCACCAAAAATCATCGATAAAACAGACTGCTTACCTATAATATTATTTTTATAAGCATTCAGATCTTTAATATCAACAGCGTGTTCTTTTAATGTTTCAGCATGTGCTTTTTGAGTTGTAATAAACTCAGCCATTGCTACATTTTGTTTATGTTACAATTCAAGAATTTTATCTATTTTTTGATCCTGATTCATTAATTTTTACCAAGAGCAGCTTTTAATTCAACTTCAGTAGCAGTTTCCCAATTCAACACCCCTGCATTTTTTGCTTCTAATCTCAACATTTTTAGCTGATCCGATTCTGTGTTTGTAAATGCTGAAGATTGTACAGGAATAGATTTAGCCATTTCTACCATTTGAGCAGTTCTTTCCTGACTTCCCTTAGTACTACCAAAATAAAAACTCTGAATATTCATAAAGACAGCGGTAATGGTTGCATAAATACTCAAAACCGCAGTAAGATCAGCATTTTCCCCAACCAGTTTTAAAGCTTTACCTATTAAAAAGAAGGTAGTCAAGGTCCACGTCATTGTTACCATAACAGCAATAAAATAAACAATCGTTTCTTTATTGAAAAATTTCATTGGTTTCATGATTTTTTGGTTTTAAATAATTTTTCTTTTAAATAATCGGATAATTTTTCGTGAAAATAAACAAAATAAGTGGAACTGATAATTGTTATTCCAATCATTACTTTATCTGAATCCGAGAACTTGGTAATGTCAAAACAAAACCGATCAATTATATCAGAAATGCTGAATCCTATACCTACATCTAGAAACCACTTGGTTAGTTTTTTGTACCACTCAGAATTGTTTTTGAACTCAATACCTGCGTTTATAAAACAAATGGCGCACAGAATAGCATATACTGAAAATCGCAAATCTGTAAATTTTTCCACTTCTTCTAAGCTAAAATTCGGGTCTGTTTCCGAAATCGCTGCACTTGGGTAAATAGTGATACATACCCAATAAGATAATGGAAAAATAAACGCAGACAATATTGATAAAATCAACTTCATCAATGAGGACGGTGAGGATAATTTGGAGAGTTAGGATTCACCGTTTCTGCAAATTTATCTGCAGCATCAAACACGTTTGTTTCACTTTGAAGTTCAACAAAAGTATTTATTGTTACCTGAGCTGCGTCCATGGCAGACTGAGATGATTCACCATCTGCTATCACAGCAACAGCAGCCTTAAAAGATGTTTTATCTGTTCCCGAAAGATGGTTATCAGCGTATCCATCTAATATTGTTCTTGCTTCTCCAAATGTCATGATTTCTATTTTTAATAATTAATAATTTTCTTGTCCTCTTACAAAAGTAACAGTAGTCGTTCCTGAAACTGTTTGATTCATTCGCACAATAGCTGAAGCAGGTATAAACCCGCACAATTGACTTGTTTGAGTAGTGTTAGAGTTTAATACGACCGCCAAGGTGACCGTATTGGAATTTTCAACTTGACCTACATCCACCCAATTTGATCCACTATCTGTACTGTATTGTAAAGCAACTGTGCCTGAAGCTGCACCACCTATTGTAGCAACACAATTTATTCGAATAGTATAATAAACCCATGCGCTAAGAGTCGATGATACTTGAAATGTTGCACTGTTAATCGCTCTGCTCGCGGTGTGCGTTACAATCGCTGTTGGCGAAACAGTAAAATTTGGATACGAACTTGTAACCGTTATTCCTGTTCCACCAGTAATAGCAACTGTTCGATCAGGAATTGTATTTGTAATAACAGAACCGCTGGTAATTGAAATTCCGGTGCTCGCTGTAATAGACGTTAATGTACTTGTGGATGGAGAGTAACCCAGCGCTGTTGTAACTTGTGAGGCAGTCAAAGCTGTTGTCTGTGTGGGGATGGTTACACTCTCACCGTTACTTAAACTAATCGTTTGACCGCTTATAGACAAAGTTTGTATTTCATTTGTAATGCTACCATCTACCTCGGTTTGAAGAGGTGTATACCCTAAAGCAGCAGTTACTTGAGAAGATGCTAACGGTATAGAGTTTATCGAACTAACCTTAACTAGCCCATCAGAAGGATTTACCCACAAAACATTAGTTGGAATTCCAGCGCTTTGAGAAGGTTGTTTTTTTAAATAAACGTTAGCAAAATTAATTGTACAATCAGTGGAGTCTTTCATCCTGACCACATACTTGTCTGGACTATATAGAAAACTTACATCCCACGAAACTTGCTCTGGATTCATCGTTGAATTCAAATACAGAGGATTTTGTGATTTTGCTTCCACGTATCCAATTACAACAACTCCCGTTAAAACTTTTGGAGCTAATTTAAAGCTCATAAAAGATAATGCAGATAATAAAAGTATGATGATTTTTTTCATTGTGTAATTGTATAATCCCATGTATAAATTGTTCCTGTGGTTAAGCCTACGGTACCGCTATTTATTAAAAGGGTGGTGGTGGTAGTGGTGGCATATACCTGAGTTGTTCCATTTAACGCTGCTGAATTTGGCCCTGTTGCGCTTAACACAACTTTTGGAGGAGTAGCAAAGGCAGAGGCAAACGTAAGCGTTATAACTACCGTGTTACTTCCTGTAGGTGTTCCTGCTGTTGTAATAGAAATATGACCACTGAGATCTGTACAGGTTGTAAGCGTAGCTGTTGCACCACTACCCGCTCCCGCTCCAACTGTTGATGTGGGAGCTGATGAAGCACCTATAATATGCCCACCGTGAGTTGTATTCCCTGTTAAAGTGTTGGTTCCTGTTACATTTAAATTAACTCCTGTAATAGTTGCTCCTGATGTAAAATTAGAAGATACACTTCCTGTCCCTGTAACATTTAAAGTTGCAGTTGCAGACGTATTACCAATCAACACTTGACCACCCGTAGCAATTCTCATTTTCTCAACACCATTAGAATAAAAAGTAGGAAAATAACCACCCGATCGTGCGAAATATTGAATTTCCCCCGTTGAAATATTTGCTGATATTGTTGCATAGGTATTGCTGTTTGCCGTACTTAAAAAATTTATTGCTGAGTTTCCGGAAGCTGTTTTTAAATTTATCGATGGGGTCAGGGTTCCGGTTATTCCTGTCACATTTAATTGAGGAGATGCAAATGAACCCCAAACTTGTAAAGCGTCAGCAGCATTATCCGTTGCACTTCCAGCATCTCCAGCCATACAATTTCCAGAAGAATTGAAAATCTTAAATCTGCCGTTAGGAAATCCACTTGTATATAAAACAACATTTGGTGTGGCTGACGCACTTCCTATTTTAAAGTCAGTAGCGTTTGATGTAATATTTCCCATAGCAGAAGAAGTTCCCAATTGAAACGAATTACTTGAATAAATAATTCCCGTAACAGTTTCATTACCTGTTGCACTTAAATTCCCTGTTATTGCGGTAGTTCCTAAATTTGTTTGTCCTGTTGTATTAATAACATTTGCTCCCATGTTCAAACTATCAACAAGTCTAATTCCTTTAAAAACAGGAGTAGCACCCGAATAAACACTCTGATTAAACACAAGATTTTTACCAAAACTAACCACGGGAGTTGAAGTATTTGCTGTAAAAGTGATTGCACTTGTAATTGTACTCGCGATTAAATTATAACCAGTAGTGTTAGGATGTAATCCATCCCCAGAATTATAAGCAGGTTGTAAAGTGTTTGTACCAGCACCAAGTCCTGTATAAATATCAATTCGATAATCAACATTAGCGATTCCTGCAGTACTTGTTATTGCGGTATTAACTGTATTCTGAATTGTCTGGGCACCTGCAGTCCATCCTGCATTTGTAGCAAACGGAGTTGTTGTAAGCATTATTACTTTAGCTCCTGCATTTTTTGCAGCAGTAGCCATAATTTGTAAATTATTAGTAATAGTAGTAGCTGCAACAAGTCCACCTTGCAAATCATTAGCACCTCCTAAAATCACAACATATTCTGCATCCGCAATTGATACCTCATAAAAACGAGCTACCATCTGAGTTGTAGTTTGTCCTGTTATTCCAAAATTTACTTCCGACCACACACCTGATCCCAAATTAGTAATTACAGCAGCAGGAAATACATCCGCAGAAGTAAAACTATCACCCATAAAATAAATATTGTGTGCTCGTTTTATAGTAGCACCATCGATACTACTGATACCTATATTTTGTCCATTAATGAAAAAAGACAAAAAACAAAACAACCATGTTAATTTTTTCATTTTATTGTAATTTTCTTATTCGTATTGAGCCTGCAGAAACTGTAACTATAATCTGAGGCAAAGTTCCATTTGGTCCAGACGAAAACGGATATACTGAACTTGCATTCCCCGCAACTCCATCTATATTACCAACATAATCAGAACTTGTTTCAATACTTATGACTTTTGCACCAGCGGCAATAGTTTGACTTGTTGACGCTGATGAACTTGTAAGAGCCAATGCTGTAATTGCTGGAACAGCATTCACACTTCCTGTAACAACCACACTTTGAGTTCCTGATGGAATCAATGTTACAGTTCCTCCTGTCACCGAAACATAAATACCGGGAGTGGAAGTCATCGCTACCCACATGCGGGTAAGTGTATTAGTTTCAATTGCTTGAATCGATTGGGAAGAGGCTCCTAATGTAGGAGTAATAGTAGTTGTTTGCGAATTTCCTAAAAAGGAAATAAACAAAAACACAAATAAAAACAGTATTTTTTTCATAATTATGGTATGTATTCTATGTATAAACCTGATGTTAAAGTTGTATTATTAACCATCATTTTTCGCGAAATTATTTTAACCGTTGGATTAGAAGCTCTAAAGGCTTGATATAATGCGATTGTTTGTGCATTAGTAGCTCCCTCAAAATAATCATCCAAAATAGATCCCGCAGGAATTGAACCGGGAGAAGAGGAAACAATAGCACTATAAATAGACTTCAGGAGTTTTAACATCCCAATTTGCCACGGGTAATTATTACCCTTATTACCGTCTGTTTTGGTATTACCTGCGCTCATGTGTGTTGTTGTTTAGAACAAAAATATTTAATCCTGTGAACATATTTCCCTATGTTGATAACTTATTTCTACAGTTTTTAACAATTGAAAAAAAGATTTACATAATTTTGGTGCATTGCAGCGAACCTTATAAGGTTTTTTAAAATGACTAAAATAAAAAATATTGGTAGAAATACCTTAAAGAATCCGGGTTACCTTAAATGTCGCTGCAATCGTCGTTTAGTCATTACTCCGGATTTCTTTTTTTACATTCCTCCGTGGTAATACCCCTAAAATTATCTCACAACTGGCATTGAAATTTAATACGCTGAACTTCGATTGAAAGATCGTTGGATCAGATAAATTTAAGACTGATTAATTTTCACCGGGGACTTTTTCTTTTCTTTCTTCGAAAGTTTTGACTGTTTCTTATCTTCTTTCTGTTCTTTTCAAACAATAAAAGCCTTATAGACCAAGGCAAATCTTC
>Ga0134121_10002033_pt1 | contig 18017 bp, 23 predicted proteins | sample KB301_FD_96463 | JGI IMG/M metagenome (GOLD analysis project Ga0134121, IMG submission 96463) | Terrestrial soil microbial communities without Nitrogen fertilizer from Kellogg Biological Station, Michigan, USA - KB3-0-1 | ecosystem: Environmental > Terrestrial > Soil > Unclassified ... | reverse complement strand
GGCAAGGCGCTGATCCTCTTCATCTTTTTCTTCTGGAAGAAAGATGAATTCGACGGTGTTGTTGACGGCATCGTGTACGCGGCATTGTCAGCGTTGGGCTTCGCGATGACTGAGAACATTCTTTACTACGGCCGCGCGGCGCTCGGTGGTGGTGAAGCGTTGACACTCACGCTGATCATCCGTGGCTTCTTTGCGCCGTTCTCGCATCCGTTATTCACGAGTATGACGGGCATCGGCCTCGGCCTGGCACGACAGTCAACAAACATTGCGGTGAAGATACTGACTCCGATCGTCGGTCTGATGATGGCGATCTTCATGCACAGCATTTGGAACGGCTCGGCAGTGTTTGGGGGCGGCGGCGTCTTTCTACTCACTTACATCATCGTGATGATCCCTGCTTTCATTATCATGCTCGTCGTCATCGGCTTCGCCTTGCGACGTGAAGGACAAACAGTGCGCGAGTATCTGGTGATCGATCTCGAGCGTGGTTTTCTAACGCAGGAAGAGTACAAAGAACTCGGTTCGATTCTGGGCAGGATGGGTTCGTCGTACAACGCATTCTCACGGAGCGGTATGAAGGGCTGGCGCGCGCGCAGGCGTTTCAATCAACTCGCGAGTGAGCTGGCGTTTCATCGCAGTCGGGTGGCGCGCGGCGTATACTCCGCTGACCAGGACGTGCTGGAGCAGGAAACTGCTTACCTGCACGCGCTGCAGGGTCTTATCAATGAACTTCGGGGACGCTAGCGCGCACTCCTCCTGTATTAATGCTCGCTGCGCGTCCAGTTTCTGGCTTATACTTGGCGCGGTTGCGTAGTCAATTCATCAGAGCCGAAAGCTCGTGAGAATCCAACTTCTACCTAGCACCTTTGACGCTCAGGGAGTAGCGACCCTTGAGCAACGGTTGACATGTTTTGTCATCGACGACTGTGTGGCGGTTGACGCCGGCAGTATCGCGATTGCTCTGAACGGCGAGCAACGCAACACCGTCCGCGATATCATCGTGACGCATCCTCACATGGACCACGTCGCGAGTCTTCCAATCTTTATCGATGATCTCTATCCGAGTTTGCAGGAGCCGATGCGGATCCATGCGACTGAGGAAGTCATCGAGCTCCTTGAACGCGACGTGTTCAACTGGAACGTTTACCCGCGCTTTTCCGATTTGAAGAACGACTATGGTCCAGTGATGGAATACATTCCGATTCCCATTGGCGCACCGTTCCGAGTGGCCCATCTAAACGTTATTGCCGTTCCGGTGAATCACATCGTGCCGACGGTTGGACTCGTTGTTTCGGATGGACAGACGAGTGTCGCTTTTAGCTCCGACACCGCGGAGACAGAGGAGTTCTGGAAGATAGTCAATGAGATGAAGGGTCTCGATGCTTTGTTGATTGAGGCTTCGTTTCCCGATCGCATGGCGAAGCTGGCCCACGTCTCGCGTCACTTCACACCAGCCTCGCTGGGCCAGGAGTTGAAGAAGTTGACTCACAATGGCATGGACATCATGGCCGTGCATCTCAAGCCCAGTTACCGCGAAGAGATAATCGAACAGCTCAACGCCTTGAATATTCCGAAATTAGGAGTGATGGAACCGGGCAGGATTTACGAGTGGTGAGATTCAATACGCGGGACGATCAAACTGAACCGGCTCAAATTCCTTTTCCGCGTGTTCGCCGTCTACACCCTGCAGCGACACGCGCCCGCTCGGAAGCAATTCTTTAACAAGAAACGTCCGCTGGTTGCGGTCGCGACTGGGCATTAGCTCCGCCCTGAACGTCACTTCCATTCCGGGTCTGGCCCAAACGTCGGCGGCTTTCTTATGTGTGTGCAGCACGTTCTTCCTTTTCCAGTAAGCGTTGACAGCGCCGATGGCTCCCGCGCCAAGCGCGAGTCCGCCGAGAAGCCACCGGGTGCGATCTTTCATACAACGCGCCTATTCACAAAGCGGATCGAGCCTGGCGCTGATGGTCGGCAATCCGCTGAGTGCACGTTCTGCGTTGAGCGGCGTGAAGCTCGTCCACTCGGCCGGCACGTTCGCTTCTGAGAACACTGCTTCGACCGGGCACTCGGGAACACACGCGTCGCAATCGATACACGTCTCAGGGTTGATCACGAGCATGTCATCATCGAGATGAAAAGCCTCAACCGGACAAACAAGCGCGCAATCAGTGTAACGACAATTAACGCACGGCTCGGCCACGACGTAGGTCATTTGAACTCTGGCTCCTTGAACGGAAAGGTTTGGAGAAACTTCCACCCGAATCTTAACCAGAAACGACACGACGCCGCAAACGAGTTTATGAATTAGTTCTTACTTGAGGCCGCTCGCGAGAATTCGGTAGCAACCACCAAATCGATAGCTTTCCGTGTAACTGCATCGAGAGTTAGCCGTCTACGCTTCTCTTCCTGGCGTGCATCTATGTTTCTGACTATTAAAATCAGCACGATGCTCGCCACTCCCGCGAGAGCATCAGAAATCAAATCCATCCACGTGCCTGTCAGAGGTTCGGAAATTCTCGCAGCGCAAACTGATGCAATCGTAAAACCCCACCACAAACCTATCAAGGGAGTTTTCGAAGGGTAATGCTCGGACGTGAACGCATGTTGTTTTAAGAAGGCGTCCGAGAAGCCAAGGTCCGGGCTGCTCTGTCTCCAAAGTTCTTTAACGAGGTCATATGCGTAATAGAGATTGAGAATGGGCACTAAGAACAAAAGTACGCTCCAGGCTGATGAGTAACGACCTCTTGTAATACCGAGCGCCTGGAGGTTTCGGTGCGCCCGATAAAACCAAATCAGGAAAACAATGAATGCGGTAAAACGGGCCACAAGTTGGAGCGTTCCAATGCTCTGATACCCCGCAATCGCTATTACGTCGATCAAGGCGCATAACGCCAGGAGAACGATTACGATTTGGGCTAGCAAGTGAGCTGATGTAAAGGGACGAGAGACTTTAGCGCTGTTCATGTGGGAGACCCTGTGTACGTGAGAGTTCGCTTATCTGGCTGTCACGAGATCGAATTTGTTTTGGTCAATTATAGGTTCAGCAATACCTATACCTGATGCAACGAGGCCGAACTTTGGTGGAACGGTACAAATACATCGCGGAAGGGTGTTCACAAACGAAGACGTCTGTGCACAGTTGTTAACACTTTCTAGATGGTTGTGATGAGTTGTGAAGTTAATCAGAATCAGAACGCCAACAGTTCACAGGCTTGTTCGGAACGTTTTGTCTTCCTTTCCTCATACATAATGTAAGGCGAGATTTTACCGCCTATTACTCGCCAGCATTCAATCGCAGTCTACCAAAGGGAGATAGCTAAAATGACAGTTTCTCTATTCGTGTTATGGGCCTTAACTGGATGGTGTGGCTCTGTGCCTCTCATACTTGAGATACTGAAACCGCCGTCAATACCTGATCCGCCTCCCCGACCGAATTGGCTCGTTCTGAGAATCATAGGCGTAGTGTCCGGTGTGATTGGCGGCTTTGTCTTTTCTAGGGTATTTGGTCCACAGCCTGAGCCGTGGCTTGCGGCTGGCCCTCACCCCGAACCGTGGGGGGTAGCATTATTCGCCGCAGCCACGGCTGTGGGCGCGTTTGTCGCGGCGCGTTTCGTAACCGACATTTACGGACAGTTGACCAATAGACGCTAACAGAATACTTACAAGATAACTCCGACAAACCAAAAGGCCGGGTCTGGGCTTCCCGGCCTTCCAGTTCTCTGCCCAACTACGGCGCGGAGCAAGATTAATCCTTGTATCGTTTCTCTATCAGTTTCGCTTCTGCATGGACCGCTTCGCTAAATTCGTTCATAACCTTTACGAGACGGTCAAGTTTGGCAAGATTGCGCTTTCGCATATATGCGCCGCGAAGATCGAGCGTCAGTTGGTTGAACTGAAGTTTTAGTGGTCCCTGCCCGCAATACTTAATATTCCGCTTGACAACCGAAAATCGGAGCGGTATAGCTGCTGGTCCATAACTGAAGCGGACCGACCTGTGCTACGAACACAAGCCGGTCCTAGACCCTCAACCTTTGTAACCGAAAGGATGAAGATCATGTCTAATGATAGCAGTGCAAGACCTCACACAATCAACTCAACCAACAACCAAACCATCAGCGAAGCGCTCAAACGGCGCGCTCAGTCTGTCATAAACCACACATCCATCGATGCAGAGACACGGGCTCTTATCCGTTACGCGCTGGAAATAAACGACCCGTCCCTGACTGAGCTGATGCGTCGCGCAGATGCGAGCGAAACCGTAGATAACCAAAACATCCCGCCAACCAGAGAAAAGATTGAAGCCCTGGCTGAGATAATCTGCGGAGGTGGTAATGATTCCCCAGCCGCTCTCCTGGTCCTGATGGCGACACTGGAAAACGCCCCGGATCCGGCAGCACTTGCGCATACAGCAAAGCACTTCGCCTTCACTCGCTGCGGTGAGTTAAATCTGTATGGGATGATTGACGCACAAACTGCATTGATTGAAGGCGAGCTCTTAGCAGCCGACTAATTTGCTAGCCGGTTCCCACCACTGGCTATCAAGAACTCTCAAATCGTTAATGAATTTCTTTGTTTCATTTCTTCCGCTGCCGAATCGTTTTCCGGATCTGGCGGCGACTTGCAGACTGCCACCCCGCTCCGATATCGGTTCGACGAGATAGCACTCAGGATCTCTGAAAAGATAACTTGGATCGGTGAGAGCTTATATCGGTTGGCCGCGATCCGATGTGGGACGTGGCGACCTCCCTTGTAAGATCTCTCAGATCCTAGATGGGATCCGCAAAAGTTCAGATGGGAATTCCTGAATCCGAGAAGCAGTTTATGAAAACCGCGATTGGTGTGGCTCGAGCTGCGGAAGAGATCTGGCGGAACCCGAAAGTGATCTCACGGATCCTAAAAGCGATCCGCCGAGCGAAGAGCATTCCGCCGCGGATCCAATAAATAAACCTCCCTTACTCATTTCGTAACGCTGTCGAAGGACTAACCTTTGTTGCACGCCACGCAGGGATGTAACACGCCACGAATGCGACACCGAAAACCAGCAGCGCCACCACAACAAACGTGAACGGGTCATTAACGCTAAGTCCGAAAACCGAACTACCAATCCAGCGCGTTAAGGCGAAAGATCCGATTAACCCGAATATTAGGCCAAGCAACACGTTTCGCATTCCCTGAAGGATGACCATCTTCAGGATGTCTGTGACACCGGCTCCCAAAGCAATCCTGACACCAATCTCGCGTCTGCGTTGCCTCACCCAGTAGGCCACTACTCCATAGATCCCGACGGCCACAAGCAGCAAAGCCACGACACTGAAGATACTCGATAGCGAAGCTTGCAAACGCTGCTGTGCGGTGGCGTTGGCGATGAACTGATCCATAGTCCGAACGTTATAGACAGGCTGCTCCGCATCGATCTGCCGTACCTGATTGCGGAGCGCTGTCGTAAACGTCTCAGGTGGACCTACGGTGCGCACTGCTACTACGAGTCCCGGCATACCGATGTAGCCGTACGGAAGATAGAACGCCGGCAACTGCTCTTCCTGACGATCAATGATCCGCACATCGCCAACGATCCCCACCACCGTACCGATCGGATTATTTGTTCCCGGACGAAAACGTTTGCCAATTGGATCTTCATTGGGCCAGAAGCGGCGCGCGAAGCTTTCGCTGACTATGAGCTCGAGCGGTCTGTCGTCGCGAAACTGCTCGCTGAATTCCTGACCTTGCAGCACTGGAATACCGGTGGCACGAAAGTAGTGCGGGGTTACAACATGCGCATCGGCAGAGGATCGAGTCTTGTCTGCCTCGGCGCCTTCAACCGTGATTTCCATCGCCCAGTTACCGCCAGCGCCCGGAATGCGTTCCGCTGCCGTCGCGTCAACAACACCGGGAACGTTGCGCAATCGTTCCAGCAATTGGTCAAAGAAGTTTACGCGTTGCGCGCGGTCAGCGTATTTTGCACCCGGAAGACTGACCTGCATCGTAATCACGTTCTCCGGTGCAAAGCCCAAGGGCATCGCTTGAAGTCGTAGCAGGCTGCGCACAAGCAATCCCGCGCCGACGAGCAACACCGCGGCCATCGTAACCTCCGCCACAACCAATGACCCGCGCAGGCGTTGAGTTATCTTGCTGCCTCCGATTCGCGCACTCATCTTTAGTTTGTCGGTGAGATCGAGGTGCGAAGCCCACCACGCCGGTGCCAGTCCGAAAATCACTCCGATGATTACTGTGACGAGCAGAGTAAAACCAAGCACTGAAAGATCGATACGAGTCTCACTCAAGCGCGCGATATTTTGAGCGTTCACTGATGCGATCAGTTTTGTTCCGAGGAACGTCAGCAGCAAACCAAACAGTCCACCCAGACTCGCAAGCAACAGACTCTCAATAACCAGTTGTTTGAGTAGACGCGCCGGACGCGCACCTAAAGCAGCGCGAACTGCTATTTCCTGCTGGCGCGTCGTCGATCGTGCCAGCAGCAGGTTTGCCACATTAGCGCACGCAACCAACAGAAGTAACTCGACTGCTACAAACAGCAGAAGCATGGATCGCCGAACTTCTTCCGGCACGATCCAGTCATAGAACGTGCGCAGACGAACGCCCCAGCCGGTGTTTTCTTTCGGATGATGCTCTTGCAGGCGTTGGGCGAGGATGCCCAGTTCGGAGTTTGCCTGATCGAGTGTGACACCGGGTTTCAGCCGTCCGAATACCGCCAGATTGCGATTGGTGCGGTCAAGGCGCCAGGGTTCCTTCACAGGATCGTATACGAACGGAACCCAGAGCCCTTTAGGTGCAGGAAATTGAAATCCAGGAGGCATAACGCCGACGACTGTATAACTCCCGCCGTCGAGTTGAATCGTTTTATTGATCAGCGATGGATCGCTGCCAAACTGGCGCTGCCACAAACCATGACTCAGTAGTACGACATGATTGGCCCCGGCTACTTCTTCTTCAGGAAGAAAGTTTCGCCCGAGCGCTGGGACCACGCCGAGGGTCGGGATCAAATTGGCTGTGATCTTTGCGGCCGCGACTCTCTGGGGCTCGCCACTGCCTGTAAGGTTGAATGTCGCATTCTCCGAAGCGGCCAACTGTTCAAAGACAGACTGCTCGCTCTGCCAGTCCTGGAAATTCGGCACTGAAACTGCGACTTCAGTCAGGCCACCGCCCGGATTAGTCTCCCAGAGTCGAACAAGGCGATCGGCTTCTCGGTAAGGGAGTGGCTCCAGCAGCACTGCATTGAAGACACTGAAAATCGTGGCATTCGCTCCGATGCCGAGTCCCAGTGTAATCATGACCGTCAACGCAAAGCCCGGATACTTCCGCAACATTCGCACGCCGTATCGCAAGTCATGCCAGATGGTCTCGAACATCTGCTTCATTTGCGTTCCTCCTGAAGATGGTGGAGGTCAAAAGAGCTTGGGTCCGGAGTATGAAAGTATCCGTTATCAAATACAACCTCTTGACGCAGGCCTGCCTGTTGACCGGAAGTAGCGCTTGCAATAATATGCGCCCGCCTCGCAGCACTCGATTCGATTCTCGGTCACCGATTCACAAGTAAACAGGCTCGTCCTCAGAGACTGCGACTCAATTCCATAAGAACCGGAGGAATCCATTATGCGACTGCACGCGGGTTCTCTGTTCGCACCAATTTCTTTAGTACTAATCTGCGTCCTGCTTGTCTTGCTCTTGGCTGGTCTCGTCGTAAACGAGTCAAAAAGAGGACAGCCAGCAACCGTTTATTTCAAACCTGGAGTTGTTGCAGGTGATACGCGTGACGGAGTGGTCACTAAAAGAGACAGATACATAACCGTCAAAAGCGATGCGGGAGACGAAGTCTTCACCTGGGATCAGGTTCGCTACATTTCCGAGAAGGACGCACCAGCTTCTATTCGGGCTGATATTCGGGCTGAGCGCGTTGTTGACGTGATCGATCTCTTGTCAAAGCTAGGCATCGCGGCAACCGTGTTGTTTTTTACGGTTGGCCTTTTTCAGTATCACCAGGGGCAAAAATGGGAACGAGAGAAGTTCCTGGCGGCGGCAATTAAGGAGTTCGGTGATTGGTACCGAAACCGCAATGCAATGGGAATGATCGATTCATTGGCCCTCTACCCCAAAGGGCGAGAGATTGTGCTCTTTCCGAACGAGGACAAAGACAAGAAGGTCTTTCTTACCAACGAAGAGATTCTCTCGGCTCTCACTACAGATCCGGCAGCACAGCTCGACGAAACGGATGATCGCGCTATAGCTATACGGGAGTGCTTCGATTCCTTTTTGAGCTATATGCACACGTTTCACCATTATGTCGACCAGGGATTTATCACGCTGGACGCTCTCTCGGCACACATCGGCTATTGGTTTTATCTACTTGGTCCAGAGAGCAATTTCTCACCCGAAAATAAGGATCGTATTTTCGCTTACGCAAGCCAGTATGGATTGACTGGCTTTGAAACTCTGGTCGAGATGAACAACAAGCCATCAATTTCGGAGAGGATTCGGGGATTGTTCAAATGAGCACCGCCGCCAGCATTGCCAAACGAGATTCAGCCGTCAAGCGTGGCCTCGCGTTCATTTATAGCACCGCCTGCAATCCAGAACACTTCCAATCATATGCAGAAGATTACTTGTGTTGCTTCTACTGCATTTCTGCCACGTCGAGTAACCCTGATTTACGCCAGACGGCTCGTGCTTTCGGACGAGAACTCGCCCGCCAGTGGCGCCAAGACTATTCCGAAGTCCCACGAACTGCAGATGCCAATTATGTGGCTGCTCTTGTCTTTGGTAACGATGCCGCAGATCGGCTCGGTGTGCGCGATAACGCATTTAAAGAACAATTGCGAAAGTTGGCGGGCGACTTTGATACGCGCGACTACATGCTGTTTGACCCGGCTACCGAACCACCGGCGACAGATGTGCCAATGGAGTGCGATTGTGGAGTTACAAACCGTCGAGGCCGAATGATTTGCCGGCGGTGCAAGAGTCAATTGACGATGACCAGCGCCTACTGGGTTTGGTTAATCGCATTGACCAGAAGCTATACGGCTGAGAGGCATGGCATTAAATTGGGCACATCCTTCAGGAGTGTCCTCAAATGGCTTCCTGCGATGCGTCCCTATCCCAGTCTCGATGGTACGGAAGACGAGTTTGATTCCTATTGGGCGATCTATGCCGTTACGCATGTTGTTTATGCGCTGAATGATTATGGTTCTTACAGACTCTCTCCCACCTGGTTGCCTAAAGAGTATGCGTTCTTAAAGCGGAGTCTTACCCGAGCTTTGGAAATGGAAGACCCGGAAACGATGGGTGAGCTTCTGGATTCACTCAAGTCGTTCGGACTCACTTCTAATCACCCGCTGATAAGAAGAGGGATGGACTATCTCCTCTCTTGCCAGAATGAGGACGGGAGTTGGGGCAACCCAGACGCGGAAGACATTTATGAGCGCTACCATCCAACCTGGACCGCGATCGATGGTCTACGGGAATATGCGTGGCGCGGCGAGAGGTTGAGCTTGCAGAGACTCAGGCCACTAGTTGCGTGGTGTGCAAAGCAACCTGATGGAAATGCGTAACACAGTTTGCAAAGAATGTCGCCGCTGCAAGACGAACTTTCGCACGCTAGGATCGAGTGGATGGTTCAGACCGCCAGCGCACGACTGGCACGCCGGCGTCGAATTCGTAGAAGCGCAGGTCGCCGGAGGTCATCATCAGATGATGATCTGTCCGGTGTCCATGGAAACGGAAAGCGAGCTAACAACCGCTCCCTTTCTTCTGTTTGCAGACTCGCTGAATTTCAGTTGACGACTTTTGACGGGTTGGCAGTGGTTTCGCGGGTCTCCCGCAAAATTCATTTCGTCTCAATTAGTTTACTAGGAGTCGGCTTGGCCTTGCGACCGATCCCCGTTTCTTCGGTGAGATATACTTCACTCTGACGCCTGACCCAAGTGATAATGTAACGCACTGTAGTCCTTGAACCCGGCAGGATTCACAATTATGACTAACGAAAGTTCATTTCTGATCGGATCGACTCGCTTGTAAGAAATTAGCCATAACACTCTTTATCGATAGGGGGCTCATTGACAGTTCAAGGCGATACTGCTGATTGTGCAAAATGAACATACATTGCTTCCCTGAACCGCCGGCTAGAGTTCTTGATTCTGGTTGAAGAAGATCCCGTGCAAATGTCTCAGGGGATACGACACTACTGTGAGCGAGCATTACACGCCCCTGCGTACAGGAGACTTTATCGATGGTCAAGGTTTTCCTTTCATCGACGTATAAGGACTTGGTTAAGTATCGGCAGGCCGCGATAAACGAGCTTAGAAGGGCCGGCCATGAAGTTATCTGCATGGAAGACTTCGGCGCGAGGGCGCATACTCCAGCTATCGTGTGCCGCGAACTGCTGGCGAACTGCAAAGTCTATGTACTCATCCTTGCCAAACGGTACGGTACAATCCCGGATGGCTTTCAAAAATCAATGACCGAGCTTGAGTATGAAGCCGCCACTAAATCCTGTATGCCACGCCTTGTTTTCCTCCTCGATCAAAACATGAATTGGCCAGCTGATCACATCGATCAGGGAGTTCAGGCTGAACTCTTAAATCGTTTTTTGAATAAGGTAAGCCAATCTCACACGCCGGCCTACTTTGGGCCCAATCCTAGCGAACTAGCTAAAATGATTCTGAAAAACTTGGATCGCTGGATGGAGCGTGATCATCTCGCGCTTTGCCTTCATGAGATGTATTCGAAGACTATCTTTGAGGTTGAATCAGACCTGTATGGCGTTGTACGTGGGACTGCAGAACGCTTTTGTCATGAGGCCCAAAAGGAGAACCGTGAGGGAGGTCCAGTGTTTATCGGTCTCACAGGTGGACCTGTTATTAGGCAAGTCATTAAGCAAATTGCTGGTGGAGACCATAATTGGACACATTGTCAGTGGGTTGCGCTTAACCGGGCAGGAGAGTGCGATCGATACTTCTATAGCGCGAACTACCAATGTACGCAACTCTCCGAAATGACCGGTGGCATTTCTTACGCGTCCCTTCGCGAGAAGCACTCGGTCTACGAAGCTATGGCCTCAGGGCTTCGTATCCTATTGTGCAGTTGTGGCGGGACGGATAGTTTTTTGATTCATAAGCTTAAGCGCCTCGGAAGCCGTCTCCCAACAGCGGTTGGAGATTTCTGCCTTACACCAATAGATGAAAAGGGTATGGCAATTCACCTGGAGAATCCCAGGGCAAGGAATTATTTGAAGCGCATTGCCCCGAGGCCAAAATTTTCGAAACTATCTGAATTGAAAGATCTTCAATGCAAAATCATATTGCCGCTTGCCCGAACGGATGACCCAAATGTTGAGCCAGTCGACATTACGAACAGAGTCAGGGCGGTCAAGGCTGTCCTATCAGCACAAGTCGTTGCCCGTTGCATCTTGTCTGTTGATATGGCGAAACTGCTGCTTCCGCCTCAGATTAGAGGATATCAATTATTGGATAAGACTGCTGATGATCAGCTTGGCGTCGTTTATAGAGCAATGAGGCGCGATGCCCAGATGCTCAACGTAAGAATCATCGACACGAGCCAACCAGCCACTGGATCAGATGCGGTTGCTGCGGTGGATAAAGAGATCCTTATAAGCCAATCGCTAGAGCCTTTAGATGGTGAACAAACTCGCAACCTCGGTTTCCCCTATCTTGTGATGGGTTCAGTTGAGAGGGTCCGCTTATATCCCGGAGTTCGAAAGCCAGGCAACTGGGCCGCAACGGCGATCCGTTTGACCAAGGAGCAAGTGGACCTCCAAAGAGACGGGGGTGTAAGAGTATTAGATCTTGGTTGTGGATCAGGAGCAATCGGACTTTATCTAGCCCGCAGTCGACAAGTGCAAAAAGTGGTGTTTGCCGATATCGATTCCGCAGCCCTACGTTGTACGGGAGAAAATCTAAAAGGACTCGATGCGGCTATTGCTACGAAGTGTAAGGTGGTCGAACCAGGAGACCTGTTTCGAAGCTGACTGATGAAGACCAAGAGTTTGAAGTAATCATTTTTGGGGCTCCGTTCTTCCCATTGCTAGGCGATTTAGCTAGTCACGATACTACAATTGCTGATCTAGCTGGTCCGGAAGGAAATGAGATTGCTCTTCGCTTCGTTAAGGAAGTTAGACCGTACATCGCAGAAAGGGGATGTGCGATTACATACCTCCCAGATTACGTGGCCCACGATGTTATTTTCACTGCGGCAGACGAGCACAGACTGATTGTTGAGAAGCAGAGCATTTCGATCTTGTATCCAGAGATTCCAAAGCACAAATTTCCTCCCGCCATTGAGATAGCGAATCTCAGCGCGCTTAAAAATTGGCTCACACAGGCCGGTCGGCAAAATCCTTTCACCGAGGAACTCTGGTCGCATCACAGATTCCTGGGGTTTGAAATGGTGTTCTTTGTTCTGAGAAAAAGACTTTAGGTTAGTATCCTATGGGTATGCAAAAGTAGCTCGTGCAGGACCAAGGGCAATCTTGTCCATCCTCATCACACGCCGTTGCATCTTAATGGTTCAAACCAGCGAAGTTTTTGATGCACAAGAGCGATCAGAGTTTACCGTCAATCCCACGGAGATCGACCAAACACTACTCACCACTTCGGGCGCTTAAGCCGAACCGGACGGACTAGAGCGCCAGCGGACGACTGGTACGCCGGCGTCGAATTCGCAGAAGCGCAGGTCGTCGGAGGTCATCATCTTTGTGAGCATGATGATCTGGCCGGTGTGCATCGAAATGGGAAGCGAAACCTCAACCGCTTCCCTATCTTTTGTTTGCAAACCTGATGAATTTGAGTTGACGGCCTCTTGACGGATTGACGAGATTTCGTTCAACGTCTGTCTTGTAAGACCTTCCTGGCCTCGCTGAGATTTGCGCGAATCATATGGTCATATGGGTCACGCACCTGGATCGTCCGTTTAATCCCGTCGGGAAGAGTATTAAGAATCTGCCGTGCCTCCTCTAATGCTCTCATGAACTCGCGCAGATCATCACTGCCAACTCTGTACAGCGGCCCTCCGCCGATCATCTGTACGATTCTCATCGCATATTGAAACCAACTGACCATTCGCAAGACAGGGGGAAATGAGTCTTCATATTGAAGAGCTCTTTCGAACCAACGCCGAGATTCCTCGTAATCTCTGGCTGTAGGATCTTTATAGGAAGCGTCTGTGACTCTGTACGCATTTACAAGGTAAGTTATGCCATCGTCAGTTGGATTGACCTGATTCTCCGCCTCATTCCCATCCTCGCGGCAATATTTCTCGCGAAGATAGCCGTTACAGACTGAGCACTTAAGATTCATAGTTAACGAATGCTTTCACAAAAGAAAATCAAAGATTATTTAGCGCACGATCTGTTCGAACATTCAGTCCACGAGCATTTGGATTTCCGAGAGACACCTAAGTGGAGGAAGTCCGTGCACGGACCGGAATTCTCGTTGCCCGTATCGATACACGATCGCACCGTAAGAGATCGTCGGACTAAGACTCTCTTTAATGGCTTGATGAAGTTGAATTAGATCAGATTGCAGTTGCTGCTCTCGGGGCAGAGTTTCGTAGATCTTTAATGCTCTTCGGAGGCAAACGTTGCATCCTTGCACCCACCGAAATTCATCATCGGAGATATCTGCTCCTCGACGGTTATTGAACTGAAACTTTTCCCAAATCATCGCGGACAAGTTGTAATACGCTTCCATCTCCAACAGGCGCTCTGGATTGGCGCATAGACATTCGTCTAGTGCCTTAATTGCTTCGTCGAAACGTCTGGACTCAAACGCACTCATTCCGCGTTCATAATGGTTGCAGGCTCTCGACGTACTCTTCGATGGCGCGGCGCGCAGGGCGGATCGAATGTCTGCAATGTTTTCTTCCGTCAGTTCAGATTCACGCAACGCATCTATCAACAGATTTGCGGTCACCGATTCTCCCTCTATTACAAATTTGCAGACGAGTTGAGCGACAGCTTGGTTTTGGACGGCGGGCTTTTCAACGGGGAAAAGAAAATAGCGCACTAAGAGCTTATTGTCTCGGTAGGAAGCACTGGCAAGCGAGTAAGCCCGAATTGGATATGGAGCCCATACCTGTCTCTCTGATAGGAAATGCCAAAATTGCCTAAGAGTTGCTTCGGCGTCAGGCAGAATCATGTCGTCGTGTGGTGGCCAGTTAGATAACTGGGTGCGACGAAGTCTCGCCAAAGTGAACTTATACGTGGCTGGGCCGTTTGTTGGCACTACATCCTGTGGGCTTGGTTGAGTAGACATGCGCCCTCCTAGTGAAGAACCTCTCCTCTTCGTTCAGTGACGAGATCAGTGCGGCCGTAATGGTGTTCCATCTTGTAAGCAGAACATGCCTCCAGGACTCGGCTGCCAACCGCATGTGGGGCACGCTCTCGCGCTGGCTGGTAGAGAGGGACACGTTTTGGCTTTGGGGGTAAGAGCTACATCGGACATTGAGGTCTCCTCTTGAGAACGCCAAAGATAGCCAAGCGTAGAAGCAACCGTTCTATGTTTCGAACTGGGCCGAGCGATTAACTCGAAAAGCGGATAAGAATCTGAGAGTTGGTTAATGCTCTTCTAACCCTTGCTGGTTGCGAGGCACGCGAATTCTTTCACTTCCGTCGAGCGATTGCAAGAAAAAGTGTCCGACTCTTCAGTTCCAACCCCGAACTGTTAACGTTCGCGATCTGCTCTTCAATGTTTAGGGAGACCGGATCGCCGGCTGTCTCTGCCGAGACTACTCACCCGTAAAACGTAAGGAGTTGAAGTTACGTGCCTAAGACGAACCGGATGGACCAGAGCGCCAGCGCTCAATTGGCACATTGGTATCAAATTCATAGAAGCGCAGATCAGTCGCGGTTAGTAGTTTCGTAAGCAAAAAAATTTGTCCAGCGTGCATCGAGAAGTGTTCCGTGACGTGGAAGATGGCTTCGAGGATGTCGACGTCGTTGCCCTGGATTTTGCGGTACTCAAGAAGCGTTGAGGGATCGACTGACTGGAGAGTCGCGTGGACGTCGGAGAGTGTTGAGCGGAGAAGCGTCACGAGCTCGTCGCGCGCGATGACGTCGCGCTGTTCAAATTCTGCGTCGCGATTGCGCGCGTCCGGTGCGGAGCCGACACCGCTTACGATCCACTGACGTGCGTTGCCACAGAGGTGCAGTATGAGATTGCCGATGCTGTTTGATTCTTCATTGGCGCGCCACCAGATCTGTTCGTCACTCAGTTTTTCGAGACAGCGCTCGATCTTGGGGAGGTAGTCACCTAATAGATACCCCGACGCGCGGTTGAGAAAGGCGCGGGCGATGGCGTGGTCGTCGGTATTAGACATCTTCGTCTGTCGATTCTGGTCGTCGCTTGTGTTTGGCCTTGCGACCCGCCGGCCGCGCTACTTCATCCGGTTTCGCATGCGACATCGGATGTCCGGGAGGCGCGCCGGGCTTACGGATGCTGTCGAACACAGGACGCGCCTGCTGACGTTTACCTTTTCGTGGAGAACTCCTCTTAGCCATAACTCAGCCTCCACTCAGTTTGTTTGGATCACTCAGGATTCTAGAATAGATCTGAACGAACCACCAACAAAAGAAACCGGCGCGAGATGGCTGGGGCCGTCTCGCGCCGTAGTTTCCTTCCGGCGTTTATTGAAATTGGTTTAGGCTTCGCTACCCCGCGGCGTCTTGGAAAGCATTCTCAACGCATTTGTCGTCTCAGCGCGGCGTTTTTGCTGGAACTCCGTAACCCAGTTGGTGACGGTCTCAACCATGTCGCGCGCCGTTTCACGTGCGGAAGCTGCTTTAACTTTAACGATCGGACGGGGTTTCTCGCCCTTCTTGATGACTTTTATTTGTTTCTTCTCAGACATTGCTATTTTCGAGTTTCGTTTGAATCTTGTAAATGTATCCAACGAAATTCTCGCCACACAGTTCCCAAAAGTTAGTAAATCTAGAACGTCGGACTGCGATCACGCTTGCAAAGAAGAGGCCACATCCGCTAACGCGCACGCCGCGAGAAAAAAGGGCCACTTCCGAGGAAAAATTTTTTCTCAATGACGTATTCGGGGTAGCGTCGCTCGCAAACCATACACAGAAAAACAGAACTACCCGGACAGATGCTCCGATTTTGGTACGAGTTGCGCGTTTTTCTGCTCCATGTCCAGCGCCCAAATCTTTTTGTGAGCCTGATAAACCATCAAGACGAGCCCGATTGCTCCGCCGATGTTCACGTATTTCAACCCGTTGATCATTTGACGTGTGCCATATTTCACCAGTAGGGCGTTTATGATGATGAGCGCGAGGCGAAACTCGGTCGGGCCGAACTTCAGATAACTGATTTTGAAACGCTCCGTTGTGGAAAACGCCAGAAACGTGCTGACCTCATAACCGGAACAGATCGCCAGCAGGATCAGAACCTGCAACCGCGACCGTTCAGGCAGAATGAACGCATAACCGATAATGACCGAACACAGGAAGAAGTAATCGAGCAGGTGATCCATGTAATAGCCCCACCTGACCAGGCCGGTTCCCCGATACTTTCCGACTTTCCCGTCGTAGTGGTCGGTGATGTATTGCATGGCAGTCATCGCCGACACACCCCAAAGCCATCGCAGGTCGCGCGCTGCCCAGTATGAAAAAAGCAGGATCAGCGACGACCAGACGAGCGTCAGCATGGTTAAGTGATAAGTCTCCAACCAGGAAGGAATGCGGGGAAGAACTCGCGGTGCGAGTCGACGTTCAAAAGGGGTCAGAAACGAGGTGTTGGTTTTTCGCGCGCCGGCGAATTCCTGAGTGTCAATCATGCGTTAGGCATTACTGCAACGCACACGCCACCAGTTTTCGGCGATTTTTCTAACCTTAAACTGAATTCTTTGGAATTTGAATCCGACGACTGTCGGCTTTTTGCTCGTATTGTTCAAATGAACACGACCGACTGTGAACTCGGGATCTCGAACCGCCGCCGGCATCGCGCATTCCTGCACGCCAGCATATCGTCAATGCGCACAAGGTAGTCACGCGACTTCTGAAAGCGCGCCCGATCCTGCTCGTTCGCCCCCCGCGGCGGCTGCGGCTTCTTCGTGCGCTTCAACCAGCGGACATCATATTCACTGCGCTCGCGGCAGTGAGGACAGCTATACGTCGCCTTTTTTACTTCTTCTTTCTCGTTAAAGAAATCGCGTTCGTTCATGATTCCGCACCCCAGCTCTCACAGAGTTCACGCAGGTATCGAAAACTGTAAATCCCCGTTTCGTGACCGTCGCTCCAGCGAAAGTTGAGCGCGTAACGCCCGACGATGCTGATGTCGCGGATTTCAATATTCTCAGAAATACTGTCAGGCTTCAATACTCTTTCACCTGTCCATTCATTAACACATTGCGCGCACGGACAAGAGCGCCTCAGCTCAGCCGCCGGGTACGTACAGCGGTGATCGTCACCCCAGACGATACTGACGGTGAAATCGTCGACTTGCTTGATTTCTTTCGGCTCAATCGCCGGGCCCCGTCGCTCCATCTTAGCTGTTCGATTCCACTGCTTTCTTTACGTCGGCCGCGGTCACGTCGAAATGCGATGCATTCCAGACTGCTTTGCCGTCACGCAGGATAATGACCTGCGGCGTTTCGTGACGAACGCCGGTCCGGTTCGCAAGCTCGTGCGATACATCACGCGCCGACTGCACCTCGACGATATTGACGCCGTCAACCTTCTCCATCTCGCGATACGCCCGCGCGCTGATCGAACACGCGTTGCTGTGCTTGAAGACGATGACAGGCTTCTTCGTCGAGTCTGTGAGAAGGTTTTCGAGTGTGTCGTGGTTGTCGATTTTGAAAAAGCTGTTGCCCATAGTTCGGATTTCCTCTGTGATCTTCGTGCTGCGTTATAAGAATGGCAGAATTCCCTATTGACGAGCAAACAGAATCGGCTTATTGTGCGTGACGCTAACGAGAAAGCTTTGGCTGTCCTCAAAGCCTGGCCTAACTTACCGACGAGCCTCACGAGTCTCTGAAAACAG
>Ga0134121_10002031_pt1 | contig 18038 bp, 13 predicted proteins | sample KB301_FD_96463 | JGI IMG/M metagenome (GOLD analysis project Ga0134121, IMG submission 96463) | Terrestrial soil microbial communities without Nitrogen fertilizer from Kellogg Biological Station, Michigan, USA - KB3-0-1 | ecosystem: Environmental > Terrestrial > Soil > Unclassified ... | reverse complement strand
CCGGCCGGGGCTTTCTGGCCGAAGAGGACCTTGAAGCCGTCGATCGTCTTTTCCGTCACCGCCGTGAGGGTCAGCCAGGAGCACTCGACCTGGATGCCATAGGAAACGTCGTCTTCTCGCGTGACGAAGCCGACGACGAGCTCGGTGGCGTTTTCCGGCACCGGGACGCCGACCCCGCTCAGATTGTGGGCGGGCGTCGTCGTGGCGGAGAGGCCCCACTGCAGGATCGTGCCCTTGCGGTTGAGGCTGACGTGGTTGCCCGCGAGGATGAAGGTGCCATTGTCATCAACCAACAGAGCTGACTCAGAGGCGTGCTCCGGGATCCAGGTGATGCGCTGGGGATGGCCCTGCACCTGCCAGAGCTGGATGGCGTCGTCCTGCGTTTCGCCGGCGATGCGGATTCCGACTTTCGTGCTCGCCAGGATATGGACGCCGACTTCGAATGCCGCCTCGCCGTCCTTCTGAATGAGCTCGGCGGTCTGGTGGCCGGTTTCAGGATCGATCTTGTGCAACGTGCGGGCAGCGCTGTCGATCTGTAGCCCGGCGCCGAGTTGGACCCTGCCGGAGTTCTCGCTGAGAAACGAAGCTCCTTTCAACACGGCGGGGAAGTTGTCGAAGTGGCGGGCGCGAAATCCCGTGCCGAGCCAGACATCGGCGGACGGCGGATTCGTGATCGGGTCGCCCTGGTCGAAGATCGGGCTCGTGGCCGGCAGGGGCGTGAGAACGATCTTCCTCGTGTCATCGACGGCTGCCCAGCCGACGTTCCCCGGCGTATTGCCCGTCACGCCATCGCGCACGTCGCTGACCCAGGCGCCCGGAGCGATGACGTAGTCCAGCCAGACGAGCTTGGTATCGTCGGTGCTGTAATTGTCCCAACGGAAGAGCGTCGGCCCGCTCTCCGCCACCGACCACCAGACGGTCCGCTCGACGAAGACCTTCCAGCGGCCGTCGGCGCGCTTGTGAACGCCGGTGATCTGCCACCAGCGATGGACCTTATGGCCGGTGCCGCCGCCGAGCGAGTTGCTCTCGCCGGCATCGTAATATTCCGTCGGCACGTTGATCGCGATGAAGCGGCCAACCACTGATTCGTCCCAATCGACGTCGGCGCTGGCGATGATCAGGCTGGTCGCGGGCTTCTCCCCCAAGACTGGGTAGTTGGGTGGAATGACGATCACCTTGCCTTTCTGCTTCCACTTGCTCTCGTTCATGTTGATGAGCGGGCGGGAGGTGCCGAGCTTCTGCGGCGAGACCGGCGGCGGTACACCCTTGGCAACGGCGTCAGGGGATGACTGATAGACGAGCTCGCCGTTCGCCGCACTCCAGGAAACGACTCTGCCCCAGAAAACGTCCAGGTCGTGCTCGATCTGCGCCGCGACTCCCACCGCTCCCTCGTCGCCGCCGGCCGACATGATGCTCCCCTGATAGCTGATCCGGCCGGAGACGGCGAACGAATCCCCGATGCCGTACGTTATCCGGTTCACCATCAGGGACATCGACTGGTTGTCGCAGTTCGAGGTGTCGTTGACGGTGAGGCCATTGATCACGTTTTTGTTGTAGAGGAAGGCGCCCTGCAGATGGTCGCTCGCGACCGCCTTCTCGACGATGACGTACGGGCCCGTGGCGTCCAGGCCGAGCGTCTTGACCTGCACCTCCTCCAGAGGCGGCCCATAGCCAGCCTGGCCTGTGAGGAGCAGAGTCTGCCCGACGAAGAGTCCGCGCAGCGTCGGGACGTCGACACGATCGCTTTTCGCCTTCACGTCCCGGGTGATGGGCTGGAGGTACGAGGAAGCGCCGCCGAGATACCGCGTGTCGATCATCTCGGTCGAGAAGCTGTCCTGCCAGGCCAGGTTACTGGCCAGGTCCCGCTCCAGGATCCGGCTCGCCCGCCCGGTGACGTCGGAGCTCACCTCCCCGATCGAGGGTACGTAGGTGTGCTCGGTCCCCCGGCGGAAGTCGACGATCGTGACTGCCGCCTTGCCCAGCCCGACCGGCACGATCTCTTGCGGCAGGTTTCGAGGCAGGAATTCAGGCGGTGCATCCAACGGAATACAAAGGATGCCGCCACCCTCACCGATCAGTTTTCCCAGCGCCACCCTGAGGGTTTTCTCTGCGTCGGTGAAGGTCTTGTACGGACCGTACTCGTCCAGGGAATGCCGGTTTTCGCAAGCTTCGAGGCCCATGAGAAATCTCCTGTCGATTGAAAGTTGACCGCGCTGTTCTGCTCTCAAGGCAAGAACGAGGCCAGGGGCTTCGAAGGCAATCCTCAGAGGACGCCGACCACAGAGTGGATATCGGATCGGATAGGGAATGCCTCTCCGATCGGAGAGCTTCGAGTCAGGCCGCGGCGGGATCGGGAGGCGCTTGAGCCAGATCGGGTGGTGTGACGCGCAGGGCGGCCCGCGCCCTGCGCTCCGCCATCAGGAGGGGAAGCGCTACGAGAAGCGGCGGATCGAGAGCGGTCAGAGGACGCAGGTGCAGATTCACCGGTCCCGGCGGACCGCCGCCCACCACCAGCGTCAGCGGTCCTCCGGACGCCACCTGGCGAACCGCCCGGCTGGCCAGGAGGAAGTCCCGAGGGTCGGAAGTCCTGGAGAAACAGGCTGCGAACGGATAATACGTCCCCGCTCCGGGAGCGTTCAGCCGGAATGGGCCGGGAGCGGAGAGGAGCGTGCACGCGAGGGGCCTCTGCTGGGGAATAGGATGACTGAATAAACCCAGGAAGATCACTCCGGCGGGCGGATCGCCGGCCCCCAGCCTGCCGGTGACGGGGATCGAGCCCGCGGCCGGCTGTCCGGCGGCGAGACGCTCAGCCAGTGCCGAGGGCTCCAGGCGGAACCCGGAGCCGAGATGGCGCAGGCGGGCCGGGGAGAGTCCCACCAATTGGGTGAAGCGGGTGGTGAAGGTGCCGAGGCTATTGTACCCGACGTCGAAGCAGATGTCGGTGACGCTCCGCTCGGTGGTGAGCAGGAGGCGCTTGGCCTCCTCCAACCGTAGCGCGCTCAGGAAGAGGGCCGGTGTCACACCCGTGAAGCGCCGGAAGGTACGGAGGAAATGGAACGGGCTCACGCCAGCCCTCTCCGCCAACTACTCCATCGAGACCTCGGCGTCGAGGTTCTGGTGCATCCACCGGACCACCTGCTCGACAGCATCCTTCGCTTCCATGCGCCACCTCCGGATGCGAGCACCCTCAGAGAGGAAGGGTGCTCGCCGAGCATTTCGGCGAGCCCTGAATCCTTCGGCTCGGCTGGCAGCCTTCTCACTGGCTGCTGCTACTCGAGGACCGGCGTGACCGGGCAGTGGCCCTCGGCGGGCGGCTGGATGTGGCAGCCATTCTCGTCCACGGCGTATTGCTGGGCTAGTTTCTCCTGCGAGCCCCTACCTCCACGCGCCGGCCGGAAGGCGATACCGGCGGCGAAGCTCGACGTCGTGCCGGGAAGGAAGGTGTCGGGCACCCGGTCGTTGTCCGTGTCCACCTGGATGAAGCCGGCCCGCCGGATTCCCTGGTTCGGAGCGACCTGGTCGGCCCACGAGATTCCCTGGTTGGCCGGGAAGCGCACATTCCGGGTGATCTCCAGGATCTCGCTGGAGCGCTTGCCGACCGGCGTGAAGACGAGCCTGCCGTTGACCGCGATGGGAGCGAAGAAGCGCCCGCCGTGGTCGTTCTCGCGCACGATGCGCATGTTGGTGACCGGCTGCTCGCCGTTGAGCCGAACTTCGACGTTGAAGGCCCCGCACGCGGTCTGGATCGGCTGGACGCTCTGGAAGTGGAGGACGCGCACCTGGATCCGGGTATTGGCCACGCCGTTCTTGTCGAACACGGCCTCGTCGAGGCGCTGAACGATCGTATCCGTCGCGCCCAGGACTTTAGCCTCTCCGGTGGCGACCGGGACGCCCTGGAAGACAACCCGCCCACCAAACGGAGCGGACTTGAAGCAGAAGAAGCCCGCCGGCAGAGGGATCGTCGCAAAATCGATGAAGGTTTTCCCGTTTCCGGGCGTCTTCCATGGATCGATTCCACTCTGGATGGAGCGGTCGGCGGCGAAGGCCGGCAGGGCGACGAGGAACAATGCGACGAGGACACCGTAGAGGCGGCTACGCATTCTTGACCCCCTTTTTTGGCGAAGAGCGAGTTTGCTCTGAGCCGTACACTACTCGTCAGCAGGGGCTCTGCGCTTCTTCTGGATTGCACAGTCTTCGCAGGTGAGGCGGGGTACGAGCTCAACAAGGAAGGGGCTCGCCGAGAATTCCGGCGAGCCCTGGATCCTTCCGCTCGGCTGACAGGCTTCTCGCTGGCTGCTACTCGAAGACCGGCGTGACCGTCTCCGGGCAGTGCCCCTCGGTGGGCGGCTGGATGTGGCAACCATTGGCGTCCACTGCGTACTTCTCCTGCGGCCCCCGACCTCCACGCGCCGGCCGGAAGGCGATACCGGCGGCGAAGTTCGACGTGGTGCCGGGCAGGAAGGTATCGGGCACCCGGTCGTTGTCGGTGTCCACCTGGACGAAGCCAGCCCGCCGGATTCCCTGGCTCGGAGCGACCTGGTCGGCCCACGAGATGCCCTGATTGGCCGGGAAGCGCACGTTCCGGGTGATCTCCAGAATCTCGCTGGACCGCTTGTCGACCGGCGTGAAGACGAGCCTGCCGTTGACCGCGATCGGTGCATAGAAGCGCCCGCCGTGCTCACTCTCGCGCACGATGCGCATGTTGGTGACCGGCTGCTCGCCGTTGAGCCGGACTTCGACGTTGAAGGCCCCGCAGGCGGTCTGGATCGGCTGGACGCTCTGGAAGTGGAGGACGCGCACCTGGATCCGGGTGTTGGCCACGCCCCTCTTGTCGAACACGGCTTCATCGAGACGCTGAACGATCGTGTCCGTAGCGCCCAGGGCCTTGGCCTCTCCGGTGGCGACGGGGACGCCCTGGAAGACGATCCGGCCGCCGAACGGCGCGGACTTGAAGCAGAAGAAACCCGCCGGCAGGGGGATCGTCGCGAAGTCGATATAGGTTCTTCCGTTTCCGGGGGTCCTCCACGGGTCGATTCCGCTCTGGATGGAGCGATCGGCTGCGAAGGTCGGCAGGGCGACGAGGAACAACGCGGCGAGGACACCGAAGAGGCGGCTACGCATTCTGACCCCCTTTTTGACGAAGAGCGAATTTGCTCTGGCCGTACACTAGACGCTGGCCGGGGCTCTGCGCTTCTTCTGGATTGCAGGGTCTTCGCAGGTGAGGTGGCCTTGGAGGGACCTCGGAGCCCTCTCCAGAGGCTTAGAGGAAGGCGGTGGCCCTCGCCTCGCCCGCCGGGGAGGCGAGCCCCATCTCGTGAGTCACGATCCGGGAGGGGCGGGGCTCTTCTCACAGATTGGGCTTATACTGAGTCCATGTTTAAGGCAAGCTGCCTGTGCCGTTCCTGCTGCTGAGATATTAACGACACTCTTGGAGGTGGCTCATTGCGAAGACTGGTCGTAGTCCTTATCGTTTTGTTGACCCTGAAATGTAGCGCGGCCTTCGGCGAAGAGACATATCAACTCCACAATGCTGGAGCTCTTCTCTGGAAAGGCGAAGCGGCGACCTTGTATTCCTCCGTCGAAGGCCAATGCAATCCTTGGGGTACGCGCTTCGCACTGGTGTTCCGCGGCAACGACGAGACCGTCGTCACTCTCGACGACACCTATCGTGACCTACTCCTCAGGGACATCCTTCCAACGGTTCATACGAAGTGTCCTGGCGTTAGATTTATCGCCATCGCGAACTACATCGAAGGGTTTCAAATCAACCACGCGGGAGAGGTTTATCGGGAAGCCGAAGGAAAGGTGACCGGAACGGCCGAAGAAGATCCTCTGAACACGGTCTCCGCGACTCGCCGTAAAGACGGATCATGGGATCTCAATATGGTCAAATTCATCGAGCCGTTGGGGCGCTCTGAGATAACGAGCCTGAAAGCACTGCGTGACTGGCGAGTCATCGAGGCAAAGAGAGAGCGGCAGGCCCAGACGGAGAGAGAACGGTTGGCCCAGGAGGCGCGCGAACCGGCACGGTCTGCAGTGTCTGAGCGCGTCGACTGCGAAAAGCAAAGCGCCAGCTCTGCAGCGAACTCTGGTCCTTCGGCTCGGGATGTCTGTCGAGCCTTCGAAGCACTCGTGGAAAAAACTGCGGCCAAGATCTCTGCCATCGAGGATTTGTACACATCTTTCACCGCGAAGAAGGGAGCCTCATCTTTTACGATCACCATCGTCGAGTTTGAGCTGAAGGGCTGCAAGCTAGCTGCGGACGGAAAAGCCTATGCTTGTGACTATCACTCGCGGTTCGAGGCGAGTGGCGGAGGGAGCGGAGTCGCACCCATCCTAAAGGCTTTCGCCGAGCGCTCCAACCATGCACGTTCCGATTTCGTTCGCGAAGGTGAAAACTGGCGCCTGAGACCTCCTCCTCCGACGCCATACTCCGAGCTCCCCTGCTGCTGGCACGGCGACATCCGAGTACGCGATTTCGATTGCCGAGAGGACTGCCACTAATGCTGCGGTTCCAATCCCTCACTTAGCCTAGCAAGCGTCATAGGATAGCACAGACAAAGGTGGTGGCTCATGAAGCAGCTCGATATTGACCTCGCAGCTATCGATTTAACCGAGAAATTTTTGCGGATCGAAAGCAGTGGAGAGGAGATCTTGCTTGATAGAATACGAGCCGAGGTTGCAGGAGGAGACTCACGCCCGCTGGATGAGGTTCTAGACGAGCTTGGGAGCGACTTTCGAGAACAGCCGGGGGAGTTTGGCTTGGATCAGGCAGCAACCCTTCTCCTTCCGCTCGTGCTGCCCGCTCTGCAGGCTTTCGCCAAGATCTTTGCTAAAAAGTTCGTGGAGAAGGGAGCCGAGAAGGTCGCGGAGAGTTCGTATTCCACTTTGCGTGATTCTGTCGTCCAACGGTTCTCCCATGCTGGTAAGTCGGATGAGGTCTGGACCGATCTTGAAGCAAGCTTCGCAAGAAGGGCCAAGGAACTCAAACTGCCCGAAGCGTCCTATCGTGACCTCCTTGCATCGGTTCGCGACAAACCCTCGCTCCTGCTTTGAACGCCTGCCACCAAGATGCAAGCCTCTCTCACCAAGCTCGATCTCGGCAGGCTTCTCCAGCTCCCAAGCGAATCGCAAATCCATTTCGTAAACTTTTTGGGCCTGGCCCTGATGGCTTGGCTCTATGTGACGGTGATTCCCGCCATCGCTATCCTTTACGGAGAAAACCGTCCGATCGCGGGGACAATATTCGCCCTCGGGTCGTGTCTTGTATTCGGCCTTCTGATACGCCGACGTTACAAGGAGCAGCTTGCTCTTCCCCCTCGCAAAATTTTTCTCCAGAGCATTCTACAATCAACGATACGTAAAGCAGGGCGCCTAAAACTCCCCAGGCTTGCCCGTTACCTTCGGAGATTTCAGACGCCCGAAATGGAGGTACTCTCTAGCCAGGGCAAGGGAGCCAGTTTCCTGGAATTCTTCCGCCAACGGTTCATGAGCTCTGGCGGGGATATCGATCGATTTCCCGCTGTCTATTGGGTCTACCAGGACCTTCGCTGCGCGGCCCGGGTTGTTGGGAGTCGCTCTCGACCTGCAGTCGTAGTGAGTGCCGGCCTGCTAGCGAAGTACTTCCGGGATCCGGGCCTGGTTAATATTTACCTACTCCACGAGTTCGGCCATCTGGCCAACCACGATCTGGAGATCCTGGCAGCCACCATCGCAGTCCTGGGAGCGTGGAGACTCACGACCTTAATTGTGAGCTTGGCGGCCGCGTTACTGCTAATTCCCTACATTGACAGTTCGATCTTCACGGCTCTCCTCCTGATGGTTTCTACGCTTTGGGTGTTGTCGCTCCTGGTAATCTGGCTCTTTCTGGCCAGGTATGCGGGAATGGTAATTTCCTTGCGCGAGTTGTATGCGGACGTTCAGGCCCTCTTTGCGTGCGGAGAAGAGCGCGCGGCTTTCGTAAGGGCCATCGGCGCCAGCGTTCGACCGGCGAGAAAGGTTTGGTTGGGCAAGCTCCGCTCATTGACAAGCCTGCGTCTAGTACACTTATCACCCGGAGAGCGCCTGGATTTCATGGCGCGGCCCGCAGCCCTCTTGGAACCGAAAACCTCTTATTTTATACTCACTGCGCTCCTGCTACTCGCGATTCAATCTAGCCCTTTTCTCGCAGGCTATGGCCACAACGGCTTGCGCCTTTCCCTCCTCTTCCCATGGATTCTTACTGCCTTCGCCTATACAGCGAACGTGAGCCGGAGCCTGCTGGGTTTCGCAAAACTGCACAATGTTGCCGGATCTACACCCCGCTGGCGTTTGGGACTCTATTGCACTCTCATCCTTCTGCTCCCTGTTTTGTCAATCAGAGAACTGTACCAGACGCTGATTCTTTTGGGCAGTGGTGATTGGGGAGCTCTAGGATCCACGGTGGTTGAGTCCCTTAAAGGCATGGCCCCGAAACCGGGAGATCTCTCCGTGCTCCTACTAATTGGCTGTGTTGTGCTGGCCTTAACCCTTGGCGGTCGGCTAGCCGTTGCGCAAAGTGAATCGCCCCACCGCTTCCACCGTCAGATGCTCTGGATCTGGGGAGCGGGCCTCGGCATAGAGACTATTTTTTTTATCTATCATGAAGTTTGAATCCTTTCATGTGACGCCCTTCGATGGGCTCGCCGCTGTCCTCTACAAGTACCGGGCGCTCAGCCCCCTTCTCGGGGTACTGACCGTACTGGGCCTTGTCTTCAGAGCCGAGAGAGGTGAACGGAGCCGAGCTCAGGGAAAAGCTAGATCATGACCATGGTCCTCACCCGCCTGGCGTCTCCTTCGCCTCTAGCAATCCCCGCATCCCCCGTAGCGACAAAATCGCCTGCTCGCGGGCCCCATGCTCCACGGGCTCGGGAGCGTAGGCGGCTTGGACGTAGAGGTCGGTCAGGCTCCTGGCCGGGTCTTCGAGGAGGCGCAAGTGCCTCGGGAGCACTTGAAGCAGCTCGTAGGGGGTGGTCCTCTCGGGCCGGGGATGACCGAGGACGTTGAGCAGGGCGAGGAATCTCTGGTACGCGGCGAGGACGGCCTCGCGGGGCGGCAGGACGTCGAGGTCTTCGAGATCGGCCAGGGGGTCAGGCCCGGCCTCCTCTTTGGCCTTCCGGGGCGGGCGAGTGAAGAGGCCGGCGAGGCGGGCCAGCAGGGCGCGCAGGCGGCCGGTCAGCCTCCCCCACCATCCTCCAAGGTGGCGCCACAAGCGCAGCAACGCCCAGAGGCCTCCCAGGATCAAGGCGAGGACGAGCGGCACGATCAGCCACTTTGCCAGCAGTCCCAGGAGGTTGAGCATGGCGGCGGCCGGCCCTCCCAGAACCGCAGCGACTTGGGAGGTCCGGCCTTCGCTTCGGGGACTCTGCCGGCGCCCCTGGCTCCCATTCTGGCCCTGGCTCTCCTGGGGAGGCTTCTGACCGAGCTTTTCAATCTTGTCGCTCGTCTGATAGCCGCGGTCCTTCTCCTCGCCCTCGCCTTGTGACGTGGGCGGACGCAGGCGGCCGGTACCCTGGAAGTGAACGCCGGGCATCGCCAGGGAAGCGACCAGCACGACCAGCAGGAGGGTTCCGGCCAGGGCCAGACGCCGGGGCACGACGCCTGCGGCCACCTGCCCGCCCGCCCGCTCGGACCGGCGCAGGGTATCCAGAGCCGAACCCGCGGCAAGGACGACTCCGGTCGCGAAAAGGAAGACGACGACTGCGGCCTGAGCCCGCACGCCGGTCTGGGGCGCGGCGTTGAGGAGGACGGGCTCCCCCAGAGCAAAGGCGAGAAGGGCGAGGCCGGCCAGGCGCGCCACGGCGACGGAGGGGTTCGGCGGCGCGGGTCGCGGTTTCTCCTGATGCAATGACATCAGCGGTCCCGGCAGCCCGGTCTCGGCCTCCCGCTGCCGCTGCCAGGACTCCACCCGCAGACGCTCCAGGCCGTAGAGGCGGAGCCCCGGGCGCGACGGCCGGTCCGCCTCCGGGCTCAGTCCCCGGGTCACCCCGGTGGCGAAGCGCCAGACGGCGGCGATGATCAGCAGGTTGGCGAGCCGCTCACCGACCGGAGCCGAGTGATCCTCCCAGGGCGCCACCATCATCACCAGAACCGTGGCGCCAAGCAGGGACACGGTGTAGCACCCCTGGAGATCGGCGTCACCCATGACTCCCTGGTAGCGGTAGCGCTCGATGAGCACCGTGGCCACCGCGAAGCAGAAGCCGATCCACTTGAGCGACGGTCCGCCGCCGAGGAAGGCCGAGCGCACGTCCACGAGGTAGAACAAGAGAGAGGCCACCATGGCGATGACGGCGGCCGGCACCACCGCGTGATGGGTGAAGTGCGTGAAGAGCGACCCCAGGGAGTCGAACCCGCCGGTCTCGTCGCGCCCTTTCACAGCGCGGCCACTCCCAGGTTTTCCAGATCGGAATCGTCGCGCACCGGGTAGATGGGGACGCTCGGCGGCAGATCGGGGGCTTCGGCGTCCTGCCCGGGCTTCTGAATCCACACCACGCCGGTCTCGAAGCCCGAGCGCCGCAGCCCGGAGAGCACGACTCCCAGGCCGCCACCCAGGCTGGGGGTGACAACGAGGACGACCAGAGAGCGCGGCAGCCGGGGAAGCTCGGAGTCGAGGAGCTCGGGGAGGGAGAGGCCGGGAGCGAGAGCCAGCCGCGCCAAGGCGTTCCCCAATTGCTCCCGCTGCCGGCGGCCCCGTCCGGGTGCCAGCTCGACGGGCCGGAAGGCTGAGATCCGCCGGCGGGTGCCGAGATCCTCCAGGGCGTCCTCCAGACGGCGGAAGCTGCCGCCCGTCCAGTCGGCCGGGTAGCGCTCGGCCGCGTCGCCGCCGTTCGACAGCAGGGCGACCGACTGGCCCGCGCCGAGAACGAGGTCGGCGATGGAGGCCGCCGCCGTCACCGCGAGTTCGAGGGTGGGATCGCTCTCGGCCTCTCCTCCCGACGCCACCGGCCAGGCGGCCTTCCCCATCTCCACGGCGAGCAGAATGCCTTGCAGGACCGCCGGCTCGTAGAGCTTCACCTGCAGCCGTCCCGAGCGCGCGGTGGCCCGCCAGTGGATGCGGCGAAGGCTGTCTCCCGGCTGGTAGTCGCGCAGGCCGAGGAAGCGGGAGGGATCTTCGAACAGGCTGCGGCGCCGGGGAACCTCATGGACCGGTCGGTGGCCCAACGGCTGCCCCTGGCCGAGAGGCACCACGCGGGGCAGCACGGTGATGAAGCGCACTTCCGGGTCCACCCGGAAGCGCCGCACCAGCCCGAAGGGATCGCTCGCCTCGATCACCGCCGGACCTATGCGGAACAGGCCCCGGCGCGTGGTGTGGAGGACGCAGGCGGAGCGCAGGATTCCCTCGCTGCCCAGAGTCTCGAAGCCGCAGGCCGCGCCCTCGACGTCCAGCCCGGGCTCGACCTCGTCGCGCCAGAAGAGCCAGAGCGCCGGCAGTGGCTTGCGGTTGCGCAGCATCAGGCGAGACTCGATCGACTCGCCCAGCTCCAGGGTCTCCGCGGTCTCCGAGATCTCCATCTCGTACCGGCCCAGGCTGCGCCGCACCTCCAGGCCCAGGAGGCTGGCGGCCGGCAGAAGCGCGGCCAAGCCCAAGGTTACCAGGGCCACCACGGCGGCGTAGAGGAAGAACCCGGCCGAGAAGAAGGAGAGGAGGAGGGCGATCGCCGCGGCCGTAAGCCCCCAGCGTAGCGCCTGGCGCCGCCGCAGGTTACGGATTTCGCGGCGGACCTCCCCGGCCGGCGGGTCCGCCGCGGCCGTCGCCGTCATCGCACGGGGGTAAAGTGGCTGGTGAACGCGGCCGGGCCGGGATCGATGATGGGCGCCGGCACCAGGGCGACGGCCTGATCCACTACCTGCTGCACGGTGCGCTTGGAGAGGCGCCCCTCGGTGCCAAGGATCACCCGGTGATAGAAGATCGAGGGATAGAGGCGCTTGACGTCGTCGGGCAGCACGAAGCTGCGGCCAGCGAGAGCGGCGCGGGCCTGGCAGACGCGGTAGAGCCCCTGCGTGGCGCGCGGCCCGGCGCCGAGCGCCAGCTCCTTCGAGCCGCGGGTGGCCGCCGTCACCTGCACGATGTAGCGCCGCACCTCGGGATGGACGTGCACCTCGCGGATCTCCTCCTGAAGCTTCGCTAGTACCTCCAGGCTCAGCACCGGCACCACCCCGTCCAGCGGATCGCTGCGCTCGCCCCGCTCCAGCATTTTCTCCTCCGCGCGCAGGCCGGGGTAGCCGATGGAGAGGCGCATCAGGAAGCGGTCGAGCTGGGCCTCGGGGAGCGGGAAGGTCCCCTCGTGCTCCACCGGGTTCTGGGTGGCGATGACGAAGAACGGGCGCTTGAGCAGGTAGGTGTTGTTGTCCACGCTTACCTGGCGCTCGGCCATGCATTCGAGCAGGGCGGCCTGGGCCCGGGGAGTGGCGCGGTTGACCTCGTCCGCCAGCAGGATCTGGGTGAAGACCGGGCCGGGGCGGAACTCGAACTCCCCTGTCCGCTGATTGAAGACGCTGGAGCCGGTGACGTCGCCGGGCAGAAGGTCCGGAGTGCACTGCAAGCGGCGAAAGCCGCCGCCGAGGGTCCGGGCCAGGGCCTTGGCGAGGAGGGTCTTGGCGGTGCCGGGCACATCCTCCAGAAGGAGATGCCCCTCGGCGAGGAGGCAGGCGAACACCAGCTCCAGCACCGCCCGCTTGCCGAAGATCACCGTCTCAAGCTGCTGAAGGACCGCCTCGGCGGCCTGCTGAACCTGTTTCAAGCTTGGCCTCCCCTCCCGAAAGGTGGCACGGAGGAATCTGGAACAACTCTACCGTTTTACGGGCGGGGAGGGGTGTTCGTTGCGTGCTGGAGGGGATGCTGAAGGCCGGAGCTACCCCCGCCCAGGCCGCACGCGCACTTCCGTCACCTCCGCGCTCCGCGGCAGGGCGAGGGCGTTGAGGACCACGGCGGCCACGTCCCGGGGTTGCAGGAAGCGGTCGGGATCGTAGGGCTTGCCCTCGAAGCGGTGAACCTCCTCCTGCATAGGGGTCGCGGTGCGGCCCGGGAAGACGGTGATCACCCGCACGCCTTGCGTGTGGACCTCCTCCCGCAGACCGTCGGCGAGGGCCCGGAGGGCGTGCTTGGAGGCGGCGTAGGTGGCCCAGCCGGCGCGGGCGGGTTGGAAGCCGGCTCCCGAGTTCACAAACAACACCTGCCCTTGACGAGCGATCAGCGACGGAAGGAGAGTCTGGGTGAGGAGGTAGGGCGAGCGGACGTTGACTTGGTAGAGACGGTCGAGATCCTCCACCGGCGCCGCGGCCACGAGGCCTCCGGCGAAGTAGCCGATGCTGTGGATCAGGATGTCGACGCCGCCGAACACCTCCACGGCCCTCGCCCCCAAGGCGTGGATGGGGTCATCGTCGGTGAGGTCGGCGGCGAAGGTCTCGACTCTCGGGGAGAAATCCCGGGCCCGCTCGGCCACCAGGTCGAGCCGCTCCGTGTCTCGCCCTGCGAGGAGGAGACGGACGCCTTCCCGCGCCAGGGCCACGGCGATGGACTCGCCGATGCCGCCGCTGGCGCCGGTGATCACCGCGACCTTGCCCATGAGCTCGGGAGTCATCCGTCCACCTCCCGCAGCAGGTCTGCCGCCAGCAGGGCGTCGGCGGCTTCGCGGATCGCCGCGAAGCTCAGCTTCGAGCGTTCGGCGATGTCGAGCAGGGAGTGGTTTCCGTCCGACTGGTTGAGCACCCAGAGGATGGCGAGCTCGCGGGCGCGGCCGGCGTCATCGCCGCCAATGGTGCGGTACAAGCCGCGACGGCCAAGCTGCGGCTCGCACTTGGGGTTCAGATTGAGGTACCGGCGATTGCCTTCGAGCACGTCCACCACATTCATATAGGTGCTCAGCGACCCGGCGAGCGCGTCGGGCTGAACGAAGGCAAGGTCGTCCGCCGAGGTGTGGTACTCGGGATATTGCCCCCACGGAGTGCGAGTTAGGGAGCCCACGGGCACGTCGAAGCCGGGGGAGCAGTACTGGCGCTCGTCGTAGCCGAAGGGGACGAACTCCTCGACGGCGAAGGGCTCTCCGGAGGCTTCCAGCACCACCTTCACGGCGCGATCGATCTCCGCCCTTCCCTGCCGGCTCTGCTTGTAGTGGAGCTCCCCGGGATCTCCCAGGTTGGCCGCCACGAGGCCGTGGGCGATACGCCCGGCGCGCTCTTCGTTGCGGGCGAGCCAGGTGATGCTGCCGATGGTGCCAGGGATGAAGAGGAAGCGGTATCCGTAGCGCCGCCGCGGCCGGGCCGCCAGCTTGCGGGCGAGCCAGGTCATGACGGCAACTCCCGAAAGGTTGTCGTTGGCGAGCGACGGATGGCAGACGTGGGTCGAGAGAAGAACCTCCCGTTCCTCGTCGCCAGGAAGGAAGCATTCACCGTAGGTGAGAGAGCCGTCCTCCAGGGTCGAGTCGACGCAGACCTCGTACTCGCCTTCCGGCAGGGCTTCGAGCTGGCGATGGGCGAGGCAGAAACCCCACGCCTCCTTGTAGTAGGAGGTGCGATAGGGGATCAAGTCCGGTTTGAACGGCAGCGTGAAGAGATGCGGCCGCAGCTCCGAGAGCGGCATCTTCTGATGGATGGGGACGCTGTAGTTGAGGACGTGGAGGTTCGACTCCTGAAAATCCACCACCTTGCGGCCTGAAGGGTCTTTGATCCACGCGTCCCGAATGTTCCATTCGCGCGGCACCGTCCAGTCGAAAACCTGGGTGCCCGTGGGGACTTCGTGAACGGTGAGCGGAATGCGCTCGGCGATCATCGCCAGGGTGCGGCGCACGCCTTCACCCGTGATGCTGCGGCAGATGGGGAACGCCTCGGCGATGAAGGCGTGCATTTCCTCGCCCAGCATCAGGGCTCCTTCCCGAACAGCGGCAAATTCCGGTCCTTTTCCGAAATCACCGTCACCGGCTCCGGCCAGGGGATCGCGAACGACGGATCGTCCCAACGATAACCCCGGGCGGCCTCGGGAGTGTAGGGCTCGGAAATCTGATAGGAAACCTCGGTGCCATCCTCCAAGGTCTGGAACCCGTGGGCAATTCCCTTGGGAATGTAGAGCTGATTGCCCGCGTGCGCTGAGAGGACGATCGAGAAATGGTTTCTAAAGGTGGGAGATCCAGGCCGCAAGTCCACGATTACGTCCCAGAGGGCGCCGCGGGTGACCCTCACGAGCTTCACCTCTTCATGAGGAGCGATCTGGAAGTGGAGCCCGCGGAGGGTTCCGCGCCGGTAGTTGAAGGAGACGCTGCACTGATCCACCTTCGTCTCCAGATCCCGTTCCGCGAAGTCGCCGCTGCTGTAGGTGCGTGCGAAGAATCCCCTCTCGTCTTCGAAGCGCTCCGGTTCCAGGACCCAGGCGCCGGGCAGCGGGGTCTCGCGAAAGATCATGCGAGGATCTTGACCTCGGGAATGGCCACCACGAAGCGGCCCCCCCAGGAGCGGACGTCCGCCATCTGCTCCATGATCTCCTCTTTCAGGTTCCAGGGCAGGATCAGGACGTAGTCCGGCCGCGTTTCGCGCAGGCGGTCCGGCCCATGGATGGGAACGCGGGAGCCGGGAAGGAAGCGCCCCTGCTTATGGGGGCTGCGGTCCACGGTGAAGTCGAGGAAGTCGGTGCGCACCCCGCAATAGTTGAGCAAGGTGTTCCCCTTGGCCGGCGCGCCGTAGCCGGCGATCGACCGCCCCTCCTCCTTGGCCTGGATGAGGAAGCGCAGGAGGCCCCGCTTGACCTTGCGGACCCGCTCGCCGAAGGAGCGATAGGTCTCCAGGCGCGAAAATCCGTCGAACGCCTCCCCCGCCAGGATCTCGATCACCCGCTCCCCGATCCGTCGCGAGGAATCTTCATCGTGACGCGCATAGATGCGCAACGATCCGCCGTGGGTCGGCAGTTCCTCGACGTCGAAGAGCGTCAGGCCGTGGGCCGCGAAGACCCGATGTACCGCGGAAAGGGAGAAGTAGGAGTAGTGCTCGTGGTAGATGGTGTCGAACTGGTCCTCGGCCATCAGCCGCGCGAGATGGGGAAACTCCATGGTCAGCACGCCGGTGGGGGCGAGAAGGAGCTTGAGCCCGGCAACGAAGTCGTTGAGGTCCGGCACGTGGGCGAGGACGTTGTTGCCCACCAGCAGATCGGCCCGGACGCCGGCGGCCACCAACTCGCGGGCCGTGGCCTCGCCGAAGAACTTCACCAGGGTCGGGATGCCCGCCGCCTCGGCCGCCGCGGCCACGTTAGCCGCCGGCTCGATGCCTTGAACTGGAATCCCCCGCTCGTCGAACCAGCGCAACAGATAGCCGTCGTTGCTCGCTACTTCAACCACTAGGTGGCCAGCCCCGAGGCCGAAGCGCTCGACCATGGCCGCGGCGTAGGTCTCGGCATGGCGCAGCCAGCTCTCGGAATACGAGGAGAAGTAGGCGTAGTCGGAGAAGATCGCCTCCGGTCGCTCTTCCTCCGGGAGCTGCACCAGGAAGCATTTGCCGCAGACGTAGACGCAGAGCGGCAGGAAGACCTCGGCCTTCCGCAGATCCTCCGGCTCCAGGTAGGAGTTGGCGAGCGGCTGCGCGCCGAGGTCCACGAAAACCTCGGACAGCGGGGCGCCGCAGAAGCGGCAAGCAAGACCCGTTTGGATCGAGGAGCTCACCACTTCTTCCACGGCGTCTCCCCGCGCTTCCACAGATCGTTCAGATGGAGATAGTCGCGGTAGGTGTCCATGGGGTGCCAGAAGCCTTCGTGGAGATAGACCGAGAGCTGGCCGTCGCGGGCCAGGTTGCGCAGCGGCTTCTGCTCCAGGAAAAGGTTCGGATCGTCGTCCAGGTAGTTGAAGACCTCGCGCTGGAAGACGAAGAAGCCGCCGCTCACGACGCCCTCGGCCGTGGGCTTCTCGTCGAACTCCACGGCCCTGGGGCCGTCGATGCGGATCTCGCCGTAGCGGGAGGTGGGGTGGACGCCGGTGACGGTGGCGATGCGCCCCTGCGACCAGTGGAAATCCAGCAGGGCGTCGACGTCCACGTCGCTCACGGCGTCACCGTAGGTGAAGCAGAAGGTCTCGGCGTCGAGGTACCGGCGCACCTTCCAGAGCCGGGCGCCGGTCGCCGTCTCCGCGCCGGTTTCGGCGCAGGTCACCCGCCAGCTCTCGAAGCCGTCCTGGTTATGGACCTCCAGCGGCCGGCTGCCGTCCATCGTCACCGTGAAGTCGCAGTGCATCTCCTTGTAGCGCAGGAAATATTGCTTGATCTCCCAGCCCTTGTAGCCCAGGCAGAGGAGGAAACGGTCGAGTCCGTGGGCGCCGTAGGACTTCATGATGTGCCAGAGGATCGGCTGCGGGCCGATCTCCACCATGGGCTTCGGCCGGTACTCGGTCTCCTCGCGCAGCCGGGTGCCCTTGCCCCCGCAGAGGATCACCACCGGCATGTCGTGCTTTGCAGGCCTGCTCAATTCGGCTCCTTCCAGGTCTCACAGTGATCGCCGGGGGCAATTCTATCTACAGGATGTAGCCCAGGGCTCGCAGCTTGTCGATCTCCCGCTCGTTCATCGACTCGTCGCGGCTGCCCTGGAGCAGGCCTGGCGACAGGCCGAGGCCGCGATAGGACGGCACGGTCCTCACGGGATGCGCCCGCACGAAGGTCGGATCGAGCGCCTCGAGGAGGATCTTCCCCTCGGCGTCCTTCGGTACCGGCAAACCCAGCAGATAGAGCACCGTCGGGTAGATGTCGTAGATGCTGGCCCCGGCGAGCACCTTGCCGCTCTTCACCGGCCCGCCCTGCATGAGCAGGATACCCGGCGGGCCGTGAAAGTGCTGGCTGTAGAGCTTGTCGACGATCGTCGGGCTGTGGCCGTGGTCCGAGACGACGATCACCACGGTGTCCGGCCCCACCTGGGCGAGCAGGCGGGCAAGGAAGGCGTCGAAGTCGCGATAGACGCCGGGGATGCGGTCGTGGTTCGCCGCCAGCCTGGCGGCGGTGCCGAAGAAGTGGTCGGGCTGGTACCACTTCCAGTACCAGTGCTGGTAGGCGTCCGGCTG
>Ga0134121_10002029_pt1 | contig 18043 bp, 11 predicted proteins | sample KB301_FD_96463 | JGI IMG/M metagenome (GOLD analysis project Ga0134121, IMG submission 96463) | Terrestrial soil microbial communities without Nitrogen fertilizer from Kellogg Biological Station, Michigan, USA - KB3-0-1 | ecosystem: Environmental > Terrestrial > Soil > Unclassified ... | reverse complement strand
TGTCTCGCTCCCAGCTGCGTTATCGATAGAGCCCCCGCCGAGGTACGTTGAGTAAATCAGCGTCGATCCGGCGGCATTGAGCTTCGTCACGAAGGCGTCGCCGCAGCCGTAGAAACAGTCACCGGCTCCCGGAGTGGTCTGAAAGGCGCCTGCTGTTTTTGGGAAATCTGTGGGGCCCGAAAACTTCGATTGGTCCGCTACGCCCGTTACATAAGCATCACCGGTAGAGTCCACCGCAATTGCCAGTCCCTCATCCGCGGTTCCACCTCCACCGAGAAAAGTGGAGTAGCTGAGTACTGGATCAATGACCAGAGATTGGCTGGCATCATAAGGGGCAACTTCAAATCCAACCTGACCACTTTGGATCACAAAATTGCCGGCGACGGGCTTCCTGACTCCGCTGATCTCCTGATAGACAACCGGTCGTCGCATGCGTAGTGCGCTCTTGTCGACGCCCAGGACCAAATCTCCCTGATCGTCGATATGAGGTATGTCCTCCTCGTCGATGGTGAAACGGATGGTCCGTGGATCCGAGCCCGGCGCAACAACGAAGTCATATTCCAACTGCCGCTGCTTGCCATAGTAGACGAGGTCAATACCGGGGTAGACACTTTCATAGCGCACTTTGGCGTAAGTGGGGATGTTCGTCCGCCATTTCCCAGGGTCGTTCCCGATAAAGTAATTACTCTTGCCCGGCAGTTCCTCAAATCCTGTCATCCGGGGCACGCTGTTGGCGCCAAATAGTTTCATCCGCAGTTCGGTGTGGCGTGCTACGGACTTGCTCAGATCCAACACCGTCTCGGTGCGGGTCAGAAACAAGGTATAGCCATCGCCTCGTGATAAGAACTTAACGTCGGGGAGGGATTGTCCTTGGTTCGCTTCGAAGCTTAGCGGCAGGTTCCCATAAGCTGCTGCGATCCGAGCCTGGTTCATCGCCTCAGTCATCGACGGAAAAGCCGAGGAACTGGAGTGATGCGAATCTCTTCCAGGAGGTTGCAGCCGCCGCAATTGCCTTTCCTGTTTTTCTATGTCGAAAAGATCGGCGGAACCGACCACTCTGCTTGCCAATCGCCCGGCCAACATTTGGAGTATCTTGAATCCCGGGTGGGGAGCTTTCGAAGTCAACCCGAACAAGAGAACTGCTGAACCCAATGTACACAAAAGCCATCCCGGCTTTCTCATGATGTAGAACTCCTCAAGAGTCTCGTGCCCCCATACTTCGAAGGGATATCTGGACCGGTATTCTAAGCTCTCCTTCGAATCTCTTGATGAATCTTTGGACTAATCCGTTTCGCCGTGTTTCGCGTGCCTGTGGGTTGCGAACTGCGGTCCTTACTGAGACGTCAGTTGGGACGGCTGTCGGCGGGACAGGATCTGGAGCGGTCCCCGGTTTTGGGCAAAGTAGATCCACGCTGTCGGAGCGACACTCTTCAAACCAGGCCGGCAGGAACCCATCGGTTCGTTGTTGATCGCGGAGTGCTGCGGCCGTAGTTGCCCGCAGATCCGGTCCGCCGGGACTGACTTCGAATGCTACTTCGGTCAGGCGCTGCGGCGCTCCAGGACGCAGATCAACGGCGCCGATCTCATCGAAGTAAAGCGTCGCGATATCCGAATTGGTGATCGGCATCGCTCCGGCTGCCTCGCAGTCGCAGCGAAGAATACCGATCTCCAGACGCTGGATGTGTGCCAGATTCAAGGGCTGCCCGCAGGCATCGCAGGTAAACTCGCGAAAGTCGATGTAGACGGGACGCCACGCCGGTAAATCGGCGGTGCTGCGAAGAGTGGCTGTCCAGAGACCATTTCCATCGAATAACTTGAACTGAAGTGTGTGGTGCGCGTTTGGGTTAGAGCTTTTAAAAGCGAAGCGCAGGTGTGTCGTGTTTTCGAGGTTGAGCGGAGACGCAGCAAAGGCATTTTCCGTCCAGATTACGAACCAGTCGTGTCCGGTCAAGTTGAAGGCAACGGACATCGCATTGCCGGAGCATCCCGCGGCCTGCGAAATGACGAAGTCGGAAGGTTGGGCTCCGCCAGGTGACGAGCAGCAGTATTTCCATTGAATCGTGTCGAAGTCATCGAGAATCTTGTCGAGGCGCCCATCGCCGCATGCGTTGGGAAAGGATGTCGCCATGAGCGATGCGGCAGCGGCCAGAATTAACAACAGGGCGGCCAGAACTTTGACCACAGTCACGGACTGCCCTCCAGAGAGTGAATTGAGGAAAGTATAGTCGAAGCGGTCAACGTACCGATTCACTTGGGCGTCTTTGGTGACGCTTCTGTTAATCGGGATTATTCGTTGACCGTGGAATCCCGCCCGCATAGGCTGGTGCGAACTTTCACAAAAGGAGCGTGGGTCATGCGGAAGTTTCTCCCAATCCTCTCATTAGCGTTCGTGGTTGGTTTTGCCCTCATCACAGCAGCCGCACAGGCGCCCCAGGGCGCGGCCGGGCAGGGCCGCGGGCAGGCAGCGGCAGCGCCGGCAAAGCCCGTGGGCGTTGACGCCGCAACGGCGAAGAAGATGGTCGCCGCGGCCGAAGCGGCCGCGATCGCCGCAAATGCGCAGGTTGCCATCGCCGTGGTGGATGGCAACGGCGACCTGGTTTATTTCGAACGTATGGACGGAGCGTCCGCCAGAGCCGTCACCAGTTCTCAGGGCAAAGCCCGCGCTGCGCTTCTCCTCGGAGTGCCCACGAAAGAAGCCCAGGACGCGATGGCCGCCGGCAAACCCGTCCCCGTTACACTCACTGCCCCTCCGGCCGGCGCCTGGGAAATCACGATCGGCCAGGGAGGCCTGCCCATTCTTAAGGATGGAAAGGTTGTCGCCGCGATGGGATGCGGCGGCTCACTTCCAGCAAATGATGAGAAGTTTTGTCAGGCCGGCATCAACGCGATGGGGAAGTAGAACAAGCCTGGTTGATCGCTCGTTATGCCGACGCTCAGCAAACCACAAATGGATGCGGCCGGTGAATTCGCCAGGGCCACGATCGCCGCGATGAAAGTTGGCGAAGGTGTTCACCCGCCGACAGTCGTGGCAGCCAGTGCGAGAATGGCCGGCACTTATCTCTTTCGCTCGTTCGGCCTCAAGGTCCCGGGAGTACTGCCGGGCCAGATCGTGCTTTCCACGGAGGCGAATGAGCAGGCGCCTTCTCTTATGCAGATCACGGCCGGAACTCTTGCGAAACTTGGCATCAAGATCGCCGATGCGCCGCCGAGTACGCCCGCAGATCCCAAGAGCAAGCCGGCGCTTGAATTCCTGGTGACGCAAAAGAAGGTGGAGCCTGCATACGCGCCTATCAAAGCCAGTTTCGCTCTCTCGGATGAACAAGCGGCGCAGGCAGTCGCCGTCGGTACTGCGCTTCTTATTCGACACTGCGCCAAATTCCTCGATCCCAATGTTGCCTTTGGAATCGCCGTCTACGGCTTCATCGAAGGCTCGAAAACGGCCGCAGAGCCGCCTTCCGTATGACGGACGTCGTTCGCTGCAGTTGGGCGACAACACCTCTCGGGATCGCGTATCACGATGAGGAATGGGGTGTGCCTGTCCACGAGGATCAGATCCTGTTCGAGTTTCTCACCTTGGAAGGCGCGCAGGCCGGACTGAGCTGGGAGACCATTCTCAAAAAACGAGAGGGGTATCGCGAAGCATTTGCCGGGTTCGATCCGGTACGAGTTGCGCGGTTCACTCCGGCGCGAGTGGAACGCTTGCTTCAAAATCCAGGCATCGTCCGCAATCGGCTCAAAGTCGAAAGCACAGTCCTAAACGCGAAGGCTTTTCTTGCGATTCAGCGCGAGTTCGGCAGTTTTGATACCTACTTGTGGAGATTTGTCGGCGGCTCGCCCCAGGTGAATCATCGGCGAAGTCTGAAAGAAGTCCCGGCCCGCACTGCCGAATCCGATGCTCTAAGCCGGGATCTTTTGAATCGTGGTTTTAAGTTTGTGGGCTCAACGATCTGTTATGCCTTCATGCAAGCCGTCGGTCTCGTGAACGATCACGCTGTAACGTGTTTTCGGTATAAACCCGTGCGGTAACGAAATCCCTTGTACACTTCCGTAACTCCACAACACATTCGTAACCATCCATACACATCCGTCAGTTGCCCGCGTCCCGCGAACGGCCTATGATTCGCGGACAAGGAGACCCCTCGATGACTCGAAAGCTAATAATCAGGGGGCAGATGACTTCGCACAAGAAATCCGTCAAGTTTTCGCGCTTCCTTCTCCCACCGGGAAAAGGTGGCCCGAAGGGCCGGATGAGGGCGCATCGGTTGGCCCAAACGCCCTCACCCGCCGCGACCACTTGCCGGATCTTTTGTGCAAAGCCAAATCTCCAAAGGAAAACACTCCGTAGTGCCCTCGTTTGTATCGTGCTGTCTCTCGCATCGTGCAGCAATTTCACCGACACGGCTCCACCCCCCGCATCTGAGCCGAACGAACCCACGATTGTCCGGCCGGGAGCGCCGGGAGCCCCCAGCCAGACGGTGTCCGCAGCGCAGGCAGCGGACACGTCCAGGGTGCAGTTCACCGAAGCGGACGTGCAGTTTATGCAGGGGATGATTCACCATCACGCGCAAGCCCTCGACATGACGGCGCTGGTCCCGGACCATTCGAATCGCGATGCCATGAAGAGGCTCGCCCTTCGAATCCAGCTTTCACAGGACGATGAGATTGGGATGATGCAGAAATGGCTACAAGCCCGGGGCAAGGAAGTTCCGGGAGTTCACGCGCACCACATCTCTGGAGCGGCGCTCATGCCCGGGATGCTGACGGCCGGCCAGATGGACCGGTTGGCAAAGGCGAAGGGACCGGAGTTCGACCGGTTGTTTCTTGAGGGTATGATCCAGCATCATGGCGGCGCGCTGACGATGGTTCATGATCTTCTGGCGACGCCTGGGGCAGCGCAGGCTTCGGATATCTTCGCGTTCACATCGGACATCCTGTCCGACCAACAGGCGGAAATCAACCGTATGCAATCCATGCTCGAGGAGCAAAAGAAATGAAGGCACTTACCATCAGGTTTGTCCGGGCTGTTTTGTTTGTCACCGCACTGCTCTGCATAGCGGCGCCGGCATTCTCACAACAGCGCCCGCTTGTTGGAGACCGGTCCGATCCGCGAATCGGCCTGAAGGCGGGCTACCTGGATGCGGGCAGCGTCGCTCGTAATCTGGACTTGATCAAGAGCATCCCCAAACCTGAGGGGTTTTTCGATCCGAAGTCGCCTCTCGGCATTCCGGCCTCACCGGAACGCGGTAACGCCATCCCCGGCCTTCCTGCGCCCCCGGCGGCGCCGGCAACTCCTGCGGCATCCGAAGACGCTCAGCGCGGCCAGCGGGGGCAACGCGGCCAGCAGCCGGCCGCACCGCCTGCGGCTCCTGCCGCCGCGCCTGCCACGCCTGCTCCGCCCTCGGGATTGGATTTTGCAAACTCGGATCTCACGTTCAGTCAGGACTACGCCATCATGGGCAACTTCAACGGATTCCTGACCTACACCATCGAGGACGCCGCCAAAGCGCGGCTGCTGGGCGCGGTCGTATGCCCGGGCGGGCAGGGTGACGTCTCTGTCTACGGCAAACTGTTGTTCATGTCTGTGGAGCAAACTCGCGGCCGCCTCGACTGCGGATCCCAGGGCGTTGTTGGCACATCCAGCCCGGAGCGCTTTCGCGGCGTCCGCATCTTTGACATCACCGATATCCGCAACCCGAAACAGGTCGCTGCCGTCCAGACATGCCGCGGGTCGCACACGCACACGCTCGTTACCGATCCGAAGGACAAGACGAACATCTATATTTATGGCGACGGAACAAGCGCGGTCCGGCCGGGAACAGAACTCTCAGGGTGCGTTGCGCCGAAGGAAGATCCCAACACCTCGCTCTACAGCATCGACATCATCCAGGTGCCGCTGGCCGCACCCCAGAACGCGAAGATCGTGAACCAGCCGCGTATCTTTGCCGACCCTGTGAGCGGCGCGCTTTCGGGCCTCTGGAAGGGCGGCGACTACGGTCCGGGTACGCAGAGAACGGGCGAGACCAATCAGTGTCACGACATCACGGCATATCCGGAAATCGGCCTTGCAGCCGGCGCCTGCGGCGGCAACGGCCTTCTGCTCGATATCTCGGACCCCGTGCACCCGGCTCGCCTCGACTTCGTCAGCGACAAGAACTTCGCTTACTGGCATTCGGCCACATTCAACAACGACGGCACGAAGGTGATCTTTACCGATGAATGGGGCGGCGGCACGCGTCCCCGCTGCCGCGTGATCGATCCGCCGAACTGGGGAGCCGACGCTATCTTCGACATCGTGGATAAGAAGCTGAAGTTCGAAGGCTATTACAAGATGCCGGCGATCCAGACCGATCAGGAAAACTGCGTCGCCCATAACGGTTCGCTGATCCCGGTGCCCGGACGCGACATCATGGTGCAGGGGTGGTACCAGGGCGGAGTGTCCGCCTTCGATTTCACGGACGCGGCGCATCCAGTGGAAATTGCATTCTTCGACCGAGGGCCGCTCAACGACAAGGATCTCTATACCGGCGGATACTGGTCGGCCTATTACTACAACGGCCACATCTACGGCTCGGAAATCGCGCGCGGTATCGACATCTTCGATCTCAAGCCGAGCGAGTTCCTCTCGCAGAACGAAATCGACGCCGCGGCGCTCGTGAAATACGATCAGCTTAATGTGCAGAAGCAGGTGAAGAATGTCTGGCCGGCTGTCCCTGTTGTCGCGCGCGCGTATCTGGACCAGCTCAACCGCAGCAAAGGCGTTCTACCGGCACGGGCAACGGCAGTGTCGGCGGCTCTGGACCGGGCTCAGAAACTCAAGTCGTCGAAGGACATTGGAGCCGTCGCCGCCGTGAGGGAACTCGACGCTCTCGTACTTCAAATCCAGAAGGACGCCACAACGGCCGTCGCCGCGGATAAGGCACACCTTATCGCTCTCGCAACCACGATGAAGGGGATTGCCGCAAAACTGCGGTAAAGCGTGAGCTCAGATCCTGGATCACGGCGAGTAAGCTCCGCGTGCCCGGATAGCTGGGATTTGGCCTTTACCCCCTGAAGGAAGTGGCCTATGTTTAACACCTCATCTCAAATTGATGGGAAAGGCGGGCAAGGACGATGGCACCCAAGGCCTCATTTGGATTGATTTTTTCTCTGCTTTTGACCGCGGGTTCGGCACGGGTTGTATCGAGCAGTCCCGCTGTTCCGGTTGCCGCAGCAGTTGCTCTCGCGCCTGTCCCTGCCTCTGCTCCTGTGCCCGCTGCTCTGGCTGTATCCAGTCCGGTCGCGGCTGTAACCATGCCCCTCGCCTCGGCATTCGACATCAACGCCAATGTTATCGCGGGTGGCGGTGGAGCGAGCACAGGCGGTACCTTCAGCCTCGAGGGCACGATTGGACAAGCTGTAGCAGGCGGCGCCTTGACCGGTGCCACGTTCTCGGTTAGCAGCGGGTTCTGGCATGCCGTTGAGAGCACTCCGACCTCAACAAAAAAAGTGCGCGGACAGATTACCAGTCAGTAATGCCTGCTTTGATGAACCTCAAATCCCGTTTGAATGGATCTGGTGAACCTTCGGCGGGGACGCGCCTGCACACGCGTATTGAGGGATTCACGGGTAACCCGCCCAATTCCGCCTCCGGCTACATCACTTAAAGCGGCATACATAGCAACTAAAAGCATGTCGTGGTTGGCACACCTGCCTTGAACGGTTTATCCTTTTGGTAAATTGCAATTCGGCGTTAGCAGAAAACCTTCCTCCCATTGCTAACGAACGGGTTAGCATTTGTGTCTTATTTCGAAATTGTCAGTTGAGGAAAGTGGGGACATCATGAGTGGACGTTGGCGGTATGTCTGTCTGTGTTTGACGCTCTGTTGGGTCTCGCTCTGCGCAGTGGGTGCTCAGGCTCAGAGTGGTGGCTATGCCCAGACTTTTTATTCTCCTTTATTGCAGGCGACTGCAGGTGGGGAGATCGGCATAGCGTTGTCGAACCCTGCATTGTCCGCCGTTCAGGTGGTAGCGACGGCGCGGGACTATACCGGCGCTTTGATGACCGGGGTGAACAACCCTGTGGTGTTGACGCTTCCCGCAGCCGGACAGGTTGCCCTTACTGCGAAGGAGATTTTCGGCCAGGGGCTCGCGGGCCGCGACGGATGGCTCCAGATTCAATCTCCGTCTTTGGCAGTTTCGGGTTTTTTTCTGTTGTTCAATCCCGATCTTACATATATCGATGGGGCGGAGCTTTCAAACGCCCCGCAATCGCGCCTGGTTTTCCCGAAAGTTTATTCGCGTTTCGGAAGCGCCTCGACCATCAGCTTCGCGAACACCACCAATCAGTCGTTCGGCGCCCTTCTTGCCCTTTATGACAATTCAGGTGTTCTGCTGGGGAGTCAGCTTATCCAGATGACCCCTTATTCAGGGTTCTCGGGACCGGTGACCAACTTCGTGCCCGGGGTACAGTTTTCGGGATATGCGACGCTGGAAGCCCTGATCACCTTTCCGCGTCCGTTCGTCGGTGCTGTCAATTACACCAACAGGGCGGACAACGCACTGCTGCCGGCCGTTCCGATTACGGGAGGACTCACGACGGGCTTCATCCCGCATCTGTCGGTGGGAGGCAACTTTTCTTCGCTGCTTGGAATGCTCAATCTGGATTCGTCCCAGCAAATCGTTCAGATTACCGCACAGCTAACCGATCTTGGCGGGAACACGAGTACGCGCACGGCGGTGCGCATCCTTGGCGCTAAGGCCAGGCTGGAAGAAGATCTCGTCTTCATGTTCAGTCTGCCGTTCGGCGTGCAATACACCGGCGCCATTCGCTTCGACGTTGTTGGTGCGACTCCCGGTGTGGTGAGCTATGTGGAATTTGGTACTCCGGACGGGATTTTGCTTTCCGCCGTCCCAGCCCAGGGAATTCCGTATTCGGACTTCTACTTTTCACACGTCGCCGAGGGCCAGGGTTATTACACGGGGTTGGCTCTCCTGAACCCGAATTCCGAAACTGTGCCCGTCTCGATCGACGTCTATAGCAAAGACGGAGTGCGAGTGGCCAGCAAAGTGATCGACCTTGGGGGTGGTGAACGGCGTTCGCGTCTGATCAGTGAATTAATGCCCGGTACGTCGCAACTTGGTGGTTATGTGCGTGTCAGTGCCACACGAGACATCTACGTCGTGGAGCTGTTTGGGTCGGCGAATTCGACCAGGTTTGTCGCGAATGTTTCTTCACGAGGAACCAGCGTGACGCCCTTGCTTAGCGGTAACAATGTGGTTGGCACCTCGGGGGCGCTGGTGGTTTCCTCGGACTTCAAGGTCTCGCTGCTCATTCCGCCAGCCGCATTCTCAGGTGAAGTCGGAGTTCAGCTGAGCGCTCTCGATACGAGTTCGTTTCCCAAGCCGTTTTCCGGCAAGTCCCTCGTGTCCGCCGTCCAACTCCTGCCGGCGGGCCTGCAGTTCGATAAACCTTTGAGACTGACGTTTCCGACCGGGCTGCAACTCCCTCCCGGTACTCAGCTTCCGCTGTATGCTCAGAGCCCGCTTACCAACTTCCAGTATCAGCTTTCGGAGTTTGTCGCCATCGTCGATGACACAGGCCGAAATGCAGTTGCAACAGTCACGCGCTCCGCGAACTTCGGTGTAGTCTGGCCCGACAGTGACTTGATCAGTATCACCAGCGTCGATCCGCCACGAGCGGCTTCGGGCCAACTAGTGACGATCACAGGATCCGGCTTTGGTTTTCAGGGGTTCCCGAATACCGTCACCTTCGCAGGACCGGACAATACTTCGATCTCAGGATTCGTCCTGTCGGCCACCAGCACGTCCCTGCAGGTTCTTGTGCCGGCGGGAATCGTCACTGGCAAGGTCTTCGTAAGCGCCGGGGGGAGATCGTCTCAGGGATTCCAGTTCACCGCCAACAACCCGAATCCCATACCGGCAATAACTTCCACCTCCCCCGCAGGCATTTCGACGGCGACGTCATTTGCAACCATTCTGGTTACAGGAACCGGTTTCAACGCAAACACGGTCGGTACTTTGGATGGTGGTGCCGTGCCCACTCTGTATCTGGGGCCAACAACCCTTCGACTGGAACTGACGGGACCCTTGATGCCCGGGCTACACGCGATCAACATTGCTAACCCGCCTCCCGGCGGCGGTACCTCGGACATGCTTCTGTTCCAAGTTTTTTAGTCGTCTGTTTCACCCCGGAGGGTGCCGGGAAAGAGCCAGGGGTACGCGTTCTACGCGTACCCCTGGAATAGGCATGTCCGAAACCGCTGACTTTTTTGTTTCGCGCCGTCTCTCCGCCTTGAGACCCGCAGCACCTGAACTCCATCTTTGATTCGCGCAGTCCCCGCTCCGGTTGTTCCCCAGTTTTACCTTGACTTGATTTCTGCAACGGGCTACGGAGTTCAATCAATTCCGGAGGGATAAATGGATTTTCAACTTCGTGGGCGCGCAAAAATCGTTGTCGCGATCGTCGTAGTTGCGCTCGGCGCAGCGATTTACTGGATTCCGAAAGGGCGGCTGTCGCCGGGCGCGGGAGGCGAAGATGAAACCGGCGAGTTTCTGCTCGTCGATGCCGCCGATCGCGCGCTGGACGGCTCTCCCTCACTGGCGCTCACATTCACATTGCCGCTCGATTCCCGAAAGGCCTACGACAAGTACATTCACGTATTTGAAATGCCGGCTCCCGCGCGTGCCGTGAATCAGGCACGCCCCTACGACGACGAAGACGAGTCTCGTCCCGGCCGAGGCGGCACCGTTGTGAGCATAAAGGCGGAGGATACGGATTCAAGTGGAGGGGCGATTGTTTCCGGAGCATGGGTTGTCGGCGACAATCCGCGACTTCTTTTCTTCCCAAACACCAAACCTGAAACGCGCTACGTCATTCAGGTGACGCCAGGCCTCGAATCGAGGAACGGCAGCAAGCTGGCTTCGGAATCCCGTTATTCGGTCCGCACCGCGCCAGTCCCGCCTTCCTATTACTTCGCGAGCAACGGGATGGTCCTGCCGGCGGGCCAGAATGGCGGTCTGCCAGTGATCACCGTAAATGTGCCGGAGGTGGATGTCCAGTTCCTGCGCGTCAAAAATGAAAAGTTGCCCGACTTTCTGGATCGCGTGGTGTCACGACCGAAGCCAAAGAGCAATGAGACGGAGAATGAGGAAGGTGAGGATAATCAATACGATTACCGGCGCAGTTCGCTGCACGGCGCTGTCGGCAACTACCAGCTCGACGATCTGCGGGGGTTGACCGAAAGCGTCTACCTCGGGCGGTTCACGACGGAGCGCCAGCCGAACAAACGCAGCGCGACATATATTCCCGTCGAGGGAGTGCGCGAGCTCAAGGAACCCGGAGTTTACGTCGCCGTAATGAGCCAGCCGGGACGTTTTCGATACGACTATCAAACCACTTACTTCTATGTCAGCGATCTGGGTCTCCAGGTGCGTTTGTTCGAGAAGACCGCCGACGCTTTCGTGAGTTCGCTGGTGGACGGCAAGGCCGTTCGAGGCGCGGAAGTCTCCTGGATGGATGCGAAAGGTCGTGTCCTGTCGCATGGCGAAACTGACGGCGATGGCCATGCGGCTTTTACGGAGCGTCCGGCAGATGCAAGGGTCGCTCTGGCGCGCAAGGGACAGCAGGTGTCCTTGATTGCTTTGAAAGAGCCCGCGCTGGATCTTTCCGAATACGATACCGTCGGCGAGCGCTATAAACCGGTCCGGCTGTTCGCTTATTCCGGGCGAAATCTGTACCGGCCGGGCGAAAGCTTTGACGTCTCCGTGCTGGCGCGCGATGCCGATGGCCGGCCGGTTGCCGCGCAGCCCATTCAGGCTACGCTTAAAGACGCTCGCGGCCGCCGCCAATTCACGACCATGTGGCCGCCGGACGCGCGCTACCCGGGATACTACCTTCGTCATCTGGAGGTGCCGCCAGACGCATCGACGGGATTCTGGACGCTGGAATTGCGCGCAGATCCCGCCGACAAGGCTGCCGGAACCGTCTTTCGCTTCGGCGTGGAAGAATTTCTGCCGGAGCGGATGAAGCTCGATCTCACGAGCTCCGATAACACACTGACGCCAGCCCAGCCTTTCGCAGTGACCCTTCATGGCGCTTACCTCTATGGCGCTCCGGCCGCTGGCAACCGGCTGCTGGGCGTCGTTGAGTTCTTCAGAAACAAGAATCCGCTTGCGAGCAAGTACCCGGGTTTTGAATTCGGCGATAGCAGTGAGAACGATTCAAAGACGCGCAAGGAGCTGCCCGAAAAAAGCCTGGATTCACAAGGTGGAGGTCATTACGAGATCGACGTTTCCCCGACTTCGGCGAATCACTCGCCTTTCACGGTGCGTGCCACGCTGAGCCTGCTGGAAAGCGGTGGCCGGCCCGTCGTTCGCAACATTGAGCGCGTCGTGTGGCCTGCGCCGGTGCTCGTCGGTGTGCGGCCGCTTTTCACGGGGGACTATGCGCCTGAGGGTAGTCGCGCCGAATTCGAGGTCGTGCGCTCGGATCGTGATGGCAATCTCAAGGGAGCTTCATCGATGCCCGTCCGCCTGTTCCGCGAGAATCGCGATTACTACTGGCGGTTCGATGACCAAAGAGGATGGCATTCGGGGTTTACGGAAAGTGAGGAACTCATCGAAACATCTTCCGTGACAGTGCCTGCCGGAGGACGGGCCAAACTCGTCGTGCCCGTAAAATACGGACGCTATCGGCTGGAAATTCTCGACCGCGAAACGAACCAAACCCTGCGTTATAGATTCTATGCGGGCTGGAGTGCGCAGAATGACGAGACTCAGGGCGTGCGTCCCGATCGCGTTGTCGTCAAGTTGGACAAGCCGGACTATCGCGAGGGTGAAATGGCCCGTCTGACAATCAACCCTCCCCATCCTGGAGAAGCGCTGATTACTGTCGAAGGCGACCATATCCTTTGGGTGAAGCGCGTTTCTGTCTCCAGTGAGGGCACCACTGTCGATATTCCGATCAATCAGGAGTGGAAACGTCACGATCTCTACATTTCCGTCGTTGTCTTGCGGCCAGGCAATGCGGGCGATCTGGTGACTCCGGCGCGGGCGTTGGGACTCGTTCACCTGCCCCTAAAGCGCAGTGAACGCCGGCTGGCCGTTTCTCTCGAAGCTCCGCAAAAAGTCCGGCCGCAAACAGTGGTGAAGGTCAAAGTGAAAGCGCCTGATGCGAAAGGGCAGAAGGCGCTGGTGACGCTCTCCGCAGTCGACGCGGGTATTCTCAACATCACGAACTTCGTTTCGCCTGACCCCCATGGGTTTTTCTTCGGCAAGCTGCGCTATGGCGCAGATCAGCACGACGTTTACGGCCGGTTGATCGAAAAGATGCAGGCCCGAAAAGGACAGCTCAAGTTCGGCGGCGACAGCACACCTTCGGCGTCAAAGAGCCTCCCGAAGATCGTTCAGCTCGTGGATATCTTCAGCGGGCCGGTGTTGCTGGATGAGCGCGGCGAAGCGGAGATTTCGATTCCCGCCCCGGATTTCAATGGGACGGTGCGGCTGATGGCGGTCGTCGCCGCGGCGGATCGATTCGGGTCCAGGGACGCGGAAATGATCGTGGCCGCACCGCTCATCACCGAACTGTCAACGCCACGTTTCCTTTCCATCGGGGATAAAGCGGTTATGGCGCTCGATGTCCAGAATCTTTCCGGTGCCGAACAGCAATTGAATGTTTCGCTCGACGCGGGTGAAGGCTTGCGAATCCAGGAAGGGACGCGAGCTCTGTCTTTGAAGGATCAGGAAAAGCAGACACTCAGTTTTCCAATCGAGGCGCGACCTAATCCTGGAGCGCTCAACGTGAGAGTCCGAGTCAATGGCCAGGGCGTACGCGTGGATCGTACCTACCCCCTGATGGTGCGTCCGCCGACTCCCCAGGTGGAGTTCGCTCGGCGTTATAGCGTTTCGCCGGGAGAGACGGTGGAGATTCGAGACGCTGCACTCTCCGGCCTCTATGCCGACTCGGCCCTCTCGCACCTTGTTGTCTCGAACAAGCCTCCTATCGATGTTCGAGCAGCAGTCCAGGGACTGCTTACCTATCCCTATGGTTGCGCGGAGCAGACTACCAGCACGGCCTATCCTCACCTCTTTATCGATGAGAACGAAGCGAGACGATTCGGACTGAAGCCTTTCACGCACGAGGAGCGTGTGGAAATTCTCGATCGTGCCGTGTCGAAGCTTGCCGCAATGCAGGCGCCCAACGGGGGATTCAGTCTTTGGGGCAACGCGTCCGAATACGAGTATTGGCTGTCGGCCTACGTCACGAACTTTTTGATGGATACGCGGGAGCAGGGTTTCGCGGTCCCGGATCAGGTGTACCGGCAGGCTACGGATTTTCTGCTGCGCGGCTTGCAGGAAGGCGCCTCCAAACTGCCGGCTGCGGGTTCACCTCCAGTGATCAACAACGCGCCCGGGCAGATTTTCCGCGACGTCGATAACGGCCGCTTCGACGTTCTGGCATTCGGCGCCTATGTGCTGGCACGGGACCGGAAGGCTCCTCTGGCGACGCTAAGGCAGCTTCATGACTTGCGCGCACAGGCGAAATCCGGCCTTCCATTGGTTCATCTCGGCATCGCGCTGAAGCTGATGGGCGATGCGGCCAGAGGCGATACCGAGGTTTTGGAAGGTGTTCATAAGGGTCGTACTAACGGCTACTGGTGGTACGACTACGGAACGACTCTTCGTGATGCAGCTCTGTCATACGTCCTGCTGAGCCGCCACAAGATTTCTGTGGATGGCCGTGAAAATCTTCTTCTTGTCGTCGCCGGGGAACTTGAAAAAAACCGCTACTACAGCACGCAGGAAAAAATGGCGCTTTTCCTCGCAGGCCGCTCTCTAAGCGCACCCGTCGGATCCTGGACTGCAACGATTACCAGCGGTTCAAAGCCGGAGTCCCTTTCGCAGAAAGAGGCTTATTTCCGTCAGGTACCGGCATCCGAGCTCGCTTCCGGTCTGAAGCTCAGCAACAATTCGAAGGAACCGCTGTACGCCGAATTGTCCCTCACGGGAAATCCTGTTCTGCAGCCCGCGCCTCGAAGTGACGCGATTCAATTGAATCGAACGATGTACACCGCGGATGGCCGCCCGATTTCGGGAAGGGCCCTCGAAGTCGGAGAAGTCGTCCTCGTTCACCTCACGGCCGGATCGAAAAGCGACATCGGCACAGGTCTCATCGTCGATCGCATTCCGGCCGGCCTCGAAATTGAGAATCTCAATATCATCCAGGGCGAGCAGTTGGGCACGGTGCTGATCAATGGCGTGGATCCTGCGCAGGCTATGCGCGATCCGCGTATTAAACACGTCGAGTTTCGGGACGACCGGTTCGTGGCTGCCGTCCGGCTCGACAATAGCTATTACGATCGCTTCAATCAAAGAACGGTGCAGCTCTTCTACCGCGCTCGAGTGGTAACTCCTGGGGAATTCATCGTGCCGCCGCTCTATGCCGAAGATATGTATCGTCCCAATATTTTCGGCCTGATGGGAGGCAATGAAACAATCACGGTGGTGAATGCGAGAGCGCGCTAAGTCGATAATTCAACTGTTGCGGGGCCGGATTCGGCGCCGATGGTCGCGCAAGACGATGTTCATCGGAGTCGCAAGCGGTGTGCTCGCGCTTGCCGCCGCCGCACAGATTTTAGATTGGTGCTTTCCGCTTCCGCAGCCGGGCCGCGGCTCGCCCTATGCCATGGTTGTCGTCGCGCGGGATGGAACTCCGCTGCGGGCATTTCCCGGTGAGGATCACGTCTGGAGGCATCCGGTTTCGCTTAAGGAAGTCTCTCCTCTCTATGTGGAGGCGCTCATTGCTTATGAAGACAGGACCTTCCTCTGGCATCCCGGAGTGAATCCCATGTCTCTTGTCAGAGCCGGCTGGCAATGGCTGTCTCACGGCCGCGTGATTTCGGGGGGGTCGACGATCACGATGCAGGTGGCGCGCATCCTGGATCCGACGCCGCGTACGATCGTCGGCAAACTAACCCAGATTGCGCGGGCCCTGCAGATCGAGCGTCACTATTCCAAGAATGAAATTCTCACGCTGTACGCGAACTACGCGCCGATGGGCGGTGTCCTCGAGGGAGTCGAGGCTGCGAGCCGGGCCTATCTTGGAAAACCTGCCGTTAGATTAAGCCGCGCTGAAGCGGCGCTATTGACGGTGCTGCCTCAACTACCGTCGCGACTCAGGCCGGACCGTTATCCGCAACGTGCCCAGGCCGCGCGTGACAAAGTCCTTCGGCGAATGACGGGACGATGGTCGAAAGCATCCGTCGACGATGCGCTTACCGAACCCGTCTACGCGCAGACCGTACGGACGCCATTGATAGGGCCTCTATTGGCCGAGCGCATGAAGCGGGGCGCCTCGACGCAGACGCGCATCGACACGACGATCGATGCCGCGGTGCAGTCTACAGTTGAGGCGATGCTTGCCGATCGCGTTCCCAGTTTGCCGCCACATGTGTCCATGGCTGCGCTCGTCATGGATAACCGTACTCTCGACGTTGTCGCCTATGCCGGATCCGCCGATTTCATGGACAAAGAACGATTCGGCGACATCGACATGGTGCAGGCGCCACGTTCGCCGGGCTCCACTTTAAAACCTTTTCTGTATGGATTCGCGCTCGATGAAGGTTTGATTCATTCGGAATCGTTACTGGCAGACGTGCCGGTGTCGTTCTCGGGATATGAGCCCGCCAATTTTCAGGAATCGTTTAGCGGACCGGTCAGCGTCTCGGAGGCGTTAGTGAAATCGCTCAACGTGCCGGCGGTTCAAGTGCTGGAACAATTGGGTCCCAGCCGGTTTGTCGCCATGTTGCGCCGCGGAGGCTTCAAGCTGAAATTTCCCGCAGGGGCCACGCCGAACCTAAGCGTGATTCTGGGCGGAGCCGGAGCCACTCTCGAAGATTTGGTTGGTGCCTACTCTTCTCTTGCACGTAGCGGCTTGTCGGGCAGACCGAGGCTCGTTCCGAATGCGCCAGTCGAGGAACACCGGATGATGAGCGAGGGCGCGGCGTTTATTATTCGGGATATCCTGGAGACCGGTGGCCCTGTGGGTCGCGCCATGGACGGTCGTGGTCCTTATCGCGGCTTCGCGTGGAAAACCGGAACCAGCTTCGGATTCAGAGATGCCTGGGCGGCGGGCGTGAGCGATCGCTATACGGTTGGAGTTTGGGTGGGCCGGCCAGATGGAACGCCGAATCCCGGATTCTTCGGCGCCAACGTAGCGGCCCCCTTGCTAAGCGATATCTTTGTCGCGCTTCCTGACGGGTTGAAGTCCACGCCCGGTCAGCCTCCTGCAACAGTGGCGGAAGCGCGCATCTGCTGGCCGCTCGGCATTCTCGCTTCGAATGTTGACGCGCGTCTTTGTCCCGTCGAGCGCACCGCATGGTTGCTGGATGGCGCTGCACCGCCCACTTTTCCGGATCGTTTCAGAAGTGGTCCGCCCACATCCACGTATCTGGCCGACAGCGTGACGCATTTGCGTGTGTCGTCGGAATGTGCGCGCCATGCAACGCAGAGTATTGAAATAGCGCACTGGCCCGATGCACTGATACCGTGGCTGGATTCCAGGTTGCGCCGGCAGGGATTGCCGCCGGCATGGTCAGCGGAATGCCGCGCCTTCGATCGTTCCGACGGATCGATTGCCATCACGGGCCTGAGCGATGGCGCGCGGATTCGCCGCACCGTACGCGGGGACGTGCCGCGAGCGCGCCTGGAGGTCCGCGGTTCGGCCGGCGATGTCAACTGGATGGTTAACGGACGCCTGGTCGGTCATCAGAGCGCAGCTGCCGCGCAAACTCTCGACTTCCCCGAGTCAGGTAAATACGACATCACCGCCTTCGACAACCAGGGTCATTATGACCGCATCAGCGTGATCGTCGAACGCTGACAGGGTCGAGAAGGAATCCTGATTGCAAGATAACCGCAGGATGAAACTCCAGATCGAAGCAGATGCAATCGATGTTGGACGCGAATCTGCGCGTTGGGTCGCCGCTGCGATCCGCAATCATCCCCGACTGACCCTGGCGCTTCCGACGGAAAACAGTCCTTTGAG
>Ga0134121_10002028_pt1 | contig 18046 bp, 12 predicted proteins | sample KB301_FD_96463 | JGI IMG/M metagenome (GOLD analysis project Ga0134121, IMG submission 96463) | Terrestrial soil microbial communities without Nitrogen fertilizer from Kellogg Biological Station, Michigan, USA - KB3-0-1 | ecosystem: Environmental > Terrestrial > Soil > Unclassified ... | reverse complement strand
GCGAAGATATTCCGGTGTTGCACCGCAATGAACGCTATCACACCATTGCCGAGAGATGGAATATTTTTCTTCAGAGCTGCACAAGCGCGGAGTAACTCGACAGCTGCTTTGGGAAGAAGACCGAAAAGAAAATCCTGATGGCTATGGATACAGCTAATTCTGCGAATACCTAGGGCGGCACCTGAAGCGTAGTGATGCCATGATGCACTTCACGCATTATCCCAGTGAACAAATGCAGGTGGACTTTGCAGGAGATAAACTTCACTACATTGACAGATCCACCGGATCATGCTGACCACCATGCGAGGTATTGGTGTGTATATTGCCTTGCAGCCACTATAGTTTTGCCATTAAACTTCGCTCACAAAAGCAGGAAGAGTTCATTCGCAGCATCTATACTGCTCGAATATATATGCGGTGTGCCCCAGAGTATCAAGTGCGATAATCTTCGTTCGGCAGTGAGCAAAAGCAATCGCTATGAGCCGCAGTTTAACGAAGCCAAGGAATATGAAGCCACTCATTATGGCAACACTGTTCTGGCTGCTCGTGTTCGCAAGCCGCGCGACAAGGGAAGTGTAGAAAAAGCTTCTTCGCCGGAAAGCTATGACCAGTAGCTCCACCGGCATTTCGCTTTGTCAATCTTCTTTTCCGCCGAGACCATCTTTCCATCGAACACTGACTTGAATGGAGTGCTTCTTCTCTTCGCCCTTGCAGCGCGCGCATTGTCCATATCCTCCAGGCGCTTGAGGAAAAGGAGATAGCTCATTTGCTCAAAAGCAGAAAGCGGATTGCTGATGCCGCCACTCCAGAATTTATCCCAGAGAGCATCTACTTGTGAGCGGAGTTGGGGAGAGGTGAGCATTTAGTTGAAATATTTTTAGCTACCTCAGCGATTAAAAGAATCATTCAAAATCATAGTGTTCCAGTTTTTCAATAAACTTTGATATTTTCGAATTGAATCCTTCCAAATCAGAGACTATAAGAATAATATCCTTGAGTTTAAATTGTTGATGTCGATTCTTACTCCACATTCTTCCTGTGTGATCTTCTGAATACTTAATTTTTCTTGATTCGATTGTAAAAACTGTATCATTCAAGGTTGCACTCCATTTTGGAGCTCCCCATATTCCATGTATGAAAAAATTGCGCTGGAGTCTGACGCTATTAATTATTTCAAGATAAGTAAGAAGTTCCTTCTCCAAATCACGATATGCCCTTACAAGCTTTTTGAGAAGCTCAATCGTTTTTGAAAGCGTATAGTCATCAATTAATGTTCTTGCAATAATGTCGTCAGTCTTGTTCTGTGAGATAAAATATACTAAAATGGTTTTCAAATTTTCCTCTGCTCTTGCAAAAGAGATGGACAAAAGTCCAATATTTTTATACACTTCCTTTTCGTCGAACATTCCAAAATAAATAGACTACTAAAATTCCTTTTCAAAATAAATCTTGTAAAATTTTCTTCCATCCTTTTCGACACCTTGCTGAATTAAGTCTCGATTACCGTGAATGTAGATGTGGAAGTTCTTATCCAGTTTTAAAATACTTTTGAAAACTCTTACTTGTTTTTTTACTGCTTGAGGTGAAATTTCAAAACTGTCATTCGATTCAAGGTCGTAGTTCACTCTGTATGTTTCATCAAAGTTTCTGAATGATTTAATTATCCCGTTTTCCTGAAAAACTTTTTTTTCAAAGTCTCTCTTTTCAAATGTACTGTGAGTTTTGAAATACTCAACGGAACGATTAAGTAAGTCAATCTTATCAGCTTTACTCAGTTCAAAATCTTCTGAAAGCTGTTTGGTTACAAACTGTTTTGTTATCCCTAAAAACTCATTAGTCTTGTGAAACTCGTTGCTAATTGGTTTCACTTGTAGGAAATCATTTTTCCAATATTGTGCTTCTTCTAATTTATTGGCGTTGTCAACAAGCAAAATTTTGTAACCGTTTTTTTGACCGATGTTGAAAATAATGCAACCCTTGTCAATTCCCTTTATTTCAAAACCGTAGTCATGGTGAATAGTAAATTTAGTTTTCTGGTTTTTCATTTTCAAAAAAGGAACATGAGTTTCCGATTTAAAAATTCCAATGGCGTCAATCTTTTTATCATCCAAAACAATGTTTGAAAAGTAGGCAATGTTTAATTCGCCTTTTTTAATTCTTGGGTGCAAGGAATGTTCATAAAGCAGCTTCGCAATGTTCTGTGATGAATTGATAAACGACTTTTGCTTTGAAAAACTGTTTCCAATTATTGTATAGATCTCATTCATGTCAATCTTTACCGAATGAGTGAATGAAAAAAATTCCTCGGCTTTGATGGGAAGAAAAAAATATCTCAGCAAAAAATCCTGGGTGTTGACTGCCAGGCTTGTTTCTTCAGTTGCGAGTTCAATCTTCTCATCTCTCAGCTTGTTACCCACATGGTGAGTGATTAAATGTTTGAGCTCCACCTGTGTAAAATCTAAAGTCGTCATAATTCTGTTGCTGGTGTGAATTGTTTGCTGAGATTTTGAAGTTTGCACCATTCGTATTTTTCAGTTTTGAATTTTTCAAACTCTTTGAATAATTGATTTCTTATTGAAGCCAGTGGAACGTTTGCATATTGGTCCTTAGGGAAAACTTTTACAATGTCAACTACCAATTCAATATTTCCAATTCTATTTTTGAAAAAGTTGTAAAACCCAAATCTAATTCTGCAATTTCCTTCTGCCGTAGGCAGAATGAAGTTATAAATGATCTCTATTTCTGCAAGCTCCATGAACCTGTGGAGGTCTTTGTCCTTGAGGAATGGGATGTTGTGCAAAACTTCGCCATTAATATTCAACTCACGAACTTTTGCAAGTTCAAGCCAATTAATGTTCTGAGGCAATGATTCATTGGGGTCTGGCCCAATATCTAAAAAAGTTGCTTTCGTAAAATCAAAAACATCGTTGCTCTCAGTCATGCTTAAGAAGAATTGAATTCTTTCTTCGTTTGTAAAATCTTTGAAAAGAATTCTTTGAATTTCCTTTTTAGGATTCATGTAGTTGTTGTCCTTGAAATGTTTCTCCAAACTCTTGGCAACCTTATCTGAAATGTCAGTTGTTTCAGGTGATGTATGAACAATCTGCAACTGGACTTTATTGTCCTTCGTCGTAACCTTTTCAAAAGTTACTTGTCCTTTGAACTCATTTTTCCCTCTATACCATTCTTTACTGTAATTGATTGTTTCACATTTGAAGTCCAAAGCAATTTTATTTGGATTTGCTTCAACCATTTTAAAATTGGGATTACCAACCACTTTGTATTTCGGAAAATTGGTCTTGATTATTTCTTGAATATTGAAGTTGCTTGGAATTGCTGAAATCAAAGTTTTGTTTGATTCCCAATCCAAAGTTCTTGTGATTGTTTTTTCTCTATCCTCTTTGGTTTGAAGTTTTTCTTTTAGGAAATCAAACTCTGCAGGGCTGATCAACGAGGTTGTCAGAATAGGGAAGGAACTGTCTTCATCTGCGACGTTTACAAACACACCTTTTAATCTAAGCAATTGCTTTCTCTCCGTGTCTTTAATTGAAGGATGTTGCAATATTGCCCTTAGTGATTCGCCGTAAGGCAAAAACCTGTTTATGTTGTCATTGATTTTCTCCATGATCAGTTATTTCTAAAGTTCGGATTAAAGTTTTCTACTGTAAGCGAATTTGTAAAAGACGCTTCTTCAAAAGTTTGCTTTGCTGCATCAACCAATTGTTCATGCTGCAAGCGATTGTAATCAGGAAAAGCAAGGATAGTTTGAGATTGAAAATTACCTCCAATGTTTTTTGCCAAACCAGTCAGCTTAAGTAATTCGTCTTGCTCAAAATTTTCTTTGCTGCATAGTATGAGTGTGTTCTTATCTGTATCGGTTTGTATTTTCATTGGGATTATGTTTGATGAGAGGTATTGCACTGGCATAATTGTTCCGTTCCTCACTGATAAATTGTCGCTATTGAGCCCAGTACTGAAATAGGAGAATTCAATTTGTTTACCTGGGAATTTACGTTTTGCAAATTCGATTGCGTTAAAGAAGAATTCAATTTTCTTATTGTCCACGAGAAAAATTCCGTCGTGGTTAAAGTCTTTTGGTGCTTCTATCTTAAATAGTTTTAGAAGTATGTCTTGCGAATCATCATCTACATTGTTTATCCAAAAAATAATCCCTCTATCAAAAGTTGTTTCAATTTCAGAACTATTGTTAGCAGTCTTAGCTCGCAGGTCAGATTTTTTGAAAGACTCAATAGCCATTCCTAAATCTCTATAGTACTCTTTAAATTTCTCTACAGGAGAGTTTGGGTATTTGTCCTTACTGTATTTGACCGAATACAAAACGTTTTCTAAAGTCCTTGCAATCATGGGACTTTTGTAGTGAAAGTACCCATCAACTCCATGGTTCTGTTTACCGTGTTTGTCAGGTTCAATACTTGGAATATCAAAGTTGCGAACAGGCTGATACCAGCCAATTAGAGAAAGAAATTCAACTACTATTTCTTCCCCAATTTCACCAATGCGTTTTGAAAATTCTCCCATAGGTTTTGAGATTTAAAATTCTTAGGCTACCAATCTTTTCGTCAACTCAATAATCTCCTTCACATCATCATTCGTAAAAAGTTTCTCCACTGCATTCATCCCAAAGTTGCTGAAGGGTGCATCGTGCAGATCAGCTTCTTCAAGTTTTCGTTTCTGCATGCATAGGGTTTGTACCAGCAACTTGAAAGTCAAACACTATATCGTGAACATTACGAATCATTTCCTCGCCGGGAAGCTGCGACCAGTAGCTCCACCGGTATTGCGCTTTGTCAATCTTCTTTCCCGCCGACTCCATTTCTCCATCGAACACTGACTTGAATGGTGTGCTTCTTCTCTTTGTCGTTGCAGCGCGCGCATTTTCCATGTCCTCCAGCCGTTTGAGGAAAATGAGATAGCTCATCTGCTCAATGGCAGTAAGCGGATTGCTGATGCCGCCACTCCAGAATTTATCCCAGAGAGCATCTACTTGTGAGCGGAGTTGGGGAGAGGTGAGCATCTAATTCTCAAAAGTTCTTACAAAGGTTTTCTTACCCTCTTGTAATGATTTTATAACTCTCTCTTTTAATCTCCGCGGTAAATTCTGAGACCGAATTCTTAATTCTGACAATAGATCAAGATATATTTCTTCCTTAGGAGATCCGCGCTTGGTACGCAAATAGTAATATTGAATTAGTTTATAAAAAGTGTAATCGCGTCCTACATTACTTTTTATGCGTTTTATTAACGATTTAAAATGCTTTGGATAGTCCTTACCTTGTATATCACCATATAAAGCTACTGAGAGGAAGGATTCTATATCGGAATCTGTTACTGAAAGTCCTTCATTATCTTGCTTTATTTTATCCAAAACAATAGGAGCTAATTTTGCCGACCCAGCATGTTGATATAATGCTAATTGAACATGGTATGGAATATCAACCAAAAGTTGTTCAAGTGTTATTTCAAATAAGATTGAAGGGGGAAGCTTTTTATTTTTAAGTACATAATCAATTAAATATTGTTTATACAATATCATATAAACCAAGTTGTATTTAATTAAAGAATTATACGCTCGTTTCTTCAATTCTCTATCTTCAACACCTTCAGAATTTCTTAAAACATTCGCCATTAAGGTAATTAAAACATCTAGAGAAATATCACCATCCTTTTTTATAATCATACTCGGATCAGGAATCGCCTCTAACTTTTTATTCTGAAAATCCTCCATCATTTCCTCGGATGGCCTATTTTCTTTTATTCTGTTTATTTCAACATTTTTCGCTATTGGATCAGTAGGTTTTCCTTTCAGAGTGGGCGAAAAATATTTATCAATACCCTCTTCCTTAATTTGTTCCAAGATAAAATTAGTTTCACCAAATCTATCTTCAAAACGCTTAAATATTACCTCAAATACTTCTTTATCACTTCTGGTTAACGCGGTATAATAATCAATCTCCCGATGAAATTTAAAATAGTTATCTTCCTGCAGCACATAATCTTTGAATTCTTTATTGTGTTCCATTCGCTTTGCTATAAAAAAATGAAAATAACAAGAATAAGTAAATTTTATGCGGTTAAATTGATGCTTAACAAATATTTTCCGTTCAAGAAAATATTCCACGATTCTATGAGCTTCAAAATCAAATCCAACAGATTGTAAATAGCCTTCAACCACTTTTTCAAATTCACTGAACAAAATAGAGTAGTTTGATTGGTTTGAAACTAACATTTCTTCAGCAATCTTTGCCAGCAACTGCTCTTTATTAGTGAAATCAAATCTATCACGATAAATATTATTTTTTGAAAGTTTCTCAAGCAATATTTCAATATATATTTCTAAGAGTACTGCGTGATTAATTGGCCTTCGTTCTCTATTTTCCATGCTCCAAAGAAATAAAGAAACGGACATGGCAGTACTTGGTAAGGAGTAAGAATTAAATCCAACAATCATTTTATCTAAACGTTGTTCAGACTCTAGCCCGCCCTCATTCGGAATCCACAACTTCATTAGTTTTTTTATTTCCCTTGATTTAAGATTTTTGATGAAATAATTTTTAAAAGGTATCTTACATGAGGAAATATAATCGGGAGATAATATTCCTGATATCTCAATTTCACCTGTAGCAATAACTCGTAATTCTTTTCTCAAGTTAGGCATATCAATTTTATTATATTCACTGAGAAATTTGTCCAATTTCTTAAATCGCTCTATTCTATCGTTCTTCCTGTAATTCAAATTGTCAATCAAAAGAATAAGTAAATTATTGTTTAGCAGGTTCAAAACATTCTTACTGCTACATCTTAAATATTCTTTAATGCACGTTTCAAAATCTTTACTTCCTATTTCATCAAAGTCAATATAGACGGGAATTTTCCCCAAGTAGTCATAATCGTTCATGAATTCTCTAATCAATCTATAAAGAAGTATAGTTTTGCCAGTTTCTTGACTACCAAAAAACATGAAATTGAATTTTGATTTGGTTATGTCATTTAATTCAAGGTTGGCTTCTTGTTCTACATCGCTAATGGAACTCTCTCCTTGATTAATTGGTGGCATAATAAACGCTTCTAGAATTGATGTAGCAGCCTTTTCTGCTTTTTGACCTATTAGATGATCATCCATTTCTTGAAAATGATCCTCCCTGATATTATTTAGTACTGTATTTATTAGAGTTAAATCTTTCGCAGATATTTCATCGGGAATAGCTATAGCAAATACACCTTCATTCCCCACATCTGTGTTTAAGACAAATCTTTCATTTGAGTGATTATACCTCAGGTATTGACAAGATATTTGTCCAGCTCGCTTATCAAAATCTATTACTGTAAATCCGTTGGCAAAAGATCGACTGTCAGATCTAATATCATTCAAACCTGAAGGTGAAACATTGGTGAATAGCGTTGCATTGTTTAAACCAGTGTGAACCGCAGTGAGATGTTCGTGAACATGGCCTACTAATAAAATGTCAAAAGTTTTATTCACGTGGTTTGTAATTATGTTTTGTTCTACTGTAGATAGCCAGTCAAGGGGATGATGCATTAAAGCAATTTTCACTTGGCAATCCGAAATAGAATGCGTACTGATTGATAATTGCTCTTCTCCTATAAGCAATCTCCCTTTATCACTTTTTCCATAACATCTCCAGGAAGAATTTAAGCAACAAATACCGACAGATAGGTTATTTAATTTCAGCTTAAATGATACCCCAAAAATATTAGAGTTAAAATCTAATTTCAAGTTAGAATAAAATTCTTGCTCGAATTGTTTGTAATCGACCATTCTCTCCATTCCTGAAAAATCATTTTCTTTAATTGCATTCGCGACAAATTCAGAAACATTTCTTTGTTCCTTAAAATATTCGACATTTCCTAGTTCAATCCGGGGCTTATCCCTGTTTCTTACAACATCATGATTTCCCGGAGTGAAAAAAAACTTATCTCTAGGTAGCGAAAGTGATTCCAGGATAGGGTCAACAATTTCCTCACTAAATAGCTTAAATGCAATCGCCGGGGTTTTGTAGGCTTTCCCTCCTTCATCAATCATATCTCCAGTAAAGGCGATGAAACTTATTGGCATTTCAGCTTCTATTTGTTTCAGTTTAGCGATCATTCCATCTTTAACATGATTTTGCCAATCCTTTAGATTGTTAGGATTTAGATGAAAGTCAGTCAAGTGAATTATTCGTACCATGATTCTGTATTTTTTATTTTCAGTTTAAGCCACCAATCTTTTCGTCAACTCAATAATTTCCTTCACATCATCATTCGTAAAAAGTTTCTCCACTCCATTCATCCCAAAGTTGCTGAAGAGTGCATCGTACAAGTCAGCTTCTTTAAGTTTTCGTTTCTGCATGAACACCGTTTGCAATAACAACTCGAAATTAAACATGACATCGCACATATGGCGTATTATTTCATCGCCGTGCAGCTACGACCAGTAGCTTCACCGGCATTTCACTTTGTCAATCTTCTTTCCCGCCGAATCCATCTTTCCATCGAACACTGACTTGAATGTTGTGCTTCTACTCTTCGCCGTTGCAGCACGCTCATAGTCCATGTCCTCAAGCCTTTTGAGGAAAACGAGATAGCTCATCTGATCTATGGCAGTAAGCGGATTGCTGATGCCACCGCTCCAGAATTTATCCCAGAGAGCATCTACTTGTGAGCGGAGTTGGGGAGAGTTGAGCATGATCAACTTTCAGATTCTTCGATGTTCAAAATGTCTCTTGAACTATTTAACCATTCTTCATCAAGGTTTATTAGGTAGAAAGGGAAATCAGTACTTCTCTCCTTATTGAAAATAAAAATTCTCGAAAAGAATTCCCCTTTTAAATTTAATGCTTGCATTTTATCATACTCTGATTTTCTCCATTTAACTGAAATTGATTTAGGCAAAAAGAAATCATAGAATGCACTTCCGTTTCTATCATTGTAATCGTTAGTGAAAATCTGGAAACTCCACAGTTCTGGATTTTGCAATCTCCAATGAATTGCTGCTCTGAAACTAAACCTTTCAGAATCGAGAAAAGGATCACGTCGACTACTCTCACTATTGAATTTCAAAAATATTAAGTCACCTGTTTCGATAATTCCAATATAAATACTTCTCAAGGTCTCATCAAATTCTGAAATGATTTCTCGAAGAAGTTGATTACTGCCAATTCCGCTTAATGCCTCCGCATGATGATCTCTCGCATCCTTTCTTCGATCTCCAAAATATTTTTTTATTCTTGAGTAGGACATAGTACCAAGTGTTTGAACAAGAGCATCGTCAATTGAGTCAATCTTAGAGAGTACACTTTGAGGTAGTAGCCACTCTAAGGAAAAGAGAGGGATTTTATTGTTTGCGGCAAATTCAACTGCGGATGGAGTGAAGGAGTGAAGCGCAGCTACGCCAACTTGATAAAAGTGTCTTCTTCTATTTTCAATTGCATATTCAGCCCTCCTATTATTTTTCCTCTTCGCAATTGTTTCCAAGGTTACAATTTCAAATGCATTTATGTCCTCCCTTAATCCTAATGCATTGCGTGCTACAGAAATTCTGACTTTGGATTCGTATGACTTACATTCAAACAATAAACGAAAGGGATAAGCAAATGGAATTTGAACTGGAGGATCCATCAAGACATCTGCGTCATGAGCTGCTCCTTTCCCATTGATGAAAAACAAACCTTGATTTTCGAACATGTAAATTCCATCAGCTTTTACCTCAGTAAAGCCGCAGTTGAAAAAAATTCTTCTTACAAAGAATTCAAGAAGTTTTCCTTTTAATGCTGATGCTGACATAACTTAATTAATCCGGTATTTATGTTCTCTCTCTTCAAAAGCTATTTGCCCTCCCTCTAATATTTCACAAGTATGCTCTCGAATTCCTTGACATTCTAATACATTTGTTAGTGAGTCATTGAATGGCAATGTATTTTCTAATGAGCCGGAAATGTAGCAAATCTTCTCAGCTTGAAATTTGCATTCCTTATCAAAGTTTGCTACGATTATTTGTTCGGCATCTGTATTTACAACTAAATTCGGATTGTGCGTTATCATGATTATTTGCCTTCTAAGTTTGGCATTTCTGAAATATTCCTTTAAAACTTTGTAAACCGATCTGTTGTCTAGATTTTCTTCCGGTTGATCAATTATCAATGGCCTATACTCATTTTTGTTAATTCCCAAATAAAGTATCAAAAGTGCGATCCCTTTAGTTCCAGGAGTAAGATTGTCAAGTGCGACTCCATTAAAATTCATACTATAGTTAAGTTTGAACTCATCAGTGGAAAAAACTGAATCGTAGAAATCACCCAGAGAATATCCATCTCTTAAATGTTCTTCAATTTGACCACCATCCTCTTTAAATGACTCAATAAATTCAGTTAAAATCTGTTTCCGTTCTTCATCAGTATCAGCCTTTAGTATTCTGCTATACACTTCATTGATCTCTGAATAAATCTTATCATTGGGAGCTCTTAAATATTTGCCTTTTTTTCTACTATCGATCACTCCTATCATCTTATCACCAAGTTTTACATAATCCACTTCCTTTTTGGTTTCAAATCCTAATTGCTGCTCATCCGATGTGTCTGAAATTTGTAATTCGCGTTGGATTGGCTCATAAAGTTTTTTTAAAACAGTATTTTCTTCTTCAAGTACTTTAAAGAATGAGTTATATTGTTCCCACCGCTTCTCTCTCTTCTCTTGTAAAGACGAAATTTTTTCGTTTTCAATTCCGTTTATTTCTGAAATTATCTTAGCTAAATTCACATCGATCTGCTTGATTCGCTTTTGAAAATTTTCAAGCTTATCCTTTTTGCTTTTCTCTAAGGTTGATATGTTTTGAAGCTTTTCAATTTCCCTATTAATAAATGCAAGTGTATTTAATAGTGGAATCTCAGAATTGGGATCACCTTCCAGTTTATTAATTTCTTCTTCAAAAACTTTTCTCTTCTCATTCAATATAATTTTTGTTTCTGGATTTATTTCTGTTTGAAATTTCAGAAATTCAGCGCTACCAATTCCAATACTTTTTAAATCTGGTATTAATCCTTCATAGAACTCCTTCAACTGAATCTCAAAAATCTCAATCCGATTTTTTAAGTCATCGATAGTTTGAACTTGTAATTTTATTCCAGCGATCTTATTAATTAACTGGTTTTTTGCTTGAAGAAACTGTTCTATTTTCTCTTGAATCTTTTTTTCAGCATCACTCGAGTACATGATTTCGCCTTTTTGTTTCTCGATTCCAATCTTTTCATTTTCAAGATTTGATTTGCTTTTTTTCTTTTCAGGCAGGGATTTAATTTCTTGCTGTAAAGAAAAAATATCTTTGTTCAATATCTTGAGGGCATCTTGAAAAATTTCTTTTTTCTGATTTATAGTGTTCGTTTTGACTTCTCTTAAATTATCAAAGTCAATATAATTTCTCTTTTCAACCTCATCCAAGTTTTCGAAAATTACTTTTTCAATTTCCTTAATAAGTTCGGCACCTTCCAAATCCTGAGAGCAGATCTTTTCAACGAAACCCTGTGAAAGATATTGGACTTTCTTTTCCACTCCTTCATGGTCATCTGTGCCAATTATAAATTTATCCTCTAATCCGCCTAACCATTTGATTTTTATTTGAGTATTATTTAGCTCCCTAATTGCCTTGCCAATAAAAGTTCTCTGATCGTTTATATCCTTTATATCACCACCAACAAGTCCAATAAGATCAGCAAGTGCTGTTTTACCAGAACCTTTTGAACCTATTATACAACATAGATTCGGATTCAATGAAATTTCTTTATCCTCAAACCACCCGTTTGAATTGGTGATTTGAATAGAAGAAATAACTCTGTTTATGTCCTTCGATTGAGGAAATGTTTCGCCAATGTAAACTCTTGTTCCAGGTTGCGATTCATATTTTATCTGCTTCAATCCTTCGAATGTTGGATCAGCTTTTATCCAAACATATTTGCTCCCAATATCATTAAAATCATGGGCATCGGACGCAACAATCGATGGTCTATCAAATTTAGTGTAGTAAAAATCTTCATTGTCGTTCTCCTTTCTTATTTCACAAATGTCAATGTAACCTTTCTCAAACAATTCGTCTTTAACAACACCTAAGGAGTCGTATAGAGTTTGAACATTTGTTTTTCCTTTCCCTTCGTGTTTTAATTCTTCTAAGCTATTGCTTTTAGAACCCGCATGAACAATTACCAAGCCTCCCAATTCATGAATTTTGTTTGCTGCTGTCTTAAAGTCAACTTGGACTAAAAACATTCCTTCTTTGAAAGCTTTATCGTTACTGAAATTCGAATGCTTTTCTCTTCCACTTGCAATAATTCGTGTTTCTGATAAATTGAGTGGACTTAGTACGAGATTATGAAGAGCCGTAGAATCTAATTTTGTATTCTCATATGAATCTGGGAAAACCCCGATCATATGAACTGATTTTTGACCGTATTCAGTTCGAAATTCTATCCCGGAAATTACTGCAATTCCTTCCTTCTCTCCTTCAAGTTTTAATTCATCAATATTCTTGGCAGTATGATGATCTGTTATTGCAATAACTGAGATTTGTTTTTCTTTCGCCTTATTAATAATTTCTTTGGGACTTCCTGTTCCATCTGAAGCATTGGAGTGAATATGTAAATCCCATTTTCTCCAAAGAGAACCTTGAGAATAATTTTCTTGCATTGAAAATGATATTTGATTAAGCTACCAATCTTTTCGTCAACTCAATAATCTCTTTCACATCATCATTCGTAAAAAGTTTTTCCACTGCATTCATCCCAAAGTTGCTGAAGGGCGCATCGTACAAATCAGCTTCTTCCATTTTTCGTTTCTGCATGAATACCGTTTGCACTATGCGGAGGAAGCGCGTTTGATCGGCATTGTAAAGATGCTCAAGAATGAATGCATCGAATGCCTGCTGCACAATCTCATCGTAATAAGGCAATGCTTCCAGCTTCAGCACAAACTTTAAAAAGTCAACTAGACCTCCTACGCGCACACCAAATGCTTTGAGAATGTTGTCATCGGTGAGGTTGAATTCTTCCCTGCTAAGTTCTGTTTCAAGTGTTTCTTCCAATGCAATCAAATCCTGCAGCGAAACTTTTTCACCGCTCTTCAACCGCGCAGTGGTGGTATGCTGCTGTGCCAGTTGCTCGATATTTTTTTCCACACTCTTGCGGTAAGTATGCTTCGCTTCAATCACTGCGAGTATTTCGCCGTTGTTTCGGTACAGACAAAAGTCGGTGATGTCATTTATCGGTGAAGTATCATAACCATCAACGGGAACTTCAAAACTTATCTGGGTACGGTCAGCAAGATTCCATCTCGCATTTTTTAGTTGCGGGTCAATGAGGTTATAGTGAACCTCCGCTTCATTGAGTTGTGAAACGTCGAGCATAGAATGGGAGGATAAAGTTCCTCTTTAGTTCTGTTAATTACAAGAAGGTTGAAACGAATTTCATTTTTGGAAAGTAAATTTCATTATTCATGACTTATGCAAAACTCAAGCGTAGATTCTCATATAGGAAATAGGATTTCTTTAGGGTTTTTAGGGATAAACGAAAATTGAGAAGGCGTTTCCCTTTGAAATGCAAGAAAAACCCTAATTTATTTTTTTTAGCCTAAAGCCTTTAGGTTTACTAAAAAATAAAAATTCAAATTTCAAAGAATTCAACCGGGAATGAGGGGAGAAAAAATGCCCTGTAGCCTCTCCGTAGATCTTTATGGTTTTGAAACAGTAAGCTTTGATACTAGGGATCTAAGGCAAGGAGAATTGTTCCTGTCATTACCCCCCCAAAAAAAATTCTTCGTAAAAAAAGATTCGCTGGGTGAAATACTGCATGAAAGTCAATAGAAAAATATACAAGTAAAAGGCTACAAGGTCTCTTGTATATCTTTCCAGGAAACAAGTCTCATTGCAGGTGGTATTTTTTCAGTTTTCTCTGTTAATTCTAAAGAAAGGGTTTCATTCCCAATATCATGCAAAGCCAAATTTTCCCAATCATGATAAAAAATCTCCCTAAAATATTTAGCAAGTTCTTCATCATCAAATATAAAACTGGCATCTCTGTTCACGGAGACTCCGTCATTCGACCAATTCTGACTACCTAAAGCAACTCGCTTCCCATCAACAATAACTCCTTTGGTATGGCAATTTTTCTGAAGCCGTATAGAATCAGGATCAAAACCGAGATCAACTAACCCTTCGATATTTTTTCGGGCAACGGAAGAAACAATCACTCTGAAAATGATCTTTACATTCACCCCACTCTTTTGTTTGTCTAAAACAGCCGATATTAATTCTTGCAACTTTTCGTGATTCGGTCCCGGTGCGTTAAACGTTTGATTTTGTATTAGTAATTCTTCTTCCGCGCTATTGACAAGTTTTATAATCTCATCGAAGAAATTATCCGGAGTGAGAAGGGGAGTCACTTTTAGCTTTCCTTTTCTCTCTTTAGGTGGGAATGATTTAACGTTAACAATCATTTCTTCAGCAAACGCTGATGCCGATTCCGGTATTAAAAAATAAAGGTCTTCGGATATGGTCGCCGCTTCATCGGAAGAAGGCGCATTTTCATGCAGGTCATGTTCAATAAATTTTTCAAAAATTTGGGCTAACCCCTTGTGCTCAATTATTGCATGCCATTCACGATTATAGTTATTTAGCAAATATTTTTGTTTCCTGGTCTTGAGGTTATCAGATTCCAGATTTGGTTGATTTGAAGATTGCCAATTCCCACTTGAAAGCCAAACCGCAGAATGATCCCGTACCGCTACTTTAATATGATACGAAGACGAAACCCAGCCATTCACCCTTCCGATTTTAATCCACGCGTAGTCAAATTTTTTAGTGCCTAAGGCATTTTCTAAGCTATCCACTATTTCCTGGTCAGTGAGATCGTCAGCTTTTGTCCCTTCCCCCACGCTTTCACCAGGTTGTATTGTCAAGTCTAATTTTTGGAAATTTCTATTCTTTCCAATTCTTTCAAGTTTCGCTAAAATGTGTTTGGCCCCGAAATCATACATGGCTACCGTTAAACTCTTTTTAGCTCCATCTAAAAATAAAGATAGATTTTTCCACCCCTCTTCAGGGCTCACATGGGCAACTACTCGCATTGTATCGTTAACTTGTTCAAGTTTTGCTCCTGTTGGTGGAAAGTATTTTATTTCCTCCCCAACACTCATGAGGCTTTCCAATTTGTCAAATCCATGATGGAAGGCAATTAGTTCTTCGAAGGTGGGGCCCGTAATTTCAATAGGATAGCCCATAAAAGTTTCAGGCAACGGGGGAATATTATTTTTTGTCAATTCCTTTATTGATTTCCTCTTTAAAACGGTAATCACCACCGCTCTTTTTCTAGTAACCCAGCCATTTTCAAATAAATAGCCCATGCGAACATTGAGTACGTCTGTTCTATTTTTAAAGGTACTCTTTGCCTCATTTAACACTGACGATTCGCTCTTTGAATCAACGGGAACATTCACCATAGGAGTATCGGCTCGTACTGAGGATATGTTCGAATTTAGATTCCCGTCTCCGATTTTGACTGAGATAGAAATAGGAATGGTCCACGTAGCAACTCCGTTACTATTGATCTGACCTTCGTTTGCAGCCGGATTAGTTTTATAATCGGGAGGTTGAGGATTTTCATTTGTTTCTTCCATGGGATTATTCAGTAAAATTTCTTGATAGAGTTTCTTTTGGACACTATTCATTTCTTGTTTTTCCAAGTGATTGAGAATCGAGGTTATGCGAATACCTTCATTAGCCACCCATTTAACCCTGTCTTCTCCCATACCTGATGACCAAATTTTATCATCTACTGAAATTATCTGGCCCGCCTTGTTTGTTGCTGGCACACCTGAGTGGTGCAACCCTACTACCTCCCATCTTTCGTTAAACACCGGTGAACCTGATGAGCCAGGAGCGGTATCGGTTCGGTAATGTAAAAAATTATCAAGAACATCTATAAGTTGATTTTCTCTCAGTCCAATTTGTTTTGGCTCTCCGTTAGGATGCTGAATTATATTAAGCCATTGAGATACAATTGTTTTTCCTTCTTCTTTATATAATTTATTCCATGAGTAATTGCGCAGTGGGATATTATTATTGCTATTACGAAGAACAGCAACAATAGCATAATCAAGAGACTGGTCAGTAAAATAAAAAGAATCAGGATCGAGCTTAAATATCTCTGACGCTTGAAGAGCGTTCCTGGTATCAATTTGATAATTGAATTCAACAGATGAATATTTAGCCATTGCCTTATCGGTCAACACATGATGATTGGTTATAAGCAGCGAAGGAGAAATCATGAATCCTGTCCCATAACCGCATAATCCTCCTGTTCCATTACATACCCATATCCTACCAACAGTTTTAGCGATATTTAATCCCATTTGAAGAAAAGCAACACCTACCAGGTCATTCGTTCCGAGTACTCTTTCTAAGGTCATTAATTCTCCAGTTACTTCTAGAGGTTCTGGAAGGGTAGGAAATCCGCGAGGGGTTTTCATTGTTGCATTAATATCTCTCTTTGTAAAGCCACGTCGAGCGAGAAATTTTGCCACTCGCTTAGGCGTATCAATATCAAAATATTTTTTCTGAGCTATCAATCGCAAGTTTCTTTCACGAGCATTTGATCGCTCTTTCCAACGTTTTAGAGTTGCTTGTATTTGAAAATCCTGAATGGTCACGAGATTGTTATTGTTTTTGACGCCAATAATTAAATTGGGAGATCAAAGATGAATGACAGATTTATCATTACGATCCCCTGTACATGGTATTTTTCAAAATACCCTTTTCGGGGGACAATAACTTTCATCTGATCTTCGCCGAGGGTTGAAGGTTGTAGTTTGCTTTAACTTAAGTGAAACACGATCTTTGAAATAACCCAACCTAATGTCGTTGACAGCTTCAGTTAGTTGTAGTTTGCTTTCACTTAGGAGAAACACGGTCTTTGAAACAACACCCTGTAGTGTCGTTCCAAATGGAGGAACCAATAATCTATCAGGAGAAATTCATCCCCCAATCGATAGTCGCTTGTTGAAAGGTCTTGTTGAAAATAAAATAATTGATAAATCATTTCAGTACAAATGGACTAAAATGAACGCGACTCATATTGGTTACTGATTAATGAGCTGCGAAAAAAGATAGGTTCGGAACGGTTATGGATTATAGAAAAATATTGGCATCCTGCCGACTATATCAATAAAAAGTAACCGGCACCATTTTCTGTTATGGTACTGACATTGAGATACCTCAAAAAAATTTAAAAATTAAGATCAAAAAAATCACTACCTAAATCTGATGAAGGTCTTTAAAGACTTTAAAAATCGAAAGCTTCCAAACTTAAACACCAGGAAGAACGCTTTGGCATCAAGCGGCAGAACGATGAAGTACAAAATCAGCATTTTTCAAATCTGGAAGGATTGGAAAGATGCTGAAATGCGTAAAGCCGTTTCTGAATTACAATAGGGAAGACATAAATCAATCTGTGAAGCTTGCGATGAAAATTTTCCAGAAGCTCAATATTGCTTGGGAATACCTCGAGAAAATATGTTTGAGATAATTCCATAGTTTAGCCAAATAAACTAAATTTGTAACTTTAAATCCAGTAACTATTATGAAAAATTTTCAAACTATGAAACAGACATACTTCTTTATCTTTTTGTTGGCCATCACATTTTCGATCAGCCAATCTTCAGGTCAAATCACATACGTAAACTTAAATCCTGATGTGGTGCTTCATGAATATGACACCTACTCTTTACCAGACTTCCCTCAATTCACTTTTAATTTTGATCACGAAAATTTTTACATGGAGACAGAGGGAGGCTACGCTGGTTATGTGACTCAAAACATTGATTATGCTCCTTATGTTAAACCTTATGTGTCAGGTCAATTAATAGATGGCTCAGTATCTTATACCTCTAGTAGCCTTTACCTTATCTTCTATTCAGTATGGTTAAATGATACGGTAATTGGCTTGACTCAACCTGGTGTTGTTACCTTTTTGGCTTTTAGAAATTATTT
>Ga0134121_10002026_pt1 | contig 18053 bp, 13 predicted proteins | sample KB301_FD_96463 | JGI IMG/M metagenome (GOLD analysis project Ga0134121, IMG submission 96463) | Terrestrial soil microbial communities without Nitrogen fertilizer from Kellogg Biological Station, Michigan, USA - KB3-0-1 | ecosystem: Environmental > Terrestrial > Soil > Unclassified ... | reverse complement strand
TGACGCACAAATTGCGACAGCTCGTCCTGTGTTTGCTGGGAATTGCGGCCGTACTGGTAATGACATCCTGCAGTCCGAAGGCTTCCGAGGGTACCGAGATCGTCGTCGGTGTGTACGGATCGCTCACCGGAACTGACGCCACGTTCGGCACATCATCGAGAAATGGAGTCGAAATGGCAATGGACGAAGTCAATAAGGCGGGCGGCGTGCTGGGCAAGCAGATTCACGTGATTGTCGAAGACGATCAGTCGAAGCCCGAAGAAGCGCAGACCGTCGCCACCAAGCTCATATCAAAAGACCATGTCGTGGCGCTTCTCGGAGAGGTGGCATCGTCGCGGAGCCTTTTTGCCGCGCCAGTGGCACAGCAGAATGGAATCCCGATGATCAGTCCTGCATCCACGAATGTGAAGGTGACCCAGGTGGGCGATTACATTTTCCGCGTCTGCTTCATAGATCCATTTCAAGGTTTGGTGATGGCAAAGTTTGCGACGAAAACTTTGAAGCTCAAAAACGTCGCGATCCTCCGCGACATCAAGAATGATTACTCCGTCGGGCTAGCCGATGTCTTCATCGAGAATTTCAAGAAGATGGGCGGGAACATCGTCGCAGACAAGAGCTATAGTGCGGGCGACATCGATTTCAGCGCCCAGCTGACGTCCATCAAGTCTTCAAATCCACAAGCCATCTTCGTGCCCGGCTACTATACCGAAGTCGGCCTCATCGCGCGGCAGACGAAGAAACTTGGCATCAATGCCACACTGATGGGCGGTGATGGTTGGGATTCTCCGAGCCTCATCGGAATCGGGGGCGAGGCGCTGAACGGATCGTATTTTTCAAATCATTATTCGGTCCAGGACCCGAGTCCGGCGATCCAGAAATTCGTTGGCGACTATAAAGCGCGCTTCAATGAAATCCCCGATGGCAACGCCGCTTTATCCTATGATGCCGCCCACATTTTGGTGGAGTCCATGCGCAAGGCCAATACAACGGACGCGGCCAAACTTCGCGACGCGATCGCGCAAACCACGGACTATCCGGGTGTGACCGGGAAAATCACCATCGACAAGGATCGCAATTCGGTCAAGCCGGCTGTCGTCTTGCAGGTGAAGGACGGCAAGCTTTCATACGTCGAAACCATCACTCCTTGAATACATTCCTCCAGCAAGTCATCAATGGCATTTCCCAGGGTAGCGCTTACGCTCTGATTGCCCTGGGTTACACGATGGTGTACGGAGTACTGCGCCTGATCAACTTTGCGCACAGCGACGTGTATATGTTTGGTGCGTTTATGGGTTATTACCTGGCCAACAACCGATGGGTGCAGTCCAGGCTGGGAACGTCGCCCGCAAGCGCAATCGTCATCATGCTGGGAGCAATGATTCTTTCCGCCGGACTGGGTATCCTGATTGAACGTTTCGCCTATCGTCCCAACCGCAGCGCGTCGCCGTTCACGCTCGCGTTCTGGTTTGGCATTCTTGGCGCGGCCGCCGGCCAGCTGATCGGACAGAGCTTCGCAACCCTGGTGGCTGGCGCTGGGATTGGAATCCTTATAGGAGTGGTCATTGAGAAAGCCGGCCTGCGTCCCGTCAAACAGGATTCGCGTCTCGGATTGCTGATCATCGCAATTGGAGTTTCCCTTTTCCTGGAGAACGGCGGTCAGCAGGTGTTCGGCGCCGATCCGAAATTTTTTCCGGAAATCATTCCGACCACACTGATGAATTTCGGCAGCCTGAAGGTGGATAGTCAGAAGTTGATCGTACTTGGCGTCGCCGTTGTTCTGATGGTTCTGTTGAATCTGCTCGTTCACTACACCAAGACCGGGAAAGCGATGCGTGCGGTGTCCCATAATTTGGATGCGGCAAAGCTGATGGGCATCAACACGGATCGCATCATCGCGGTAACGTTTGCGGTGGGATCCGCACTGGCGGGAGCCGGCGGAATACTCGTGGCTCTGCTCTATCCCAGGATCGATCCGTTGATGGGAGTGACGCCCGGGCTTAAGGCATTCGTCGCAGCGGTGCTTGGCGGGATCGGTAACATCACCGGAGCGATGATCGGCGGACTGATTCTCGGCCTTGCGGAAGTCATGGCCGTCGGATATGGCGAGTCCACATATCGCGATGCCATTGCGTTCATCATTCTGGTATTGATTCTCCTGCTGAAGCCCGACGGCATTATGGGAAAGGGTTCGACTGAGAAGGTATGAAGAAATGGCTCTTCTGGTTCTCGGCAATCGTGGTTCTGGCAGCCATGCAGGCCGGTGTGCGGGATGTCATCGGGCCGTACTACTTCCAGATTCTGATCCTGGTCGGGATCAATATCATTCTTGCCGTCAGCCTGAACCTTATTAACGGCGTCACTGGACAGTTCTCGATCGGCCATGCCGGCTTTTATGCGGTCGGCGCCTATACCTCTGCTTCACTGGTCTACTACGGACAAACTTCGATACGCGCCGCGATAAGCTTTCTTCCGCACATGGCACAGGATGTCGTCTTGTTGTTGCTGGGTCTTCTTGCGGGTGCAATTGCCGCGGGAATAGCGGGACTCGCGGTTGGCATCCCGTCGCTGCGGCTGCGTGGAGATTATCTCGCCATCGTGACACTGGGATTCGGCGAGATCATTCGGGTCCTGATTCTCAATATCGATGCGATCGGTGCATCGCGTGGTTTCTCCGGGATTCCGCTGCTCAGCAATTTCTTCTGGGTTTATTTCTTCGTGCTGGTAACGGTGGTCGTCGTTCACAATCTGGTGGATTCCAGCTATGGCCGCGCATTCATTTCCATACGCGACGATGAGATTGCCGCCGAAGCTATGGGCATCGATACGACGCGTTTTAAGGTCATGGCGTTCGTCATCAGTTCGATGTTTGCCGGAATTGCCGGAGGTTTGTTTGGACATTTTGAAATGAACCTCCATCCCAACTCGTTTCTGTTCACGACATCGTTCTACCTGATCATCATGATTGTTGTCGGCGGACTCGGAAGTATCGAAGGCGCCATTCTTGGCGCGATCCTGGTGACGGTCGTCCTGGAAGCATTTCGAGGCTTTGGACCCTTCCGCCTGGTGAATTTTGCCGTCCTGCTGGTGCTGATCATGCTGTATCGGCCTCAGGGTCTGGCAGGGAATTGGCGTTTGTTCCGGAAAGCGGGAGCGCGGTAGCGATGGCAATTCTTCATATCCGGCAGTGCTCGAAACGATTTGGCGGTCTGGTTGCGGTAAAGGACCTGAACATGTCGCTTGCACCCGGAGACCTGTATGGATTGATCGGGCCCAACGGCGCGGGGAAGACAACGATCTTCAATCTGATAACCGGAGTTTATACGCCGGACGAAGGGTCGATAGAGTTGGATGGAAAAACGATTCACGGGCGCAAGCCATCGGCCATCGCAAAGCAGGGCATGTCCCGGACGTTTCAAAATATCCGCTTGTTCAAGAGTATGACGGTTCTCGAAAACGTCCAGACTGCGCGGCACATGAACAAAAAGCAGACGGTGTTCGATGCGATCGTGCGGACGCGTTCGTTGAAGGCTGAAGAAGCGGAGATCCGTCATGAAGGAATGGAATTGCTGAAGATCTTCAGCCTGGATACTCGCGCGCACGAGCTGGCCCGCAATCTACCCTATGGTTCGCAGCGCCGGCTGGAGATTGCGCGGGCGCTTGCAACAAACCCAAAAGTACTGCTTCTCGATGAACCTGCCGCCGGAATGAATCCCTTGGAAGCGATCGATCTCATGCACCTGATCCAGTTCTGCCGCGACAAATTTCATCTGACGATTCTTCTGGTGGAACACAACATGAAGGTCGTCATGGGCGTCTGCGAAAAGATTCAGGTGATCGATTACGGGGAAACGATCGCGCTGGGAACTCCAAAGGAGATTCGCGACGATCCCAAAGTGATCGAAGCCTATCTCGGAGGAGCCTGATGCTGGAGCTGAAAAACGTGTCCAGCGGCTATGGCGCGATCGAGGCATTGAAAACCATCAATCTTAAGATTGATAAAGGCGAAGTCGTGACGTTGATCGGCGCGAACGGTGCGGGAAAGTCGACGACGTTGCGGAATATCACGGGGCTGGTTCCGTTGACCGGCGGAGATGTCGTGTTCGAAGGCCGTTCGTTGAAGGGTGTTCCCACGCACCGGATTACGGGTCTTGGAATATCGATGGTTCCGGAAGGCCGCGCCATCTTTGCAAACCTGTCGGTGATGGAGAATCTCGAAATGGGCGCGTACCTCCAGACGGACAAGGCGCAGAACGCCCGGGCGCTGGAACGCGTGTTTCAGTTGTTTCCCCGATTGAAGGAGCGCCGCAAACAGGCCGGAGGAACGCTCAGCGGCGGCGAACAGCAGATGCTGGCGATCGGCCGCGCTCTCATGGCGCGCCCGCGGCTGCTGTTGCTCGATGAACCGTCATTGGGACTGGCGCCGCTTCTGGTTCACACCATCTTTGAAGCCATCGATGCCATCAATAAGGAGGGTACGACCATTCTGCTCGTCGAACAAAACGCCAACGCCGCGCTCAAGCATTCCCACCGTGCGTATGTTCTCGAAACGGGATCCATCGTGATGGAAGGCCCTTCGGCCCAGGTCGCTGCGGATCCCCGCGTCAAAGAAGCGTATCTTGGGGAGTAGCGGATTCATGACAGAAGCACGCATCACGGCTAAGGAAGTTCGAGGAGAGGCTTGCCGCGCTTTGCATCGGTGGAGCGGGATCGCCTTTTCCAGGACGGCATAGAGATCGGCACATCCTCTATCGCAGTGCGGTTCAAATGCTGGACGCTACAAGAACATACTCCGAAGCGATGCTCAATGATGGCCTGCAACAATGGTTGTCCGACGTTGCGGCTAGTATCGACATGGATCACGTTACTTTTCGCCGCTACCTGATCGATGACGAATATTTCATCCGCTGACTTTCTCTCTCCACGCGAGCCTTGTCACGCTGAACCTCGCTGATAATTCCGGAAACCAACGTGCTTTGGATTTCCCGTGCGCGCCATACGACTTCAATCCGGACATGCATGGAAGGCGGAGCCGGGATGTCACATCCTGCTGATCGACAGCGGCGCCGTCCGATTCGATTACCCCACGGATTGGATTGTTCGATCCACACCGAAGTACGTGTTCGTTATCGATCGCTATCCGCCGGAGGACCGGTGTCTGCTGGCGGTGTCGTGGCGCCGCGTGCCCATTCGCGCGCTGGCGATGTCGACCGCGGCGCTGCTGGACCGGCTTGCTCCGTTCGAGACCCGGCCCGCGGATCACCGGGGTGAAACCATTCGGCTGTTTCGGCCGCCTTTGGAGGCCGCATGGACTGAGACTCGCTTTATCGAGCCCCTGTATGGAGATGAAGTGTGCACCCGGATGTGTGTAGCCCGGGCCGACTGCACGCAGGCCGTATTCCTGCTGGATTATCGGCCGGGAACCGAATCCGTCGTCGATTCCTTTTGGAAGATACTTCTCGATACGCTTGTTGTGGGCGAGTACCTTGAGGATCCCCGCACCGGCCGGAAGTACGCGAAACGCGGCTAGCCTCCCGCATGCGGGAGTGCACGGTGAAGCCGTGTTGCGCTATGCTGTCGGCTGAGAAATCGCCTGCTTCAAACAACCCCGCGTTTGATGATCTTTTGGCCCGGGCAACGTCTCTAGTCCGAATGAAGAAGAAGGTTACCGGCGTGCATCAATTCAAAATTACGTTGCAGGATGTGAAACCTGCCGTGTGGCGGCGCATTCAAACGCCGGCCAGCTACACATTCTGGGACCTGCATGTGGCGATACAGGACGCGATGGGATGGAACGACATGCATCTTCACGAGTTCCGTATTCCTGACCCGGCGACGCGCGAGTTGAAGACGATTGGAATCCCCGACGATGGAGAATTCGGCGATGACCGGGAAGTGATTCATTGCCGCGCACGATCCATTTCGAATTTCTTTTCGGGGGAAAACCCGTCGGCCCGATACGTCTATGACTTTGGAGACGACTGGAATCACGAGATTGTTTTTGAGGAGTCGCGTCCGGCGGAGAAAGGCGCCCGCTATCCTGTTTGCCTGGACGGCCATGGCGCTTGTCCGCCGGAGGATTGCGGTGGCCCACATGGCTATGCCGAGTTTCTTCGAGCCATCAAGAAGCCGGGAAGCCCGCGCGGTGGGGAACTGCTGGAATGGGTAGGCGGTTCGTTCGATCCCCATGGGTTTGATCTGAACGAGGTGGCGTTCGACGATCCCGCAGCCCGCTGGTCGTGGGTTTTCAGCGAATCCGCCGTGTTGGAAAATGAAATTCTCGCCATGCAGACCTCGCCTCGCCGGCCGGATCGTCACGGGCGTGTCGCATTCCATATCCCGATCGCTCAGCACGCTTTGATCTTGAAACATCCCGCCGGGCTGACCGCCGACCTGCTGGAGCAATTCGGCGAGGCAACCGTGATTAGTGACGTCGCCACGGTGAAACTCGACGTCGATGAGCTCAAGGCGCTCTGCGGGAATTTGTCAGCCGCGGCGAAGACGGCGCGGCTGAATCTGGATCGGCGAATTCTGCGGGCGCTTCGAGAGCATTTCCTCACGATGGAGTCTCTGATTCGCGGACGCTGAGTGGAAGTGAGTGGACGCGGAGTGGAAAATGTCGCGCTAAATGCGACTCACTTTGTCGCGAAGTTCCTTGAAAACTAGCTGCCGATTCGTGCCGCTTTATTTCCTTTCTTGCATTTCACATTCAATGCTTCTGGCGGTTCCATTGCATTCCACGACCAGCGATGGAACTGGAAGACGAAACGCGTCTGGTCGCACGGCTGTTGTCGGGGGACGCGTGCGCGCTGGATGAGTTTGTCGTCGGCTACCGGCGTTTTATCACGGCCGTACTGAGCCAGCAGCCGGATCTCGGTTCGGAGGATGTGGAAGAGTTGTTTCAACGATTTCTTCTTCATATCTGGGAGGACGGCTACCGGCGTCTGCGGTCCTGGAGCGGAACGCGAAGTCTTCGGGCGTACCTGGGCGTGGTGGCGCGCAATCTGGCGCGGGACTATCGGCGCGAATGCCGGAGGTTTTCCGGGGATGGGGTATTGCGGGATGTGGCCGTCCCGCCGGTGCCTGAATCGCTTCGTGAATCTGGCAGGGCTGTAAATCTGAAAACTGCTTTGGGCAAATTGTCCGGCCGCGACCGGGATCTGATCCACCATCGATATTTTTTGGACGAAAGTTATCGCGAGATTGCCCAGGCGATGGGCATGACGGTGAACCACGTTGGAGTGGCGTTGCTCCGCGCCGAATCCCGCCTGAAAACCATTCTGCAGGAAGATCGCGACGGTCTGTAAGAACCGGAGGTTTCGAATCGTCTTGTGAAGCATGACGAGGAGAAACGCATGACGATCACATGGCGACGAAAAAAAAGATTTGCTCCCTGGCCGGTATGCTTTTACCGGGCAACCTGCGCGGCGTCTCTTGTAATTTTTGTTCTCAGTATCTGCTTCATTTCGAATCCTGCAAAGGCGCAGAAGCAGTCGACTCCGGATCAGGTAGGGTCAAATCCAAAGGCAGTCCAAAAGCCGGCCGAAAAGCCAGTCGAAAAGCCAGACGAAAAAGTTGCCAAGCAGCAACGCCGTACACCGCTGGGTACTCAAGTGCCGGTCGACAGCGGACTGCCAACGCTGCGGGCAACGGCGTCGGCGGAGCTCGTGAGCGCTCTTCTTCAGCGGACGGGTGACGCGCATTCCAGCCAGCAACTGTCGAGCATGAACATGGTGGCAGAAGGCCGTGTGACAGTGTATACAGCCAGCGGCCCAACCGCACTCGATGTCACCCTTCTGCGCGGATCTGGCGGTGGCGAGCAGGGACAACGCATTTTTTTCAAGCAGGCAGACGGCAAGATTTGGGATGGCAAGGGCGATCATCTGACACCAGAGGGGCGGCGAGCGCTGGAATTCCTGGAAACGCAGAATGCGCGCGGTGTCCGCCAGTTCCTGGAGTCTCCGAAGCGGGCTGCCACAATCACAGACAACGGGAGTAGTGGCTCGTCGCGCATTGTAACAGTTCAGGAAAAAGATGGCATTGCAACCCGCTACTACCTGGACCGCACCACGTCACGAATGACGCAGTTTGAGTTCGTGAGGGGTCAGTCCCGGGATAAAGACGGGCTCATTATTCCCAACGTTCACTCGTACGCCTTCTCCGAGTTCCGCAGTGCAGACGGCATTGCGACGCCACTCATGCCATTTCTGCCATTTAAGGTCGAGCACTCCATCAATGGCGTCACGCGGGAAGAAGTTCAATGGAGCATGGTGCAGTACAACCCAGCGGCCCGGAACACGGCCGTTCGACGTTAAGGGAGGTATGCTGTGACTTTCTCCCGGGTACTCGGATTTCTGGCGTTCCTGCTTTGGTTCGCGATTCCACGCGCCGCCTGCGGACAGACTCCGCCGTCCTGGTTGGACATATCGCCCGGTACTGTTTACAAGCCGCCCGCAGATCCTTCCTGCTTCACGATCACCGTAGGCGATGGGGCGTTCATGACCGTGGACCTGGAGTATTACCTTCAAGGCAGCGGGCCACAATACGTGTTTGGTTGGCCGGCACTGGATGGAAATGGCCAGGCTCAGATCTGCATTGATGCATCGACTCTCGAAGGGCATTACGAATTTACGGGCGTGCGGAATTCGGAGCTCTATTGGGAGAGCTTTGTGCCGGCGTATTCCGTTCTCGATGTCATTTCGACGCCTCCGGTTATCTACGCCTTGGGTCCCGGCGGCGACAATTGGGACGCGATCTGGATTGTTGGCGCACGGTTTCTTCCGGATTCTTACGTCTACGTTGTTTCGCCGGGTTGGTCCTCGTATCAGGTTATCTGGGGTCCGGCTTGGGGGTGGTCTCCCGGATTGTGGGTTTCCCCGGATGGCTCGCTCATCACACTTCAGGTTACAGATCCCGCCGTGAGAAATGCCTTTGGAAACTCCGGCGCCTATGTGGCGGTAATGAGCGGAGACGGTACGGCGTCGCAGTGGGCCTACACTCAATCTCCGCCACCGGTCATCAGTTCAGGCGGACCGGGATGCGATGATGGTTACTGCATCTGGCTCACCGGCTATTTTCCTCTCGATGCGACCGTGGACCTCCGAATTCCGGGAGAGTCCAACGTTCTCTCCAACGCGTATAGCGATCTCAATGTGGCTTCGACAGGGCTTACATTGCGGTTGGATCCCAGCGTTCGGCATGCGTTTGATGTCAGCGGACTGAATGCGTGGGTTGTCAACCCGCTATTGGGCAACTGGTCGGGCGGTTATTTCGTCCCGCCAGTGGACCGGGCTATTAACGGCAGTATCGATGGCATTGTCCGGTCCGGCCTTGAGTATGACGTCAATGGCTGGGCATGCGCGAAGACCTATCCGGGAAGCATCGATATCCATGTGTATGTGGGAGGCCCGGCAGGCGGAGGCGGAACATTCGTAGGGAGTGCAACCGCCAACTTGGCCAGCGAGCCGGGCGTGGCTGCTGCATGCAATTCGACTGGGGCCAACTACCGCTTTTCTCTGCTGCTGCCCCTGGCCTTACGGGAACAGTATGGCGGACAGCCAATCTACGTCCATGGGATCTCGCCGTTTGGACTGGCGAACTCATGGATTGGCGGTTCCGGCTCATTCGCCATTCCTCCCGTGGACCGGTCCATTAATGGCAATATCGACGGAATATTCCAGAGCGGACAAGACTATTTCCTCTATGGCTGGGCCTGCGCGAAATCCAGTCCGTCCAGCATTGACGTCCATGTGTATGTCGGCGGTCCTGCTGGCGGCGGAGGAACATTCGCACTTGCTGGAACCGCCAATCAGGCCAGTGAACCGGGCGTGGCAACTGCCTGTGATGCTACCGGCTCGAATTATCGATTTTCGTTTTTACTGTCTCCGGCCTTACGGGACCAGTACGGCGGCCAGCGGATATTCGTGCATGGGATTTCACCCTTTGGGCTGGCGAATTCGCTCCTGGGTCACTCCGGCATTCCCATGGTTCCAGGCGCGGGTTCAAATTTATCCAGGGAATACATCTATCTCGGTGAGCGGATTCTGGCAGCCGATGCGCCATAGACGCGCCATAGAAAGGAAAGAGGATGGCATCAGGAAGATTTCAGATGGAGATTTTCATTGGGGCTCTTGGGATGGCTCTGGTGGCTCCCGTTCATTCACAGAATGACAAGTCAACAAACAAACAGCAGAGCGTTCTACTCACGGGTCTGCCGGATTTTCTGCAACCGCAAATTGGGGCGCTTGGTAATCGCGTCAAGGCTCCGGGAAAAGAAAGCACGGTGTTCGAAGGGACGTTCACGATTGCGAATGGAAAACCTAAAACGGCACATATCGTGATGCAACTTCCAGGATCTGTGGAGTTGAAAGGCTTCCATGGTGACGAGACGACTTTGAAGTTCGAAGGTTCCAGTGAACCTCGGACCGTTGCGCCGGACGATGCCATCCTGCTGGAAACGTTTTCCGCAGATACGGCCGAAGGAATGCTGAAGGCCATTCAAGACGGCGCGTCCGTCGAGTTGATCGGCCGGAACATTCAACCCGACCCGGGAACGATAGCGAAGGAATTGTCGATGCCTTATGACGTCTATGAGGTAACGGCGCCAGTCCAAACGCTCCACAACGGATTCTTCCGGACGAAACTGTACTATTTCGATGCTCGAACCGGGCTTCTGGCGCGAACACGATATGAAGACGGACGGTCCGTCATCGAAACACGGTTTTCCAATTGGTACAAAGTGGACGGTTCGGCCTATCCCGGGCGGATCGAGCGGTATGAAAACGACCGCGTCGTTTTTTCATTCATCGTCACTGCAATTTCCGCTGGCCCCAAAGTGGATCCAGCGGCTTTCCGCTAGAGGAGGTCGATCGTGTTGGGATCATGCCGCTTTGCAGCTTCGATAGTCATTTGGTTTTTCTGTGTTGGGCTTCCTGCTTTTGCACAACAGTATCCCTACAATGTGGAGACGCGGCCACCGCGTGGAACGATGCCCACAGCGGATCAAATCGCAAGTCCGCTGGACAGTATCGATCCAGTCTCCCGGAATCTGCACCTGGAGATTCCTCTCGCTTCGCTTCCGCCGGGACGAGGCGGATCCGGCTTTGACTTGAAGCTGGAATACGATTCACACATGTACGATATCGTTCCGCGGGAAGACTACGTCATCTTGTTCGGACAGGTGACTCCGGTCGTGGAACAGACTGTTCAATTCGGTACATCGGGAGCATGGCACTACAATTTTGGCTATTCGCTCCAGCAGGAAGAACGCTTTATCCCCTCGTGGGAACAGGCCGATTGTGATACGTCCGGTCTTAACTTCGTGTACCACCTGGAACATATCCATGTCTATCGGGTCCGGATCGCTCTGCCGGATGGCAGTCAGCACATTCTGCACCTTCGAGGATATGGTGACGAATTGAACGACGGTTATTGGGGCGACGGATTCTACGGCATCGACATTACCGGTCGACGAGGCATTTGCGCGACGCGGCAAACGGGGCAATACCCGCATGACATCGCGAATGGCAATCTGACCTACTACACCTCGGATGGGAGCTACCTCAAACTCGTTATTCATGCCGACGCCAGCGGTTCGCTCGGCCCGAACAATACCTGGTCGCTCTACTTTCCGGACGGACGTCAGGTGAAGGGCTCCGGAAGCAGTGGTTCCGAAATCGACGACGCAAACGGGAACAGGATTCGTTTGACCGGCGGCTGTACGAACAACTGCACGCACTTTTACACTCGGATTCAGGATGATTTCGATCGCTATATTCAGATCGACAGGGATGCTGTTTCCTCGCAAGACACACAATCTCGACAAATCATCACGGCCTCCGGACCCGCAGGTCCGATCTCCTGGACCATCGATTTGACGCGGGTTATCGTGGACACAAAGAGTTATCTCTGTGGCGACATTGGCCAGGATGTATGGTGTGCGTTCCCACAACAGAGCCGGTTTATGGTCCGAAGTATCCAGTTGCCTGAGGCGTCCCCGACAGAACCACCGCCGCCTTGGAACAGCTATGAGTTCGGCTACGAAGACGGAAGCGGATGGGGGCACCTGACGTCCATGCGGACTCCTAGCGGTTCACAATACAACTATCAGAGCGCCTTCGATGCCATCGTTCAAAAGACGATCACTCACGATGGTCAAAACGATCTGACCTGGTCCTATGTGGGCCACCTTACAGGAACGACGCGTACGACGACGATCACAGCTCCGGATGGAGGCCGGACTGTCTATAGCTTTTTCGATGATTTCTATATTTACAACTGGAACCATGGATTGGTGTTTCAGGTCGACGAACCCTCGGGAAATATTATCAAACGCGTCTGGTCCCAGAACTGGGCCCTTGGATTGAGCGGTTCCAGCGCCATGCACAACCCCAACAATCCGTATGTTTCGAAAGAAACCGTTACCGTCGGCAACGATTCCGGTCAGCCGTTAAAGACCGCGGTCGCCGAAACCATCATCGACAAGAACGGAAATGTGAAGCGCCGCAAGGAATACGATTGGGTGGGCTACTCCGCCGGCAGTATCGAGCATGGCGTTAGCATCCTTCGCGATACGGTGCGCGACTACTACGTGGAGGTAGGACTGGCCATCCAGGGAGCCACGAACTCAATAACTACTGGAACGACCAACCCACACCCAGCTGTGGGGGCGCGGTCCTGAGGCTGGACGCAATGCAGCGGGAGGAGACTCGGAATGGAACCGGCACCACGCTTGCCGCAACGGAATTCCAATACGATTGTCCGTATACGAGCGGCAATGTAACGGAGGAAAGGCGCTGGGACAGTCAGAAGGCGTCATCGGTTCCAGGTCGGGGAGGCATTGACGGCGCCAGTGCGGTTATCCTCAACCGTGCCTATGACATTTATGGAAACCTCATCGCCATCGATGGCACCGCAGTCGCCACACATCTGACGTATGCAGGAATACCGGGATCTTCCGGACCAGGACCGTATCCAACCACCATTGAATTTGCGCCTGGAACCGCCGCTGCCAGGAGGTGGAACTATGCCTGGAATGCGGACACGGGAACATTGACAGCGAAAACCGACGCGCAGAACAACGTGACGACGTTCTTCACGTACGATCTCTACGGACGCCGGTTGACGGCCACTGAAGCCGGCCTGCGGAGAACCGAGACGATCTATGATGACGAAAGTCGCAAGGTGACGGTGAAGCAGGATCTGGATCTGCTTGGCGACGGAAAGCTACAGTCCGTCACCCACTACGACCAATTAGGCCGAGTGACTCTGTTCCGCACGTCCGACGGATATGCACTGGGCACGGGCAGCACTGACGGCATCAAGGTATCGACGGCCTACACGATGACGCTTGCTGGGCTGCGCGTAGTAAGCTCCTCGCCGTATCGCAGTACGAGCGACGCCACGTTGGAGTGGACCTGCGTCCAGCACGACCGGCTTGGCCGAGTGTCGGAGGTGGGCCAGTACAGGGGCATTGCACCGCCCGCCGATTGCATATCGCCGGTGAACCAGACGGGGTTGACGCACACTGTCTATAATGCGGATCAGACCATCGTCATCGACCCTGCTGGGGTCCGGCGTGACGAACACCGGGATGGATTGGGCCGTGTGGTCCAGGTGGTCGAGGATCCGCTCAATCTCAATTACGCCACAAATTACCAGTACGATGCGCTCGGCAATCTGACAACGGTCATGCAATCCGATGGATCGGTCACGCAGACGCGGTCGTTCCATTACAGTTCACTGGGCCGTTTGCTCTCAGCGGCAAATCCCGAGAGCGGTACGACCAGTTATGCCTATTTCGACACGGGTGACCTGGCGTCCCGCACCGATGCGCGCGGTATCACGACCACTTACAGCTACGACGAATTGCACCGCTTGCTGACAAAGACATATACCGGCGACGGCGGAGTGACTCCCAATGTGACCTACTCGTACTACAAAGCCAGCGCCCCTGCTCCCAACATCGGCCGGTTGGAATCGGTCGTGTCTTCTACGGCGTCGAATTCTTACAGCAACTACGACGCGCTGGGCCGCGCTCAAAACAACACGCAGACCGTCTCGGGAAACGAGTATCCGTTTCAGTACACGTACCGGCTGAATGACAGCTTGAGCGCGATGCAGTATCCTTCGGGCAAAACGGTGAATTACGCTGCCGATGATGCCGGAAGGGTGAATCGGGTGTCGACGAGCGGCACAACTTACGCCGATCTGACGTTTTCCAGTGTGCCGTTTACACCGGACGGCCGGATCGCTCAGCTGAAATTGGGCAACGGCCTTTGGGAAACGCGCGATTACCAGACGCCGGGAACGCCGACGCTTTTGAAGCTGGGTACATCGGCGGGCGCCAACGACGAACTCGAGTTGGAATACGACTACTCGGCAACGGCAAACAACGGGAACCTGGACCGTCACGTCATCCGCCAGGCCGGTCAGACCTGGACGCAGACCTTCAGCTACGATGGCGTCAACCGGCTCGCGAGCGCGAGTGAAGCCGGCGGGTTCAGCCGGAGCTATGGCTACGATCGGTTCGGTAATCGGTGGGTGGCCGCCAGTTCCGGTATCACTGCAGCGGATTCTCACGAACCGACAGTCGGAACATTGTTTGACAGAACCACCAACCGGCTTGCCATTCAAAGTTACGATGCCGCGGGCAACCTCACCAGCTATGATCCCCGAACGTTGTCTTACGATGCGGAGAATCGCATGATCGCGGCCACAAGCCAATTCAACGGCAATGAGTCATTGGTCTATGATGGCGATGGCCGGCGGGTCCGGAAGAATTGGACGCCCGGCGGAGGAGCCAGACAAATCACGTTCTACGTCTACGGACCCAATGGACACGTCGCGGCCGAATACACGAACCAGACGCCGCCGGCGACAGGAACATCGTGGATGTTCACCGATCTGCTCGGCAGCGTGCGCGCGGTCACGGGTGAGAAGCCGCAATCGGGCAGCGCGTCCATCATCGAATGCTACGATTATCTCCCATTCGGACGAATGCTCAGCCAGAGCGATAATGGCCGCAACACCGGCTGCTATCCGAACTCCCCCGATTTCACATTGTCGACCGTCGAGTCCGCGAAGTTCACCGGCAAAGAACGCGATGTCGAACTCGGTCTCGATTACTTCGGTGCGAGATACATGTCGGCCGCGCAGGGCCGGTTCACCAGCGCAGATCCCGTGATGATCATGAAACAGAGGTTGCGGGATCCCCAGCAGTGGAACATGTATGCCTATGTTCGAAACAATCCACTGCGATTGGTGGATCCGAATGGGAAGTGGCCCGCTGAAATTCACAGCGCGATTATTGCCGGAGCATTTACGCAACTCACAGAAGCGCAACGCATCGTTTTGCGAAATGCGAGTGAACGTGTCGATGGAGTTCTTAATGGGGGTCAACTGAGCGCGAATTCGTATAAACATGGCATGCGGAGTCCTTCGGAGTCTGCCTCTGAGGCGAGAGCCAAAGCTGATAATTTCATCGCGACTCAAGAGGCAATCGCTTCCCAAATAGCTCGGCAAAGCGGAGGAATTACAGATGCCGCTCTGGATCAATTTGGTGAGGCACTGCATACCGTCACCGATAGGACTTCACCTGCGCATCAGGGGGAACAGGAATGGCGAGGCATTGGAGAGCCCGGCGGAGTTTTTGGTGGTTCGTCACTCAAGGTTGCCATCGACACTGCAGCTGCGAAAATCCATACCAGTAAAGAGTCGACGATTACTTTGGATGAATACCACAAGGCAATTGATGCGGCGCGTGAAGAGTATATGAAGACATTCGGTCCAGCTAATTTTTACCAGGCGACAGGTTGTTTGCAAGTTGCAGGATGTGGGTACAAGGATGACCGATTACAGACTCAATTTCGAAAATCTAAATAAGGTACCAATAAGGATCAGGATCTTGGGATGGCTTTTGCCGATCATAGTCGCGGTAATATTTCCTACAGTTACATGGCGCCGCACCTTTGTTGCGGAATGCACTGTTAGAGTTGTATCCGAGGACGGAAGACCCACCCGTGGAATTCGAGTCTCGGAATCGTGGAATGCCTTTTCATATGGTTTGAGTGGAGGAGAGGACTTGACTACTGATTCCGAAGGCGCGGTTCGTTTTAATGCGCAAATTGAGGAACATTCACTTTTATTTTGGGTTTTCATGCCCGTTGTTAACTTAGTAAACCTTGGAGTACATGCCAGTTCCGGCACAAATGCAGGTGTAACCATTACAGAACCGGGAGTGCGTGCATCAAAAGGATTCTTCTGCAGCGAGAAAGAATGCAATAGTCACCCGCTGTACATTGAACTTCAAACTTCTGATTGAGGCAAAGGTAGCTGAACCGCAGTTTAGCTGATCACATTTCCTAGAGAATTGCTCTTGACTCCTGGCTCCGAGCGAACAAGGATAGGCATCAAAACTGACGTGTCGACCCGGGAGGTATGAAAGCGATGATGAGACCCATAAGTTGGAAAGTTTCCGTGGTGAATTCCTGCATCGCTATTGGACTCGTGTTCATGTTGTGTTTGGTAGGTCGGATGCTTGGTCAGGTTGCAACGACCGCAAAGCAGGGAACCGTCGAGCACATCAAGGTTCACGGAAAGGCGCTGGAGGGGAACCTGGAGATGGATTCTCCGGATCGGGATGTGTTTATTTATCTGCCGCCCAGTTATGGTACCGACACGGCGCGGCGTTATCCGGTCGTGTACATGCTTCATGGATATGGACTGACGGCCGAGCGCTGGATGCCTTTCACCAAGATGGTTGAGGCCGCAGACAAAGATATCGCCGCTGGGTCGATGAAGGAATTGATCATCGTGAATCCCGATGCCTACACGAAATTCAACGGCAGCATGTATTCGGCTTCGGTCACCACGGGGGACTGGGAATCCTATATTGCCGACGACCTCGTTGCATATGTCGACAGCCACTACCGCACGATCGCGAATCGCGCGAGCCGCGGACTGGGCGGCCATTCCATGGGGGGTTATGGAACCGTTCGGATCGGGATGAAACGTCCCGATGTGTTTTCGAGCATGTACATCATGAGCGCGTGCTGCCTGATGAATGATCCAACGCCACGTACTGGCGGGGCGGGAGCAGGCAACAGAGGGCAAACGCAAGCCGCGGCGGGAAACGCAACTGCTCCTGCCGCACCAGCGCCGGCGGCAGCGGCAGCGGCAGGGGCAGCAAATCCGGCCACAGCTCCTGCGGCTGCCAATGCGGCAGCAGGGCAAAGGGGGGCGGGTGCTGCTGGAGCTCGGGGAGCGGGGAATCGCGGGGGGGCGGGAGGCCGGGGCAATGCCTTTGCGAATACGGCATTCGCGGAAGCGGCAGCCTGGTCGGCGAACCCGAACAATCCTCCAACTTTCTATGATGAGCCCGTGAAGGATGGAAAGGTTCAGCCGTTGGTCGTGGCGAAGTGGCTGGCAAATTCTCCCCTTGCCATGATCGATCAGTACGCAACGAATCTGAAAAAGTACAAGGCAGTTGCGGGCGACGTGGGGTTACAGGACACCTTGTTGGCGTCCAATCAGCAACTGGATCAAATCATGACCAGTCTTGGCGTGGTTCACACCTTTGAAACGTATGAGGGCAACCATACCAGCGCCGTTCCACAGCGTATCGAAAGCAAGGTACTTCCGTTTTTTTCCAACAACTTGGCGTTTACCGCAACTGGTTCCGCGGGCCGCTAAAACAAAAAGACCCGTCGTGCCGCCTTAAAGCGGCACGACGGGTCTTTTGATTTAATCCCGGCAACGACCTACTCTCCCACACAATTGCTCGCGCAGTACCATCGGCCCAGAGAGGCTTAACTTCCGTGTTCGGGATGGGAACGGGTGTGACCCTCTCGGTACGGTCACCGGAAACTTGTGAAAACAACGGCTGAGGCCGTTGACAATTCAATATTGATGGGCAATTTGAGCGCTCTCGTTACTTAAGAGATGATGATTTCATAAATGATCAAGCCTCACGACCGATTAGTACAGGTCAGCTAAACGTATTACTACGCTTACACATCCTGCCTATCAACGTGGTGGTCTTCCACGGGTCTTTAGGG
>Ga0134121_10002024_pt1 | contig 18072 bp, 13 predicted proteins | sample KB301_FD_96463 | JGI IMG/M metagenome (GOLD analysis project Ga0134121, IMG submission 96463) | Terrestrial soil microbial communities without Nitrogen fertilizer from Kellogg Biological Station, Michigan, USA - KB3-0-1 | ecosystem: Environmental > Terrestrial > Soil > Unclassified ... | reverse complement strand
CGCCGAGTCGTTCTTCCCTGATTGTTGGTCCAAGGTGGTTCTTGAGGAAGTCTCGCTCATCCTCGGCGGAGTAAATGCATGACTCCCACTTCTGCGTCGCCATCGGCTCGTTCTGAATCGTGAGGCCCCAAATCGGTATGCCCTCGCGCTCGTACGCCTTGATGAACTTCGCGAAGTAGTTGGCCCACGGTTGATAAAACTCCGGTTTCAACTTGCCGCCGTGAAGCATGTCGTTATTGTCTTTCATGAACGCCGGCGGGCTCCACGGGCTCGCGAAGATGTTCATCCGCCCGCCGGTCGCAGCGAGGGCCTGCTTGATGAACGGAATGCGAAACTGCTTGTCGTGGGCCACGCTGAACGATCGCAACTCTTTGTCGCCTTCCGTCACGTACGTGTAGCTGCCGCTCGAGAAGTCGCAACTGTGAATGTTGGTCCGCGCGAGCGTGTAGCCGATGCCGGTGTCGCGATTGAAATAGGCGTTCAGCAATTCCTGCTGCTTCGGTTTTGGTAATTTGGCGAAAGTTTCGGCGGAGGCGTCGGTGAGTGCGCCGCCAACGCCCAAAATCGTCTGGAACGTCCGCTCCGGATCGACGAACACGCAGATCTGCGTTTCGAGCGGTTGGGCCATCGGCTTGAATTTGACAGTGCCGGTGCGCGAAAGACGGTATTCTGTTTGGTCTGCTGTCGTATAAACTGTCACGTCGCGGGCCGAAGATGGTTGCGCGTGGATCAGACGTTTGGGAAAAAGCACTGCTGTAGACGAAGCAGCGAGAAAAGTACGGCGGTCAATTTTCATGAAGGTGAATTTAACATTTAGCTTGAAACTACTGCTAAAAATTTTGCTTGTGCTGATGATTGTGCCGGTTTGTGTGTCTGCGCAGGATGATGATGAGTGGCCGTCGCTGAGTTATCTCAGAAGTGACTATAAAGCGGTTGCCGTGGTTGCACACGTTCGCGTCAAGGAAGCGGAGATCACAAATCGCATTGTCGGTTATGAGAATTGGAGGATTCGCGCGGAGGTGATTGAGTCGTTCAAGGGGAAGTTTAAGAAGGGCGACGCGATCGAGTTTATGCATGGCGCGGAGGCGGGGTTCAAGAAGGAAATTTTCATGGGTGAGAAGATCGTGTTTTTATTGAAGGAGCGGAAATATTATGCCGTGCTGGAGAATTCGACGCTGCCGTACACGGAGGGACGAGTGAAGAAACTCCGGTTGATACGTGGACGCCGGAGGTAGTTTTAGGCAGGATTACAGGATTTTCAAGATGAACAAGATAAATCCTGTACATCCTGAAAATCCTGTAATCCTGTCTAACGCTTACTTCGCCCGCGGATCGGCTCGAATGACTAATGGCTGCGTAAAAGTCTTCCCAGCAACCGTCAATCTAACCGTATAAATCGCCGGCAGGACGAGCGCCGCACCACCACGCCCAAACCCACCACCACCGCCCGCAGGTCGCGGCGCCGGCGTGGGTCTCAGATCCCAGATCCATCGATGCATTCCCGCTGCCGTCGAAAGCGTTTCCGGCGTCCGCACCCAGTAAGCAGGAATGTTGAGCGTCTCGAGATTCACCGTCGTAGGTTTATCCTCAGAAGAATACTTCCGCACAACCTCACCAGCCGGATCCGCGATCTCGATCGTCACTGGACCACTCACATTCGACTTCAAGTAGTAATCGATCATCGCGCCAAACGGCGGATTCTCCGCGATGGGCTCATCGCGCGGCAGCGGCGTTCCATTGTCATTCCCGGGCGTCAGCAAATAAGCATCACCCGGTTGAAACAGGTACGCACTCGACTTCGTCACCTCATCACTGAGCTGCCGCAACGGCGTCATGTTGTCGATCACCCAGAAACCGCGGCCATGCGTGCCGACGATTAAATCGTCAGCATGAATCGCAATATCACGCATCGACGCCGCCGGCAGGTTCAGTTGCAACGACTGCCAGTGATCGCCATCGTCGAACGATACGAACACGCTCCGCTCAGTCCCCGTGAACAAGAGCCCGCGACGATGCGGATCTTCCTTCACCGTTTGCACGTAAACGCCCCCCGGCAATCCGCGCGTGATCTCGGTCCACGTTTTTCCAGAGTCGAGTGTGCGATAGATGTGCGGTTCGTAGTCCGAAAGTTGATGTCGCTCGACCGCAGCGTAAGCCTCGTTCACATCAAAGTGCGACGCTTCAATCATCACCACTTTGCTCCACGACGTCAGCGCAGGCGGCGTCACGTTCTGCCACGTCTTGCCGTCGTCTTTGGTTAGATGGACTAGACCATCGTCAGTACCAATCCAAATCGTCGGCGCGCGCAGCGGCGAAGGCGCAATCGTGTAAATCACGCCGCGACGCTTGTCGGCCGGCGCATCCGCCGCGGCAGCCTCATTGAGATTCGACGGCACGCCCGGATCTTCACGCGTCATATCCTGACTGATCTGCGTCCAACTCTCGCCGCCGTTGATCGTCTTGTAGAGAAACTGATTAGCGTAATAGAGCGCGTGGCGGTCGGCTCTCGAGAAGACGAGCGGTTGCGTCCACGCATGACGAAACTGTCCCGGCGTGGCGCCGCGCTCGGGTGAAACATTCCTCGTCTCGCCGGTGACAACATTGCAACGCTGGACGGTGCCGCCAAACAGGATCTCCGGATGCAGCGGATCGGGAGCCGTGTAGCCCGCTTCACCGCCGGCGCACAAACCCTCCCAATCGCGATTCGAGATGTCCGAATGAATGCTGCGCGACGGCGTGCCGACGGCGCCACTGTCCTGTTGCGCACCCGTGACCCAATACGGAAAACGATAGTCCGCCGCGACGTGATAGATCTGGGCGGTCGGCTGGTTGTACCACGAGCTCCAGGTCGCCGCGCCGTCGACGGTCACGATCGTGCCCTGATCGCTCGCGAGGATCATTCGTTTCGGATCGTCGGGGTTGATCCAGAGTTGGTGATAATCGTCGCCGCCGGGCGCGCCTTTGATCGGGGTCCATGTCTTGCCCGCGTCAGTCGAGCGATACATCGACGTGTTCATCACGTAAACAATGTCAGGATTCTTCGGATCGGCGGTGACTTTCTCGAAGTACCAGCCGCGGTCCCAGAGTCGTTTGTCGCTCGACAACCTCGTCCACGTCGCCCCGGCGTCGTTTGAAATAAACACGCCGCCGTCCTTCGCATCCACAACCGCGTAAATACGATTACGATTTGAAGCCGTGACGGAGATGCCGATATGCCCGCGGCCCTCGAGCGGAATTCCTTCAGAGATCTCCTTCCACGTTGTGCCGCCATCGACAGACTTGAATATCCCGGCGCCTGGACCATTCGCGGGCGCGTAGATAAACCACGGTGGACGGCGCACGTTCCAAAGCGTCGCATAAACGATCTTCGAATCTGTTGGATCGAACTGGAGATCGATCGCGCCCACGTCGTCGTTTTTGAAGAGAACTTTTTGCCACGTGACGCCGCCGTCGCGCGATCGATAAACGCCGCGGTCAGGATTCGGCGCATAGACATTGCCGAGCGCCGCGACAAACAGCGTGTTCGGGTTCTTCGGATCGACGATGATGCGCCCGATCTGTTTCGTGTTTTCGAGTCCGAGGTGCTTCCAGGTTTTGCCGGCGTCGGTTGATTTGTAAATGCCGTTGCCGAAAGCGATCGAGTCGCGCATGTCTGCTTCGCCGGTGCCAACGTAGATCACGTTCGCATCCGACGGCGCGACACCGATCGCGCCAATTGAAGCGACATCTGTGGCGTCGAAGATGGGCGTCCACGTACGTCCGGCGTTCGACGACTTCCAAACGCCGCCGCCAACCGACCCAAAGTAAAACGTGTCTGGTTGGCCCACGACGCCGCTCACAGCGTTGACGCGCCCGGCACGGAACGGCCCAATCATCCGCCAACGCAAGCCTGAATAAAGACTGGGATCTGGTTGCTGCGCATCAACACTCGCCACGCCCAGCAACATCGAAATGATTACGAAGGTTAACAACCAGCGAATCTCACGCATTAATTGGTCTCCATGTTTTTCTCTGCGGTCTCTGCGTATCTCGGCGTCCTCTGCGTTAAATATGTCCCAGGGCTTACTTTAACGCAGAGGACGCCGAGATACGCAGAGACCGCAGAGAAGACTCGAAGAGGTATGTAACACACTCTTCGGGCAAAGCCGGCTAAAGTTTAACCCGAGTAGGCCATCTTGTGCTTTTTGTACTTCTTTGTGGCTTAATACGCTTCCGTATGAGACTGCTTCTTGGCATTGATCTCTCGACCACTGGCGCCAAAGCGCTGCTCATCGATCACGAGGGACGCGTGGTCAGCAGCGCAACCACGCCACTGAGCCTCTCGACACCGCACCCGCTCTGGTCGGAACAAGATCCGCGCGAATGGTGGACCGCCACCGCGAACAGCATCACGCAAGCACTCGCAACCGCAAACGCTTCCGGCGAAGACGTGGCCGCGATCGGGTTAACGGGGCAGATGCACGGTCTCGTCCTGCTCGATGCTGATGGAGAAGTGCTGCGACCGGCGATCCTTTGGAACGATCAAAGGTGTGGCGCCGAGTGTGATGAGATCCGCGCGCGCATCAGTCGCGCAGAGCTGGTACAGATCACAGGCAACGACGCGCTCACCGGTTTCACTGCGCCCAAGATCCTCTGGGTCGAAACGCACGAACCCGAAATCTATCGCCGCGCTCGTCACGTCCTTTTGCCGAAAGACTACATCCGTTACAAACTCACCGGCGCATTCGCGATGGACAAAGCAGACGGCTCGGGCACGATGCTCTTCGACTTGCGCGAACGCACGTGGTCGTCTCAGATCCTGAACCTGCTCAACATCTCGCCTGACTGGCTGCCGCAAACATTCGAAGGTCACGAGACTACGGGCGAAGTGACACGCGATGCGGCTGCGTCGACAGGCTTGCGACCGGGAACTCCGGTTGTCGCTGGTGGTGGCGATCAGGCGGCACAGGCGATCGGCACCGGAGTCGTGCGTCCGGGAACGATCGCCGTGACACTCGGGACTTCGGGAGTCGTTTTTGCGGCAACAGAGTCGCCGCTGATCGAGCCCGGAGGAAGGTTGCATGCGTTTTGTCACGCGGTCGCAGGTCGCTGGCATTTGATGGGAGTCATGCTCAGCGCCGCCGGCAGCTTGCAGTGGTATCGCGACAAACTCGCGTGCGATCGAAGTTTTGCAGAGCTGGTTGACGAGGCTGCGCAAGTGCCTGCTGGAAGTGAAGGGTTGATATTTTTGCCATACTTGAGTGGAGAACGCACACCGCATCCCGATCCACTCGCACGCGGCGCATGGATTGGGCTGACGACGCGTCACGGTCAGGCGCATTTGACGCGATCGATACTCGAAGGCGTCGCGTTTGGAATCAAAGACATGTTTTGCCTGATGCAAGACGCCGGACTGGGATCGATCGAAGAGGTTCGCGTCTCGGGTGGAGGCGCGAAGAGTTTGCTGTGGCGGCAGATCCTTGCAGACACTCTCGACGCGAAGCTCGTCACAGTTAATACAACTGAAGGCGCAGCGTTCGGAGCGGCGCTACTGGCTGGCGTCGGCGCCGGCGTATGGTCCAACGTCGACACGGCTTGCGCAGAGACGATCTCAACGCGTGATCACGTCACTCCAAACAAGCAAGCGAGCAAGCTTTACGTATCACTCTACGAGCAATACCGGAATCTCTACCCGACCCTGAAACCCACCTTCCACGCGCTCTCGAATTGATTTCTCTGCGTTAAACGACAACTCAAACGCAGAGAGCGCAGAGATACGCAGAGAGCCGCAGAGAAGATTGACGGTTTGACCGGGAATCCTTCCGTCTCGTAACATGCGCGCATGTTCAGAGTTCCAAGTGAACCTACTTCACTGGCTGCTCTGCGGGAGCAAAGTGTTGCGTTGAATTTGCACGCGCGGCGGCTGCGACAAGAATTTACCGAACTCCGTGAGGCATCGAAGGTGTTGCGCATCGAGAGCATGCAGTTGCAGGAAGATGTCAGAGTAATCCGCAAGAGCATCTTCGCCGCGTTTGCCGAAGTCGACTAATCCCGTCCAAAGTTATCTACAGTTAGACGAATGAGATGAGAGCAGCTCGCGTAAAAGGTTTTGGAGATGTGGACCAGCTCGAGCTGGTCGAGTTGCCGGAGCCGGAGCTGCAACCGGGGCAGGTGCGATTACGCGTCGAAGCTTCCGGGTTGAACTATGCCGACGTCATGCAGCGCGCAGGTCTTTATCCCAGTGGACCAAAGCCACCGTTTACCTCCGGTCTCGAAGCGGCGGGCGTGGTTGAGAGTGGCGAGGGAGTGCCGGCCGGATCGCGCGTGATGGTGGTTTCACCGGGCGGCTGTCACGCGGAACGAATGTGTGTTAGCGCGGTTGCGTGCATGCCTATTCCTGATTCGATGTCTTTCGTCGAAGCTGCTGCTTTTCCGGTTCAATATCTGACTGCGTATCACGCGCTCACGACTGTCGGCAGGGCCGTCGCGGGCGAGACAGTTTTGATTCACGCAGCGGCGGGCGGCGTCGGCACGGCAGCGGTGCAGATCGCGAAGCTGCTGGGCTTGCGTGTCGTTGGCACTGCATCTTCCGAAGAGAAGCGCGCGCGCGTGCTGGAACTCGGGGCTGATGAGGCGCTCAGTTACGAGGAATTCGATCAAAGATTGAATGGCAAGAATGCGCCGGCGCTGATACTCGAAGCGGTCGGTGGCGACGTGTTTAACCGCAGTCTCGAGATCCTGCCGTCACTCGGACGACTCGTAGTCTTTGGCGCGGCAAGCAGGGACGTGCAGCCGATCGACACGTTGAAGTTACTGTTTCGATCGCAGGGCGTGTTTGGTCTGCATTTGAGTGCGATCTTCGAGCGGCCGAGTTTGATGGGCGAATCGATGAAGCGAATGTTCGAGTGGATCGGGCAGGGAAAGTTGAAGATGCAGGTCGGACATGTTTTGCCGCTCGCGCAGATTCGTGAAGCTCACCAGTTGATCTCGAGTCGAAAGAGCTACGGAAAGATCGTGTTGGTGCCGTAGGCTCTTTATCCACAGATTACGCAGATTGTTTATGCATCTGTGTAATCTGTGGATAACCCGGCGTTGACAGGAAATCATTCGTCGGTTTTTAATAATTAGGCCAACCCCCTTCACTGCTCCCCCCTAACGATTAATGCCCAAAGACTCTACCGATCTGAGTTTTTTAAGTGGCGGCGGCGAAATGGGCGAGCGCATGCGCGCGTTCGACTGGTCCAGCAGCCCTGTTGGTCCCGCGGCCCAGTGGCCCCAGTCACTCAAAACCGCCGTCTCCATCTGCATCGGCTCGCGTTACCCAATCGTCATCTGGTGGGGTAATCCCGAGTACACGATGTTCTATAACGACGGCTACATTCCCATTCTCGGCGTTACGAAACATCCGGGCTGGCTCGGCCGCTCCGGTCGTGAGGCCTGGAAAGAGATCTGGCCCACTGTCGGTCCAATGCTCGACAGCGTCTTCCAGACAGGCGAGGCAACCTGGTCAGAAGATCTGCTGCTGGTCATGGACCGTAACCTGCAGCGCGAAGAAAATTATTTCACGTTTTCTTACAGTCCTATTCGCGGCGACAAAGATAAGATCGACGGAATCTTCTGCGCCTGCTACGAAACTACCGGGCGCGTAGTTGGCGAGCGACGGCTGCAAACACTGCGCGATCTTGGTCGCATCGAGGTGAAATCGGCCGAAGAAGCCTGCCAGGTCGCACTCAACACACTCGCAGCCAATCGTCACGATGTGCCGTTCGCCCTCGTTTACCTGCTCGAAGAAGATGCTCGCGAGGCGCGCATGATTTGCGCGAGTGGAATTGAGTCCGATTCTACCGCCGCGCCGGCCATCATCACGATGAATGACAGGGCAATGTGGCCGCTGCGCGACGTGTTTGAAACCGGCACGGCGCAAGTTGTTTCTGACGTTGAGGAACGATTCGGCTCGTTGCCGGGTGGTCCGTGGCCCGAGTCGTGCAACACGGCTTTGATTCTGCCGATCGGCGCGTCTGGCTATGCCAAGCCGTCGGGGTTTCTCGTGGCCGGCCTCAGTCCCCGGCGCATGTTTGACGCGGAGTATCGAAGTTTCTTCGAACTGGTGGTTGGTCACATCAGCACGGCGATCTCAAACGCGAGCGCGTTCCAGGAAGAGCGCAAACGTGCGGAAGCGCTCGCAGAAATCGACCGCGCCAAGACGACCTTCTTTTCAAATGTCAGCCATGAATTCCGCACGCCGCTGACGCTCATGCTTGGCCCACTCGAAGAAACGCTTGCGGACACGAGCGTATCCACGAGCGTTCACGATCGCCTCGACGTGGCCTATCGCAACAGCGTCCGTCTGCTCAAGCTCGTGAACACGCTACTCGATTTCTCGCGCATCGAAGCCGGACGCATCGAGGCAGTGTACGAGGCCGTCGATTTGCAAGCACTGACTTTCGAGCTGGCGAGTATGTTTCGCTCAGCGATCGAGAAAGCCGGGCTGAAACTGATCGTTGACGATTCACCTCTCGAGGCCGAGGTCTACGTCGATCGCGAGATGTGGGAGAAGATCGTTTTCAACCTGCTTTCGAATGCGTTCAAGTTTACGTTTGACGGCGAGATCACGGTTCGGTTGAAAAAGTCAGGCGACGATGTTGAGCTCGAAGTGAGTGACACCGGAACCGGAATCCCGGATGTCGAGTTGTCACACTTGTTCGAGCGTTTTCATCGCGTCAAAGGAGCGCGCGGGCGCAGTTATGAAGGTTCCGGAATCGGACTGGCTCTAGTCCAGGAGCTCGTGAAACTCCACGGCGGCGCGGTGCGAGTCAGAAGTGAAATCGGAAAGGGAAGCACTTTCACGGTCAGTATTCCCACCGGCTCAGCGCACTTGCCTGCAGAACGACTCGGTGGCGCGCGTACGCTCGCGTCAACGGGTGTGCGGAGCGATGCGTATGTCGATGAGCTGTTGAAGTGGCTTCCTGATGGAACCGATCACCTCGATACTTTCGCTTTAGTTTCGACAACGCAGGGGGACCAGCCACGCGCTCGCATCCTGCTTGCGGATGACAACACAGACATGCGCGAGTATCTGCGGCGATTACTGGCGACGAAATATGACGTCGAAGCAGTAGCCGAAGGTGAAACAGCTCTTGCCGCCGCGCTGAGTCAGAAATTCGATCTCGTTTTGTCTGACGTGATGATGCCGAAGCTGGACGGCTTTGGTTTGCTGCGGGCGCTGCGTGCGAACGAGAAGACACGAACGACGCCGGTGATACTGCTGTCAGCGCGCGCGGGCGAGGAGTCGCGCGTTGAAGGCATGGGCGCGGGCGCGGACGATTATTTGATCAAGCCGTTTTCAGCGCGCGAGCTGATGGCGCGGGTTGAGGCGCATTTGAATCTTCAGCGCGTGCGTCGCGAGTCGGAAGAAGCGGTGTTGCAGTTGATAGTGCGCGAGCAGAAGGCGCGCGCGAGCGCTGAGATTGCGAATCGCGTGAAAGACGATTTTCTCGCGATGCTTTCGCACGAGCTGCGCACACCGCTCAACGCGATCTTCGGCTGGACGCACTTGTTGAAGCGCGGCAAGCTCAGCGAAGCGGATCGCGCGCGCGGCATCGACATCATCCAGCGCAACGCTGAAGCTCAGCGCGCGATCATCGACGAGCTGCTGGATATCTCGCGCATCGTGACCGGTAAGTTGCAACTCGATCCCAAGCCGATCGAGCTCGTGAGTGTTATCCAGGCCGCGATTGATGCGGTTCGTCCGGCGTCGGACGCGAAGAACATTCAGATCGTGGCTGCACTCGATCCTGGCGCCGGGCTCGTTATGGGCGAAGCGGTGCGATTGCAGCAGGTCGTTTGGAACCTGCTTTCAAATGCGGTGAAGTTCACGCCGGTAGATGGTCGTGTGGAAGTCGAGCTGAGAGCGGTTGGAACACGTGTCGAAATCGTAGTTCGTGATTCGGGTGAAGGCATCGTGCCGGAGTTTCTGCCGTACATCTTCGAGCGCTTCAGGCAGGCTGATACGTCGGCGAAGCGTACGCATGGCGGGCTTGGACTCGGGCTCTCGATCGTGAGCAGTCTCGTCGCGATGCATAGCGGAGACATTCGCGCGGAGAGTGATGGCGAAGGGAAGGGGGCGACGTTCATTGTCACGCTGCCGCTGATCACGGGGTTGCTGCGTCCAACAGAGCCGGTGGCGATGGGCAAGTGGCAACCAAACGGATCGATTACAGAACTGAATCCCGACGTGTTGAGTGGATTGAAAGTTCTCACGGTAGATGATCAGCAGGATACGCGCGAGTTGATCATGCTGGCGCTCGGTCGCTACGGCGCGGAAGTTAGGGCGAGCGATTCGGCGTCGATGGCGTTGAAGATGATCGCAGACTGGAAGCCGGATGTTGTCGTTTCGGATATCGGATTGCCGGAGATGGATGGTTACGATTTCATGCGGCGGCTGCGTGAGATCGAGGGTGATGGAGAGCGCATTCCGGCGATTGCCGTGACGGGTTATGCGGGCGCGCTTGATGAGTCGAAGGCGTTGAATGCGGGTTACGCGCTACATCTGTCGAAGCCGATCGAGTTGAATGAGCTCGCGAAGGCGATAGCGCGCGTGTCGCGGCGAATATAGTTAGACAGGATTACAGGATTTTTCATGATTTACATGATTTCAATCTTGTCAATCATGCAAATCCTGTAATCCTGTCTAAACCAGCCCCATCTGCCGCGCCAGCTCAGTGGCCGTCTGCGGCCGGTCATCGGGGTCTTTCGCCAGCGCATGCATGATGCCAACTGAAATCCTTCTTGGTATACCGAGCGCTTCCGCAAACGGTGGCGGCGGCTCCTGCAAGTGCCTGTTAATCACACCTGAAACCGTTTCTGCTTCAAACGGTCTCTTACCCGAAAGCATCTCGTAGAACATCGTGCCGAGGCTGTAAACATCTGAGCGCGCGTCGAGCGGCTCACCCAAACACTGCTCCGGCGACATGTAAAAAGGCGTGCCGACAACCGCGCCCGAAGATGTCGCGCCGGCGTCAGCGAGGAGCTTCGCCAAACCGAAGTCGACCACTCTCACGCTCTCGAGCTCAAACTCATCATCAGGCGCAACTACGAGAATGTTTTCCGGTTTGAGATCGCGATGGACCACGCCTTGTCGATGCGCTGCCCCGACACCCGCGCAGATGCCACGCATCAATCGCACGCCGCGCTCGACCGAAAAATGGTGCTCGCTTCTCAGCAGCTCGCGCAGCGGCGTTCCTCTCACAAACTCCATCACGATGTACGCGGGAGCGTGCACGTCGTCAGTTTCACCGAAGTCGTGAATGGTGATGACACTTGGATGACGCAGCATCGCCGCAGCGCGTGCTTCTCGACGGAAACGTTCCAGCGCGGCGTCGTCTTTTACAAACTTGCCGGTGAGGATCTTCACGGCTACGTCGTCGCCGATGTGTACGCGACGCGCGCGATAAACGAGGCTCATGCCGCCCTCGCCGAGTTTCGCCACGAGCTCATACTTCCCGTCGATCTTGTGTCCGATGAGTGGATCGGTATTGACGAATTGAACCGTGGGCAGGGAAGCGACGAAGTGGCTTTCGTAATACGGGTGTTGACCGGCGCCGGGAAGTGTCAACGGCGAGCCGCAGTCGGCGCAAAACATCGCTTCTTTATCGAGAAACAACTCACACACGACGCAAAACGGTTTGCTCGATCGCAGCTCGGCGAGTAGCTGGTCGAGTTTGTCTTCGATCGTGTCGAGACCGTTTGCTCCGGTGGCGGAGGCGCGGATCTCGCCCTCGGGATCGAAGAGGAAATAGATGGGGAGGTTTTCCTGTCTGTGACTGACTTTGTAGTCGTTATCGAGCGCGCATGGCTCCGTGACGTTGAGCCGCACGATCGCATCACGCACGGTGCGTGGATCTTTTTCAGCGTCAGACTGCGGCACGTGTACAGCGACGACGCGCAGTCCTTCACGCTTGCGCTGTTCGCGTAGCTGTGCGACCTGGGCCAGATTAGTCTTCGACGTCTCCGAGCTGACGGACCAGAAGTGGACCAGCGTCGGGTGACCCTTCGTCTGTCGCGCAGTAACCCGCCGGTTCAGCCACACCGTCGCCAGCTCAAATGACGGCACTTGCAATTCAACGTTCATCTTAATGTAGTCGGGAGATGCACAGAACCGAGCGCGGTAGCGCCGGGTCAACTTCAATTATCGCGTCTGGTGGAGCATTTGACCCGGCGCTACCGCGCTCGGTTCTGTGCTTACCCCCAGGTCGTTCGGATCTGCGGGGGATTCATCAGGGTTTGCATCACCACGCAATACTGCTCGGTCTTCTCTTTGAGCGTGGCTAACTGGTCGGGGGTTGCGTCGGGGGCTTTGATGTCGAATCGTGCGTGGATGTCCTGAAAACCAACCGGGACTTCTTTTGAGATTCCGAGCGTGCCGCTCAGATCCATCTCGCCTTCAACCTCCACGCGAATGTGTTCGAATGGGATTTTCATCGCTGTGGCGACGAGTTGGCAAGTCAACTGAGCACATGCAGCCAGCGCGCCCAGTAATAGATCGCCAGAACAGGCAGCGGTGCCGGGACCACCGACACCGCTATGCGCCTGCGCTTCAAAGATCTTCTGACCCACTTCCACTTAGCACGTAATCGGAGTACCGGTTTGATCGCTCTGCGCCCGCAGCGTGATGAGCGAGCTGTTCGGATCGCTTCGATACTTCTCCTTCAGCGGTTTCTGGATTGATCGAAGATCCATTATTCCTCGGACGTCGTCGGGTCGATAATCGTCTTCACCTGCGAAACGTGATTCGCTGGAAATCCACCGCGCCGCGCGTGCTCCTGAATCATCTCCTCATTCGGCGCGACGTAAACACAGTAAAGCTTGTTGTCTGTGACGTAACTCTGCACCCACTGAATCTGCGGCCCCATCTCATTCAACACACTACACGACCGCTGCGACAACGTTTTCAGCTCCGCGGGCGTCAACTTGCTCGCCCCCGGCACGACTCGCTCAATAACATACTTTGGCATTGATGTTCTCCAATCGAGTTTTATTGCAGTTCGGTTAACAACCTCTGAAACTCTTCATCCTCACGTATCGGATCAAATGCGCTATCCGCCCGGGCCCAGTGGGCCACGGTCCTGAATCCACTGTCAAACGCGCGACGAAGTAGTATCAACGATGCTTTCGTCTCTCCTAGTAACGCGTAAGCGCACGAACAATTGTATACAGCGAGGCCGTCATTTGGTTCCAACTCGAGCACTCGCTTCAACGTCGCGGTGGTTTCTTCAGGGCTGCCAAACCGCGCGTACGCTTCCGCGAGCCGACTCATCACGATGATATCGTCAAGACTCGCTTCGAGCTTTCGCGAGGTGATCTCGATCACTTTGAGCTCGGCTTTGTCGGCGGCGGCCTCGTTACCGAGCTTTCGATACGCACCCGCGAGGAATATCCAGGCGTCTTCGTCGTAAGGCTTGAGCTCCGCGGCGCGGCGGTAGTATTTCCGTGCGCCTTCGAAATCGTTCGATAACTCCGCGATGATGCCGAGCCGCAGATGGCCCGGATAAAAGTCAGCGTTCTCTTTGAGAAGCTCCTCGATCGCGCGCTTCGATTCAGAAAACCTTCTTTGATTGAAGTAAACGGTCGCGATGCCAAACTTGGCGTCGAGCGACGTTGGCTCGAGCTCCAGCGCTTTCCGGTTCATCTCGATCGCTTTGCTCAGCCACGTAGAAGCGCCGTCGTACCACTCGTACATCGTTGAGTAAGCTTCGGCGAGTCCGGCAAAAGCCGATGCAAACTCCGGATCGATCGCGATCGCGTCCTCAAACATCCTGATCGCGTTCTCGGTGTTTCGCTTGCCTTTCAGATAGAGAAGCTCGCGACCACGCATGTAGAAATCGTAAGCGCGCAGATCATCCGTCGGCTTGTGCGTCAGCAGCTCTCGCTCCGACTCCGTGAGCGAGATTTTCAACGCTTCGACGATCTTTTGCGAGACTTCGTTTTGCAGATCGAAGATGTCTTCGACCATCCGATCGAAACGTTCGGCCCAGAGATGATAGCCGTCGCGAACGCTGATGAGTTGTGCGGTGATGCGAATCCTGTTGCCGGCCGTGCGCACGCTGCCTTCGAGGATGTAGTTCACGCGCAACGCATCGCCCACCTGGCGCATGTTTACTTCCTTGTTACGGAACGGAAGCACGTCAGTACGCGAGACGACTTTCAGCTCTTTGATCTTCGAGAGATCGGTGATGATGTCTTCCGTCATGCCGGCGCAGAAGTAGTCGCTCTCTTTCTCCGAGTTCATGTTCTCGAAGTAGAGGACGGCGATCGACTTGTCAGGCACGGCGTCTGTACTGAACGACTCTCCTGACGATCTCGTAGTCGTGACTCTGTGTGACTGCGTTTCGATCGCGCGCTTCAGATCTTTCAGATCAGCCATGAAGTCTTTGACTGTCTGATAGCGCTCGTCGCGCTCTTTGCGCAACGCGCGGCGGATGATGAGATCGAGCTCGCGTGGTCCATCCGGCAAGTGCGGCAGAAGCGGGTCAGGATCGCGATGTAAGATTCCTGACATGATGTCGATTGTCGTGGGCGCGGCGAACGGCTGGCGCCCGGAAATCATTTCGTAGAGCACGCAGCCGAGGCTCCAGATGTCTGTGCGGACGTCGAGCTCCATGCCGCGGGCTTGTTCGGGCGACATGTAGTGCGCGGTGCCGAGGACCATGCCGTACGCGGTGTTGATGAAGTTCTGCGTCGGCGCGAGTGAGTCAGTCTCGAGTGTTTGCCGTTCACGGGTGAGTTTCGCGAGACCAAAATCGAGAACTTTAACGATGCCGTCGGGACGCAGCATGATGTTGTCTGGTTTGATGTCGCGATGAATGATGCCGACGTCGTGTGTCGAGCCGAGCGCGCCGGCGACTTGAATGCCGACCTCGATCGCGTCGGCCGGACTGAGTGGTCCTTTTCTTATCCGGTCGCGCAATGTTTCGCCGTCGATGAACTCGGTGGCGATGAAGTGTTCCGAATCAACCTCGTCGATCTCGTAGATGGTGAGAATGTTTGGGTGGTTGAGCGCGGAGACTGCCTTGGCCTCCTGGACGAAGCGACGCACGCGTTCCCCAGTCGGATCGGCGACGATGTCAGAAGGCAGGATTTTCAGTGCGACTTTGCGGTCGAGTTTGGTGTCGTTGGCGAGGTAAACCTCACCCATGCCACCCGCGCCGAGTTGGGAGCAAATTTCGTAGCGACCGATCCTTTTGCGCGCGGGGAACGACAAGGCTCAATCCGGGGGAGGTCTTTCTGGACTCTGACGAAGCAGCGGTTATTGTAGATTACTCGTTACAGGGACGACAAATTCCCCTCGTTCAGTAACGCGCAGAAATCGACGCTGGTGGGCCGTGAGACTTTAAATTAAAGATCTTCTCTGCGGTTCTCAGCGTATCTCTGCGTCCTCTGCGTTTGAGTTGCCGTTTTAACGCAGAGGTACGCCGAGGACGCAGAAAAATTAATCTAGGTGTTGCTCGTTTTGCCACCACCGGCGGCGGCGGAGCTGGTTGTGGTTCCGGGAGTGCCGCTGATGCCGCTTGTTCCCGTTCCCGTTCCGGTTCCCATGGTCGATCCGGTGCTGGTGCTCGAGTAATCGCCGTAACGTCCCTGCTTCACGCGTAGACGATTCTCGACGTTCGTCACACCCGACACTGACTCCGCAATGTCTTCAGCGCGTCGCTTGTCCTCGCGGCTGTTGACCGTACCTGTCAATGTCACTTCCGTGTTCGTCACCATGACTTCGACATCCGATGCGTCGATGTAATAGTCGTCGCTGAGTCGATCGTTAACATCTTCCTTGATGCGCTCGTCCGAACGGCGATAGCCCTTTGGTCCACGCCCGCGATGTTCACGCTGCTGGTCCATACGACGCCGGCGCTCGGCCTCTTCATCACCAAACCACGACGCTACTGCATCTGAAGCACGATCCCACCAGCCGCGATCTTCGCCGCGGTCATTGCGATCGCGATCGTAGTCATGACTGCGCTCGCCGTATGACTCATTCGAGCGGAATCCGGTCGGGTAGTTGTAGCGCTGCTGCGAGTAATCGCGCATGCCTTCGCTGTAACCACGCTCGGCGCCGGAGCGTCCGTAGCTGCCGTATCTGCTTTCGCGCCTGTCGTCGTCGCGTTCGTTCTCCCAGCCGCGGCCCCAGTAGCCCTCGCGGCCGCTTTCACGTCCTCCTCCCGAAGATGACTCGCGACCGTATCTCTCGGATTCTCTGCCGCCACGGCCATAGCTGCCGGCGCTGTATCCGTGACCACCTTTAGTCCCGTATTCACCGTAGCGACCTTCACGCCCGCGACTCTCACCATAACGGCTCTCACCCCAGCGGTTTTCCGCACGCTCTCCGAAAGAGCGCGTGTTGTCTAAACTCGAACGCCGGTTGTACTGGCCGTAATACTGTGAGTCACGGTCATAATCACGATCATCACGATCGTCATATCTCTCTGACATCTTTAAACTCCTTTCACTTACCCATCGCTCGTTATAATTTCGATAGTGCTCCGCCTCATGCTGTCAGCACCCTTTCACAAACCTGTTTCCTTTGAGCCACAAAAAGGCACAAAAGCACAAAAAACTTTTGGTGCGTTTTGAGGTTAACTCAACTTAGAAGGGAGGAGAGTGTCGCAGGATTGATGTTGCCGCCGGAGATGATGCAGACGACTTTGCCGGGGCAGGGGGAGGTGGAGAGGGTGCAGGCAACGGGGCAGGCGCCCGCGCCTTCGGAGACGATGTGGTTGTGGGTGATTAAGAGACGAAGGGCGGAGGCAATTGAATCCAAATTAGCGACGAGCGCGCCGTCGATCAATGTGCGGGCGCGTTCGAACATTTGTGGGAAGACTGCTTTCGCGCCGATGCCGTCGACCCAGGATGGTTGGTAGTCGATCACGGTTGGAGCGCCTGCTGCCAACGAGGCGGAGAAGGGCGCGGCAGTCGCAACTTCCGCGGTGAAGACCTTGCACGAGGGACGTAACTGACGTAGCGCTGAGGCAACACCGCACGTGAGTCCACCGCCGCCCCACGGAATCACGACCGCATCAACGTCAGGCAAGTCTTCCACGATCTCCAAACCGATCGTGCCGTTGCCGGCCATCACGTCCGGGTCGTCAAACGAGTGAATGAACGTTCCTTCAACGCCAGCAAACGAACGCTCCTCAAACGCCCGCCACCACTCGTCAAACGAAACCTTGATCACGCGCCCGCCGAGCCGCTCGATAGCTAACACCTTCGCATCAGGCGCGGAAGACGGCGCGATCACCGTGCACGGTACGCCGAGCTCGCGCGCACACCACGCCACACCCTGGGCCATGTTTCCCGCCGACGCTGTCACCACTCCAGGCTCGAGCCGCTCCGGCGAGAGGCGCGCAATCGCATTCGCAGCGCCCCGGATCTTAAACGATCCGATCGGCTGGAGATTCTCCAATTTCAGGTAGATCTCTGCCGGCGCGTCGAGCAAATTGAGGCGAACGAGCGGCGTTCGGATCGCCTTTCCGGCAATCACGCGCCGCGCTTCTTCGATCGCAGATAATGGAATTAAATCCATCGTTTTGCAGCTTACAATGATCATTGACTTTCGAGCTACTCAAGAGTAAAAGGTTCGCAACCTTCGACCGAATTCCAACTCAGGAGAAACGATCATGAAAGTCCTAACCACGGTTCTAACTCTACTCGTCCTTTTCACTGCCACCGCCGTCGCGCAAAACTGGGATCCGGACTTGCAGTTGAAAGTGAAAGCGGTCGGCATACCGAGAGTTTCTCCTGACGGAAAGCGCGTGGTCTATACCGTCAACGAAGCAGTGATGACGGCAGACAAGAGCGAGTTTGTGACTCAGATCTGGCTGGCCAACATCGCCACCAAACAAAACACGCAGCTAACATTCGGCGAGAAGTCTTCGACGAACCCGAAGTGGTCGCCCGACGGAAACTGGATCGCCTTCACGTCGAATCGCAAAGACAACCGAAATCAACTCTACGTGCTGAGCTTGAACGGCGGTGAAGCAGAGCCACTCACAGACGGCAAGAGCGCCGTTGGTAACTTCGTGTGGTCGCCGGACGGGCGCT
>Ga0134121_10002023_pt1 | contig 18077 bp, 15 predicted proteins | sample KB301_FD_96463 | JGI IMG/M metagenome (GOLD analysis project Ga0134121, IMG submission 96463) | Terrestrial soil microbial communities without Nitrogen fertilizer from Kellogg Biological Station, Michigan, USA - KB3-0-1 | ecosystem: Environmental > Terrestrial > Soil > Unclassified ... | reverse complement strand
TCAGCAAAGCGCTCCATTAAAGTGTAACTGCGGGCCAGCATCAACCAACCCTGAGCGTCGTTTGGGTTTTGCTCGAGTCGTTTGGCCAGCTTCTCGACATTCGCGGCAATCTGCTGATTGCTCATCGGGGCGCCCTGCGGAGTCGACGGCGACGCCAATTCAGGAGAGGCCGGAGAAGGGGAGAGGGCGTTTGGGTTACCGATCAGAAAGTACAGCGCGATGACGCCGACGGGTATTGCCATGCCCACTCCGTACGCGAAGTTACGCGTGCCCACGGATGATTTCGACGATTCAATACCCGGCGCCTTGATATCTTCGAGCAGGCGACGTTCGAGCTCTTCCTTGTCCTGTTGATACTGATCTTCGCTCACGAGGCCGTTCTTCAGATCGGCTTCCATCTCTTTGAACTGGTCCTGGTAAATCAGGACGTTTGCTGCCCGCAGGTCATCAGTATTATCTGCCGCGGCCTTTTCCAGCAGCGGTGGGAGCACAAACCACAACGCAAACAGGATGAACAGGGCAGCGATAATCCAAAACGTTAACATTGTAAATTACACCTCGCTCCGCAGAATGTCGGCGGCGCGCTTGCGCTCAGCCGCAGTGAGCGGCTGTTCATTAATCAGTTCGCGACGATGTTTGAGATAACGAAACAGAAATCCGGTTCCGGCAATCAGGAGTATAAACGGTCCGAACCAGAGCAAATAAGTAGTCGCTTTCACCGGCGGCTTATAGAGGACGAAGTCCCCGTAGCGTTGCGTCAGGTATGCCAGGATTTCCTGGTCGCTCTTGCCGGCCTTCATCTGTTCGCGAATCTGTTTGCGCAAGTCTTCAGCCAGGTCAGCACGCGAATCGGCGAGCGTCTCGTTCTGGCAAACCAGGCAACGCAACTGCTCAGTCAAAGCCCTCATACGTTGCTCGATCTTCGGATCCTCGTTGGGAGTTGCTTCTTTGGATTCAGCTCTTGAGGCGAAAAATGAAGTAAGCAAAAGCAATGAAAGGAAGGCAATCGTCTTTGAGCGCCAGGGGCGCGGAAGATGGTAGCCAGGGGCCAGCGCGTAGCGCGCCGCCCCCGGTAAGTTTTTCAAGAGATGGCCGAGCCCTGTAGGAAAGATCTCAAACACGTTTCTTCGCGCACTCAAGAGCGCGCGATTTGATTGACACGAGACACCCCAGGGGCTGCACGGCGTCGCCGTTTGCCCCTGGCTACCTTCTGCTGCGCCTTCGGCGCGCCACGTCTCATCTTCTCGAACTAACATGTCATCAAGTCGAATGGGCTCGCGCCTCAAGATGTTTCATTGACTCCACTGATTTACGCGCGGAAGAATCTCTTTCTGCCAGGCCTCTTCGGTGATTGGTCCGATCTGCTTATAGCGAATCACGCCATTGCGATCGATCAGGAAGGTTTCGGGCGCGCCATAGACTCCGTAATCGATCGATAGACGCCCTTCCGGATCAGACGCGGTTAATGTGTACGGGTTGCCCTCGTCTTCCAACAGTTGGAGTGCGGTCGAACGCTCATCTTTGTAATCGACTCCGTAGATCGGAACGGCGCTGGTCTTTGCATATTGAATCAGCAACGGATGTTCTTCGCGGCATGCAACACACCAGGTCCCCCAGAAATTAAGCAGCCAGACTCTTCCGCGCATCTCCTGGGCCGAGAAGGTCTTGGTCGGATCCTGCAGTTGTTTGAGCTGGAATGCGGGCGCCGGTTTGTTGATCAGGGGTGACGGGATCTCGTGCGGATCATGGCGCAACCCCACCAGGAGGAAAGCCACCAGGCCGATGAAGAGAACCAGCGGTAATAACAGCAATCGATTCATGATCTACTCAACGGCCGAAGTCGCTGCGGTGGTTACCACCTTCGGTACTTGCTCAGTCTTACCGGAAGGCACCTCCTTGGCCCTCTTGCGCGACGCCAGAGCGTACCTTCGATCGGTAACGGCGAACCCACCGCCGAGGGCCATCAGCAACGCACCACCCCAAATCCAATTCACCAGCGGCTTGTGATAGACGCGCACGGTCCAGCCACCGCCAGGGACTTCGTCGCCGAGCGACAGATAGAGATCGCGCCAGACACTGCGATCGATCGCTGTCTCAGAAGTGGCGTTTCCGGAAACGGTGAAGGCGCGCTTCTCGGGATGCATGACCGCCACCGGGGCCCCGCTCTTTGTCACTTCCATGTCTGCGCGAACCGCCTGAAAATTCGGTCCCTGATATTGAGCTAGATTGTTCAGCCGGAATTCATAACCACCGACACTCACCGTGTCGCCGATGTTCATCTTGACGTCTTTCTCGGTCTGATAACTCGTCACTACCGTCACGCCGGCAATGAATACGGCCACGCCAATGTGGGCCAGTTGCATACCGTAATAGCTGCGCGGCGCCGCCTTTATCCTGCTCAGCAAACCCAATTGCCCCGATTGGCTGCGCAGTCTACTCCAAACATTTTGCAGAGACGTGGCCACGATCCAGCAGAAGAGTAACAGCCCGAGACTGGCGCGCCATTTCCATCCACCTATCACAAACGGTAAAGCGACGGCGGTAATCAGACTGAGTACGAAAGCCAATCGCAACCGGACGGCGAGTTCGGGAATCTTTGCCTGTTTCCAGCGAGCGATTGGCCCCACACCAATCAGAAACGCCGCCGGCGCCATCAAGGGCACAAAGACGCTGTTGAAATAAGGCGGACCAACGGAAAGCTTTCCGAGGTTCAGCGCGTCGACAAAAAGCGGATACAACGTGCCGAGGAGAACCGATCCCGCTGCGACTATCAGCAAGACGTTGTTTGTCAGCAGGAATGATTCCCGAGAAAGGATCTCGAACTTGGAACCGAGGCCGACCTGCTTGGCTCGCCACGCATACAGTGCCAGCGACCCGCCGATGACCGCCGTTAGAAAACCCAAAATGAAAATTCCGCGCCTGGGATCGGTGGCGAATGCGTGCACGGACGTGAGCACTCCGGAACGTACGAGAAAGGTTCCGAGCAAGCTCAAAGAGAATGCCGCGATCGCCAACAACACGGTCCAGCTTTTGAAGCCTCCGCGTTTTTCAGTTACCGCCAGCGAGTGAATCAACGCCGTGCCCACCAGCCAGGGCATGAACGAAGCATTCTCAACCGGGTCCCAGAACCACCAGCCGCCCCATCCCAATTCGTAGTACGCCCAGAAGCTTCCCAAAGCGATGCCACAAGTCAAAAACATCCACGCGACGGTGGTCCACGGTCGCGACCAGCGCGCCCACGTCGCGTCCAGCCTTCCACCAATCAGAGCTGAAATCGCAAAAGCAAACGCCACGCACATGCCGACGTAACCCATGTAAAGCATCGGCGGGTGGGCCACCATCGCCGGGTCCTGGAGCAGGGGATTCAAATCGCGGCCGTCGGGAGGAACCGGAAGCAAGCGCTGAAACGGATTCGAGGTCGTCAACATGAACAGCAGAAAGCCGGTGCTGATCACCGCCATTACAGAAAGCACGCGCGCGACCATTTCCTTCGGCAGGTGATTGCTGAACAACGTTACGGCCACCATCCATATCGTGAGCATGAACGTCCACAGCAGCAGCGACCCTTCGTGCGAACCCCAGGTCGCGGCCAATCGATATTGAAGCGGCAGTTGCGAATTCGAATTGGTGAAAACGTTCAGCACCGAAAAATCATTGTTGATGAACGAGTAGGCCAGGCAGCAGAACGCTATTGCCACGAAAATGAATTGCGCCTGGGCAGTGGGCCGGGCCAGCGCGATCAGTTGTGGAACACCGCGCGCCGCGCCAATCAAAGGCAGCGTGGCCTGGGTTACCGCCAGCATGAGCGCCAGGATGAGCGCGATTTGTCCAATTTCAGGAATCATAGTTCTGTTTTGGAGTGCGCCGACTCGTCGGCGCTTTCACTCTTGTCAAACCAAAGCTGCGACAAATCGCCGCACTCCAAATTATTTCGAAAGCGTCTTGGCCGCTTCGTTCGCTGAATTCTTAACCTTCTGCATATCTTTCGCCTGATCGAGAGCGCGCGCGGCTTCGGGCGGCATGTAGTTCTCGTCGTGCTTGGCCATGATCTGATCCGCGTAGAAGACTCCGTCCGGACCCACCTTGCCCTGGGCCACGCAACCGCGGCCTTCTTTAAAGAGGTCTGGCAGAATCCCTTTGTAGACAACGGGAAGCGTGTTGGCCGTATCCGTAACGGTGAAGCGAATAGTCAGCCCGTCGGTATCGCGTTTCAGGCTGCCTTCCTCAACCAGGCCGCCGATACGGAAGGTGCGTCCCACCGGCGCTTCTTTCGCAGAGACTTGCGTGGGACTAAAAAAGAAAACGAGGTTATTCCGAAAGGCGCCCAGCACCAGCCAGGTTGCTAAACCAAGCGCAGCCAGGCAACAGACTATAAAGACAATTCTTTTATGACGCTTCTTCATTTAATCTCCTGGAATGAATTCTCCAGTGGCGAAGGATGATTGGCAAACTCTGGCGGATTTTCTCTGCGGGCGAGATCTCTTTTGCGCTTCAGCAGCAACAGTATTTCCCCGCTGAGCAAAACGAAAGTCACGCCGTAAGATCCCCAAACGTAGAGCCCGTAACCGCCCATCCAAAAAAATTGTGACCAGTTCATAATGATTCAGGTTTCCAGAGTTCCAGCTTCAGCTTGTTTCCATAAGAGCAACCTAAAGGAACTCTTAACTACTACGCGACGGCTTCGGCAAGCCACGGCGATTCACGCTCTCTCTCTCGAATAATGTAGCGCACACGCACCAGGACAACGGTAATGGCATACATCCAGCAAGCCGCCAACAATATCAACATTGCTGCAAGCATACTGGGCGCCATCTTGAAACTCCGAGCGGTGATGGTTGCCCCCTGATGTAGGCTGTTCCACCACTGCACTGAAAAATAAATGATTGGAACATTAATCACTCCAACCAAAGCCAGGACTGCTCCGGCTCGGTCAGCGCGGCGCGGATCGTCAATAGACGATTGCAGCGAAATGAATCCAATGTAAAGAAACATCAGGATCAAGGTTGACGTCAGACGCGCGTCCCAAACCCACCAGACTCCCCATGCCGGCCGGCCCCAGAGAGAACCAGTTACCAGTGAGATCAAGGTGAAGATCGCACCTGTCGTTGAAATCGCCGTCGCCATCATCGATGCCAGGCGCGCATTGAATGCCCACCCTATCCCCGCATACACGGCCATCAGCACATACAGGAACATTCCCATCCAGGCTGCGGGTACGTGAATGAAGATTATCCGGTAGGATTCACCTTGTTGAAAATCCGTGGGTGCGACAAAAAACCCAACGTACAGCCCCGCTATGAAAAGTAGGGCGGTCAGAACGGCGAACACGGGGATCATTTTGCCTGCGAGTGGGTAGAAATTCGCAGGAGCCGCGTACTTATACCAGTTTATCTTTCGGTTAGACATTGGATTTATGTCCGACAAAACTTTGGTTTGTCTCGGCTCCCTCTCCCTTTTGGAGAGGGTTTGTGCTCGTCAAACTTCGCACCCTCCCCTAACCCCTCCCAAAGGGAGGGGAACAAAGATTACACATTTTCAATCGACTCGATCAGACGCTCTTCATCGCCGACGGAAGTTCGTCGTACAACTCTCATTCCACAGATATCTTCAAAGCCGCGCTGGTGGCCCAGGGTGCGAACACTAACGTAACTATCAACGTCGCGCCGAGCAACAACAAATACGGTTCCGGACTCGTACCGCCGATGCCGGCCTGGACCGCTCCAGTTCCGAAGATCAGGACCGGGATGTAAAGAGGCAAGACGAGCAAAGCGACTAAAACATTCGCGGCACGCAGGCCCAGAGTGAGCGCTGCGCCGATTGATCCAATCAAACTCAACACCGGTGTTCCCAGCAAGAGAGACACAACCATTATTGCCAGGCTATTCTGCGCCAAACCGAACTGAAGTCCAAGTAGCGGCGCAATAATAACCAGGGGCACTTCAGAAACCAGCCACTGAGCTAAAATCTTTCCCAGGACAATCAGGTAGGTCGATTGGGGCGTCAAGAGTAATTGCTCCAGCGTCCCATCCTGATAATCGTTGCCAAAGATCCTGCCCAGGGAGAGCATTGAAGCGAGGAGTGCAGCCACCCAAACTACTCCGGGCGCAATCGCCCGAAGGATCTCTCGCTCGGGACCGATCCCCAGCGGGAACAGGCTAACCACAATGACAAAAAAGAAAACCGTGGCCAGAACATCAGCCCGTCGACGCCAGGCGAGAATCAAATCTCGCCAGACGAGCCAGCCGAACATCGAATGAAGGGAATGTGCGGTCACGGGGAAAGTTCGATCCGCTGGATCCGTTGCGCCACCAGGTCAAGTTCCTGATGCGTGGCTATGATGGCCAGGCCGCCCTTTCTCAGGTGATCACCAATAAACTGGCGCGAAAGCTTTATCGCAGTATCGTCGAGCGACGTCAAAACCTCGTCGAGTAACCACAGCGTTGCGCTGGACTTCAGCAATCGCGCCAACGCCACACGACGCTTTTGTCCAGCCGACAGAGAACGAGCGGGCAAATGCTGCTGCCGACTCAATCCTACTTGCTCCAGTGCTGTTTGCGCGTCGGCTTTGCTCAGAACATTGCCTGAGACACCGCACGCAATACGCAGATTCTCGATCGCACTGAGCTCATCTTTCACTCCGTTTTGATGGGCCAGATACGATACGGCGCCGGAGTATTCTTCCGCCAGCGACCGAATGTCTTTCCCCTGCCAACGGACTTCACCCTCCGCCGGTGCTGACAATCCGGAGAGAATACGTAATAAGCTGGTTTTTCCGCTGCCATTTGCGCCGCGCAGCTCAATCAATTCGCCGGGCTGAATTGAAAAGTTGAGCCCCTTAAACAGGCGGCGGTCTCCGCGAGTGCATCCCAGGTTGACGGCCTCTAGCATCGGTTCGTTTGAAGACTCGCGGATACGTGATCAGGATAAGTAACCTAAACGAACCGGCATCATAGCTGAGATATCGCGAGCTTGTCATGGTATTCCGCGATATGCCCCATCCGGCGCAATCAGTTCGCAGTTGATGAGTACCAGGCATACTTTGCTCCGGTCCAAAAGAGTAATCCCGATTTACCTGCAAGCGTTTCGCTTATTGCATCGCCTCTGAGGGTTGGAAGCTTCTTGTCTTTTTTATCTCGCAGGTCCTTCACCGATTGCACCAGCAGATTGGATCCGGTTGCGTTCTTGAGGAGGAAAGTCTGCTTCGCCTCGGGACTACGCCATCCCTGTGGCCCAACGCCATGAATAATCGCCAGCAGCATGTCTCCTTTTGCTGCGCGAACCGGTTTGTGGGAAGGCATTTGGGCCGCGCCCGTTCTCTGGACGGAGATGTTCTGGGGATCTTCGAGAATCCAGTTCGCCAGCTCATTATTGATTGTTTCAAGTGAGCCTTCAGTAGGTTTTACGGCGACGGCGAGATCTTCTGAGCCGTCGCCATTGAAATCGCCGACAGCGAAATTCTGGTCACGCGATGTGTCTGGAGTTGCCGCTTTTTCGAAGACTCGGGCTACCGTCTCGCGGATCTCTGTTGGGTTGGGCGGCGCCGACGGTTTGCTTGGTGGACTGGGGGTGGGCGTAGGTGAGGCAAGTGCAAGCACGCGCTCAACCGGTTCCGTCGTGGATACAACTCGCGGTGTGGGTTCAATACTTTTGACTTCGTCGTTTCGTTTGGCACAGCTCGACAGCAAAAATGTCACAACCATTACGGCCAGGGTGCAGCGATAGGCATTTGTTCTCCTGCAAGACACTGGAAAAGCCCTCCTCGCCGGACTGGGGAACAAAAGGTTTCTGTGAGAGAACCAATGAGGAAAGGGCCAGTGAGGCTGGAGCCTCTAATAGAGTCCAGCTTCACTGACCATTTTCTGGTTTGGGACCGCAGCTAATCATATCGAATTAAGAAACGTGATTAGCTGATTCTTTTGCGTCGTGCTCAATCCACGGTAGTTGTTGATAACGCCGGTGGCCTCGCCTGCGTGGCGAAGAATGGCGTCGTTGCGCGTATAGTTCTCCAGATCGTGCATTAACTCGTTGCGCGTGCGCACTCCCCAAAGGGGCGCCGTACGTACCTTGTTCATGGTTGACTGATCGAGAGTGTTGGTGCCGGCGATGTTGGTTTGGACAATTCCGTCACCAGTCCCAACGTTGTGCAGCAGAAAATCGCTGTACGGGTGAATTATCTTGTTGCCGAGAGCTGCCGGAACCGTAAATGCTCCGCCATTTATCACGGTGCCCTCGGGAGCAGTCGTAAGGGTTGGGATGTGACAAATGTCGCATCCAACCGAATGGAACAGGGAAGCCCCGGTTTGGGCGTCGGCTGTAGCCGCCAGCCTGGCATCGCGGCCAGGCGCTTTGCTGGCTCTCATAAACTGGGCAAAGACTTGGACGTCACCGTCCGGGTCTTCACCGCAGTTCACACCAGGATTAGCGGCGCAGGGTTGGTTGTCGGGAACATCATCACAGAGGGCCAGGCCGCCAACGCCGGTGTTGGCTGGAATCGTCTCCAGCAGGTTGAACTGGTTGGTTATTCCCTGTTCGTTGAGATAAGCGTCGCTCGAAAAGCTCACCAGACTCGCCTGCTGGTTCTTCCAGCCAAAGCGGCCAATGCGAAATTGGCCCGGCGCCTCAGCAACCGGTACGGTGATGACTTGGCCTTTCATACCGGAGGGCTGTGTGTTAGGAATGTTCTGTAGCGTGGTGTTGGAAATAGCTTCAACAAACCCAAGTCCCAGAACGTTTGTGGCTGCGCGGCGCGTGCGAATGTCGTCTGCGCTCGACAGGCGCTCTTCGCCCTGGTCATTCGGGTGGTTATAGATAATCGTGCCGTCCGGTACGTTGTTGGTTGGATCGTTGTCCGTTACCACACCAGGGCAGGTGGCGCGCTGGTTGATAAGTGATCGGTTCGCGATGGTCACGCCACCGTTTGGACCGCCGACGTTGATGGTTACGGTGGCCGGTACAAAGTTACCGGACCCGTCCAGGTGACCGGCTCGAAGTTCCGATATCTGGCTGATGCCGCCGCTGACCGGGTTTTGGTGGCATTCAGCGCAGGACTGCGCGTTGTAGAGTGGGCCGAGGCCCTTTACTACATCATCGCGCTCCTCGAACGTTGCGCGATCTCCATCATGCACGGCTTGGGAAACCATGCCATTAGTTAAAGTGTCGAAGCCGGTAGGGGCTTCAGTAGCAGCTTGACCTTCAACGGTTCTCGACGTCCAGATTGGCAGAGCGAGAGCCACCGCGAATAGAAGAAAGACCAAAACTCTTAGACCTTTCGTCATTATCTCCTCCTTACTTTTTTGGAAGGCACTTTCGTGCTGGGCACACTGGTACCGCATTTGCCGAGAGGCAAATCGTTCCTATTTACTTTCCTTTGGAACCCCTGGACCTATGCTCGTAAGGCTGGCCGAAAAAGATGAATGATCGCGCCGTCAACACGGCCAGTAAAGAACGGACGAGAACCGTTCAAAGAAAAACCAGTAGTCTTTCAAAACGAACAGCGCGCAAATTCTGGCAAGTCGCGCGAACTCTAATACGAGTAGTTGTTTATGTCAATACAAAATTTTGCATAGTGATCGTAAACAATTTTCATATCTATCCAACAAGATCGCCTGATTAGGAGAGCAAGTAAGCATCGGCCGCGTACCCACACCTGCCGCTTCGCCCTTTGTAATTGGACGCCGAAAGTATCTGGGTAATATGCGGTCTTGCCGCAAGCGGCTTTTTCAGTTAAAAGAAGTTCAGCTTAAATAAGGACACCCTACGTGGCAGAAAAAGATCGCGATGCCGATGTTATACGGCTGTACGACCAACTCGTTGAAATCGAGCAGAGGCTGATTCCCACGGGTCTGCACGTCTTTGGCCGTCACGCTGAACTCAAAGAAAAAACTGATCTGTTGCGAATGGTCGCTTCGTTTGACCGGCCCGAGCACGGTACTCGTGCGCTACCAAAACTGGTGGCTGAGGCGCTCGGTATCGAGTCTTATGACGCTTTGCTCCAGGAAACCACCGCAAGTGAAACAAAAGACCTGATCGATTCGATCGTGTTCGAGGCAGTGCAGCATTTTTGCCGGGATGGCGCCGACTCGGCCGTCGAGTGGCTTAGTTTCAGGGTGAACGTCGATCGGGCACAGTCGCTTCCTATTTTCCTGCTGCTCGCGAACATTACCAAACAACTTGATTCCAATAACGAGATTGAGTCACTACTGGGCGCATTGCGAGGTGAATACATCCTACCGGGCCCGGGTGCAGACATTGTGCAAAACCCGAATGTCCTGCCCACCGGCCGCAACACGCATGCGGTGAATCCCTATTCAGTTCCTTCTCAAAGGGCGTTCACGCGAGCGGAACTTACTGCCGACGCTTTGCTTCGCCGTCATTTTGAAGAGCGGGGCCGCTATCCGCGCGCCCTGGCCCTCGTGCTTTGGGGTCTGGACAATATCAAGACTCAAGGCGAAGGCGTTGCCCAGGCGCTTCATTTGCTGGGAGTGCGGCCAGTTCGTGATGCGCTCAATCGAGCCACTGAAATCGAGATAGTGCCGCTCAAGAATCTGAAGCACCCGCGCATGGATGTGGTGATGACGGTATCGGGCATCTTTCGTGATTTGTTTGCGCCGACGATGGCCTTACTTGATAAGGCCGTGCGACGCGTTGCTGCTTTGGACGAACCTTTCGAGATGAATTACGTGCGGCGGAACATCGCGGAGAAGATGGATTTGGATGGCGGCGAGTTTGATGATGCCGTTGGGCGAGTATTTTCAAACGCGCCAGGCAACTATGGCACGAATGTGAATTTCATGGTGATGCAGTCTGAATGGGAGACTGCTGATACGCTCGGCGATCTCTTCGTCACGCGCAAGTGTTTTGCTTACACCCGCGACTCGAAGGGCCGGACGATCGAGGGTCGCGAAGCACGCGACTTGATGGATCATGCGCTCTCTCGCGTCGAAGCGACCTATCAGAACATTGATTCATTCGAAGTCGGCATCACCGACGTTGACCATTACTTTGAATATCTGGGTGGGATTTCCAAAGCGGTTGAAAAACGCGCTCAGGCACGGCCGGCCATCTACTTGTCTGATTCATTATCACCGCAAACGAAGATTCGTTCACTGGAAGAGACTATCCGGCTCGAGACTCGGGCCAAGACGCTGAATCCAAAGTGGTATGAAGGAATGCTACAGCATGGTTTCCGCGGTGTCGCTGAAATCGAAAATCACGTTGCCAATACGTTTGGTTGGAGTGCAACGGCAGACGCTGTGGATCCCTGGATCTACACCGAAGTGGCCAGGACCTTTCTGTTGGACTCTGAGATGTTCAATCGGTTGCAGAAACTGAATCCGCACTCGGTGAGTTCGCTGACAAAGCGCCTGATCGAAGCACACGATCGCGGATACTGGAATCCTGACGAAGAGGTATTGGAACGGTTGAGGGACATCGTCGGTGACCTTGAATCTCAACGTGCGGAACGTGTCTCAGCGTAAGTGTTAGGGTTCGTGTGATTTCGTGGATCGCTCTTTTGTCGGCTTTACACAATGCCAATCTTGTTGCATTGACGACTGTGGTTTATTGGATCGCGAAGAAGAAGGGGATCCACGAAATACACGACGCAGACTCCGTCAATGCCCGAGTTAATTCTAAAAGATGAGGTCTACCAGATCGTCGGAGCAGCAATGGAAGTTTACTGGCAATTAGGCCGAGGCTTTCTTGAACCGGTTTACCAGGAAGCGTTCGAGATGGAGCTTCGACGAAGAGGGATTCCATTTGAGTCCCAATGCCGGCTAACTATTCACTACAAAGGCGCGCCATTGCTCAAAGAATACATCGCCGATTTGGTTTGCTTTGGCCAGATCATCGGCGAGTTGAAAGCTTGTGAGAGATTAATTGGGGCTGATGAAGCGCAGATCATTAACTACATGAAAGCGACGAAAAAGAGAGTGGGCTTGCTTTTTAACTTTGGCAGCGCGGTCAAGCTGGAATGGAAGCGCTATGTGATCTAATTTGATTCCTTTGCAAAACAGTCAGCTCTATGCGCGATCTTTGATTGTTTCGTGTGGATTCGTGGATCCCGTCCTGATCGTTGTGAGGGGAACGATCCACGAAATCACACGAAACAAAGCCAGTGAACCAGATGTCCAAGCGAGTGTTGGTGCCCGAGTTTAATTACTAATCAAAGCATGCAAATTACAGTTCTCTATGTTGGTTCCAGTCTGCTCGCGCCGCTGCGTAATGCTGAGCGCGAAATAAATGAGCAGCACAGGATTGATCTGCGCGTTGCCACTTACAACTTTGGCGCTTCGTTTACCGAAGATGAGGGGCGCGATATTGAAAAGGACCTAAGCAAGTCCGATATCCTTTTCGTTATTCACGTGATGGATAGCGAGAACGCGACCAGGCTCCTCAACTTCCTTGATCGAAATAGCGGTCGACATCGGGCGGTGGTGGTAATTAACTGCATGCCTGAGTTGATGAAGCGCACGCGGATGGGGAAGTTGGACGTTGAGCGACTTTCGGGAATTGGTTCACGCAAAGGCGCAAAGGCGCAAAGGAAGACGATCAGACAAAACGGAGAAGGCCAAGATGCGACATCAGATAACGACGATGCGCTGAAGGCAACTAGTTTGCTCGGCTCGATCGGTTCGTGGATTGGGCAGCAGGCGCGAGCAAACAAGCAGAAGGGACACGGCCGGGCGCAATACCTTAAGTTTGCGAATCGTCTGCCGTCGCTGCTGCGATTTGTTCCGGGCGCGGGGCCGTTACGCGATGCGAAGAATTATCTGATGATGTTCTGTTACTTCCTGCAGCCGACGCCGGCGAATATTCGTTCGATGCTGCTTTACGCTTTAAAGAATTATGTGGCCGACGAAAGGCTGAAGGGAATCAATATAGCGCCGCCCGAGTCGATGCCGTCGGTGGCAATCTATCATCCGGATGCCGACCCTCTGTTTGAAAGCTTTGAAGCGTACCGAAATTGGTACCTGGGGAAATGGCAAAAGGAAAAGGGCAAAAGTAAAAAGGAAAGCCGAGCCCTGGACCCGAAATCTACCATCGGGTTGTTATTGATGCGGCCTCAGATCGTCAGCAATGCGCGCAAGCACTACGACGGCTTGATTAGAGCGATTGAGGCGGAAGGGTTGAGTGTTATTCCCGCTATCTCTACCCTCATGGATAATCGCGAAGCATGCCAACGGTTCTTTATCGAACCTCAGTCCAAAGCCCAAAGCCCAAAGTCCAAAGTCACAAGCTCCGCTGGGAAAGCAATTGACGACGGACAACTGATGACCACTGACATCAAGGTGCGCGCTCGCATCAGCCAAATTGTCTCTCTAACCGGCTTCAGCTTCGTCGGCGGCCCGGCGATGAATGATAGTGAAGCGGCTGCCGAGTTCCTGCGCGATCTCAGTCTTCCTTACCGTTCGATGGTTAGTCTGGATACGCAGACGATCGAATCCTGGCAGGAATCTTTTAGCGGTCTAAACCCAATACAGACCGGAATGCAGATAGCGATACCGGAAATCGACGGCGCGACTGAACCGTTCGTCTTTGGCGGTTTGCAGGCGAGCGGAGTCGAGCCCGCGCCTTTAGCAGATCGCTGTTTGCGCATCGCGCGACGTTTGAAGCGTTGGCACCGTTTGCAAACAGCCGGGCGCGATCAATTGAAACTCGCGCTGACACTTTATTGTTTTCCGCCAAACAAAGGGAACCTCGGTACCGCCGCCGATCTGGACGTCTTTGCCAGTCTCTTCGACGTTCTCGTCCGATTGAACGACGAGGGCTATCGCGTAGATCTTCCTGAAGATGTCGATGCTTTGCGCAACCTGTTGCTCGGTGGCAATTCTGAGGAGCTGAGTGTTACCGCAAACGTTGTTTACCGAATGAAAGTCGAAGAATATCGGCGGGTTTGCCCGTGGGTTAGTGAGATCGAAACTGAATGGGGCGCTGCCCCGGGCGAGATCAATTCGGGCGGCGGCGACTTATTGATACAGGGAATCCCACTTGGAAACGTCTTCATCGGATTGCAACCTACTTTTGGATTTGAAGATGATCCCATGCGGCTGTTGATGGCGAAAGGTGGGACTCCGCATCACGGCTTCGCCGCGTTTTATGCTTACCTGGAGAAGGTTTTTCAGGCTGACGCGGTGGTTCACGTCGGAACTCATGGTGCGATGGAGTTCATGCCAGGGAAACAGGTGGGTCTGTCGGGCTCGTGTTGGCCGGATCGCTTAATCGGTGAACTCCCTAATGTCTATATCTACAGCGTGAACAACCCGTCTGAAGGCACGATTGCCAAACGGCGCTCGTACGCGGAATTGATTTCGTATCTTACTCCTCCGATTGAAAACGCGGGTCTTTACAAGGGGCTGGCAACATTGCGGGATCTGATAGGGGATTACCGGCGATCGACCGATGAATTTGATCGCGAGAGCTTGTTTGCCGCAATTCAGGAGCAGAGCAGGGAATTGAATTTCAACATCTGAATAAGTTCAACCGCGGAGCGGTTAACTAACGGCGCTGATTCATGAGCGCGGTTACGTAGGCCCTGAACTCATCAGCCCGAACCCGATGCCGGAAGGCCTCGACTCCGTTAATGAACAGCACCGGTATTTCAAATTGGTAACGCGCAAACAATTCGGGATCACTTTCGATGTCGAGTTCTTCAAGGGCATACAGTTCGGTGCAACCTGAGCTGCTAATGACCTCCTTCATTTCTTCGCAAAGATGGCAGCCGGGCCTCGTGTAAAGAATCACTTGTACCAGGGAAGTCATCTGCGAACCCTCATTTAATTAAACCCGTCCAGGCCGCTAGTCCTATGGGAACAAACAGATGCCCAATAATAACGTGAACCGGTTTGTAAATCCTGCCCAATAGCGTTCCCGGCGTCCAGTTCTCTGCATAGCCGAGTCCGATAATGGGAATAAAAAGATCCAGCGAATATAAGAAAGGATTGTATCTCTTGGTGTAAGCTCCGGCTTTGTTCGGGTCTTTTGGTTCCATTCTTGCTTTGGATAAGAAGATGAAACACCCCAGCGCAAGGAAGATCAGGCTCCAGCCCAATAATCTTCCGACGTGCCGACCATATCCAATGAAGCCGTCTTGAAAATAACTCCAGGTCTTCCAATACCAGGGGAAAAATTCACGTTCCTTACGTTTGCCTGCGACATAGACTTCGTCCGCCCAGTCATCATGCCCATGCTTACGGAGTATCGTCTCAAGCGTCGAGTAGAGCTGCGAATTGTTTTTCGACTGTTCCGGGGTGCTGTTTGATTTTTCAGCAAAATCCCTTAACTGGTCGAGGTCTTCCGGGCTCATGTATTTGAATGTTAGATCTTCGATCATGAGCGTCCCTTTAAACCTGCTGGCAGGATTCTCACCAAGATAGAAATCATCGATTTGGGTACTCTTGAAGCTGGCGGCCTGCTCAAACGTCGAGCGTTCCATTGAAAGGTTGTTAAAAGTAGCGTTGTTAAAGCTGGCATCCCCGTGGAACGTTACCTCCATTAAGTTAGCATCGAGACCGACCTTTACGCCTTCGAAGTCGGCGTTGCGAAATTCGGCCGTGGGATCATTCGCTTCGTTTTTATCGGCGAATAAGTTGCTGCCAATTATTGCCCCCGTAAAATCTACGTCACCAATAAACTTAGTTCCTCGGATAGACAAATCATCTCCGACCTTCATGCTCTTTAAGAAGGTTAAGCAGTTCTGAAATTCACAATTGTCGAGGGTGAAATCGAAATCAATCGTCGCGGCCTCAGCATCGAGGCGGCCTGCCGTAAATTTGGAGCCCTCCAACGAAAGACCCTTGGAGAAGTGACTCCTTTGCATATTGAAGTCGCTTGGAAATATGCAGTTGATTAGTCTTATCCGAATGTTGATGTCCTCGTTACGGACATCTATTGGTCCATCTATTGTCGCGCCTTCGATCGTTAGCCCCGTGTGGGGAACGACCTTATTTGTCAAAAGGTCGTGAACGAAACATCCTCTAATCATTGAGCCTGGCGTGACTTCAGCAGGTTGGCCTTTAAGAAGCTGATTGCGCACATACTGTTCGGTCCGCTGTTCATCAGTTGAAGCCGCCCGACACTGGGGATAATCAATGGTTGTGTCTTGACAAGGAGAGGGTGTCGGTCTGGGGCCAGGCTGTGCCAAGACAGAAGGGGCAAGCGAGGAAGCGACAATGATCAAGGTCGTCCCGATTATTGAGGCAAGGCTCTTAAATGAAATATTCATGAGACACCTGTGCGATTGGAGCGACTCGATTGGCTGCTCAAAAAATGCCGGCGGCCCTCGTGCAAACTTCGCGCACCTGTTTTGTGCTGGAGGCTAGTTCTGCGAATAGTCTGTGTCAAGAGCTGGCTCGTGGGTTAACCCGAGGCTAGAGAATACGCTTGCCAACACAATCGCGAAAGTTGTATAAAAGGCGTTCTACCGGGCAAGTTTATATTTTTTATTAAAGTTAGGCACAGTCGCACTTCTAGTGATCAAGGCTAAATCGGTTTTCACAGAGACGGCAATCCCTGTGTCGCGGGGAACTGTATAGTTTTCAAAACAATCCCCTGCGTTGAAGTGTGAGCGCAGCGTCAGCCCGAAAATCGATCGTCAATGGCGGGGGTTTTCTAAAGTGGACAGCAATCCAAAAGACGACAATTCAGCCGTCGCCGCACCTGCGGCGAGCACTTTGGCGCCTCCCGCGCCAAAGGTCGTGGCGAAGCCTGCCGGAAGACCTCCCGCGGTCGTAGTCGAGTCCGCGCCCGAGCCGAGAGTCTTCAAGACCAGGAGACTGATTATCTGGGGAAGCGTCGCCGCCTTCCTGACCTATTGTTTTCTGTCGTTCATCCGGTTCTTTCTGCCGCGTTCCATTACTGAGCCGGCCAGCACTTTTAGAGTTGGCTATCCCGGGGACTACGCTCTCGGCGTTGACACTAAATACCAGCAGCAATATCGCATCTGGGTAGATAAGACTTCAGATCGCATCTTCGTGATTTATGCCCGCTGCACGCACCTTGGTTGCACGCCGGACTGGAAAGCTAGTGAGAATAAGTTTAAGTGCCCCTGTCACGGCAGCGGCTACGACAGTGAGGGGATTAACTTCGAAGGCCCGGCGCCGCGGCCAATGGATCGCGCGCATGTGGAGCTGGATCCTGAAGGACAGATCGTGGTGGACGTCAGCAGGTTGTTCCAAAAACCTAAGGGCGAAGTAGGGCACTTCGACGATCCCGGCGCTTATATTCCTCTGTAATTAATGGACGAGCCAAAAGAACAAAAAGAAACCCAGCAACTAACCGGCGAAAAGAGTAACGCCGGGTTGGTTGAACGCGCCAAAGACACCGCGGCGGCGCTGAAGGATCGTGCGCTCGAAGAAGCCAAAGACTACAAAGACCCGCAGCAGACCCAGGTTTGGAAATCGATCTTTCGCGTTTCTCATGAGCGTTCGGATCCGCGTAACCGGTCGCTGGCAATTCTCTCGAACGTCTTTCTGCACCTGCACCCGGCCAAGATCAATCGCGATGCGGTGCGCTACCAGTACACCTGGGGAATGGGCGGAATCACTTTCTACCTTTTCATCGTGCTCACGTTCACTGGCGTGCTGCTGATGTTCTACTATCACCCCGCCAAGATTCAGGCTTTTGCCGACATCCTTTATCTCGAGCACGACGTGCCATTCGGCAAGCTGCTGCGCAATATGCATCGCTGGGCGGCGCACTTGATGGTAATCACGACTTGGCTGCACATGTTTCGCGTGGTGCTGACTGGTTCTTACAAACGGCCGCGCGAATTCAACTGGTGCGTTGGTGTGGTGCTGCTGGTGCTGACGCTGCTGCTCTCGTTCACCGGATATCTGCTTCCTGATGATCAACTTGGATTTTGGGCGGTGACGGTCGGAACCAACATGGCGCGCGCAACGCCCATGTTTGGTAATGAAGGTCCGTTTGGTCCGCAACTTGGACTGACGCATTATAACGATGTGCGGTTTGGCCTGCTGGGTGGATCGATCGTCGATGCGAATGCTCTTTTGCGTGCTTCTATCTGGCACTGTATAGGCATTCCCTTGGTGGCGTCGATCTTTATGGCCGTACACTTCTGG
>Ga0134121_10002022_pt1 | contig 18084 bp, 22 predicted proteins | sample KB301_FD_96463 | JGI IMG/M metagenome (GOLD analysis project Ga0134121, IMG submission 96463) | Terrestrial soil microbial communities without Nitrogen fertilizer from Kellogg Biological Station, Michigan, USA - KB3-0-1 | ecosystem: Environmental > Terrestrial > Soil > Unclassified ... | reverse complement strand
GCCCGTCGCGCCCGGCAACAGCATGGCTTTCAATTCTTCCGGGTTCGACGACACGGGCTTGTCTGCCGCGACAAGCTGGTTCTGCGACATAAGGTATGCCAGGACCTCGGCGGTCCGGCCGGCGCCGAGCGATCCCGGAGCGGCCGGGGGCATGGGTTCAAGCTTGATAAACAGCTGATCCGCAGAGCGCCCGAACCAGGAGGAGCGGAACTCGGGTCCGCGGAGGGCGGGTCCGAATGCGCCGTCGTCGAGGTTCGCCCCATGGCACGAGGCGCAGTTCTCAGTGTAGGTGGCTCGACCGGCTGTAGCCTGGGCGGTTGTGAATGAGGGTGCCAGTAGTGTCTGAGCCTGGAGCGACAAACCCAATTGTACAGCGACGAGCGCGATCGCCGTGGCGGCCACCAGGCCGCACCAAATCGTCGTCATTCGAGTTCGTGTACTCACGTCTGTCTCCTTATGCGTCACATAATCAAGTCGGCCCGAGCGCTCACTCGCGGGCTCTTTCGACCCACGACCGCGAGGTAGAGCTTTCCTGCTTTCAGATCGTTGGCTTCCTGCTCGGATAGCGTGACTCTACCGGAGTTCGACGAGGCGGGCGACTTCGACAGGATGTACGCGACGCCACCATTCGGACGGTTCGCGCGACGATGGAGGTAGACGCCGGCAATTTCAGGCAACGAAACGACGGGAAGCGAGACGTTGTAGCCGAGTTGACGCGTCTGCGGGTTGAAGTTGAAGCGTGCTGCGGCGGTGAACGTGACGTCTGATGGCGGCACGGACTGCGCGCCGGTTGCGGCAACCGTGAAGGTGACGCTTCCGGATCCCGTATCGGCGGACATCACGATGGGCGCGCCCGCGTCCGGCTTCGTTCCGAGTGGCGGCGTCGACGATGGCGACCGACGCTGATGCATCGACTGTTCAAAGGAGTACGCGAGCGCGATCAGTGTCGGCTCGCCGAACGGACGGCCGAGCAACTCCATGCCGACGGGAAAACCGCCGATTGTGAATCCGGCCGGCACGCTGATCGCCGGAAAGCCCGTCTGTGCCGACAGCCCCGCGTTGCTGCCGATCTGGTTGCCTCCGACGACCGGCGCAATCCTCTTCGTCGTCGGATACACGAGAGCGTCGAGCCGGTTGTCGGCCATTACCTTGAGGATTGCCTGACCGAGAGTTGCTCGGGCCGCGAGACGGCGCTTGTAATCGTCGCCAGCGAGGTAGTCGTCCGGAATCGCGTTCGCCTGGTCGAGGAAGCCTTGCAGTTGAGACGCGTGAAGGCCCGACGCGAGCAGTTCCTCCACGGACGCAACAGGCCCGCCGGACTTCTTCAGGTAGTTGCCCAGATAGAACTTCAACTCCTGCGTAAGAAGGTTGGACGCGGTCAGTTGGGCGGCGAGGTTCGGCACAACGACATCGACTACCGTCGCCTTAAGGGCTTTCATCTCGTCGATGGCACGTCGAACGACGGCGCCGACTACCGCGTCTTCCGGCGCCGTGCCGAAAAACTCGGTGAGTACGCCAACACGGGCGCTCTGGAGTGCATTCCGCTTGAGCGACGAGGTGTAGGTCCGCGGGACTCTACCCCTGCTTGCAGCGGTGGTCGGATCCGCCGCATCGTAGCCGGCAGTCGCGTCAAGAATGAGCGCGATGTCTTCCACTGTCCGCGCGATGGGCCCGCCCGTGTCTTGGGTGTGGCCGAACGGGATGATCCCCGTGCGGCTCGACAGGCCCAGTGACGGCCGGAGACCCACAAGGTTGTTGTGCGAACTGGGGATGCGAATCGAACCGCTCGTGTCGGTGCCCAGGGTGAAGGCGGCGAAGTTTGCAGTGGCGGCGACGGCGGAGCCACCGCTGCTCCCGCCGGGCACGCGCGTCAGGTCGTAGGGATCGAGCGTTTGCCCGCCGAGCGAGCTAACTGTCGTGAGGCCCAGCGCGAGTTCGTGAAGGTTCACCTTTCCCAGAATTACGGCGCCCGCCTCGCGCAATCTCCGCACCTGGAAGGCGTCGTCTTGCGGCACGATGCCCGCCAGCGCCAGCGCCCCGCCCGTTGTCGGCAGGTCCTTCGTGTCGAAGTTGTCCTTGAGAAGCACCGGAATGCCGTGCAGCGGCCCGCGCAGCCTTCGGCGCTTGCGCTCCTCGTCCAACACTCGCGCATCCGCCGCGGCATTCGGGTTGATGTGCAAGACCGCGTTTACGCGCGGCCCGGCCTGGTCGTACGCAGCGATGCGGTCCAGGTAGAACTGGACAAGCTGCGCGGAGCTCGTTTTTGCATTCGTCATCGCACGTTGAAGCTCGCGAATGCTCTTCTCAAAAGGGTCGAACGACTCCGCGCCAGGCGAACGCTCGGCTCCGCCGCTCGCCACGAGCACCGCGGTTATGGATTTCAGGAACTGGCGTCTGGAGTGTCGCAAATGGGCCATGACGCGTGGAGTATATGCATGTCATGCCTCCTGGTCGATGGCTTTGAGCACCCCGGTGACGGCCCTTGCGGGTGAGCTCGTTGGGGACTTTGGAAAACTTAGTACTCCTTTTCGTAATTACCACCACGTATTCGGGCGGGTGTCCCCTCCTTTTGCAAAAGGAGGGGTGGCTGCGCGAAGCGCAGACGGGGTGGTCAGGCCGGCTAAGAGTTTTAACCGGCCTGACCACCCCGGCTCACTTCGTTCGCCACCCCTCCTTTTGCAAGGAGGGGACACCCGCCCGAATACGTGATCGCAATTATGAAAACCAGTACTTAGACGGTGGAAAGTTGAAGAGCACGTATGCGTCTGTGGGCTGTCAGGCTTCAGTTGAAAGGCGGGGACTGGTGCCCGCCTGCGATTCCATTAGGCACGTCATTCTTGAGTTTGATTTTCGCCGCCGCGGGTTACGAATGGATTGTGTCCTTCTTGCCGATGGCGTGCTGTTCGTCGTTGAGTTCAAGCGGTCCAAACTGGATCGAGCAACGCGCGACCAAGTGATGGGCTATGGCGTGAATCTCATCGAGTTCCATCGCGTTACGCGGGAGTGGTGTGAGACGCAGGGTGCCATTGTTGTTCCCGTGGCTGCGCAGACAGACAGCAATGCTGGCCCCGCTGTTGTTTGGCCGGGTCTTTCCGGAGGCAGTTGGCCCGCACTGGCGCGAAAACCGATCGAGTGCGGGAGAAACACTTTGGGCGCGGCATTAGTGACTGCGCTAGATAATCGCCGGTCAACCACTCGAGTAGCCGCGGAGGAATGGTTGGACTCCCCTTTTCATCCGTCATCCTCGATTCTCGATGCGACGCTCTCCCTCTACGGCAACCACGACGTTGTCGCTATTCAGGATCACGCAGCTCCAAAAGCAGCCATTGACGCCGCTACAAGGGAGATTCGGCAACACGTTGAGACCGCTTTGGCTGACGGTGCCTACCACATCGTGTTCCTATCTGGAGCCCCGGGGGCGGGTAAGACTTTGGTTGGTCTCGATATCGTGATGCGTGGCAAACATGCGCGGGACACGGTTTTTGTGACAGGAAATGCGCCGCTGGTTGACGTGCTGAATGAAGCTCTCGGGGCTTCATACCGCGCGCAGGGGACTAAGACTTCATGGCCAACGGGCTACCATCGAAAGGATGCAAAACTTGTCGCGTCGGCAGCGAGCTTCAAGATTGTCAAAGCTCACAATTTTCTTGGCGAGCGGGGCAATGCGCACAAGCAACACGACGGAAGGGTCATTGTTTTCGACGAAGCTCAGCGGACGTATGAAAAGGGCAGGATCGTCTTGCGCAAAGAGTTGGAGGATCATGAAGCCGATCTGATCTTGAAGGCCCAGCATGACGCTTTTCCTACCGGAGGATCTGTCGTTGTCGCGCTAGTTGGTCACAATCAAGCAATCAATCGCGGGGAACGGGGCATTGTCGCGTGGTTAGAAGCAGCAGATCGACGTGGCTGGTCTTATTCGATTGACGACGAAACGCTCGACCTCGCTGAGATTTCCGATCGCGGCCGTTGGGCAAAGCATCCGGAACGCAAGCATCTCGAACATGGTCACCTAAAACAGTCGATGCGCTACTAGAATGCCGCGGTTGAGCAATGGGCGGCAGCTGTCCTCAGCGGCGACTCCGCGAAAGCGCGCGAGCTTGCGGCTACACTGGACGCCCACGCCAGCACGATCTGGTTCACGCGCAGCTTGACCACGGCGCGCAGGTGGATTCGAGCGCACACCGCAGGCGGCGAGCGAGCTGGCATAACTGCATCAGGGCAAGCAAAGCGGTTGGCTGCGGAGGGACTCTTGGTGGATTACAAACCTAAGATTGCTCGATGGAAGCCCTTCATTCTTCGGCTGGTAATAGGACTTCGTATCCAAAGGAACGTGCGGTTGCCGCCTGCTTATGATCGTTAGTGAGCAATCTCCGAACGCCCAACTCGCCCATCGCGGCCAGATGTAACCTGTCGAGCGATCGGCAATGGAACTTCGCTTCGGAGACATGTTGTTGAATCGCTCGCCGAAACACACCTCCCGGCAAATCTTGGAACGCGAAAGGCTCCAATCTCTTCAAGGATTCGAGTTTCACTCGGTATGTTTCGTATCGCTTCTTCGTGTACGCGCCTCCGAGCCATTGAGCCCGAAGTTGCACTTCGGTCTCCAGTTCGGTGAGAGACGACACAACCACTCGCGCTTCGGCTGCCACCGCATCGCGGACGGCGGTGCTCTCGGGCTCTTGCCAGAGCATTTTCAGAAGCGAACTACTGTCGATATAGAGACTGAGGTCAGCGCTCATCCCGCTCTCGCAGCAACCCTTGCTCCACCCAGCGCGTCACCTTGCCACCGCTTATCTTCCGCTGCCACTTTGCGTGAGCTACCGGGTCGAACCGCTTTCGCTCCGTCGGCTCGACGTAACGCACAAGCTTTGCGACAGGCTTGGAATCCCGGGTAATAAGTATCTCTTCCTCGGACTGCAGGGCCTTCTCGGTTTCAGGCCAACGCTGACGCAGGTCTCGCACAGTGACTGTTTTCATTTCGCCACGATAACATGTTTCACGCGCGGCGCCCACTACGACCGCGGCCCTTCCAGCCGCCGGCAGTGCAGATCTGCAAGGAGACTTCACCTCAGAAACTTACGATGGCGTTCAACGGAGATCCGCTTGCACCGGTCACCTCAAGGAACAGGAGCTGGCGGTGCAACTCGATCCGACATCCCCGGTGACCGCTTGCTGCCATGGACAAACCATTTATTCAAAATCTCGGTGACGTTGATGCAATGGCCAATGGGTCGCGTCGCTTTACACCAAATCATCGCGCAAGATTCGTCTACGATGAGCGAAGAGTATTAGGGCGGACCAACGCACCCGCAGGCGGTGGCAGCCACGCCAACGTGCTTAAGCAGGTTATCGATTATGTGGAGAGGCAGGAAAGTCGAACTAGCCTCTTTGCTAAGGCCGGGAATGTCGTAGTACGGGTGTTACTCTACGAAGCTGCAAGCAGTTTCTGCAGAATCGCTGCAAATCTTCGGCGTGCGAGATTGCTTGCCCGAATTGGGGTCTGTGCCCGTTTCTCCAGAACTCAAAGAAAAGCTTAGGAATCGAGAGAAATCTCCAGTTCGCTCGGGCTCAAACAACACCCGGACAACGAGCCACTACTTGGCATGATAAACTTCACTTCGTGAATTCCGAATCAATGGAAGTAACCAGCCCGTCTAGCGGCGCATCTTTCCCGATGCCGGACATGGATTCCAACGGCGTGGACCTCTCGCAAATTCGGCATCATCTAAAACTCACTCCATTCGAGCGATTGCAAACACTGGAATCCGCCGTGGCGTCAATAATCAAGATTCGCCGTGCCATCCGAAAAGCCCCAATATCACGAGATTCTCCTCCGACTCGCTGACGAGGGCGTTGAAGTCATCGTGGTCGGTATGGTGGCGGCCGTTCTCCAAGGCGTTCCCACCATGACCTTCGATCTCGACATAGTGCACCGAACAACGCCGGAAAATGTGGAGAGACTACTCCATGTCCTTACGGATCTTAAGGCCGTGGCGCGGCATGATCCGAGAAACTTGAGGCCGAACGCCACACACTTGACGGGGCCAGGGCACGTCCTGTTGAAAACCCGATTCGGCGACTTCGACTGTCTCGGAACCATCGACGGAGGCCGGGGTTACGATGAACTCCTCAGCGCCAGCGTGCAAGTTGATCTCAAGGGACGCGTCGTGCGGATGCTGAGCTTGCACGAATTACTAGCAATCAAGATGAGGGCGGCCCGGCCCAAGGACCTTGCGGCGATTCCGTACATTCAATCCACAATCGACGAGATTGAACGCCAATCGTAAACGGAACCGATGATCTCTACCGTGTCCATTTATCGCGGGTGATAGATGTCGTTGCTTGGTTTCTCTGAAATTGCTCCAGCGTGCGGCGAGGCCTTGCGAACCGAGGAGAATCGCACTGACAGAGACCAAACTCGCCTAAATCTGAGTCGCGGTAGGGACACCACTCGCGTGACGCTCCCCTCAAATACTTACATTCTCCGATTCGGACAACTATACTTCCGTCACTTCCAACGCGGAGGCAACGCCTCATGACCAAAAAGAATCCATTGTCCGAAACCGGCCTTTCCCGTCGCGACATGTTGCGCCTTGGCGCTGGCGGGATCGGTTTCAGCCTGGCCGGCGGCATCGGCGGCGTGCCGCCAGTGTTCTCCCAGGCAATCAACAGCGTTGCCGCGAAGCAGAGCGGCAAAATCCTGGTTGTCTTCGAATGGTTCGGCGGCAACGATGGCCTGAACACCATCGTTCCCTACGGCGACCGGCTCTACTATAAGCACCGGCCCACGATCGGCATCAAAGAGCCGGACGTGCTTAAGATCGACGCGCAGTTCGGCTGGTACAAGTCGATGAGCGGAATCAAGCGGCTCTACGACGACGGCAAGGTCGCTATTGTGCATGGCGTCGGCTACGATGGGCCCTCGTTCTCACACTTTACGTCGATTTCCTTCTGGCACACGGCGGCGCCGAACAGCGGCAACGAGTATGGCTGGGTCGGACGCACGGCCGCGAACCTCGACCAATCCGGCGTTCGTGAAAACATGATCGTGAACATCGCCGACAGCCAAACGCTCGCCGTCAAGGCGCCCAGGCACGTACCGCTGGTGTTCGTCGATCCGCAGATGTTCAAGCGCGGCGTGTTCGCGCAGGAAAAACCGTTACTGGATACCCTCGCCGCAGAGCAGAAGCCGGTCGGCGACGCTCACAAATATGTGCTTGAAGTGACGAGGAGCGCGGCTCAGGCCTCTGAAGTCGTACGCGCGGCGTGGACCGCCTACCGCGCGAAGGCCAACCCGGATCTACGGTTGCTGGATCTCGACAAAGTCGTCGCGCTTATCGAAGCCGGTTTCCCGACGCAGCTTTACTATGTGCCGCTGCGCGGCAGCCTCTTCGATACGCACGTCAATCAAGCGGCGCCGCACGATCGCCAGCTTCAATACTGCTCTGATGCCATCCATGGCTTCTACTCGGAGATGCAGCGCATCGGCCGCGCCGATGACGTGGTGATGTACGTCCACAGCGAGTTCGGCCGGCGCGTGCCTGAGAACACGAGCCTGGGGACCGATCATGGCACCGCACAGGTGAATTTCGTCATCGGCAACGCGGTGAAGGGCGGGATGTACGGCAAGCCGCCGAGCCTCTCAGAGCTCGTTCTCGGCGACAACCTTCAAAGCACGACGGATTTCCGCCGCGTGTATGCCACCTTGATCAAGGACTGGCTCGGGGCCGACGCGACGACCGTGCTGGGCCAGCCGTTTGAAACGCTCGGCATGATAAAGGAGGCACGGCGATGACACCGCGCACTCCATGGTCGCCGGGACCCGCTTCGTGGCAGGACGACATCTCACCGTTGCCGCCCTCGGAGTGGAACTACGACCGCGCCGCACACCTTCTCGCGCACGCGGGCTTCGGCGGCGCGCCGGAAGAAATCGAAAAGCTCGCCGATGCCGGTCTCGACCGGGCGATCGCGGCGCTCGTGCAGTACGAGCGCTTGCCGAATCCGAAACTTGAGCCGTTGTTCGTCGAGTCGGGATTCTGGGATCCCGCGTTCGATCGTTTCCCGGAAAGCCGTCCGGATGCGACCGATCGCGCCGAGAAATCCGGCGCCTCGATGGGCGTGGACGTGAAGCCGGCAGGAAACCGCCCCGTGCAGCCGGTGTCGGATCGCTTCTTCTACTGGCTGCGCGCCACGATGCTCGAAACCCGGCGTCTCGGCTACTGGTGGGCGAACCGGATGCTGCAAACGGCGCACCCCGTGGAAGAGAAGATGGCGCTGCTCTGGCACGGCCACTTCGCCACGCACGAGAATAAAGTTCGCGACTATCGCAAGATGCATCAGCAGATCGAACTCTTCGAACGTTACGCCACGGGCAACTTGCGTGATCTCGCGATCGAGGTTGCGAAGAACCCGGCCATGCTCTACTTCCTTGACGCGCAGTACAACGTAAAGGGTGCGCCAAATGAGAACTTCGCGCGCGAGGTTATGGAACTCTTTACGATGGGCGTCGGCAACTATACCGAGAAGGACGTCCGTGAATGCGCGCGCGCTTTCACCGGCTGGTATTTCGAAGACCTCGCTTTCAAGGTCGATCCCGGGAAACACGACAATGGGGCTAAGGAATTCCTCGGCCATTCGGGCAACTTCGACGGCGTGGACATTTTGAGGATCATCTTCGAGCAACCCGTCACTGCGGAGTTCCTGGCCGCGAAGATCTATCGCTTCCTGGTTCGCGACGAGATCTCGCCGGTGTTGCGTAAACAACTGGGTAAAGTGCTGCGCGACGCCGACTACCAGGTAAAGCCGCTGCTCATAGCTATCTTCACGTCAAAGGATTTCTACAGCGCCGCCAGCTACGGCGGGCACATCAAGGGCCCGGTCGAGCACATCGTCGCGCTCATGAAGCACCTGGGTGCGGAGTCGATGCCCGGCGTGCCGGATTTCAACCAATCCACGATCGCGCTGGGCCAGAACCTTTTGAATCCGCCGTCCGTTGCGGGGTGGGCCGGCGGCAAAGCGTGGATCACGCCGGGGCTTCTTATCGCGCGCGGCAATGTGGCGCGCGATACGCTGATTCCGGACATGACGGGCTTTCGGGACTGGAACTTCAACGCCGGAACCGACAATGTGCTCGGAGAGCGTCTGCGCGACGGCTACGATATCGGCGCCGCGACAGCCGTGAACGATCCTTCCAGGATGAGCGATTTCGATCGGGTCGCGCTCGAGCGCGATGAGAAGTTCAACACGCGGATCTCAGGCTATATCGGCTGGGAGCAGGCCGCGCGCAAGCTCATTCCCACACCCCGCGATGCCGCGCGATTCGATCTCACCTCCATGGTGCTGACGAGCGGCGCGAAAACTACGGCCGAAGCCGTCGACTACCTCACGTGGCGCATGCTCCGGGTTCCGATCGCGAAGGAAATGCGGTCCGCACTCGTTGCGTTCCTCACGAAGGAATTGGGAACAGACAACGTGGATCGTGCCAGAACCTACATGGAAGACTCGCTGCGCATGACCGTGCACCTGATGATGAGCACGCCCGAGTATCAAATCGTGTAGTCAGCCCTCGACAGCGGCGAGGTCGAAAAGCGGACGGCTGCCCAGGCAGATCGACAAGCTCGCCTGTGCAGCGACGAGTGCCAGCCCGCACCAAATTGTCGTCATTCGACTTCCTATACGTTAGGTGCTTCAGCGACGGTCGCCGCACAGGTGACCGCGATTTCTCCGGAGCCTTAAGCAATTGCAGTAGCGGACCTTGGGCATCATGCAGTGCCGCATGGACACCGCTTTGGTACGCGCTGACCTTACAAGTGCCCCGATCCCATACCTCAACTCCTCAGGAACATTTGTTAACGGGCGGGCAACAGTGCCGGCCGATTGGGCGGCAACTGATGATCGGCCGTGATAAGCATGATCCCCGCCATCACATAGTCACCCATTGTGATGGACAACTCCAGCGTGCCTTGCCGTCCGAACAGCTTGACGGCATGTGCGTAGAGTTCGGAGTCGAGCCTGTGCTCGCGGAAAATCTGGCGGCCCATCTGAATGACGACTGTCTCGTCTTCAGCCAATCCCTCGATCGGGCGGTTGAACTTAATCGTATCGACGGCCTTCTGGCTGACCCCGAACTGTAACGCGGCAGTTTCGTGGCCGGACCATTCATATTGCTGCTCGATTTCCCACGCTCCGATGATGGCGCATAGCTCGAACAGCCGGCGTCCAATAACGCTATCGTTGCGCAAGTAGCGATTGAGCCGTTCAATCGGTTCCGCCGAGCCGGGACTGTACAAGGACAGACCGCCGGGCCCCAGCAGCGGAGTAGTCCGGGGAGCCGTGCCCACGACATAGTCGTAGGCGGCGCGGTCGGCGTCTGTCTTCATTTCGGTGCGCTGGACAATCGGGAAACGCGACAGCGAGTTCGGATCGATATCCTTCCGAGTGGCGGGAGTCTGGGCTGCGGCGATGCCGCAGAGCCCGAGCAGAAGCATCAGACGCGCACGGGATAACATAGTCTCACCTCTTGACGATGGAGCGTTGGTTATTGGGGAAGCGCAAACACGAACAGGTTGCTGGCGTTGCCAGGATGTAACTCCTCGGCCAGGCGATTGATGCTGGAACTGGCCAGAGAGTTCCCCACGCTGACTGCGACGTATTGCTTGCCGTGTGCATACTGCGTAATCGGGTAGCCGGTCACCGGTGCTCCCACGTTCGTCTTCCACAGGATTTTGCCGGAGTCCTGATCGAAGGCACGGAAGCGGCCGCTCGTGTCACCCGCGAACAGCAGTCCCCCACCCGTGGCCACCACGGACATCATGCCTGCACGCTGGTCGTAGCGCCACAGAGTCTTCCCGGTCTCTGCGGAAATCGCAAACAGGTGCCGATGTTCCGGGTCACCGGCGCGATCTGGGCCCGTGCGTTGATGGCATACATCGAGGCCTTGTCGAGTGAGGTCTGGTTGGCGCACATGTTCGGAGATTCCCAAGATTCTCGGAGATGTCGCGTCACGGTGCCCGGTAATCTACCGCAAGACGTTAACGACAGGACAGCCAGTTCTTCCAATTCGAGAGCCCCATGATCGGCGACTGATTCTGTGTGGGCACGGCGAGAACACCGGCACCGGTTTGCTCACGGTGATTTTCCCATCCGCAGCGAACTGACGGTCACGAAAGTTCTGCAGAATTTCGTGCCCGTCCCGGAATCGGCATAACGGGTCTGCGGGTTGGCTCCGACAGGCAGGACAAACACGAAATCGCTCACCATCGGCGCCTCACGTCAGCAAATGCGCCGGGGTTGGCGTGTTCCAGTGAGCGGAAAGTCAGGTAGCGTCGATTCGTTCGAGTTGTTCTACGTATTTGGAAATGTCTGCTTCGAGGCGACGAATCTCGTCAAGTGGACCTTCGTCAAAAATTGCAAAGTTGCGTGGGTTATGGGGCAAGATGTCGGCGTGAAAGGATTCCAGGACGCGCTGCATTCTGCCCATTTGCTCTATGGCTTGCCGAAGCTGATCTACATTTTCGATCATATAATTATTTTCAAAATGCCTTTGCGGTCATCTGGCCGTCCCCGCACTTGTTGAAAGAAAGAGACGGCTTCATCAACTTCCGTAGTTCCTGCCCGTACGGCCACGATATCAAATCCAAATCTCCTTCGCACACGCGCCCTGGAAATCAGATTATACTGCGCCGGCAACAGATCGACGGCCAGATTGAAATCTTCCTTGACGACAAGAATCAGATCGATGTCATTTGGAACATCGGAAGCGGTCACAAAGCTGCCATCAACACAAACCGCTTCGACCAGAGCCAACTCTCTCGCCTCCTTGAAGAACTCGATCACGCGGTTAAAACGGCACAGGTCGTTTGTCCGCTCTATGAAAGAACCCGAAGCGCTCGTGAAGCTCCTCCAGAGTGCATTCGTGGACGCCTTCCGGCAGCAGACCCGCGACCGTGAAAGGTGGTATCGGCATCGACTCAGATGACACAGGACGGATGGCGCGGTTTACTTGGACCTGTAGTCGGCAAATCGGACTTGTGAACCTGAAGACCGGTGAGGAACCAGCACAGTGACGGGATGGCGGTTATTTGGCCAAGTGGTTTTCAATCCTGCCGGATTACTAAACGGTAGGCGACTACACACGAATTGGCGCCTGAGGTCCGCTATTGCGTCAAGGCCAACCCAAAGCCTTTTGGATATCTGAAAAATCCTGCGCTACGGGGTTGCCTTTCCTGTCGCGAGTGGTGGTGTTGATGAACATTGCCGTGCCGGTATTGGTCTTGGGATCGAAGAATATACGGGTAGTCGTTCCGGGATCTCCGCCGGAATGACCGATATAACCGTTGCGCCAGACGGCACAGAATATGCCGTACCCCATTCCGCTGTTGTTATTCGATTGGAGACGCATCATTTCCCGGAACGAGTCCTGACGCATCAATGTGCTCTCGCCCTGGTAGCCCTTGATCATCTCCATGACGTACTTGCTGATGTCTTCGATACTGCTGATAAATCCGCCATCCGGATAGGTGATCAGCGAGTACCTCGGAAGGAGCTTCATGCCGGGTCCGTACTCAGAGACGAAGCGGTCCATGCTGACCTTGTCGAAGGACCAGCCGGAATGTGTCATTCCAATGGGCCTTAAAATATGTTTTTCGCTGTATTCGGCAAGAGTCTCGCCGGTCACGCGTTCGACGATATAGCCGGCAAGGCCTGCTCCCAGGTTGCTGTACTCAAACGTTGTTCCCGGTTTTTGTTTCAGGAAATTGCTCTTTCTGTACCAAGCGCCTTCTTTGGCGACGAGGTTCTTGATGAACTGCCCCATCGGCATCCGCGTGTTGCCCGCCTTGAGAACGGGAGCTTTCGACATACCGTGCCGGCTCAACTGCGTTGGATCTGCGACAACATAATCTTTAAGCCAGAAGTCGTTCGTGTCTTTCAAGGTGCTGGTATGAGTCGCCAGATGCCGGATGGTGATGCGGTCTTCGGGAAAATACGGATTGATGACTTTAAACGGCAGATAGGTATTAATGTCGTCGTCCAGCTTGATCTTGCCCTGTTCCACCAACTGCATCAGTGAAATGCCGATCAGCGTTTTAGAAACCGAGGCGACGTTTTGCAAACTTTGCGGCCCATACGGGACTTTCCTTTCGATATCGGAGAGGCCGTAACCCTTTTGGAATAACACTTCGTTCTGGCTAACGACCGCCACCGCGAACCCTGGAAGATTCTTGCGGGCCGCGATCTGCGATAGTTTTTGATCCAAATCAAGGCTCTGGAATCCTTCCCGCTGGACGATAGTGGCCGACTGCTTTGGCTCGCGCCCAAGAAGCAGAGGATTCCCTGTGCCAATCAGGCTGGTGGACGAAATTAACAGCAAGAATAATGTTGATCGTTTCATCTAACAGTCCTGCCTCCCATCAAATCGTGGTGAGTGTTGCATCCAATAGTACAGCGTCTTATGACTAAACAAGTCGCAGACACCGCGCAAACCCCGAAGGTGTGGGACCCTACCCAAGGCACTTTTCGAAGAACGTTAGCAATGGCGGTGGAAATAACTCTCCATAAACGCCGCAGGGTTTACGAATCCGTCGCCAGTGGTCGCGTAGTTGGTATTCCGGACATTGCCGAAACCGTGGATTACGCCCAAATCGCCTTGTGTTCGCCAATCGTAACGGTGCGTTCAATTGAATGGCGGGCAGTTCAAACATAAGGATGTTGTTGACACTACCCGGGCGGGTTAAGTGAGGAAGAGAGACTACGCAGCATTGACGTTGCCATCGGCCTTTACCTATGCTTCGGTACATTCGGCACTGCGAGGACTCATGATCTGTACTCTCACCGGCAGGGTAGTCGTCACGTTGGCCCTCCTCCTTTCGTTTTCGTCTCACGCTGGGGCGGAGGATCTCAACATCGTCTCGATTTCACCATCGACGAGCAAGCCTCTGGAAGTGGGATCCGCGGTCTCCTTCGAGATCGTTCTCGAATACAAAATCGAGAGCGCCGCCAGTCGCAAAATCCAGCTCGAGATTCTCCGAGGGGGAGATGGGGAAAGGGGGGACATTGTTTCCCGCTGGGTCCAGGTCCTGCCTAAAGGCAAGGACACGCTGACCGTAAAGCGAACGGTGAACATTCCTGAAACTGCCAGGATAGCCATTGAGGCCTCCATTCCATCTGAAGAGTTTCGCGTCAGGGCGCTGGCGTTTCAGAGAAAGGAATTTGATGTCGTAGACAGGACCGGTAACCGGATGAAGCCGCGCGCCACCGCCGCAGACAGCATTACGCTCACGTCTCTTTCTCCACCTGGCGGATCGCCGTTGCAGCTGGGCGAGAGCGTCAATTTCAAAGCGAAGATCAACTACGACCTGCGAAGCGCCAGCTCCGGCCGAATCCTGTGGTTCCTTGCGAATGCCGGCGAAGTCCAGACGATTCTTGTCAACCAGGTTGTCGCAGCCGGAAAAGGAACCCTCGATCTCGACAAGAGCGTTCAAATGCGATTTGGCCTGGGAACACAGCCGGACATGCTTGTCTACCTGATGGCAGACGGTTTTGTCCGCAGTATAGCAGCCGACACCGAGCGCTATAGCATGGATGAACCTCAAGGGAATTCACCGAACAGCAAACCTCCAATCACGGTTAACGTCGCCGACCAACAACTGGATCGCGTCAGGATTGTCTCGATCTCCCCTTCTCCAGAAAAAAGCCTGCACGTTGGCCAGACCGTGGATTTCGAAATTCGCCTGGAATACGAGCTCGCAAGCACGGACCTCGCCGAACTGGATGTTCGCCTGGGCAATGGCCCCCGATTCCTTGGCCTGGATGATCGTGTTATCGCCAAAGGGAAGGGGTCGACGACCATCACGCGACGAATCGTCATTCCGCAGGGAAGCGCAGGTACTCTCAGCGTGCGGGCCGGTTTCTCGGCGCCTGCAACTGCTCGCGACATTCACCGCTACACGATCGTTCCGCAATAACCCGGCAGGATACGCAGGTTTCCGGGTTGGATGGCGATCTGCCACACCAGAGATTTAAACGTTCGCAACAAGGCAGGCTATAGTCCGCGCACGACTCTCCTGATGACAGCCCTTCTCGTGATTGGGCTGAACAGCAAGCAGTGTCCGCGACGGTGGAAAGAGGCGTCGGTATACCGTACAGTGCACATCCGTATGGTTTTCGCCGAGCGGTCGTCTACGGGATCTCCAGCGAACAAAAATCCCCGGATTTTATTTTGGCGACTGTATCTTGCAATAGTGTGGCCGCAGCGAGAAGCCGACGCAGTTTGTTGGTCGAGACTTCAATGATGGGAATGCGGCGGGAAGCCAGATTCTGTTGATAGCGAATATTCTGATCTGCCGTTATGAACAGATCGAACTCGCCTTCGGCCAGGCTCAAGAGTTGGCCATTCTTGATGCCGTCCCAGCCTTGTTCCTTAACCGCAATGCATTCGTGGCCGACGAAAACGGAGCGGATTGGCAAAGGCACGCATTCATCCAGCAGGATGCGCATCTTTCAAGAGCCGGATAGCAGGGCAGCCTCGGAACGCTCCAAGACACGGCAGCTCATTTCACGGGAAACCGAGGGAAAGTACTGCAGGAACTCCTCCAGGCTGTAGTTGTCTTCGAGGTACTCGAAGAGGGTCTTGACCGGCACACGAGTCCCCCGAAAAACCGGAGTCCCTCCTAGAATCTCGGGATCGACAGTGATCAGATCGTCTGATTTCATGAACCAACATTATCCGATCTAGAATTCCCCGTAAACGGCATTGCTTCGGCGGCTCTGGCGGGGTCCGCAGGCATCAGGACCTGTAGTCGGTATCTCGTCGACTGGTCCTCTGTTTGCCGGCTGGACAGACCGTATCGCCGCTTTGCACACAAAGATGAAACCGCCAAGGGCGCCAAGGGAAAACAGAGAGTTCCTTGGCGCCCTTGGCGTCTTGGCGGTTTCGTCTTTGTATGCAAAGCAGATTTCTCGATCGCTTCCGTCAAGCCAGGCGATAAAATCTGCTGAATTCTAAGACGGTCTATGGTGAAGCCGTTGTTGGGGGAAGAGCACCAATGAAACGAGTGTGGACTGGATTGATCGTGTCCGTTGCGCTGGTTGGGTTCGCGTCGGGGTATCCAAGTCAGCGCGGACCGAGCGTCGCTGGAGCGGGAACGCAGGCGCGCAGCGAGTTCATCATTCTCGGAACGGCCAGCGGGCCCAATAGCGAAGCCACCGCGCACAACCGGCGAACGCGTTACTCGTTGGTGGCCAACCATATCTCATCGATGCCGGCGACGGTGCGGTGGCGCAGCTTGCCAAAGCTAATCTCCGCGTGTCCGCGCTGCGCGCCGTGTTCCTGAGTCACCTGCACTTTGACCACACTGCAGGCATGCTTGCGGTCATCGGTTTGCGGATGCAACTCGAAACGAGGGGGCCGCTGCGTGTCTACGGGCCTCCGGGCACCAAGGCGTTCATTGAGGGTCTGCTCGCCGCCGCCGCGCCAGCCATGCGGGCCGGATATGGAATACCTGGACAGGGATGGAGCGCCGACATCCAGCCCGTCGAAATGAAAGACGGTTCGGTGGTCACGGTGGATGGGTTCAAGGTTACCGTTGCCGAGAACAGCCACTTCCGCCTGCCTGAAGGGAACACGGATCGAGCCGAAGGAGTGTCCTTGTCGTACCGGTTCGATCTGGCGGACCGCTCGATCGTCTACACCGGCGATACCGGTCCGAGCAAAGCTGTCGTTTCGCTCGCGCGCCGCGCCGACCTTCTCGTGAGCGAGATGATCGACGTTGATGCAGTGCTTGCGGGCATGGGCCGGGGCGCGTGTGCGACTGCACCCAATGCAACGCCAACGGGTTCGAATGGCATATGCACGCCCATCACATGATGCCCAGCCAGGTCGGAGAACTGGCAAAGGCTGCCGGGGTGAAGCGCGTCGTCATCACGCATTTCGCTCCCAACCCGACAGGGCCGGAACAGGCTCGCGGTTACCTCAACGCTATTCACGCACAGTTTCCCGGAGACGTTCAACTCGGCGCCGACCTCGGGCGCTACTAGTGGATAAGTACAGATGAAGCTCTCGATGTCTAAAGCGATTCTTGCAGCCGGCATTCTTTCTCTATTGGCTGTTTCGGTAACCGACGCGCGTCAGCGAGGGGGGCCGCCGCAGCCGGGCGCTCTACCGAAACTCACCAAGGTTCGGGACGATATCTATCTCATCGAGAACGCGGGTCAGACCGTTGCCGAGATCGGCACTTACGGGGGAAATATCACGCTGGCGCTGACTGATGAAGGTGTGATTGCTGTCGATTCGAAGAACGAGCGAATTCACGAGGATGTTCTCGCGAAGATCAAGTCGCTCACGCCTCAGGCCGTAAAGTATTTGATCCTGACTCACAATCACGCGGATCATGCCGCGGGCGCCGCGATGTTCGCTTCCGAGGGCGCGCAGGTCGTCATCACGACTGCCGATCGCGAGAACATGGCCAAGTCGCGAAACCCAGGGTGGCTGCCGCAATGGACCTATGCCGGTAAAGCGACGCTTTTTCTCGGCAGCAAGCAGGCCCAGCTGATGGAGTATCGTGGACACACCCGTGGCGATACCGTCGTGCTTTTTCCCCACGCGCGGGTTCTTGTCATGGGCGATCTGTTGACCACAGTGGATGCGATCCCCCTGATCGTGAACTACGACGATGGCGGCAGTTGGGCGGAATGGACTCGTTCGGTAGACAGCCTTCTCCAAATGGAGTGGGACACTGCGATTCCGGGCCACGGCCCGATGGTGACGAAACAACAGGGTCTGGAAATTCGCGCAAAGATGGTCGCCATTCAGGAACGTGTCCGCGCCATGAATCGCGAGCGCAAAATTCAGGACGAGATTTCGAAGCAGCTTATGTCCGAATTCGGCTGGGGATCCGGGATGGCATCAACAACATTGCAGGAATGATTCGAGAGTTTCAATAAAGTGGAGTACTTACGGTTGCAGTGTCCTGGCTTGTTCTACAACGAACAGACGAATCATATCGACCTGCTGACGGTTCAGATATTTGGACCAGCCGATCATGCCACGATTTTCCAGCGTTCCATCGCTGACGATGCGTTGCCATG
>Ga0134121_10002021_pt1 | contig 18094 bp, 21 predicted proteins | sample KB301_FD_96463 | JGI IMG/M metagenome (GOLD analysis project Ga0134121, IMG submission 96463) | Terrestrial soil microbial communities without Nitrogen fertilizer from Kellogg Biological Station, Michigan, USA - KB3-0-1 | ecosystem: Environmental > Terrestrial > Soil > Unclassified ... | reverse complement strand
TGTTCAAGCACCAAAACAATTCTTTGTTTGTGATTGAACAGACCACCTCGTCTGCGGCCGCTAAGGAAGGGGGCCATTTTCTTACTGCCGCAGCCACTCCTCCTCAACTGAGGAGGAGAGCCGACTGCCCCAACGTTGCCGATAACTTAATTCCGCATTCTTAATGCATTCCATCTATACCAAAGGATAGTTTGGATATGCTTCAGGACAATATCCATCGCGCATCCCGGGTGATAGCTTGCAAACTGGTTCATGGTTAGCGGTACAACGTCGTACCAAGCTGGACAATGGAGTCTGACCCGATTGGAAACTTAACTTCGCCCAAAACTCAGTCCGACGATTTAAAAGTCTTCGATCTACACTCCAGATCGAAGACTTTTTTGTTTTCGTTCAACTATCATCGATCCCGCATGCGAGTTCCGCAGTCTCCCTACTTCAGGTATGTCATTGCCCTGGCTTTTGTAGGCGCCGCCCTGTTTTTTTCGCTGCTGGTTCAGGGTTTTCTTCCGGACGGTTTCCTGATCTTTTTCCTCTCCGCTGCCATGCTTGCCGGCTGGTTTGGCCGAACTGGAGCCGGTTTGTTTGCGGTCGTCGTCTCGATGATCGCGGTTGTTTACTTCTTCATCCCACCGTATCGGACGTTCGTCGTTAAAGTCGACGAGATCCCCTACTTTCTTGCCTTCCTCTTCAGCGCCGTCGTGACCAGTTGGCTGGGATCCGCCAGAAGGGATGCCGAGGAAAAGCAAAGGGCCTACCTGGACGAACTCTTCGAGCAGACACCCGAAGCGATCATGCTGGTAAACCTCCAGGATCGAGTACTTCGCGTGAACAAGGAGTTCACACACATCTTTGGCTATACCCTCCAGGAACTTGCAGACCGCCCGAGCATCACTCTTGTGATTCCGCCTCGGCGGATGGCAGAAGCCCTGCAAGGCCGGGAGCGCCTCGCAGCGGGCCAACCTGTAAACGTTGAAACCGTCAGACTGCGAAAAGACGGATCGCTTGTCGACGTCTCCGAAGTATCTTTTCCCGTAGTCGCGGACGGCAGGTGCATCGCCTATTACACAATTTTTCGCGATATCACCGAAAGCAAACGCGCCCTCGAAGAGCTGCAAACGGCTCAGGCTGCGCTTGCGCACCTTTCGCGGATCACAACCATGGGGGAGCTGGCTTCGTCGATCGCGCATGAAATCAATCAGCCGATTGGCGCAATCGCAACCAATGGGAACGCCGCCGTACGCTGGCTTGCGCAGAACCCGCCGCACGTGGAAGGCGCCGGGGAGGCCTTGGAATGCATTGTTCGAGATGCCAATCGGGCCGCGCAAGTGATCGGAAGGATCCGTTCCCTTCTTCAGAAAAGCCCGACTCCCATGTTTCACCTGGACATCAATGAAGTGATTCGAGAAGTACTGGTGCTCACCCGTCATGAGATGAATAGGCGCTCCACCACGGTCAAAACCGAACTGACCAACCAACTCCCGCCTGTTATCGGCGACCGCGTGCAGTTGCAGCAGGTCCTGCTGAACCTGATAATGAACAGTCTGGACGCCATGACGGAGATAACGGATCGCCCGCGCGAGCTGCGGATCAAATCTTCAAGAAACCCGGACCACCTTTCCGTTCAAGTGCAGGATTCCGGCCATGGCTGGGAGGCTGAGCATTCGACGGCGGTTTTCGATGCATTCTTTACGACCAAGAAGGATGGAATAGGTATGGGACTGACCATCAGCCGTTCGATCATTGAGGCGCACGGAGGTCGCTTATGGGCGGAGCGCGCGGGGCCCCATGGAGCAATCGTGAACTTCACCTTGCCCATTGCGGATAAAGCGGAATGAACCCCATGCAGGACCAGGTCTTTGTGATCGAAGACGACTCGTCGATGAGGAATGCGCTCAAGAACCTGTTGCGATCCGTCGGGCTCGAAGCACGCCTCTTCGCCTCCGCTCAGGAGTTCCTGGAAGACAAACCGCCCGACGTCCCGAGTTGCCTCATTCTCGATGTGCGTTTGCCGGGAATTAGCGGGCTCGACCTCCAGAAAGAGCTGGCCCGGTCCAATATTCACATCCCCATCATCTTCATTACCGCTCACGGCGACATTCCGATGTCCGTTCGCGCCATGAAGGCAGGAGCCGTGGAGTTCCTGACGAAGCCGTTTCGCGATCAGGATCTTCTGGACGCCATTCAAGTATCCCTGTCCCAGGATCGCATCCGGCGGCAGAAGGCAGGGGAACTCGCAGAGCTGGAGAAACGGCTCGAATCTCTCACCCCGCGCGAACGCGAGCTTCTCCCCCTGGTTGTGTCCGGTCGATCCAACAAGGAAGTGGCTGCTGAAATTGGAACCAGCGAGATCACGGTGAAAGTCCACCGGGGAAACCTGATGAGGAAGATGCACGCCGGGACTTTTGCAGACCTGCTTCGAATGGCTGCAGAGTTAAAAGTCTCTCCTACGCAGAGGCCGTCGTAGTACTGCTTTCGCAATGATCACATATTCGTGCGCGTGTCCCCTCCTCTTGAGGAGGGGTGGCTGCGCGGAGCGCAGACGGGGTGGTCAGAGATACCGGCGCTTTTGTCAGGCATCACCAGACTTGATTCGATCCCTAACCACCCCGGCTCACTTCGTTCGCCACCCCTCCTCAAGAGGAGGGGACACCCGCCCGAATACGCGATCATAAATGTGAAACGCAGTACTTGATTTCCCCTGCCCTTCAGGCCTTCTGTGCCTGGTGTATTTTTGCACCCGAGAGGTGTCCGGTTGTTGCAACCATTTCTTCGTAATCGCTGCCCAGCACATAGGCACTCTCGCTGTGCTGGCTGAGGTCGAGCCCCATGCGTTCCTCTTGCTCCGAAACGCGCAGGCCCATGACCGCTTTCAGCACCACAAGAATCACCGCGGTACCCGCGACGGCAAACAGAACGGTTACGCCGACCGCTTTCAGCTGAGTCAGGACCAGCGAGGGATTCCCATACAGCAGTCCATCGTTTCCTGCCGGATTGATCGCCTTCGAGGCGAAAACTCCCGTCATGATGGCGCCGAAGATTCCACCGACTCCGTGTACGCCGACAACATCGAGAGAGTCGTCATATCCGAACCACGATTTCATCATGCAGGCGGTATAACAAACCACTCCCGCACCCAAACCGATCGCGATTGCGGCCGCTGGTGTCACAAAGCCCGACGCCGGCGTAATGGCAACCAGGCCGGCAACTGCACCCGAAGCAGCGCCGAGCATCGTCGGTTTGCCGGTCTTGAGCCATTCGGCAGCCATCCAGCCCAGCGCCGCCAGCGATGCGGCAGTGTGGGTTGCCATGAATGCGCTCGATGCGAGCCCATTTGCACCCAGCGCCGACCCTGCGTTGAATCCGAACCAGCCGACCCACAGCATGGCGGCGCCAATCACGGCAAACGGCAGGTTGTGGGGCGGCATCGGCGTTTTGCCGTGCCCGACACGCTTGCCCATGATCAGAACAGCCACGAGCGCGGAAATACCCGCGCTGATGTGCACCACGGTACCGCCTGCGAAATCAAGCGCGCCCATATTCCGCAGGAAACCGCCAACTCCCCACACCCAGTGCGCCAGCGGATCGTAAATGAATGTGGCCCACAGTAAGGAAAACACGATGAACGTCGAGAATTTCATCCGTTCCGCAAACGCACCGGTCATCAAGGCGGGCGTAATGATGGCGAACATCATCTGATAGAACATGAACGTTTGATGCGGGATCGTGGCGGCGTAATCCGCATTCGGCACCGCCCCAACGCCGCTCAGGCCAATCCACTGCAGACCGCCGATAAAGCCCGAACCGTTTGCAAACGAGAGGCTGTAGCCGATGACGATCCACTGAATTGTGATCAGTCCCACCAGACTGAAGTTCTGCATCAGCATCCCGAGAACATTCTTCGAACGGACAAGGCCGCCATAGAACAGAAACAGTCCCGGGATGGTCATAAACAGCACCAGTGCGGCGGATGTCAGCATCCAGGCCGTGTCGCCAGTATCGACCGTGGGCGCGGCTGCAGGCGCGGGTGTCCCGGCCGGAGATGCCGGTTCCTGACCAAAAGCCGTCAGGGCGCAACACAGAATCAAAAGTAACAGGGGAACGATGCGTCTCAATCGATTCATAAAGTCTCCTTCGCGAAGGTTCGCGAAATACAGGTGAATTCCGAAGAGCGGCGTCTTGCGCGCCCTCTTCAAAATCAAACGAGACTTCGTCGTCAGGTAGGTACCACGTTGTACCCGCAGGGGATTGCGTCAGCGGGGTAGAAAGTAGCATCCGGCAAGAATGTCGCGATATTGTCCTGAGGTATATCGATCTAAACCTTGGTATAGGCCGCGAGGCAGTGGGAATTTAGCCGGCCACGGTATACTACGCCGCAAGAGCCATGAGCTTACGAAAGACCCTGATCGATGCGTAAGTGGGCTGAGAAGTATCCCGTCATTCCCTTTGCGGCTCCCTTTGCCGCCTTCATCGCGCTGCTTGGATTACAGTCCACTCTCGGGCTGAGCCTGAGCTGGGAGTACCCCCTGCGTGTGGTGGTCGTGTCGGCAGTCCTTGCCCTTTTCTCGCTTCCGCTGATTTCACAGCGCCCGCGTTATGCCATTCAAAGTGTTCTCGTCGGGCTGGCAGTATTTGTAATCTGGGTTGGTCCGGATATTGCGTGGCCTTCCTACCGCAGCCATTGGCTCTTTCAAAACGGACTGATGGGAACCGTCCGAAGCTCCATTCCCGCAGGTACACGCTCCGACCTGGTCTTCCTGGGTTTCCGTCTTTTTGGAACGGCGATTGTGGTGCCGATGATCGAAGAGCTGTTCTGGCGGGGGTGGTTGATGCGCTACATCATTCATAGCGAATTTCAGAAGGTTCCGTTCGGAAAATATGCACCCCTCTCGTTCTGGCTGACAGCTATTTTCTTTGCGAGCGAACACGGACCGTTCTGGGAAGTCGGACTTCTCGCGGGGATCATCTACAACGGCTGGATGATCCGGACTCGAAACCTGAGCGACTGCATTCTCGCCCATGCCGTCACCAACGCTTGTCTCGGCGCCTATGTCCTCGTCTTCGGGAAGTGGCAGTACTGGTTGTGACGGCGCCGCGTGAGCGTTCTTGCACAGACAGTCCACGGCGCTTTGGCTAGGGTTGAGGCTAGAGGTGATTCAATGTCGTTCGGACTGTACCTTGTGGGTTTCATTATTCTTATCAGCGGATTAATTTATGGCGCCACCCTTATGCATATAGCTACGCACTGGATCGTGGCAGGCGCTATTGCATTGCTGGGTCTCGGAATCCTGATGGGCGTGAAAGCCACGAAGCAAAAGGATCCAAGCGGCTCGTGAAACCTCGCTACTGCCGCGAAAGACGCGGGAGGTTGATTTGAATCTCCGAGGTGGATAGACCTCCGCGCTTTGGGGAAATCGTGGCATAAATCCGCAGGGTCGTGGCGAAGTCGGCTGGATTGCGCAGCTCATTGCTCTGATAGTCGCGACACAACAAAGGTTGCTGTCTCAACGTTGGTCCGTCCCACCACTTCAGGAAGACTTCCAGCGCATAGGGGCGAAACTCGAAAAGCGTATTTTGAACGAGCGCAGCCTGAGCGATCGTGGCCGTACCGCTGCAGACAAAAGCACCGGTCGCGTCGAAGTACGTCGCGGAAATGCGGATGTCCGCCGGCAGACACGAATCCGACGGAGTGCTCACCATGGCAAACAGATTCGCCGTTATGGGCGAGTCGGTGCCTGTAATCCGCAGATCACCGGTTTGCAACCGGCTCTCCGACATGCACATCGGGCGCAATTCGTTTTGCAGCAGGGCCTGGGTGTGGCTCAAGTCGGAGGAAAGTCTTTGGACGTCCTGCTGTAGACGGCCCACTTCCGATTGCAGCTGAGAGTTATCCTGCAGTCCCATGAATAGAAGAAGGAGTGGTAGCACCATGTCCTTAAGACCCCGCATGGGTCAAAGCGGTTCACGGGGATGTGGAGACAACGTGTTCGCGCGGCCGTCCCACGTTTTGCTTTTCGTAATGAGGATGACGTATTCGGGCGGGCGTCCCCGCCTCTTGAGGAGGGGTGGCCGAAGGCCGGGGTGGTCAGGCAGAACGAAAGCTGATTCGATGCCTGACCACCCCGGCTCGCTGCGCTCGCCACCCCTCCTCAAGAGGAGGGGACGCCCGCCCGAATACGTCATCCTCATTACGAAAGCCCGTACTGCAGGGGATGCCCTCGCCGAAAACGTTCTCTACCTTCCCTAAGCAGCCTTCTTCTTTTTTGCGGGCACCTTCGCCCCACTCTTCCTCGCCTCGGACAACCCAATCGCAATGGCCTGTTTCCTGCTGGTCACTTTCTTGCCGGATCTCCCGCTCTTGAGAGTTCCCTCCTTCCGCTCGTGCATGGCCCGTTCAACCTTCTTTGAAGCTTTCTTACCGTAGCTGGGCATATTTTTCTCCTCACTCAGACATCAGCATGTAAACAGCCAAAATGTATACTCACGTGAATATGTTCATTCTTGCGGGTCTCCTGCTGGGGCTTGTCGCGTGGTTTCTGGTGCGCGGCGTGATTGCGGGCATCTACACGGTCGATCAGAACGAACGCGCAGTCAAAACGATTTTCGGACGCGCGCAACGAGTGGAGGGCAACGGGACCACTCTTGACGATCCCATCGCCGAACAGCTGCGTCCCGATGAGCGGCAGCGCTACATCTATCCGCAGGTTCGTGTCATCCCTCCCGGCGGACCGTATTTCAAGATGCCGTGGGAGAAGATCCACAAGGTCTCGATCGCCACCAACACGATGAACATGGCCGTCGATCTGGAAGATGCGTCGGCAAACAACTCGGGGCAGACGCTCGAAGCGGTAACCAAGGATCAACTCAATACCGGACTGACAGGGCAGATTCGCTACCGGGTAAGCGAGTCGAATCTCTACGCCTATCTGTTCGGAATCAAGCGCCCGATGGTCTATGTCATGGCCTATTTCGTGTCGGTGCTCCGCCAGAGGATCGCCGACTTCGAGGCCAAACCCATCGTCGCACCGGCAGTTACCGACACCACTTTGCCGGCGGCACCCCAGGGATCAGCCTCGCAGGCCACGGAAGTCATGGGCGTCTCCATCAACGACCTGCGCAAGAACCTGCGCGATTTGAACGAATACATGGATCGGGAGTGCACGTCCACGACGGCTCGCTATGGCGTGCTATTCGATGCGTCGCTGATTACCGGCATCGACCCCCCGCCCGAAGTCGAATCGGCGCTCGCCGCGATCAATACCGCATACAACCAGGTGTCGAGCGATATCAGTCTGGCGCATGCGGGAGCCGATCAGAAGATCGTCCAGTCCAAACGCGCGGTAGAGATCGAAACATTAAGGGCTCAGGCGGAAGTGGAGCCGATCCGCATGATGGCGAACGAGCTCGCCAACCTTAAAAAACAGGGACCGAATGTGCTGAACGCTTATCTGAGAAACGTCAAGCTGGCTCTGCCCGCCAAAGCCCAGCAAATCTTTCTGGAGGTGCGCCGATGAGCCCCGATATGACCGCACTCCTGATTGCTTTCGCAGCGGCCTTCGCGGGCATGTTCATCCTCGAGCCGATCGTGCTCGCCTTGGGCCGGGTGTTCGGTGTCTATGCGATTGTGAAGGAACGCACGTGTCGCGTGTACGTGCTGTTCGGAAGAGTCATTGGAACACTCGACGAGCCGGGCTGGTATTTTCTGCCGTCACGACTCGGCGCCCGCGCGCTCATCGTGAACATCGTTGGGCAGTGCCATGTACTCGATCTTCGGCTCAATCAGGAATACCTGCGCAGTCAACCGGTCAATTCGGAAGAAGGCGCACCGATGGGAATCGGCATCTGGTACGAGATGCAGATCAGCGACCCGGTCTCGTTCCTGTTCAAGAATACGGATCCGCGCGGTTCCCTGCGCGCCAACGTCAGCAATGCGACGGTGCGTTGCCTGAGCAACATGCCGCTGGGCGAGATGCTCGAAACCCGGCATAAGATGAGTCAAACCGTGCGGGACGAGGTTTCAGAAAAGTCGCAGGCGTGGGGCTACACCCTCGGGTCCGTCTACATTCGAAAGGTGCACTTCCGCGATCACGGAATGATCCGGCAGATTGAAGAAAAAGTCGTGAACCGCCTGCGTCAGGTCACCTCGGCGATCAAGCAGGATGGGGCGAACCAGGTCAGCATCATCACCAGCTCGGCGGAGCGCCAGGCCGCCGTCGCGTTTGCCCAGGCGGCGGTCATCCGGCCCAACATGATCGGTTCGGCATTGCGGGAAATCTCCGGCGATCCGGATGTCGCCAACGCCCTGTTCGATATTCTCGAAACCCAGAAGACCCTGGAGAGCAAGGCCCGATTGACGCTGTTTGTCGACGGAACGAAAGATCGTCTGCTCGCGGATCTGCTGGCCGCGCGCGATCCGGACGGACTGAAGCCCGCGGTCGCACACGGAGCGGGCTGAAATCTATCGGATCACGCGTCCCTTTTCTTGCGCCGTCAGTTCAGGATAAATCTTCAAACGGCAGCTTGCGGCGAGAACGCGGGCGTTGGAATCGCTATCGAAGGAAAGAAACCGCAGTTTTACGCAGCTCATCCACAGGGTTGGTTTCATGGACCGGTTGCTTCTTCCGCCAATCAAAATGGCCGGCCAAGTCGGGCTTGCCGCCGCGCTTCGGCCGTCCCGCCGTTAATGTCAAGGGCGGCCCCTCAGAACTCACGATCACGACCGTGTCCCCTTGTCTGGCTCTACGAAGCCAGTCGCCTGTCGACCGCTGGAAGTCTCTGTTCTTGACCTGTAAGGTGGCCATGTCGGACAGCTTAGTACTGGTTTTCGTAATTGCGGTAACGTATTCGGGCGCGATCCCCTCCTCTTGAAGAGGGGTGGCGAGCGCAGCGAGCCGGGGTGGTCAGGCAGCGGATCAGCTTTCGTCTTGCCTGACCACCCCGGCCTTCGGCCACCCCTCCTCAAGAGGAGGGGATCGCGCCCGAATACGTTACCGCAATTACGAAAACCAGTACTTAGTCAGACACGATCCTTGGTGTCAATGGATCCGGGATCAAACAAGGTCATAATTCAACGAAGCTCCCGCACGATGTGCCTGAACTTACTTCTTGCCTTCCACCGCCGGCGCTTTGCAGGCCCAGTTCGCCGCATCCTTCACATCGCCGGTTCCTTTATATTCGGCATACTGAGGATAAGGGCACAGCGGACGCGTTAACGTTCCCGCATTGTTCTTTCCCATCATCGTTTCGGGCGCGACGCCTTTCTCGACCCACTTTTCCAACGCACCGATGGAGTCAAATGTATTCACGCCGGGGCCGCCGCCGCAGTGTCCCATGCCGGGCACCATGAACAGGCGCATCCAGTTGCTCTGGTTCTTACCCATCTTGTCGAGGACAGAGTCGTAGTACCAGAGCGTCGTTTCCGGTGTGATGCCCGTGTCGGCCCAACCGTGGGTGAGCAGGAGCTTCCCGCCGCTCGACTTGAATTTCCCCAGATCGGGATTCACGGAATCGACATAGCCGATCTTCTCGTCGAGAAATTTCATATCTCGATCCAGATCGAAGTTGTGCCAGTCCACGTTTGCATCGTTGTAAGCAATGCGCACCAGATCGAATGTGGCGCCCGGCCCATTGGCGGAGGGACGCTGGGCTCCAATCGGATTGCCGAGCGCCTGGCCGGAAAAGATCAACTCGCCCTTCGAGTTCCTCACACCGCCGTAATAGGTTTCGACGGTCTTTTCTTGCGCGTCCGTCAGGCAGGAGTTGTCTGCTTTTCCCGCGGGGCACTTCAACGTGGAGAAGTCCACCTTGCACTGTGCTGGATTGTTCAGGAATCCTTCCTTGAGAGTGTCGCACTTGCCCATGATCATGTTGTTCACGAGCGTGGCCTGTTCCGCGGTGATCGCTCCTTCGGGGTGGCGTACCAGATCGATGCTGCGTGCCACGCCTGCCGTCCACATGTGAATGTGGCGGTTGGCAAGAGAGCCGGCGATGATGCCGTCATAGTCATTCGGATAGCGCTGAGCTTCCATAAGCGCCATGCGTCCGCCGGTCGAGCATCCTTTGAAGTAGGAGTACTTCGGATTCTCGTCGTAGAAGGCTTTGACGATCTGCTTCGACTTCAACGTCATCTCATGCGTGGCGCGATAACCGAAGTCGATCATCTTTTCGGGATGGCCGATTGCCCATGCTCCACCCTGATCCTGGTGGCCGGTGTCCGTGCCTGCGGTCGCATAGCCGAGACGTATTGCCTGGGGCATGTCGTTCGCGAGACCTTGAATGGAGCCGGCAAATCCGCCGTTGCCGACGCCCATGAACTTCCCGTTCCAATTCTGCGTCGGCAGCCAGAGCTCCATATTAATAAGGGAGTCTGATGTGGGTTTCAGAACGAGCTTCACCTGGCAGTGTGCCGGGATGTTTGCGGGGGCTTGTGCTGGAGCGCCGCCTCCGCGAGCGCCCGCTCCCGGAGCTCCGCCGCGTTGGCCGGCAGCAGGCTGCTGGCCTGCTTGCGGAACTGCAGGAACGGCTCCACGATTTCCGCCGCCGCCACCGCCACCCCGCGCGGGTGGTCCTTCAGGAACGACCACGGCACTGGTGATGGTGGCGTTCGAGAGCTTGAGCGTCATCAAGTTTTCACAAGGCGTTGCCGCAACGGCACCACCCAGGAGCACGAAAGCGAAAGTTGCAATCATAGTGACCTCCCCGCGTAAAGCGTTTCCCAAAAGCCGTCCAAGATTACGCCCCTACGTTCCAACGAACCGTGCGGCTCAACTCTGCTGACGAAGTATATGAAATTGCAAGAAAACAAGCGAAATACGATTGCGCTCGGAGGACCTGGCGGGTACGGACATCACGCTGCCCTCGATTCGCGTGATTAAAGGGTTTCTGGCGATTGCACGTTGAGCGGAGGCGCGGCGGAGAATTGGACGTCCTGATAGACATCGGTCAGGTCGAGCGAACACTTCACCGATGGCAAGGCCAGACTGGCCGAGAGCTCGTTGACGTCGCGGTAGCGCCACGTGTTGTCATCTTGCCTGACGTATTGGGTAATGTGAGGCCGGTGCTGAGCGACCAACAGGTATTCACGCAGACTACCGATAGATTTGTAGTGTGTGAATTTGTCCCCGCGATCGTAAGCTTCGGTCGATTCGGACAGTACTTCGATGATAAGAACTGGATTCGACAGTACATCAACTCCGCCGATCTTTTCAAAAGTCGGCATGCCACACACGGCCGACAGATCTGCGTAACGGTATGGCGGCAACGTAGGCACGTGAAGCCGCATATTGGCCGGGAAAACACGGCAGGATTGCTTGGGTAACCGCGTGCGGAGTGAAGCGATAAGGTTCACCTCAATCTGGGCATGGCTCTCGCTCACCCCGCTCATGGAATAGATTTCGCCGTTCCAATATTCGTGTCTGGCGTCGGAAGACATCTCAAGCTCAAAGTATTCCTTGAGGGTGTACTTGCGCCTCGGTTCCGCTGACATGGCCGAATAGTAATTTATATTCCCATTCAATAATAGAGGCGATCCTGCCCTCACCCGGCCTTCGGCCACCCTCTCCCGGGGGGAGAGGGTGCGCGCGAAGGCGTTTGTGGATGGTTTGTGGGATGAAGACGCAAAAGCGGGGCCGATTCGATGGAGCCGCAAATCCGGAGGTTACGGCCGATGACGGTCTAGTATTCGCCGATTTGGCGACAAAAAGGTCCGCTTTTCCGCGGACTATCTTCTAATCGTCATCGAAGCGCGTGGGTTATCAATCTCCTTGGGATGATGAGGCAGATAGTCCCGCCGGTTTTGATCATGATTTCTTTCGTTCCAACTTGCCGACGCGATTGTCGACTTCGCCGATGAATTCACGAAGCCGCTGTTCCGTGAGTTCCTGAGCCGCGGAAGTCTTCGCGATTTGCCTGGCGGATTCGGCGAGTGCCTTGCGGACTTCGGCCATGTCTTCCTCCGCCCGGGCCTGACGTTCATCCGCCCGGGCCTGGCGTTCATCCGCCCGGGCCTGACGTTCATCTGCCCGCCCCTGACGTTCATCTGCTTGCGCCTGACGTATCGCGGCATCGGCCTGAAGCTGCGATAGCGTCGCGAGTGCGTTGTTGATTCGTGTCCAGGCTTGTTCATCTGACGACATGTTTCCACCTCGCATCAATCGTTAAACATTCTACCGCAGCTCGCCGCCCCAAAAGACGCTGGAGCCTTGGCCGGTTCTGTCTCTGGCGGTCAGCCGCAAAACTCGCGAGAGTCACTCTGCAAGTGCGAGGCCGATTTCAAGTGGGTCGCCTCCCGGACTCGAAGCGGCTCTCAGATGCGTCCGCGCAGCTTTTCCCAGAGGATTCCCAGCCACTCGTGGAACAGGGCATCGGCCCTGGGGCCGCCGCTCGAAGTGGGCAGGAATGTTTCCGCGTTGAATGAGGCGTAACGCCGCTTGATATAGAAATCGGCTGGCGCCGGAATTGGAGCCAGGCCCTGTTTGGCGAAAAGCGCCATCGCCCGGGTCATGTGCAGTGCGGATGTGACCAGAATGAAGCGATCGCTGCCGACGAACCGCTTGATCTCTTCGGCTTGCTGCGGCGTGTCCCTGGCAGTGTTTTCAATCACGATTTGCTGCGGGCTGACGCCAAGTATCCGCGCCGCGTCCTGCATCATGAGGGCGTCGGACTCTCCCGGGACCTCCGAGCCTCCGGACACCAACAGCTTTGCGTCAGGAAGCGATTTTTGTATTCGGATTCCTTCCACCAGCCGGGCCTCGCTGGGCGGACTCATTTGACTGGTTGCCGGGAGACTGGCGTTGAAGTTGCCCCCGCCGCCCAGCACAACAACCCATCCGATTCCCGCCAGGTCCGGCCTGCCGATGTCCAAAGGCGGATACCGGCTTTCCATCCCAACGACCGCGCCTCTCCAGGTTCCCGGGTAACTCAAGGCCAGGAACCCGCACGCCGCAATCGTGACCAGGATTTTGGCCAACCTGCGTTTCGAGCTGAACCACAGCAGCAACACGCCGATACCCAGCAGCGCGAGGAAAATTGCGTGAGGAAACAACAGCGGACCGACAATCTTCTTGAACAGAAACATGCGCACCCCGTCCTTCAAGCCACGAGCCCGGAAGAATATACCGGCAGAAATCTGACGCCCCACTTTTCTGTAGGGAAATATCCTTGTCCCTGGAGGAAAATCATCGTTCCAGTTCGCCCCGGGGCGTATGAAGAGGAGAGCAAGCAACGTGAAACGAGTTCTTGTCAATGGCGCGGGAGGATTTATTGGGGGGCATCTCGTCCGCCGGCTGAAGGCGGAAGGATTATGGGTCCGGGCAGCAGACCTGAAACGCCATGAGTATTCCGAGATACCGGCCGACGAATTCAGGATCGGAGACTTGCGGGATCCCGTGTTCGTTCGTCAGGTGGTCGAGGGAGTGGACGAGGTCTATCAGTTGGCGGCGGACATGGGCGGGGCAGGCTATATCTTCACAGGCGAGAGCGACGCGACGATCATGCACAATTCAGCCACGATAAACCTCAACACCCTGGAGTGCGGGCGCATCGCAGGCGTGAAGAAGTTCTTTTACTCGTCGTCCGCGTGCATGTATCCGGAATACAACCAGCTGGATCCCGACAATCCGCGCTGTGCCGAAGACACCGCCTATCCCGCTGCGCCCGACAGCGAATACGGATGGGAAAAACTTTTCAGCGAGAGGCTGTATCTCGCCTACGCCCGGAACTATGGCCTGCAGGTGCGGGTGGCGCGGTTCCACAATATCTTTGGACCGCAGGGAACCTGGAAGGGCGGCCGCGAGAAAGCGCCCGCCGCGCTGTGTCGCAAGATTGCGGAAGCCGAGCCAAACGGGAGTATCGAGATATGGGGCGATGGCCTTCAGACCCGGTCTTTTCTCCACATCGATGAATGCCTTGAAGGCGTCCGCCGGCTCATGGAGTCCGACTTCACCGGCCCGGTCAATATTGGGTCGGATGAAATGGTGACGATCAATCAACTGGCCGAATCCATCATGGATATTGCCCAAAAGAAACTGCGGATCCACAACATCCCAGGGCCCACCGGCGTTCGCGGTCGCAATTCCGACAATCGCTTGATCCAGGAAAAACTGGGATGGCGGCCGACGAAACCCCTCATCGAAGGTTTGACCGCAACCTATGAATGGATCGCCTCACAAGTCCGCAGCAAAGAAGCGCACCTCGCTCAAGTGGACTAGCGTAGCGAGCACCCCGCAGGGACTTTGCACAAAAAGTCCGGCACGTGTTCGCGCGGCCCTTCTCCCCCCGGGAGAAGGTGGCCGAAGGCCGGATGAGGGCCCATTCGCGCGCCCTCACCCGGCCTTCGGCCACCCTCTCCCGGGGGAGAGGGCCCGCTCGAAAACTGTTCTCGACTTTCTGTGCAAAGCCCCCCGCGACTCCATTCCGGCGACATGACGTCCTTGCTGTGCTGGAATTTTTCAATATCCTAAACGTTAGCGCTATTGTTGGTTATAGATATAATCAACAACAGTGATCATGAATTTCAGAAGGATCCTGGACCTTGAAGCTCTGGTGAGAAAGAAGTCTTTCTTTCTCCTGGGGCCCCGCGCCACCGGGAAGAGCTTTCTGACTCGCCAGCAGTTCGGCGCCGGCAAGGCGGGAGTTATCGACCTCCTGCGTTCGGACATTTATCTCCGGCTTTCCTCAAACCCCAGCCTGATCGAGTCTCTGATCGACGGCAACCGTCCGGACGCCACCGCTCCTGTTGTGATTGATGAAGTCCAGAAACTGCCCGCTCTTCTCGACGAGGTTCACCAGTTAATCGAGTCGCGTGGCATGCGTTTTATCCTCACTGGAAGCAGCGCTCGCAAGCTGAGGCGCGGCCATGTCAACCTTCTTGGAGGACGCGCGTGGACGGCGAACCTCTATCCACTGACATACGGCGAGATCCCGAAGTTCGACTTACCGCGGTATCTCCGATATGGCGGTCTTCCTCCCGTGGTCCTGAGCGCCGAGCCTGAAGAAGAACTGCATGCGTATGTACGAACGTACCTGTACGAGGAAATCCAGGGGGAGGGTCTGGTGCGGCGTCTGCCGGCGTTTGCCAGATTCCTGACCACAGCCGCCTTGACCAACGGCCAAATGCTGAACTTCGCGAAGATCGGCAACGACTCTGGGTTACCCGCGGCGACGGTGCGTGAGCACTACTTTCTTCTGGAAGATACACTGGTGGGATTCTTGCTCCCTGCATGGACCAAATCCCGGAAGCGAAAAGCCATTTCCACGGCCAAGTTTTACTTCTTCGACACAGGCGTCGCGCATGCCCTGGCTGGCACGCAAACCCTGGATCGCAACTCGGACCTCTACGGTCGCAGCTTCGAACAGTGGATCGCGATGGAATTGAGGGCCTACCTCGGCTACCGGCGCCGCCGCGAAGAACTCAGTTACTGGCGATCGGTCGCCGATCACGAAGTCGATTTTCTAATCGGGGATCATGTCGCCGTGGAGGCGAAGGCTACGCGGAAAGTGGGAACGTCCGATCTCCGCGGTCTTACTGCGTTGGCAGAAGAGAAGATCGTGCATCGCATGTTCCTTGTGTCCGAAGATCCCATCGAGACCCGGCGCGGACCGATTCGGTGCCTTCCCTGGAGAACATTTCTCGCTGAATTGTGGGGTGATAGGTTGCTGTGAATGCGCTTGTGCCGGGCCGTCGCAAAGAACGATGGGACACAAGAAACACGCATGTTAAAATCTCCGTCCGGCCCACCAACCAAAGGAAGAACCATGCCAGCGAACAAGAAAGTTACGCTCGAACAAGTCTACGTAAAGCTCGAACAAGTCTACGCAAAATTGGAAAGCCACGACCGTCACTTTGAGAACCACGACGCTCACTTTGAAAAACACGATCGTCAGTTTGAAGGAATCACCAAGCTGTTGTTCAAGGTGGAAGATTCGCTGAAAGCGGAAATTGGCAAGGTGATGGAGCGGGTCCGGAAACTTGAGGCAAACTCCGAAAAGCAGGCTGGAGATCTGGAAAAGCTCCAGCAGGAATACTTCGCATTGGTGCAGTCCGTGAAGCGGATTGAAAAGAATTTAGAGACTCGACCGACCCCGCGAAGCAACGAGGACGAACTCTCTGACGTTCTTACTCGACTCGACCGGATCGAGCGCCACCTCGGGCTTGCGGAGACCGGTCCGCGTACTGCGCCGTGACAGAACGAATCGATGCCGAAAACCTGATGGGAGAAGCCGCACTCGTCCTCTCCTTGTAACTTCGGGATCGCGCCCCCTCGAAGCCTGAATTCGAATGACATAATTCGGGCTCGAGTTCTCAAAGAGTGACTACAGTCCTCAGAATTCGAGGAACTCGGTGGGGTAGTGGGTCATGTCGAGCTTTTCGTGTTCCGGAATCAACCGAATGCCCCACTCCTGCATCGCCAAGGCGCCGAACAACACTTCGATCGGCTTACCGTCCTCGTCGATTCCGATCTGATCGAGAACCAGAGCATGCGTCGATATGGGAAAGCCCTCCACGCTGGCTTCCAGGACGGCAGCCTCGCTGCTCTGTTTGTGGGAACCTCCAAGCGCTGTGCGCACGGGATTCGCGAGACTGGAAACGGTCAGCTTGGCTGCAACAGCGGGAGTGATGTAGGTTCTCCGCGCACCGCTGTCGAACAGCGTCCAACTCTCGCGCCCACGAACGTCGATCATTCGGCGGATTCTACCCATGAGCACCTCTAATCGGTTGACTGACAGCTGCGAGTAAGTGTTTTCCCAGGGTGAGCTTCCACCTCGAAATTCCTCTCTTTCCCCCTCTGTCCCCAATCTCGCGCTTCGTCCGTCCCCACTTCCAATTCCGCTGGAGATCCGCGAAGAGTGGAAGTTATCGCGACGACAGTGATGCCGATTACGCAGCCCGATAGACCAGAGCGTCCTCAACGATATGACCCCTGATCGCGCTCCTTCTTAAGCGGATCCGATGGATGCCCGTTCCCGCCTGAACCCCTTCCCGGAGCTGGCGCGCAAGCTCGGCATTGTTCAGCATCAGGCTCACAACCCACATCGAAACGGGCGAAGCCTTTTCACCGAGCGCGTCAATGGCTTCTCCGATCTTGTGGTAGACGGACTGAGGAGTCTTGGTAGCGACTTCAGGAGACCCGAACAAGAGCTTCCACTTGGCATTCTCGACGTCGAAGAGCCACAGGGCGGTCGTTATAGGCACCCCGGCTTCGTCGAGCTTTCGTACCAGCGCGGCGCCGGCTTCGATCATGGCATCCGTAAGCGGATCCTTCAGTACGATCACTGTGTTTTCATCCATGAGAGAACTCCGTTCCTGGGATCGGCAACTGCCGCGAGCATCGCGCGCGCCGCTCCTTCTTCAATCGCGTGATCGTAACGCGATGACTCGCTCCAGTCACGGATAATGTTCCAGTTGTCGCGGAAGCCATCGTCTGCCTTTACTCGAGCCTGCAGCAAGCCTTCCACGCCAGAAATTCCGAGCAGCTTGTCCATGCTATGCGTGTAGAAATCGTGGACTAGCGCCTTTTCTGGAACCTCCTCCTGACGAAACTGACGCGCCGCACACGCCTTGAGTCCGCACTCCACGGCATATCCGAGCAGGTAGTATGCACCGGCCCATCGACCCGCATGCAGAAGAGCTTGCGCGTCGTCGAGGCGGACGTCCGAAAGCCGCTGATAATCACTCCGGTTCATTGTTCCCTGATTTCACGCGCCACGCTCGGAGCCTCCAAGGCTCCGTCCAAGCACGCAAAGCTCCACGCTAAATCGCGCTAAGGAAATACAAACCGGAAAAATGTCGCGGATAACTCGGAACTTTTGTCGTGAAATTCGCGATTGTTGTTAGTGTAGATCCACCACCCCGTCCGCTCCTGGCCAGAACTTGGTCGCGCGCCGCTGGCGAACGAGAATTTGGGCCCCTTTTCAAAAATGGCAGTCAACCGCATTTTGCAGAAACCTCATTTCCTTTGGCGACATCTCCATCGAGGGCCCTCAGACGACGAGCCGCACGGACAATTCCTTCAAAAACTCCGGAGCGGCATTCGAACCGAAGTCCTGCATTTCCGGTGGCCGCGATCTGCCACCACGATCAGACAAGAACGCCACATGA
>Ga0134121_10002020_pt1 | contig 18110 bp, 19 predicted proteins | sample KB301_FD_96463 | JGI IMG/M metagenome (GOLD analysis project Ga0134121, IMG submission 96463) | Terrestrial soil microbial communities without Nitrogen fertilizer from Kellogg Biological Station, Michigan, USA - KB3-0-1 | ecosystem: Environmental > Terrestrial > Soil > Unclassified ... | reverse complement strand
CGCTGCTAGAAGAGGAAGCCGGGGTGCATTGTGATGCTCTGCGATAGCAACGTCTGGCTGGCACCTGGCCAAGCACACCGTCCACAGGCCTGAAGGGCCGAGATCCTCACAGATTCAGGCTCCCTCGGCGAGACAAAAAGCCTCGAGGGCAGCCGCCAATGCCACCAAAATCAACGAAGTTCACTCTTGGGTATTGACATTGTCCAAAGACAGTGTCTATACTGTCGCCATTGGAAGCTGATTTAGACGCATAAGGTGGAAATAGAGACAACTGAGCACGGGATTCCGGCGCCAATGAAGGCGCCTGACCGATGAGCCCCGAAAGGGCTCGGAAAAGGAGAAGCATCATGGCTACCAAAAACACGGATCCGACCAAGAAGGTGCGGCAGAAGACGCAGGCCCAGGGCGAACAGTTCAAGGAGTGGAGGAACGTCGCGACTGCGACGGCTGCCAACGCCGCTGTTCTGCCACCCACGGAGGTCCAGCTCACGGCGCTGAATGGCGTCCTCGGTGAGGTGGACAAGATCCTCGCCGAGCAGGCCACGTTTCGGGCGAGCAAGCAAATGGCCTCGAAGCGCCTGCAGGCCCTGGTCAACCAGGGGACGAAGCTCTCCACGGTGCTGAAGATGATCGCCAAACAGCACTACGGCCACGGCAACGACAAGCTGGTGGAGTTCGGAATCAAACCGCTCCGGAGCCGTTCCAAGCCCACGGTCGTGCCGCCCCCGGTTCCCGAAGCCGGCACGACAAACCCTGCCCCCACCATCCTGCCCACCAGCAAGTAGCAACCCGTTCTCAAGGGGGCGTGCCACGCGCACGCCCCCTTTTTTTGCCATCACGTTCCCTTCCCAAGCCTCTCCCAAGACTCCAAGGCGAAGACCTTGAGTCACGCTGGACGTGCCCATCGGGCTGTCGGGTCGGTCCAATGCCCCAAAAGATCCGTCTTTTGCGACGGCAGACACACCTTTGGAATGATGGGCCCTCCTTGGCCCCCAGAAAGACCGGCCTGTGGAGACGAAGGATATGCCTGTTGCAACAAAAGACCTGTCTGTGGAGACGAAAGATCCGCCTTTTCACCCAAAAGGCCTGTCTGCGGAGTCCAAAGATCTGCCTGTTGGACCAAAAAACCTATTTGCCGAGCCGAAAGACGTGTCTTCTTGACCAAAAGACGTGCCTGCTGAGCCAAAAGACGTGTCTTTTGGACCAAAAGACCTGTCTGTTGAGCCTAAAGACAGGCCTGTTGAAACAAAAGACACGTCTGCTCAACCAAAAGGTATGTCCATCGAGAGGAAAGATGCGCCTTTTGAGCCGAAATAACTGTCCGCCGGGTCAAAAGGCCTGTCTTTTCAACCAAAAGGCTTGGCCATCGCGCGCCGCCGCCAGTAGAAATCCGGGACCAAGGTCGCCTCCTCCTCTACAATCTCTGTGAATCGGGGAGGAAGACAATTGCGCAGAGGAGCCGAGGTCCTGATCATACTGGCCACTCTACTCTTTGCTCCCGTGGCAGCGGCCCAAGCGCCGCGCAGCTCAAACTCCGCGCCAGCGACGGTGAGTGAGCTCCTCGGCGGCCTTCGCGACAAGGCGAAGGGTCTGGAAGGGACGACCGGCATGCGGACCGCCTTTCAGTCCCTGAGCTCCAGGTTCAGTCTCCCGCCAAGCGCAGTCCGCTACTCGGACTTCGTCATCGCCCGCCTGGTGTTCGAGGCCACGCGGGACGCCGGGCTCTGGAATCTGCACTGGGCCATCACCAATCGGGAGCCGGAGTCGGACAATATCTGGCGCCAGTGGCAAGCCGTCCGTCAGCCGCTCTTCGCAAAGCCCACGGCCACCGCGGAGTGCGACGAGCTGTCCGCCCTCTTCGCTTTTCTGTCGCGTTCGCTCGGCGTCCGGGGCATAGGCCTCCTCTGGCCCTATCCCAACCACACTGTTGCGGCGTGGGAGATCCATCCGGCCGGGAGGAAGGCCGTCCGGGTGGTCGTGCCGACGACGCAGATTTTCCTGGCCTCCACAGATCTCTTCGGAACGACGAAGTTCGATCCCTGGCGTCAACGCACCATTCCGGAGTACAACCGCCGTGATGCTCGACCCGAGCTTCAGTTTCCCAGGGCATTGCTCGATTTCTTTCTCGGACAGGCGGAGCGATATGGCGGTGCGACGGACACCACCCTGCAGCGACTGCGGTATCTTCGGGAGGCCGTCTTCCTGCGCAGCCTGACTCCCGACCGAGCCGCCGTCAACGCCGACCTTTCAAGCCTCGCCCTCGCCAAGGGTCCTCCCGAAGATCTCGCGGCGTTCTCGGATTTCGCGCGGGAGATGCGGTCCGCGGAGGCGGGATCGCGATGACGCTTCAGCGCGGCGCTTCGCCACGGAGCGCCGCGAGAAAATCCGGGCTCCAGGTCGCCAGGATCATCGCCGCCATCTTCCACGAAGCCGGCGGCGCCGGTGCGGCTCATCACGACTGGAACTCTCCCCCCGCGGCTCCCACGATCAGGCGCGCCGGCGGGACGGAATTGTCGAGGCCGATGTTCGCCACGAAATGGAAAGAGATTCCGATTCCCCAGACGACGGTATGGGGCTTATCCAGAATGAAGGTGTTTTCCGCGTCCTGGGCCAGGCGATGCTCCCCCTGGAGGAGAAGATCGTTGAATTCCTGGGGCTTGGACGAGCCGTCGTAGACGTGGAGGCTGAGAATGCTCCCCCACTCGCTTTTGAACAGGAGGAATACGCGATGCAGACTGGTGCGGGTGTCGTTGACGATGACGGGTGTGGGTAGCGGAATGTGAAACCAGCTCGCCTTCCCCGGCTGAATCAGCATGTCCGCGCCCCAGCCATAGTGTCCCTCGCGCGCCAGGTTCTCCGGCGATTCGACGGTGACCGCGTTGCCGTGGACCCAACTGGTGTTCTTACCCATGATTTCTCCTCAGATCACTCGTTCGTTGCCGCCGTCCACCGGCAGCCAGGCGCCGGTCGTCTTGGCGAACCGGGGACCACACATCTCGGCCGCGAGCTCGGCCACGTCACGGCTCGAAACCTCCACCCGCAGCACGTTGTTTTTCCTGTACTCCTCGACCGAGAGTCCGTAGGCGGCGGCGCGGGAAGCCAGCACTTCCTCCGTCCACACGCCGGTGTCGAAGACCGCGTTGGGATGGAGGGTATTGATGCGGATGCCCTCCGCTCCCCACTCCAAGGCAGCGACTCGGGCCAGTTGCTGGAGGGCCGCCTTCGAGGCCGAGTAGGCCGCGGCGCCGGGACCCGGAGCGGGAACGTTTTTCGAGCCGATCACCACCACCCGGCCGCCGGCCGGCGCGAGCCGCAGCAGCGGGTGGCAGAGACGGAGGAAAAGGAAATTGGCGTCGAGGTTCACCCGCATCACGCGGTCCCACTCCGCGAGCGTGAGATCGGCGATGCGACGCGAAGCCGGGAAGATGCCGGCGTTGAGAACCAATAGATCCAAGCCACCGAAAGCCTCGACGGCCGTGGACACCGCGTTCTCGACGTCCTTCTCCACCGTCACGTCGCACCGCACGCCCAGGAAGTCCGGCCGGCCGAGGAGAGTCTCGATCTTCGGATCGAGGTCCAGCCCCACCACCGCGGCGCCGCGAGTCAGGAAAGAGTCGACGCAGGCACGGCCGATGCCGGAGGCGGCGGCGGTGATCAAGGCCACTTCGCCGGCGAAAAGGGGCGGCTTGCCCGCCTTGGCGAGCTTGGCCTGCTCCAGGTCCCAATACTCCATGTCGAAGAGATCGCGGGCAGGGAGCGCCCGGTAGCCGCCCAGCCGCTCGGCGCGCTCGATGACATCCATCGTGTGCTCATAGATCTCGGCGGCGATGGCAGCGTCCTTCGCCGAACGCCCCGCCGTGAGCAGGCCCAACTCGGGATCGAGGATCACCCGCGGCGCCGGATCGAGGATCGTCTTGGGCGCGCTGGCACGAGGAGCGTGTTCAGCAAAGTAATCCCGGTACGCGCGGACATAGTCCTCGACGTCCCGTCCAAACAGAGGAAGACGCTTGGTGCGGATGACGTGATCCGGCGTGGCGGGTCCCTGCTGCGACACGGCAGCCGCGTCCGGCCGGCGAACGAACGCGAGATGGCGGGCGTCACGCCGGGCGGCAAGGAGAATGGGAAAGCCCGCCGCCCTCGAGATCTCCTGGCGCAATCGGGCCATTCCCACGGAATCGAAATGTCCGGGCTCCGGCTCCGGGAAGGGCCCGAGCACCCATGCGTCCTGCCGTTTCAAATACTCTTCGGCCAGCCCCACGAGATGGATCATTCGCTCGTAGGACTCGCGGGCCGTTTCGCCGAACGAAAAGATGCCGTGGTTGAGCAGCACCATGCCGATCGTCTCCGGACCGGCCTCGGCAGGGAACCGCTCCGCGCAAGATCGGGCGAGATCGAAACCCGGCATCACGTAGGGAATGACGACGACGGAGGTACCGTAGATCTCTCGCACCCGCGCCTCGCCGTCCGCGGTGTTGGTGACCGTCACCACGGCATCGGCGTGCGTGTGGTCCACGTACTTGAAAGGCAGCACGGCGTGGAGGATGGCCTCGACCGACGGCGTCGGCGCGGACGCCAGGGTCATACTCGTCCGCAATTCGTTGACCATCTGCGGATCGGAGAGCCGCGCCAGCGAAGCGAGGCGCACAGCCGGCGCCAGCCGCACGGGCGCGAAACCCGCGGCTTCGATCGTCTCCAGGTCCCACCCGGACCCTTTGACGTAGAGGATGTCCTCCGCCTCGCCGAAGAGGTTCGGCTCCCGCACCTTGACCGAGGTGTTGCCGCCGCCATGCAGTACCAGGCTCTTGTCGCGGCCCAAAAGACGCGACGTATAGACGCGCAATCCGAGATCCCCCGGATACGCGGCCGCTTCGGAGTCGCTCCAGAGGTTTTCGGCCATGGGAGGAAGCATAGAAGATCCCGGGGCCAAGGAGGGAACGGTGAAGTACCGATACCGTCCGACCCCAATGTAGAGACGCCCACGGGGAACCCCGTGGGGCGTCTCAAAGAGGCGGCGATGGTGTTGGGAATTCTCTCAAATCGCCCCGCGGGTGCATCATTATCTGCGGACCTCTGGAGAAGCTGGGATCACCAATCGCACCGCGGGTGCGTCATGATCTGCGGGACTGTTTTCCCCGCCTCGGAGACGCCCCACGGGGTACCCCGCGGGGCGTCTCTACATTGGCTGGCACCCTCATCGTTGCTGGGGCGTCTTTGCTTTTCTCCCTCTTCTCCCGGCCGGCGGGAGGGAGGCTGGGAGAAGAGGGCCGGGGTGATGAGGGCCTCACCGCAGCCGACAAAAGTCCGATCCACGGCAACCGCCACCGACGAAGACCTCGCCGTAGCACCTCACCTCCCCGCAAGCTGTCGCTGCCGCCCTACCACTCCGGCGACGCCCAGCGCCACCGTAGCCGCCAACCAAGCGAGGGGAATTCCCGCCTGCACCGCCGCCGGCACGACGCCCATGAAGTCGAGCGGGCGCGTCTGGTTCAGGGGTCCGATGTACCAAAGGAAGAGATAGACCACTTCGAAGAGCTTGCTGCTGCCGCTCCAGACGCCCAGGGCCAGCGCGAAGGTGGGGATGAAGAGCGCACCGATCAGCCAGGCGCCCGCCGCCGGCCAGTTTCCGGTAAAGGCGAGACGCAGGCCCACGCCGCCCCCAGTGACCAGCGCCAAGAGGAAGCCGGCGAGCCAGGTGGCGGGAAGCTGGCGGCGGAGAGGCCAGGCAGCCGAAAAGACCAGTCCGTCGGTCCCGAAGCGGGCTTCGCGGGTCCCCAGCGACGACCAGAGCAGGACGGGCCAGATCCATGTCAACGGCAGCACGATCTTGCGCCCCGCCTCCGGCACGAAAAAACCGGCGACGATAAAGCCTGCCGCGATGCCATACCACCACCAGCGCTGACCTTTCAGCAGCAGGCGTACCTCGGCGCGCAACATGCCGAGAAAGCTGAAGCGGCGGCTTTCTGCGGGAAGCGGATGAAGACGGACGGGAACAGGCGCCGGCTCCGGAATCGTTTCATCCCTGGAGCCCACATCGGATGCAACCTTGAGATCCTTGCGGGACGACCGCCGCCGTCCCCAGCTTCGCGACACGTCGAAACGATCGAAAAACAGGGCCGCCACCAGCGAAATCGCAAGCGCGATCACCGGCAGAGTCAGACGGGAGAGCAGGATCTCCCGCGTCCAGTCCATTCCCTCCCAGCGGAAGGTTCGCGCTTGCCGCTCATTGTTGATGGCGCCTAGAACGAACCCGTCCGTGGCAGTTCCGAAGGCTTTCAGGACGGCCGCCTTCAGCTGGTTCTTAACCAAACCCAGACCAATGACGTCGTGAGTGCCCTTGATGCCGAGCGGCACCGCGCCCGTATAGAGAAAGAACCAGACGACGTTGCCGAAGCCGCCTTTAAGGAACGGAATGGTTTCGAAGAGCACCGCGAAGGCCGCCACCAGGGCCATCGCCGGCACGCAGAAGACCAGGGAGGGCGCGAGCAGCGGCCCGAGCTGGATATGCGTATCCTCTCCCGCCACGAATTGGGCGACGACCGCCATTACCGCGAGAACCGCCACCATCGCGAGCAGCACAGCGAGATTGGAAAGGGTTTTGCCCAGCGTGTACAACCCCTTGGACATCGGTGTGGTGGCAAGGATTTGCCCGACGCCCGTGCGCCGGTCGCGCTCCAGGGTGTTCTTCACCACGTAGAAGCCGGCCAGCGACACGAAGGAGTTCACCACCAGCGCCATCAGAAGGCCTACCCAGGCCGAGTTGTAGATGCCGCGCGTGTCGCTGATCCAAAGCTTGAGCTTGCCCGTGCTCACCGCCCAGCCCAGCCAGACGGCGAGCCCGAGGGTGATGAGAAAGCTGTAGCGCCGCACTCGCTCCAGAAAGTCAGCGCGCATCAGGTGATAGAGGGCACGGGCCTGGCTCATGCCGCCATCCCCAGCCGGCTCCCCCGGCTTCCTTCCAGGACAGCCAGATAGGCGTCCTCGAGGCTCGGAGGAACGGATTTGGCATCCGCCACCGGCGGCTGCTCGGAGACCACGCGAGCGTGGACGCCGTCGGCACGCCGGATGGCGTTGCTGATCTTCCACTTTTCGCGCGCCGCCGGCAGCTCGGCGCTGGGAATCACCCACTCCCACACCTTGCCCTCCACGCGTCGCAGCAGCTCCTCGGGCGCGGCATAGGCCAGCAGGCGGCCTTGATCGATCAGGGCGATGCCCGTGGCCGTGGCCTCCACGTCCGACACGATGTGAGTGGAAAGGATGACGATGCGCTCGCCGCCGAGATCCGAGAGGAGATTGCGGAAGCGCACCCGCTCTTCCGGGTCGAGCCCCACCGTGGGCTCGTCCACGATGAGAAGCTGCGGATCGTTGAGCAGCGCCTGGGCGATGCCGATGCGCTGCTTCATGCCGCCGGAAAATCCGCCCAGCGGGCGTTTCCGGGCTTCGGTGAGATTGACGAGCACGAGTAGCTCGTCGATCCGCCGCCGCGCCGCCGCCGCGTCCAGTCCTTTGACAGCCGCCATGTACTCCAGAAACTCGACGGCGTTGAGGTTCGGATAGACCCCGAAATCCTGGGGGAGATAGCCAAGCCCGCTGCGCAGCCCGTTGGGCGAGCGGGCAATGTCAGTGCCGTTCCAAAGCGCCCCCCCTTCGGTGGGCTTGGTGATCGTCGCAAGGATGCGCATGAGCGTCGACTTCCCCGCCCCGTTCGGCCCCAAAAGGCCGAGCACTCCCGGTCCTTGCTCCAGCGAGAACTCCCGCAGCCCCCAGAAGTTCCCCTTGTACCGCTTCCCGACACCCTCGATCGTGAGCTTCATGAGATTCTCTCCTCGACTAGACTCTACGCGGAAGGTGGGGGGAAGTTACTCGATTCTCGCTTCGGGTAGAGCGAATTGGCTTCGTAGTCAAATGGCCTCCTGGTGGGGAGTCGCCTTAGGTGTAGAATGAAGGCCGTGCATTATCGCGCAGTAACCGCTGGAGAGACCAATGCCGAAGACCGTTGCCATCACAGATCTGGGAGACCGTTTCCGTGCCGTCTTTGACGAAGTTACCGAAGACCATGTTCCGTATGTGGTGACTCGCGGTCAGCAGCCCGAGGCCGTTCTCGTGCCATACGAGGAGTTCCAGCGTCTACTGAAGCATTCTGATGATGAGGTTCTACGCCGTTTCGACGAAGTCCGGGCCAGGATCCGAAAGCGCACAGCTGGCTTTAGCGAGGAAGAGATCGCCGCTGACGTGGCTGCCGCCCACGCTGAGCTCCCCGACTGATGCGCACAGTGATTGACACCAACATTCTGGTGCGTGCCATGCTGAAGCCGGACGGCTCAGTCGGTCCGGTTGTCGACTTCCTTCGCGACGGCCACTATCTGTGCCTCTACTCTGAGGAGACTTTGAACGAATTGATCGACGTCCTCGGCCGGCCACGAATGGTCCACCGATATGGCATCACCGCCGACGAGATCGATGCCCTCTGCGCGCTTGTCATCCGGCGAGGAGAGCAAGTTAAGCCCAACTTGACGATCACATCTTGCCGCGACCCTAAAGACAACAAGTTCCTCGAGGTCGCCGTCACTGGTAAGGCCGATCTGATCGTGACCGGTGACAGAGATCTGGAGGTTCTTGATCCTTTTGAAGGAATTCCCATGATCCAGCCGGCCAAGTTTCTCCATCTGCTGAGGCAGTCTCTTGAACTCGAGAGCTGACCTGAGGAGCGACGAGTGTTCAAAGTAGAACAGATCGATCACGTCGAGCTCTTCGTTCCCGATCGCCACGAAGCCGCCCGCTGGTACGAGAGGACTCTGGGGCTTACCGCTCTGCCCCAGCACGAAGACTGGGCCGCAGACCCCCACGGGCCGCTGATGATCTCCAGTGACGGAGGCGGCACGAAGCTGGCACTGTTCCTCGGCGAGCCGCGCCGGGGCAGCCCCACCGAAGGCTTCCACCTCGTGGCCTTCCGAATGGGTGGAACCGGCTTTTTGGCCTTCCTCGATCACATCAAGACGAATCCCGTCTACAACGACGCAGGCGACGAGGTCCACTCCCTTACTCCGAAAGACCATGGCAAAGCCTTTTCCGTCTACTTCAACGATCCCTGGGGGCACCGGCTGGAGGTGACGACGTATGAGGCGGAGTGGGTGCGCGGGCGGTTTTTGGCAGGCAAGTGTTAATGAAACCTAAACTTTACTTGGAGACTTCGATCGTCAGCTATCTGACCGCGAGGCCGAGCCATGATCTGATCCGTGCCGCCCACCAGCAGGTCACTCGGGATTGGTGGGTGACTCGATCCTCTTTTGACCTTTATATCTCGCAGTTCGTCCTTGACGAAGCGAAGGCGGGTGATCCTGAGGCGGCAGAGCTCAGGCTCTCGGTGTTGCGTGAGCCGTTCCTGCTCGACCCGACGCCCGAGACGGGCAACCTTGCCCGCAAGATCCTCGGCCAAGGCGGCATGCCCAACAAAGCCTACGTGGATGCTATCCACGTTGCGATGGCGGCCGTTCATGGCTTGGACTACCTGCTGACTTGGAACTGCACTCACATCGCCAACGCCACCATGCGTGGTAAGATAGAGGCGATCTGCCGAGCCGCCGGCTTCGAGCCTCCTGTTATTTGTACGCCGGTCGAGTTGGTCAAGGAGCTCTAACTATGTCTCACAAGGATCCCATTATCGAGGAAATCCACGCCGCCCGCGAGGAAATCGCGCGGCAGGCAGGCTACGACCTTGAGAAGATCTTGGATTCGGCGCGAGCCCGGCAGGCAGCCAGCGGTCGGCAAGCGGTGCGGCTACCCCCGAGAGAGGCTGAACCCGCCAAGAAAGCATCCTGAGCCGCGAGCGCTGCGTCTCTTATCATCTCTAAGAATTGTGCGCATGAGAAACGAAGGCGAGGCGTCGATCCGGGCGACCGGCGGGCGAGGCAATGATGCTCGGGCTTAGCGGTCCTCCCTCTCCAACGTACAGGGCACCTTTCCGTCCGATCCGCACTCGATCGTTCCTTGCCATCTTGGCACTTGCGGTCCATGGCTTCTTGTCCCTGGTGATGATTGGCGCCTGCTCCATTCGAATCGGCTTGCTTCACCGGATCCAAGCGCACATGCAGGTCCAGAAGACAGACCTGCTTGCCAGTAACGCTTTCATGTTGGTGGGATCTCGGATCCAACTCGGAGTCGCGATCCTGGCCGCCGTCGCCTTTCTTTTCTGGTTTTACCGGGCTCAGCAGAACCTCCTGGCTTTCCGGCCTGAGCCGTTGGAGTTTTCGCCGGGGCAGGCAGCCGGATCCTTTTTCATCCCCTTCGTCAACCTGGTGCGCCCGTTCTCCGTCATGCGTGAGATCTGGCAGGCGAGCGATCCAGCGCTTCCGCCTTTTGGCTCAAGCCTCCACGATACGGCCCCGGTTTCGTTGTTGGTTCCTGCCTGGTGGAGCCTGTTTCTCGCACGCGGCGTGATCGCGTGGCTGGCTCTCTTGCCGAATCTGGGCACCCAGCACACAGTCGACACCCTCTTGACGTCATCACAGATCCTTCGTGTTGACTTTGCAGTTTCGAGCATTGCCGCGGGCCTCGCTTGCACGCTCATCTTTCTCGTCAAGCGCCGGCAAGAAAACCTTGCTGAACAGCTTACCGTCTTCGAACAAGCTGGAGTCTTTTGAGCGGAACCAAGCTGGGTTTGGTGTATGCTTCTGGCATGAAATCCACGACAGCACTCAAGCGGACCCTTCTCATCACCTCAATCTGCGGACTCATCCTTGCCGCGGCGCCGCCCCTGCATGCCGCGGACCGGATGCTGCCAGGCAAGTGGGAATTCACGATGACGGGCGACGGCGCGCCTAGAACTTTCAGCCAGTGCATGACCCAGGATCAGGCCAATGAAGCGAATGGCGACGCCAAGACGGCCCGGGCCTATGCCGAGAAGAAGGCGAAGGGGCGCTGCACGATCAAGTCTTACGATATCCAGGGCGACACCGTGAAGTACTCGCTGGCCTGCGGCGACCGGACCATCGACAGCACTACGACCTACCACGGCGGCAATACCTCCGAGGGCGTCCTGAAGACCACCACAGCCGACGGAAAAGTCGATACCAGGACCGTCAAGGCCCGCCGATTGGGAGCTTGTTCGTAGGACTTTTCGAACACCACAAATGCGCTCGCTGATCCTCGCCCCATCCGGCGACGAGATGTTCGGGAAGGCGATCGCGATCGCCCTTCAAAGTCCTCCTGAAGAGCGAGCGGATCTCTTCGCGCGACTGGCGGACGAGATCGCCGCCATCACGACAGCGCCCGATTCCGGAATGAAGCCTTGGACGTGCACGGCGCATGACGGCACGGATGGCTCGCGGATCTTCCGCGGCGGCGTGGGATCTTCCGTGGTGATCGATCCGGCGGGACGGCTCTGGCGAGCGCGAAGCTATGAGGACTTCGAGACGACCTATACGCTGACTGCGACCACCTGTGAGATCGCCACTCTAAGACCGCTGTATGCGCTGATGCGCGAGTACACGTCCGAATCCTGCGATAACCTGGAAAGCTAGCCCGCGGCCAGCCGATTTCGCAGCCGGGAAAGCCATCCCCGCCTTCGCTTCAGCTCCGCTTCCAATTTGACTCGGTTCTCCTCCAGGCTGCGGGCGTAGGCCTCGGCCTCGGCCTGGGACTCACGCAAGGCCACGCAGTCGTTGCTCAGTTGGCGAACGAAGGGGTACGGCTCGGTAGGCGCAGTACCGGCGACAATCGGAAAATGCTTGCCCGTCAAGATGCTCAACGTGCGGCCATCCATGTAGCAGGTCGTGAAAGCGCGCCGCGGTGCGGGCGTCGGGTTTACCCCGGAGCGATGGATCAGCCAGTTGTGGAGCAGGACGGCGTGGCCCGCCTCGACCTCGAGCGGGTGGACGCGCTCAGGGAGACAGTGGCGTTTCACGTCCTCTTCTTCAACCGTGCTGCCGAACGTGCTCAATAACCCGAGACGATGGCTGCCGGGGATTACCTCCATGCAGCCGTTGGCCCTCGTCGCGGGGTCCAGGGCAACCCAAATGGTAATCAGGGGATCGCGGTCGAGGGCCCAGACGGCGCCGCCGTCCTGGTGCCAAGGAAGAATCGTGCCTTGGCCAGCCGGCTTGTTCATGATCATGGCGCGAAAGATCGAGACGGGGGCATGCGCCCCATACTGGTGTGCACAGATCTCCAAAAAGAGAGGGTTTCGGACCAGGCCTGAGAAAAGCTCGTCCGTCTCCAGGCCCTGGATCTTGCGGTAAAGAATTGTGCCGCGATCGAAGCTGCTGACAGCTCCGGGCAGCTCCTCGTAGACGCCGCCGGTGTCGAGCTGCATCTGCACGTCCAGGTTTCTCACCTTGCCCAGCGCGAGATCGTCCGCGCGCTGCCGCAGGGCCTCCAGATCTTCCGGCTCCAGCACCTTGCCGAGATGCAAGAAGCCGTCACGGGCATAGTCATTCCACTGCTGTTCGATCAACACCGTGCACTCCTCCACTGTTTCTCGCCTCACTGGCCGATCGGACCGGCCAGCGAGCGCGACAGATCGCTCAAGATAACTCACGGCCGCCCGCCAGGGCTTTGTTTCGTCTTCCCTGGCCTCCCGTTCCAGCGCCAGAGCACCAAGAGCCGCCACCGCCAGCTGATCGGCCGGCCAGCCAAGCGGCCCGGACTCCTCTTCGCCTGCGGGCAGCCAACCGAGCCGCGCCAGAAGTCGGGCCCACCGCCGCTCCTCGTGAAGCGCGATCCGCGCCCGCGCTCGAACCATCGCCGCGCTGGCCTCTTCACGTCCAGCCCAAAGGCGGCGGACAGCACCTACCAGCCCGCCTTCCTCGGCATCCGTCGCCTGCAGACAGCAAGCCTCCTGTCCGACGTGAGCCAGTGCGCCTTGAAGCTTGATGCGAGTATAGGAATCGCGGTAGAGGCCCAGACAAGGCACGGCGCCAGCCGTCCCGAACACCAGCGGGTGGTAGCGGGACGACACGACCAGCGCCGCCTTTTGGGTGAGCCAGACGGTCTCCTCCGGAGGCATCACCGGCAACAGCGTGCACTCGACACCTTTCGCCCTCAACCGCTGGCCGAGCGCGCTCCCCACCCGGCCGTCCTCGCCGCCCAGGCTGCCGAGCGGCCCGACGTGCGGCACGAAGACAACGTGCAAGCCGGTCTCTCCCGCGATCCTGGCGAGTTGAGCTGCGAGGCCCCCCAGGCCCGCACCGGCGCCAGCGGCGCCAAACGTCGAATCCAGGGTGATGGCAAGGAACGGTTCGTCGGGATGGAGAGAGGCCTCAGCCCCGGCTGGCGGACGCCCCGCGAGGAAAAAAGAGTCGTCGGACTGGTACTGGAGGCAGTCCGGAGGCAGTCCCATCTGCAGGGCCAGGGCCACCGAAGGAAGCTCGCGAACGCCCAAATGGTCGACCTCGGAAAGAGCCTCTGCCAGCGCCGACCGCTCCATCGCGCGGAGATCAGGACCGATCGTCTGGCCGCCGGTGACGATTGGCAGGCGCCTACGCCGTGCTTCGAGCAGCCACAGGATGCGCTGATGGAGCAAGTCGGGCCAGGACGAGGAGAGGTTGCCGCCGCCAGAGATGAACAGGCCGCCGGCCTCGGCGAGCGTCGCGGCGACCTCCCGCTCCTCGATCGCTGCCGAGGCGCGCCCGATCACGGTGACGTTCACGGCGGGGTCGTGCCGGCGCAGGACCTCGAGGTTCGCGGCGAGCATCGCCTCGTCGCCGACGTGGTATTGCTCGGTACCGACGTCGGCCAAGACGACCAGGGAACGATGCAAGAGCTGCGACATGGATGACACATTCTATAGGAGAGAATCCGGCCAAGCGGCGGGAGGGAGGTCGCCGACAAGGCGCTCGCGTTCGTTCGTCGCTTCGTTCAGCCTTGATCGGCGAGAGCCTGGGAGCTGCCGCCCAGGCTCGTAGCCGCCAGCTCCGAGGGCTGCGCCCCACTCCTGGTCGCAATCTCCAGAGTGTGCGTCGGGAACGGCAGGCTGATGCCATTGTCGTCGTAGGCCTTCTTGAGCTTCTCGATGGCCTCGCTTTGCGCGGCGAGATAGTCGGACTGTTTGGCAGCGAAGGCGATCCAGAAGCGGGCCACGAGGTCGATGGAGCTGTCGCCGAACTTTTCGAAGAACATCTCGACGTCGGTGTCCGGTTGGCGAACGGAGATCTGCTCCAGGGTCTTCAGAGTCACCTGGCGCACCTTTTCAAGGTCGTCGCTGTAGGAGACGCCCAGCTTGACGTCGACCCGCCGCTTTCCTGAGGTCGAATAGTTGGTGATCGGGTTTTCGAAAACCTGTTTGTTGGGGATGAGCACGAGCTGGCCCTGCGGGATGCCAACCTCCGTCCAGCGCAGGTGGACTCGCTGCACGACGCCGAGGAAATCCTTGGTCTGGATGAGGTGGCCGACACGAAAGGGGCGCTCGATCGAAAGATAGATGCCGGCCATGAAGTTGGCGGCGATGTCCTGGAAGGCGAAGCCGAGGGCGAGGCCCAGGATGCCCGCGCCGGCCAGCAACGAAGCAACGGTCTTCTGCAGACCAATGATGCCGAGAGAAATGAAAAACCCGCTGGCGAGAATCGCCATGAATACCGTCTGCGCGAGCAACCGCGTCACCTGCTCGCTGTGCGAGACGCGATTCAGGAGCCGCAGCAGGAGGCCCCGCACCAGCTTGGCGGCGAGCCAGAAGGCCACCAGCACAAGCACCGCGATGGCCAGGTTGGGGAGCAGGAGGATGAAGTCCCGCGTCCACCCCAGCAGCTTGTCCACCAGCAGGTTCCAGGTCTTTTCGATCTGCATCACCCGGGAGGATAGTGCAACTCGCGGGCCATGGGCCGCCCCCTACTCGATCGCCAGCGCGATCTGGTTCGCGAAGGCTTCCAGAAGGTGGAGCTGCTCGGGGGCGACGAGGCGCTGCGGATCGGCGGGATGCACGCCCAGCACGCCGACGATTCCCTGCGAGGTGCGCAGGGGAATGTAGAGGCCCTTGGCGGCGGGGAGGGTGTCCGTGGTCTTGCCCGCCATGCGGCCGTGATCGAAAACCCACTGCGAGACGGCCTGCTCGCGGACGTCGAAAAGATAGGTGACGACCTCCGCCGCCCGCTCGGCGAGCCGGCCCGTTGCGTCCGGCAACAGGAGCAGAACCTGGGAGAGGAAAACCGAGTGGATGTGCTGGGCTGCGGCCTTGAGCACGGCGTCGAGGTCCGGCGCCGCGGCGAGGTCGCGGCTCATGGCGTAGAGAGCGGCCGTGCGCTCCTCCCGCGTTCGCGCCGCCTCGGCCTGCTGGCGAAGGCGGACGGTCAACGTGGAGACCACGAGCCCGGTGGTCAGCATCACCGCGAAAGTCAGCAGGTATTCGGTGTCGGAGATGGCGAAGGTGTAGTAAGGCTTCACGAGAAAGAAATCGAAGCCGGCGACGGCGAGCACCGAGGCGAAGATCGCGGGCCCGCGGCTGGACCTCGAGGCGATGCCCACCACGCTCAGCAGCATGAGCATGGCGAGGTTGGTGGGCTCGAAATATTGGCGGATGGCCTCGCAGAGGCCCAGCGTCAGCGCGGTGACCAGAAGGGCCGCAACGTAGCCCCGGAGGTCCGGTTTGGGAGTGCGCCGCTTCTCCACCGCCGGCCAGCCGCCGCCCTCCTCGCCGGAAATGACGTAGACGTCGATGCCGCCGCTGCCGCGCACCAACTCGTCGCGCACCGAGCCGAAAAGCACGTCCTTCCAACGCGAGTGGAGCGGTTTGCCGACCACGATCTTCGAGACGTTGCGCCGCCGGGCGTACTTCAAGATCTCCTCCGCCGGGCGTTCGCCGGAGAGGGTGACCGTCTCGGCCCCCAGGCGCTCGGCGAGGCGCAGGGTCTGCCAGACGCGGTCGCGTTCCGCTTGCGCGATCCGCAGCTCGGCAGGCGTCTCGACATAGACCACCACCCACTCGGCCCGCAGCAGCTCGGCGAGGCGCCGGCCGCCGCGCACCAATTGGCCGGCTCCAGGGCCGGAGCTGACGGCCACCAGCAGACGCTCCGCTACCGGCCAGGTCTCGCCGATGTTGTGCGTCTGGCGGTAGAGCTGCATCTGGGCATCCACTCGCTCGGCCGTCTTGCGCAGCGCAAGCTCGCGCAAGGCGATGAGATTGCCGGGACGGAAAAACCCTTCAACAGCCCGCGACGCCTGCTCGGGCATGTAGACCTTCCCCTCCTGAAGGCGCTTGAGCAGCTCCTCCGGCGGCAGGTCCACCAGCTCGACCTGATCGGCCCGCTCGAGGATGGAGTCGGGCACCGTCTCGCGCACCGCGATTCCGGTGATCTTTCCCACCAGATCGTTGAGGCTCTCAATATGTTGGACATTGACCGTGGTCCAGACGTCGATTCCCTCGGCCAGCAGCTCTTCCACGTCCTGCCAGCGCTTGGCGTGGCGCGAGCCGGGAGCGTTGGTGTGGGCCAGCTCGTCCAACAGGACCACCGCCGGCCGGCGGGCTCGAATGCCGTCGAGGTCAAGCTCCGCAAGCTCGACTCCCCGGTGCTCTTCGACGCGGCGCGGCAGCACCTCCAGACCTTCGAGCAGGGCCTCGGTCTCCTTGCGGCCGTGGGTTTCGACCACGCCCACCACCACGTCGACGCCGCGCCGGGCAAGCTCGCGGGCGCCTTCGAGCATGGCAAAGGTCTTCCCCACGCCCGCCGTGGCGCCGAAGAAAACCTTGAGCTTGCCCCGGCTCTCCCTCTCCTCCTCGGCGTTGGCGAGGGCGAGAAGCTCGTCGGGATCGGGCCGGTCGGGAGTCATCCAGGTCAGCCTCCTGCCTGAGAGGTCCCCCGCCCAAGACCCCTCATCACCCCGGCCCTCTTCTCCCATCGCCCTCCCCCCGACCGGGAGAAGAGGGAGACCTGCGCGGCGGCTTCAACCGGGTTCCCCTCTCCCGGTGTGGGGGGTTGGGCGGGGGCGGGAGAGGGGTCAGGGGTGAGGGTCCCCGGGTGGGGGCGCAGGGAGAAGAAGTCAATCTGAAAGGGACGCCAAACAGCAGAGCTCTTCAAGCCCCCTCTCTCCCGGTCGGGGGGAGGGCGATGGGAGAGAGGGGGTTGGGGGAGTGAGGGGCTTGGGTGGGGGCGCAGGAAGGAGACGGCCCGCGGAGTGAGGCGATCCAGATCCAGATTCAATTCCAGCACGTTCACCCGCGCCTCGCCGATCACGCCCAGCCAGCGCCCCTCGGTGTGGCGGTCCACCAGTTGGCGCACGTCCGCGGGAGCGAGCCCCCGGGCCGACGCCACGCGTTCAACCTGATAGATCGCCGCGGCGGGACTGATATGCGGATCGAGGCCGCTCGCCGAGGCGGTCACCAGATCGACGGGAACCGGCCCCTTGCCCGGATGGGCGGCGCGAATGCGCTCCACGTCGGCCTTGACGCGATCGATGAGCGCCTTGTTGGTGGGCCCCAGGTTCGAGCCGCTGGAGTTGGCGGCGTTGTAGGGGAAAGGCCCGGTGGCCGAGGGCCGGCCCCAAAAGTAGCGGGGACCGGTGAACGGCTGACCGATCAGGGAAGAGCCCACGGTCTTGCCGTCCTTCACGATCAAGCTGCCGTTGGCCTGACGGGAGAAAACCGCCTGGGCAATGCCGGTCACCACCAGAGGATAAATCAACCCGGTCAGCACGGTGAGGACGAGGAAGATCAGAATCGCGGTACGCAGCTCTCTCATGGTTACACCAGCCTCAAAACCTGAAGGATGACGTCGATCAGCTTGATCCCCACGAAGGGGACGAGAACGCCGCCCAGCCCGTAGATCAATAGATTGTCGCGCAGCAGGCGCGAAGCCGTGTGGCGGCGGAACTTGACGCCTTTCAGTGCCAGCGGAATGAGCACGATGATGATCAACGCGTTGAAGATGACCGCCGACAGAATGGCGCTCTGCGGGCTCGCGAGACGCATCAGGTTCAAGCGGTCGAGCACCGGATAGGTGGTGGCGAAAGCCGCGGGGATGATGGCGAAATACTTGGCCACGTCGTTGGCGATGGAAAACGTGGTCAAAGTGCCGCGGGTGATGAGGAGCTGCTTGCCGATCTCCACCGTTTCGATGAGCTTGGTGGGATTGGAGTCGAGATCCACGAGGTTCGCCGCCTCCTTCGCCGCCTGGGTGCCGGAGTTCATG
>Ga0134121_10002019_pt1 | contig 18112 bp, 14 predicted proteins | sample KB301_FD_96463 | JGI IMG/M metagenome (GOLD analysis project Ga0134121, IMG submission 96463) | Terrestrial soil microbial communities without Nitrogen fertilizer from Kellogg Biological Station, Michigan, USA - KB3-0-1 | ecosystem: Environmental > Terrestrial > Soil > Unclassified ... | reverse complement strand
CTCGAAGCCTTCGCCCTTCTGGTTGCCCATCCAGTTCATGAAGAAGCCGTTGGGTAGGTGCACCATGAAGATGGCGCCCACCATGACGGCGAGGATTCCCAGCGCTCCGAGGCGGCCCAGGAAGCCGAAGATCAGCGCCAAGGCGCCGAAGAATTCGCAGAAGATCACCAGGGCCACCAACGCCGCCGGCATCCCCATGCTGGTCATGCCTTTCATCGTCGCCGAGAAGCCCGGACCGCCGAACCAGCCCAGCAACTTTTGGGCGCCGTGAGGGAACATCACGATTCCCAGGGCGAGGCGTACGATCAGCATCCCGCCGTCTTCCTCCGTCTGCATCAGCTTTCTAAACATCGATCCTCCTTCTTAGACCGGCGGCTCACCTACACGGATACGGGCGTCGAGGGCTCGGGCGCTGTTGCGGTCGGGCCCGGCGAGAAACGGGTTCAGGTCCAACTCCCGGATGCGCGGGTGGCGCTGCGAGAGCTGGGCCAGGCGTAACAAGATCTCCACCAGCAGGTCCAGATCGGCTCCGGGTTCGCCGCGCACTCCTTCCAGCAGCTTGAAGCCGCGGATGCCGCGGACGACGTCTCGGGCTTCTTCGGCGTCCAGCGGGGTGACAGCGAAGCGGACGTCCTGGAAGACCTCGACGTACTTGCCGCCGAGGCCGAACATCAGCAGCGGCCCGAAGCGTGGATCGGTAGTGATGCCGAAGATTACCTCGTGACCTCCGCGCGCCATCTCCTGGACGAGGAAGCCCTCGACGGCGTGTCCTGCCGCCTCGACCGACGTCTCCATCTCCGTTACCGCAGTTCCGAGTTCCTCGTCGTCCCGCAGATCCACTCGCACGGCGCCCGCCTCGCTCTTGTGAACGAGATCGGACGCCACGGCTTTGAGCACCACGGGATAGCCAATCTCGCGAGCCGCCGCCAGAACCTCGTCGCGCCCCGAGGTCAACCGCCACTTCGCCACCGGCACGCCGTAGAGCTCGAGGACCCGGAAGGCGGCCGCCTGATCGAGATAGCCATCCTTCACGCTCTCCAGAATCGTCGCTACCTGCGCGTCGTCCGTCGCGAAGTGGGGAGCTGGGAGGTCGGCCGGCCGCCGGCGCCAGGCCGCGTAGCGGGCGAGGAGGAACATCACTCGCGCCGCCGGCTCCGGGAAGTGATAGACGGGCGGCAGGTCCCGTTGCGTCTTCACCGTGTCGTAGAACTCCTCGGTCGCCATCATCACCGCCAGGACCGGCTTGGAGCGTTCCCGAGACACGGCGGCGATCGCCTGCAGCACGTCGATGGGGCTGGCCAGGACAGGCGTGACGTTGATCACCATCGCCATGTCCACTCCCGGATCGTCGAGCACCGCGGCGACCGATTTCCCGTAACCCTCTGGCGTGGCTGAGGCGATCATGTCCACTGGATTTCCGACGCTGGCCTCGGGCGGTAGAAAGCTGCGCAGCGTCTCCCGGGTGGCGTCCGACAGCTCGGCCATATGGAGCCCGAGGTTGACGCAGGCGTCCGTCGCCATGATGGCAGGGCCACCCGCGTTGGTGACAATGCCCACCCGGAAGCCGCCAGGCAGGGGGCAGCGGGCGAGGGCGCGCGCCACGTCGAACATCTCGTCGATGGTGTTGGCCCGCAGCACGCCGCACTGCTCAAGGAAAGCCGAGACGGTGACGTCGGTTCCCGCGATGGCGCCGGTGTGGCTGGTGGCCGCGCGCGCTCCCTCGGCCGTGCGACCGGACTTAACTACCAGGATGGGCTTCTTGCGCGTCACCCGCTTGGCGATCTCCGTGAAACGCCGGGGATTGCCGAACGACTCCAGGTACATGGCGATGACCTTGGTCTCCGAATCGTCTTCCCAATGCTCGATGAGATCATTGCCCGAGACGTCCGCCTTGTTGCCCATCGAGACGAATTGGGTGAGCCCCACCCCGATGTCCTGGGCCACGTTGAGAATTGCCACGCCCAGGGCGCCCGACTGGCTGACGAAGCCGATGGACCCAGGGCGCGCAGGAGTGGGCGAGAAGGTGGCGTCGAGCGTCACCTCGGGGTCCGTGTTGATCACCCCCATGCAGTTGGGGCCGATCATCCGCACCCCCGCGGCGCGCACCGTCTCCCGCAGCCGGCGCTCCAGGGCCGCTCCTTCCTTGCCGGTCTCGGAGAAGCCGGCTGTAATCACGATCAGCCCCTTCACTCCCTTGGCGATGCACTCCTCGACCACGCCTTGCACCTTGCCGCGGGGGACCATGATGACGGCGAGGTCCACCGGGTCCGGAATCGCCGCCACGGTCGGGTAGCACTTGAGGGAGTGGATGGCCGAGGCCGTTGGATTGACGGGGAAGATGGCGCCGGCAAACTCGTTGACCACCAGATTGTGAAGGAGACTGAAACCGAGCGAATCGCGGCGTCGCGAGGCGCCCACCACGGCGACGGTGCGCGGCGAAAAGATGGAGTCGAGGGGCCGCGGCGACGGTGGTATCGAAGTCTCGGTCACGCTTCCTCCGGTGCCAGCACGGACAGTCGCTCCGGCGACAGCCGGACGGCGAGCGGCAGCCGCTCCTGGCACAGGTCGCCATCCACCTGGGCCGGCGCGCCGGCCGGTGACTCGAACAGTACCTCGCGGACGCGCTTCACGGTGACGTCGCGACGTCGCACGTGGGCGGATCGGACCACGTCCCAGGCGAAGGATAGCGCGGCGGCCCGACCAGCGCCGCGAAACAGCACCAGGTCGAGCCAGCCGTCGTCGGTCCGCGCCTCTGGAGCCAAGCGAAGAGCGCCGCCATAGAAGGGAATGTTCGAGACGGCCGCGAAAGTGGCCTCCAGCCGCTCGCCATCGGCGATCAAGCCGAGAGCGGGATAGGGATAGCGCCACCATTCCAGCATCCCCTGGGCCGCGATCGCCGCTTTGCCGAATCGCCACTTGAAACGGTTGTCCAGTGAGCCCAGCGCGGCGGCGTCGAGACCGGCCGAGACCATCATCAAGAAGGGGCTCTCGCCCGCGAGTCCGACGTCGAACGGCCGCGCTGGGAGCGTGGTGAGGAGGGTGGCGGCGGCCACCGGGTTCCGCGGCAGGCCCAGAGCGAGGCCCAGCACGTTGGCCGTTCCTCCAGGAATCAAACCCAGGGACGCCGGACTGCCCAGGAGGCCGGCGGCGGCTTCCCGCATAGTGCCATCGCCGCCGAAAACGAAAACCACCTCCACCTCCCGCCCCTTCTCCCTCGCCAACTCGGTGGCATGGCCCGGATGAGCCGTGGGGGTGGGCTCGACCTCGAACCCTCCGGCGCGCAGGGTGGCCAGGATCGCGTCCAGCACCTGGGCGTGCCGCTGGCGACCCGAGCGCGGGTTGAAGATCAGAGCGGCGCGGCGCATGTCGAGCGGATCAGAAGAGCGTCCCGGAAGTGCCAGGGGGAGGCGAATAGCCAAGATGTTTGTAGGCGCGGCGGGTGGCGACCCGGCCGCGCGAAGTTCGTTGGAGGAAGCCCTCCTGAATCAGGTAGGGCTCGTAGAGATCCTCGAGCGTCCCCCGGTCCTCGCCCACGGCCACCGCCAGCGCCTTGATGCCGGCTGGGCCGCCGTCATAGTGCTCGATGAGGGTGCTCAGGATCTTGCGGTCCAGGTCGTCGAAGCCAAACTCGTCCACTTCCAAAAGCGCCAGGGCCTTTTTCGCGGCGTCGAGATCGATCTTCCTCGCCCGCGCCACCTGGGCGAAGTCGCGCACCCGGCGCAGCAGGCGGTTGGCGACGCGGGGAGTTCCGCGGCTGCGGCGGGCGATCTCCTCGGCCCCGTCCTGATCGATGGGGATGCCCAGCAGCCGGGCCGAGCGCTGGACGATCCTCGTCAGCTCCTCCGGCCGGTAGAAGTCGAGGCGATGGACGATGCCGAAACGGGCTCGCAACGGCGGGCTGATGAGGCCGGCGCGGGTGGTGGCACCCACCAGGGTGAAGCGGGGGAGCTCGATCTTCATCGTCCGTGCCGCCGGTCCCTGGCCGATCACCAGGTCGAGCCGGAAGTCCTCCAGCGCCGAGTAGAGGATCTCCTCCACCGTCGGCCCCAGACGGTGGATCTCGTCGATGAACAGCACCTCCCCGGCGTCTAGATTGGTGAGGATGGCCGCGAGATCGCCCGCCTTCTCCAGCACCGGGCCGGACGTGATGCGCAGGGGCGCCCCCATCTCGATGGCCACGATGTGGGCGAGCGTCGTCTTACCCAGACCCGGGGGACCGAAGAGGAGGACGTGATCGAGAGACTCCTGCCTCTCCCGCGCCGCCCGGATGAATACCCGGAGATTCTCTAGGACCTTCGTCTGGCCGATGTACTCGTCGAGCTTCTGCGGCCGGAGCGTCAGCTCCACCCCCAGATCCTCGGGGTCGGGGACACCCGAAAGAATTCGGTCCTCGGCGGTCATGCCGCCATTCTAGCTGCTTCCCGCCTTGTTCTCTCCTACCCGGGAGCGTGTTCGACGCCGCTGCGTCAAGGCGACGTGAGACTGAACGGTGGCCGCGCCGATGCGGCCCTCATCACCCCGGCCCTCTTCTCCCAGCCTCCCCCCCGCCTGACGGGAGAAGAGGGAGAACAGCCAAGAGCAACTTCGCCTTTGTTGGACTTCCGGCTCCCCTCTCTCCCGGCCGGCGGGGGGGAGGCTGGGAGAGAGGGGCTGGGGGAGTGAGGGTCTCGATGCGGCGGACAGAGATCCGTCCACGAGGTGGGTCGGCGTCACGAGGCTGATGAGGATCAACGGGTCGCCGGGAGCAGGTGCCGATTCGGTTTCGCTTCCGGCCATGGGACCAGCACGCTGCCATCCATCAGCACTGCCAGCTCTACCACATACACCTGCGTGGACATGGCGCTGGTGGGATTTGCCGAGATCGGGCAGGTCTTTCTCTTGGTCCTCGCGGTGAACCCGATGAGGTAGTACCAGCCGCCAGGCTTCGCCGAGCCCCAAGCCACGTCGATCTGGACCTCATCCTTGGCCAGGTCGATGACGTTCGAATTCAGCTTGGCCAAGGCCAGATGTATCGCCTCGCCGGGGGAGAGGCGCGGCCAATCCTCCTCGGCCCACCACCAGAGCTCCCCTGCCGACACCGTCGCGGCGTCGATCTGCACCTCGTGCTTCTTCCAGCAGGCGATGTAGTAGACAGAGCCTTCCAACTCCGGGCAGTTGCTGAACGAGCAGCGGACCTCTCGGGCGAGGCGCGCCGCGTGTTCCCAGACGCCCTTGTAGTCCATGTAGAGGTCCGTGAACGTGGACCATGACTCTGTGAAGCGTTGCAGCAGGGTCCCACCCGGTTGGCTCGGGTCGACATTGCCCGGCAGGATCACCGTGCCATTCATGAGGACCAGCACCTGAGCAAACCCATCAAACCGCCGATTGCAGCAATCGAAACGGAATGAGACAAGGTAGAAACGGCTGTCGTAATAGCCGGTTGAACGGAGGTTCAGCCTCTCCAGGTACACGTTGCGAGTGTCGAGCATGCCGGATCGGACGAGCTCCCGGTAGGCTAGGAAGATCGCCCTCCGCGGAGATAGCAAGGGCCACGCTTGGCTGCCCGGGAACCACAATCTCTTGCGGAAGGCCTCCGTAGACCTGGCACCGAGATCATCGAGGCTGAAGACTTTCGTCGTTCGCGGACCGCTACAGAGGTCGGATTGATAGCGCGCGGCTTGACCGAGCGCCGGTGGAGCCAGAGTCAGAGCAAGCCCAAGCATGCTGCCCAGCACCGTGCGCTTCACCACGCGCCACCTCCGTCCGCAATCGCTCGATCGCGAAAAGAGCAGTGCAATGAGCCCGCCAGCCTGGGTCGGATCCGTTTTGGCTCGTGCCGGGTCGCGCCGCCAGGTTGGGCGGGACAAAAAGCCGTCTTCCGAGCTGACAAGGAGTGACCGCCTAGCCGCCTCGTCCGCACCGGGAATCGATCCGGCCGCCTGGCTTCGAAGCTAGCGATCCTGATCCAGCGCCGCTATGAGCCGCTTCGGAGCTACCCGTCTCCAAGCTTGCTCGAGGAGCTCCCGGAGATCGTCGGGATCAACGGTCGCGAGCCGCACGAGCATCGCCGGATAACCCCGATAGTGGTCCGTGATGTAGAAGGTCTCCGGATTGGCGGCCATCAAGATGTCGCGCTCGTCGAAGTCGATCCGGACGACGAGCGTCTCGCCATCCTCTTTGAGCCTGGAAAGAAACTTCTTGCGGACCCTGAAAGCTGGAGTGCCGTAGGAGCTTCCCTCTTCCACCTCGGGCAGGGCGAGGGCGAGCTTGCGGACGTCGTCGAAGGTGAGCGGCATGAGTCTCCTACGCTACACCTTCTGGGTCGGCCTGGCCCTGGACCGCTTCTTCCCTTCCTTCTCCGTCTTCGCCGCCCTCCGGCGGACGGCTGCGTCCCGCGACCTGCTTGCCCATTCCAGGAAGACGTCCTCGTCCTCGAAAACGTCATCGGGCACGGTGTAGTAAGGCATGATGCCCATCGGTCCGTTCTTGCCCATGGGCTGGAAGGGCTTGAGCCCTCGCGCCTCGTAGTCCGGACGGTTGGCGTTGCCGGGCCAGCAGCCACAGGACGTCGTGGCTCACGATGCCCATCATCAGGCCGTCGAGATAGATCCCAAAGCCGCCGAACATGAACTTGTAGGACGGCGCGCCGAGGGGCGCCAGGCGGTCCATGAGGTGATCGCAGAGCTCGCTGGTCTTGGGCATCTAGATCTCCTCCGCTCCCAGACCCACCAGCTCCATCAACTTCAACGCATTGACGGTCGTGGCCACTCCCGGGTGCATGACGTAGTCGAAGGTCATGGGCGGATCTTCTCCCGGATGGAGGGTCTCGCGGAAATGGACGGGCACGCAGGCGGCCGCGATCTCCGGCACCTCGGCGAGCTGCAGGTCGTGGGTGGAGACGGCGCCGAGCGCTCCCTGCTTCAGCAGATGGAGCACGACCCGGCGCACCGCCACCTGCCGCTCGTAGCTGTTGGTTCCTCGCAGCACCTCGTCGAGCAAGTAAAGGAGAGCGCGGCCCGCCTCCCGGGCGCGGTCGGCCTCTTTCACGATCCCGCGGATGCGCTGAAGCTCGGCCATGAAGAAGGAGACTCCCTCGGCGAGCGAATCCTCCACCAGGATGCTGGTGCCGAGGGTCAGCGGCGGCATCCGCAACGACTCGGCGCAGACCGGGCCGCCGGCCTGCGCGAGCACGGCGTTGAGGCCGATCGCCCGCAGCAGCGTGCTCTTGCCGGACATGTTCGAGCCCGTCACCAGCAGGAAGCTGCCGGCCGGGCCCAGGGTGACGTCGTTGGCCACCCGCTGTCCGTCGCGGATCAGCGGATGGCCGAGCGCCCGGGCGGTGTAGCTGGGCTCTCCATCGGCGACCACCGGGAAGGTCCAGCCAGGATTCTCGAAGCGGAGACTGGCGAGCGCCGAGAGGCTCTCGAAGCGGCCCATCGCGGCGAGCCAGCCGCGGACGTGGGGCCCAGCTGCGCGCTGCCAGCGCTCCAGCAGCGCCAGCACCAGGACGTCCCAACAAAGCAGGCTTTGGAGGAGTAGGTGCAGCAAGGCCGAGTGGCGGACATTCGTCAGCTCCACCCGGCGATGCAGGAGGCTCATCCAGCGGTGGGCAGTCTGCCCCTCCAACGAGAGACCGCCGGCGATCCGCCGCAGATCGTCCGCGGCCCATGGGCGGCTGGCGATCCGCTCCAACGCGTCGGCGTAGCGCTGAAAATCGTCCTCGCGAGCCTGGACCTTGTCAAAGACGGTCAGGGTCTGCTTGCGGAGGCGATAGCCCATCTGGATGTTGATCAACACCAGAAAGATGAAGACCCCGACTGGGGCCGCCGCCGCTGCCCAAAGGAGAAGCGCGGCCGGAGTGGCAATCCCCAGGAAGAGGGCAATGTTGATCTCCGACGGGCGTTTCAGCAGCCACGGCTCGCTCTCGGCCCAACCGAGGAAAGGCTCGAGGTCGGGCGGCGATTTCTCCATCGGGCGAACGCCCACCTCGATCTGCTGCCGCAGGTCGATCTCGGGTGCCAGCTCGCCGACGGCCGCCTGCCGGTCGGCGATTTCCGCCGGTGGTGCCGGGTGCAGGAGCCAATCCATCAAAACTCCCTTGCCGGGCGGGCTGTGGAGAGTCCCCAGGAGTTGGGCGATGGAGGCGCGGCCGAAGAGGTTGACGTCGCGCGCCATCGCGCGACCTTCCTCTTCCGGCTCCGGAAGATTGGGCAGCGGGAGCTGCTTCCATTCCCGCGCCAGCCGCAGGAGCCCCTCCTCGTTGATCTGCCGCAGCTCCCGGTTGCGCCGCTGGCGCTGGACGATCCGCTCGTGGGGGGAGAGCACGGCCAGGAAGGCCAGCAGCCAGAAACCCGCTCCAGCCCACCACTCCCATCCCGGCCGCCCACCGCGGATGAGGATCATGAGCAGACAGCCGGAAAAGAGGAGAAACAGGCCGCCGCGGAGAATCGAGAAGCGAAAAGAGATTCCCGCCAGGCGCTTCTCCTCGGTGGCGAAAGCGGCTCGACGTTCGAGATAGGTCTTCGGCGGCGAGCTCTGGGCTGTCATGGGAGACAGAGTATAGGAGCCCGTCTCCTCCCCCTATAATCCCGCCGCAGGAGGAACGATCATGCGAAGCCGTTCAGCTCTGCCGGTCCTGCTGCTTTGCCTTTCCCTGCCCCTCAGCGCCCAACTCCCGAAGCCCATCGACGACAAAATCACCAATGGCGTGCTCGACCATCTCCATCCCACCGTCGGGCTGTTCGACAACGACGGCGAGTGCTCGGCGACACTGATCGGCTGCCGGACCGTGCTGACGGCGGCGCACTGCATCTGCGAGTCGCCCAGCGGGCACAGCTTTGACGGCGTCCCCTGCCAGGCGCGGCACGATTTGGTAGGTCCTGCCGGCAAGCTCGTCTTCTTCCAGCACGCCGGGGTCTTCACCCTGTCGAGCATCGCCGTGAACCCCGCCTACAACTCGCACTCGGGTGCGTCGGACGTGGCGATCCTTCACCTCTCGACGCCGGTGACGAACATTGCCCCGAGCCCGATCAACCGGGTGGCCGTGCCGCCCCTGGGTCTTCCTGGCGAGATCGTGGGATTCGGCAGCGCTCATACCAACTCCACCGACGACGGCCTCAAGCGCCGCGGCGCCGTGAAGGTGGCGACTTGCGATCCGCTGGCTCCCGGTTTCGTGTGCTGGAACTTCAAGAAACCCCTGGGTGCGCCGGGCACGAACTCGGATACCTGCTTCGGCGACTCCGGTGGACCGCTGTTCCTATCGCTCGGCGGACAGACGGTGGTGGCCGGCGTGACCTCCAGCGGCACCAACGACGAATGCGCGCCGGTCGACAACTCCTTCGACGCCGACGTGTTCGACAACCTGGCCTGGATTCAAGCCGAGGGCGGCGGCGATCTGAACGCCACGTCCTGTGGCACGGGGCCGCAGATCGGCGGACCGGGCACCGCGATTTTCGGCAGCGTCGCCTCCCTGCGCCGAGGCCATCAGGTGGCGAGCACCGTCGTGGTGCCCGTGGGCATCGCCGAGCTTCGAGTCGCCCTCAATTCGGCCGATTGGTTCTTCAACAGCAACGCTCTCTACATCCGGCATGGAGCCCCGGCCTCGGCCAAGGCGTTCGACTGCAAGAGCGACGCGCCGAGCGGGCAGCAGTTCTGCAGCGTCCGGAATCCGGCGCCCGGCATCTGGAATATCCTGGCAAAACATCTCTCCGGACCCGGAAGCACCATCCAGGTGACGGCTTCGCTGATCGCGCAGGCGGCTGCTCCGTAGGCCCTGCATCCCCCTGTCGTATCCCGGCTCTGGCTCAACGCCCTCTCCTGAGGGCGTACAATCCGGGGTCGAAGGAGGATGACCATGCGTAGTAGTCCAACCCTGCCCATCCTAATTCTCAGCCTGTCCCTGCCGTTCGCGCTCCCCCTCCATGGCCAAGCACCCAAGCCGATCGACGAAAAGATCGTCAACGGCCTGCTCGACAACCTCCATCCCTCCGTGGGCCTGTTCAGGAACGGCGGCGAGTGCTCGGCGACGTTGATCGGTTGCCAGACGGTGCTGACCGCGGCCCACTGCATCTGCACCCTGCCCAACAGCGACGACGTCGACGGCCCCACCTGCATGGCACGGCCCGACCTGGTGACTCCCGCCGGCAAGACCGTCTTTTTCCAGCATGCCGGGTCCTTCACCTTGTCGCGGGTCGCCGTGGACCCCGACTACGTTCCCGGCATCAAGTCGGACGTCGCCATTCTCCACTTATCGGCGCCGGTGCCGAACATCGCGCCGAGCCCGATCAACCGCGTGTCCCGGCCGTCCTTCGGGCTGGCCGGCGAGATCGTGGGCTTTGGCACGACCCTGGGCAGCGCCATCGACGACGGCATCAAACGCAAGGGCAACGTTAAGATAGCCGCCTGTAATCCAGAGTCCACCCAGTTCGTATGCTGGAACTTCGACAACCCGCTGGGTGCGCCGGGCACGAACTCGGACACCTGCTTCGGCGACTCGGGGGGCCCGCTCTTCGTTTCGCTCGGTGGGCAGACGGTGGTGGCCGGCGTGACCTCCGGCGGCACCAGCCCCAACTGCCAGCCGCTGGACAACTCCAACGACGACGACGTGTTCAACGATCTCGCCTGGATCCAGGCCGAAGGGGGCGCCGATCTGAACGCCGCCTCCTGCGGCTCGGGGCCTCAGATCGGCGGCCCGGGATCGATGGTTTTCGGCAGCTCCGGCACTTTGACCAGCGGCCAGAACCAGGTGGCGAGCTCGGTCGAGGTGCCGGTGGGAACTGCCGAGCTGCGCGTCTCCTTGAACTCGGCGGACTGGTTCGACAACAGCAACGCGCTCTACATCCGGCATGGAGCGCCGGCTTCGACCACGGCCTTCGACTGCAAGAGCACCACCCCGAACTGGCAACAGTTCTGCGGCGTTCAGAATCCCGCATCCGGCACCTGGAACATTCTCGCAAGGCACACCTCGGGACCTGGAGGCGCCTTCCAGGTGACCGCCTCGGTGATCGGGCAGACGACCGTCGCTCCCACCCCCTGCGTACCGGGTCCCGCCACCCTCTGCCTCAACGGCGGCCGCTTCAAGGTTGAAGGGACGTTCGACACCGGTACGCAGCAGGGCCAGGCCCAGGCTGTCAAGCTGACCGACGAGACCGGCTACTTCTGGTTCTTCGCGGACACCAACGTGGAAGCGGTGTTCAAGGTGCTGAACGCCTGCACCTTCAACCAGCGCTTCTGGGTTTTCGCCGGCGGCCTCACCAACGTGCAGACCACCTTCACCGTTACGGATTCGAATACAGGAGTGGTCAGGACCTACTCGAACCCGCAGGGAACGGCTTTCCAGCCAGTTCAGGACACCTCGGCGTTCGCGACGTGCCCGTGAGTGGGAGAGAAGCTGGACCTGCACCCGCTTACAGGGCCTTTGCTTGGGAGAAGCCGCCCAAGGAATAGTCCACCACCAACTCGATCAAGCTACGGAGCTGGGGCGAGCAGTCCTTGAACTCGACTCGCTCCAGTAAACTTTCGCCATACTTGCCGATGGCTTCGCCGATCAGGGCATGCACGTAAGATTGAGTGGCGTAGCGAATCTTGCCAAAATCCAAAACTACGCGCTCTCCACGATCCAGCGCAGGGAGGATTGTCGAGAGCCGAAGGTTCTTCGCTTGCTCCTTGTCTTCTGCAAAGCCACTAACATCAGGTTCCAATCTGATGAGCTCGCTCATGTGAAATGAATCCTCCGAGTTCTTTTCACTCGACTGGGTACGTTCTTAAAGATCCACTGGAAAAACCCTTGATAGTCGGATATCTGATCCGTGCGGATCTCGACTGCGACCACCGTTCCCTGCCAGTGCGCGGGCAGCGCCCAACGGTCGCAGCGTTCCTCGTCAAAGGGATCCGGATGGAGCGTCACTTGATCATCATCACTCAGCGATCGACGGACACGGTATGCTGCTTTTCCGGAGACCAAGAGAAAATAACCACCCGTCCCCTTGGCAATACACCGGGTAATGAAGAGCCCAGCTCCAGCGTTCTCGGCTGTGCCGTAAGGGCCCTTGATAGCTCCGGTAATACCGGGGCGCATTGCAAGGCCGAGAGCGATCATGTCGTCCGAAGCAGCCTCGGGATGTACCCGTCCGAGATGGGTGGCGATTCCGCCGCCGCAATCCGCAACCGCGATAGTAACTCTCGGAGTCGGAGTCCCTGTATACCGGTGGGCGCATACGAAGGCCCCATCAGGCGAACCGGAATGTTCCAAAACGTTGCGAAGTAATTCGCTGACGCAATACTGGACCGCAGCCAGGGATCATCTTCCAGATGAAGGAGAGCCGAGATGCTGCCAATGACTCCGGCCACTTCGTCCCGAGTCACAACCTGGATAACAGGTAGAAATCGGCCACTGGCCTCATGCTCGGTCACTCCGGGATCGTAGGTGACTCCCAAGTGATGAAAGAGTCTCATCCGAGCCGCGTAATCTGCCCGCCGATCAAGATTCTCAATCAGAACGGTCTTGCCCTGCCGCCGGCACCACGCCCCCCATGCGGACACCATGGAAAGAGCCATCGGCTCAAGGTGAGCCCAACGATGGCGGAATACCAAGAGAGCATCCCCAGGCTCTTCTTCGAACGGCCGATTGGCCTCTAAGAAGTGCCGAGCCGTATGGAAGCTTACGTTGTTCGGAAGAACGAGCTTAGTCGGCATCGGGAGCTTTTGCGAATCGTTGATCTCTACGCTGATCATCTACCAAGCTAGAATTATGCACTCTTTCGGGGTTACTCCCCGCCCCCTTCCTTCCCTTTGACCTTCCCCACGAGCCTCTCCAGCTTCTTCTTGAGCCAGTCGGAGAAGCGCAGGCCAAACTCCTTCTGCTTCTCTTCGTAGCGCGGCTCGTGCTTCCAGTTGCAGACCTGAGTCGGCTTCTCGCCGGGCAGGAAGTAGTCGACGATCTGGCTGGGGCAGATGGGACGGGCGAGCATGCCGCTGTCCCGGCAGACGGTGGCTTTCTCCAGCCCCGCGGGCTCAGGGAACTCGGTGCCCTCGACACCTTGGAACGAGGCCTTCATGTAGCGGCCCCAGATGGGCAGGGCGGCTCGCGAACCCGAGAGCGAGGTGGCGCCGGGATTGTCCAGCCCCACCCAGACGACGGTGACGCGGTCCGGACGGTAGCCGGCGAACCAGGAGTCTCGGGCCTCATTGGTGGTCCCTGTCTTGCCCGCCAGCGGACCGGGCACGCCGTAGCGCAGAACCCCCCGCGCCGTGCCTCGCTCCACGACGCCTTCCAGCACCGACGTGGTGATGAAGGCCACTTGGGGCGAGATGACCTGCTCATCCTTTTTCGGCTTCAAGTCGCGCGCCGGCTTGCCGTCCGGTCCCAGGACCGTCGCGAGGCCATGCAGGATGGGGCGGAGGCCGCTGTTGGCCAGCGTCGAGTAGACGGTCGCCATCTCGCGCGGCGTCACGTCGGCGGCGCCCAGGGCCAGGGCCGGCAGCTCGACCAGGTCGGAGTCGATGCCCATACGGTGGGCAGTGGCCGCCACCTTGCCGATGCCGACGTCCATCGCGAGACGGATCAGGGGCACGTTGCGGCTCTGCTCCATGGCCTTGCGGACGGTGACCGGGCCGAGGAACTGGCCGTCGGCGTTCTTGGGCGACCACGGCCCGGCGCCGGTCTTGAGGTTCAGCGGCTCATCCTTGAGGATGCTGGACTGCGAGAGACGGCCGCTTTCGAGCGCCGTCACCAGGACGATGGGCTTGAAGGAGCTCCCCGCCTGGCGGTGGGCCTGGGCGACGCGATCGAACTCGCTGCGCCCGAAGTCGCGGCCGCCAACGTACGCGAGGATCGCCCCGGTGTGGGGATCGACGGAGATCAATGCGGCTTCCAGCGGATCGACGCCCTTGCGCCGCGCGCCGTCGAGCTCCTGGAGGACTTCACCGGTCGCCTTCTGAGCCAGATCCTGCTCGCGGATGGAGAGAGTGGCAAAGAGGTTGTAGCCCCGACTGCCAAGCCGCGTGAGGCCGAAGCGGTCGCGGGCCTCGGCCGCCATGGCGTCCGCGAAATGTGGTGCCGCCCGGGTACCGAGCCGCATCGGCGAGGTCATCATGGGAGTGGCCAGCGCCCGTTCCAGCACGCCCGCGTTGATCCACTTCAGCTCGGCCATGCGCCGGAGCACCTCGTCGCGCCGCCTGCGGGATCGATCGGGGCTCGCCACCGGCGAATAGACGGCCGGCGACTTGATCATCCCGGCGAGAGTGGCGGCCTCCGGCAGAGTGAGCTCGGTGGCGTCCTTGCCGAAATAGGCGCGGGCCGCGGCGCCGAGGCCGTGGTAGTTGAGACCGTTGGCGCCACCCAGGTAGATGGAGTTGAGGTAGCCCTGAAGGATGCTCCGCTTGGAATGTTGAACCTCGACGGCGACGGCGATGACGGCCTCGCGGATCTTGCGGAAGAGCCGGCGATCCTGGGTGAGGAAGGCGTTCTTGACCAGCTGCTGGGTGAGCGTGCTGCCACCCTGGGCGGCCCGGCCCTTGCGCAGATCGACCATCAGGGCGCGGGCAATGCCGGTGGGCGAAACGCCGGGATGCCAGTAGAACGAGTCGTCCTCGGCGGCGAGCACGGCCTGAACGACGTGCTCGGGGAGCTCCTTCACCCGCAGGGGCCATTTCTCGCGGACCTCCTCGTCGTAGTAAGTGGCAAGGACGAGAGGATCGAGCGCGGCCGAGTCGGCTGGCCGGCCGTCGACGCTCAGCGCCGCGATGATGTCGTCTCGGAAGTGAACCACCACGAGCTGGCCTGCCACGGAACCTTTTGGAGTTTCGTGCCGCCGAAGCCTCACCACCAGAACGTCGTCGCCGAAGTGGTAGCGACCGGGGGGCAGGACATCTTCGTCCCACACCCGGTAGCCCTGCGCCTCGAGCTCGAGAGAGAGCTCCTCGGGTGAAATCTCCTCGCCCAGCCGGATCTCCTCGGGCAGAGCATAGAGGCGCGACGGAGAGTTTTCCGGCCCGGCGCCAATGTCGCCGAACGCCTTGAGATAAGGAAACAGTAGCCAGACGGTGAGGATCAGGAAAACGGTCACGCCGGCGGCGATGGCGTAAAGCGTCCGGCGTAGCCGGGGATGCGTGCGTACCAGCCGGCGCCAAGCCATCAGCCGGCGGCGAAATCGGCCCCAGGGCCTGGGAGGCGGCGCGGGCTCGCTCATGATCGCGCCCGATGATGCCACAGTCGGGTCCTCGCCTCTCGATGGTCCGCCGTGACGCCGGCCAACCTGTGGACGGACCTCTATCCGCCGCTTCGAGGCCCTCATCACCCCGGCCCTCTTCTCCCAGCCTCCCCCCCTCCTGACGGGAGAAGAGGGAGAACAGCAAGATTCCAGGCCTGAAAGGGAGTGGGGGAAGGCCCGAAGCGGAATTGTTGCCGGATTCTCGTCGCTCCTAACCCGTCAAGCCCCCCTCTTCTCCCGGCGGATGGGGGGGAGGCTGGGAGAAGAGGGCCGGGGTGATGAGGGCCACGGCGGTGCGGCCCCCGGTCCGGTTCCTGTCATCTAACGCTGCGGCGTCGAACGCTTCCCATGAACTTTCGAGACCACCCCCTTACGGCAGCGGCAGCAGGGGCGACCAGCCCCACTCGGGCCGCTCGCCGTCGCCTCCGAGGGGACCCATTTCCTGCTTCTCGGTCATCAGGTCAAGGGGCTCCGCCGCCTTGCGCAGGCTGTCGTACTCGAGACGGTTGCCGCGGACGGCGCTCTCGATCCAGGCGGGCTTGCGCTCGGCAGCCAGATCCTCGGCGGTATCGAGAGGGAGAAAGAAGGCGTCGCCGGGATCGCCGAGGTGCCCGCGATCTGCGGCGGCAAGGGCCAGAGCGCGATAGATCGGCGCGAGTTGGGAGAGTCCGGCCCTCCAGGACTCGCGGAAGCGGCCCCGGTAGCGGTCGTGCCCCGGCAGCGGCTGGTGCTCCAGCGCGTGGCGGGCGGCGCTCGCGAGATCGGGCTCCTCCGCCCAGGAGGGAGAGAAGAGGTCGGGCAAGCCGAAACGCCGCAGGTCGCCTCGGCCGCGGGTACGCAGAGTCCAGGCCCCCTTGCTGAGCGCGGGCGGGACATCTTCTCCCCGTGCTCGCAGAGCCCGCCGGTCGAGCGCCGAAATGAGATCGGAGAGGAGTGCGTCGTTCGTCCGCACGAGCACTCGGGAGACGCGGGCGCGAAAGAGGCTCCAAAGTGCTCGGGGAGACTCGTCACCGCGCAGTGCCGGCTGCTCCCCGGGCACCCGGAAGGGGAAAAGGCGGACGCGGTGGAACGACAGGGCGGCGGCCAGGGCTCGAGATTCCGCCGGCCGGTCGCCGGCGTCTCCCGGCTCCAGCAGGGCGGCCACCACGTCCGCCCCGCCCGGTGCCGGCAACAGCAGCGTGCGCAGCTCCCGGGAGTCCAGGTAGGGCCGCAGGCGGATGATCTTTACCGGCGGCGATTCGGGCAGCGGCAGGCCGAGGTGATACAGGGCGTAGCGCAACCCAGTTCCGATTGCGTAGCGCAGCAGGGTGATGCCGAAGTGGGACAGAGGCGGCAACGGGCCGGGCAGCAGCAAGGCACGGCTATAAGCGGGCCGCGGCTCGGGTGCGGCACCCAGCCAGGCCGACGGTTGGCCGCCCCCCCCGGATCGATGATCGCTTCGAGGTGCCATGGATGCACCGAGTACCCTACCATTTTCCCGAATTCAGGCCGCTGAAGCGCCACGATTCCAACTTTTCCTTGGGACCTGGCTGGAAGCGGTGTAAGCTCTCGCCAAAATTAGCTGTCGTTTCCTTCATCAGCGGTTGAAGCGCCGAATCGGTGACGGACTGAGCCCCGGGGCGTTCGCCGCACGGACTGCGGAGGTCGTCATGAAAGGCAAGTGGATATGTCTCCTCTTCGCCCTTGCCGTGTTCTCGCTCGGCGCCCGGGTGGCGCAGGCGCAGGGAACCGGGAAGATCGCAGGGAAGGTCACACGGCTCGACGGCGCGGGCCTGGCGGGCGTTACGGTCCGCATTCAGTCTCTCGACCGGTCGGCGCAGACGGATGCCACGGGCGCCTACGTCCTGGAGGGCGTGCCGCCCGGCACCTACGAGGTCACCTTCAGTTTGAGCGATCACATCAAGACCGAAGCGGCGGTCACGGTGGCGGCCGGGTCGGCGCGAACGCTGGACCAGAAGGTCGACTGGGACCTCAGCTTCGCCGAGACCATCACCGTGTACTCGGTGTCGCGCAAGGCGGAGCGGATCACCGAGGCGCCGGCCGCGGTGACGGTGGTGCCGGAGGAGGAGATCTCTCTCCAGGCACCGACGGGCCAGGTCCCCAAGCTGCTCGAGTTCACGCCGGGCGTCGACTTCACCCAGAGCGGCCTCTACGACTTCAACTTCAACGTGCGCGGGTTCAACAGCTCCCTCAACCGCCGCATCCTGACGCTGATCGACGGCCGGGACCCTTCGGTGCCGTTCCTCGGCGCCCAGGAGTGGGCGGCGGTCTCTTTCCCCATGGACGAGCTCGCCACGGTGGAGCTGGTGCGCGGACCGGGCTCGGCCCTCTATGGCGCCAATGCCTTCAGCGGCGTCCTCAACATGACGACGCGGTCGCCGCGGGGTAACACGGGAGGCAAAGTGCGGCTGACGGGCGGCGAGCTGGGCACGGCCCGCGGCGACCTCCGGTACTCCACCGAGCTGGGGACCGGCTGGTACGGCCGGGCGGTCGGCGGCTATCAGAAGAGCGATGACTTCACCCAGTCCCGGAATCAGAAGGTGGAGTACTCCCAGTTCTGCGCCACCGCCTGGCAGACCAACTGCCTGCGGCGGGAAGCTCAGCCGCTGGCTCTCGACCAGGTGAAGATCGGCTACGGCGGCCTGCGGCTCGACCGCTATTTCAGCGACAGCCAGGTGCTGACGGTCGAGGGTGGAACCGCCAACCTCGAAGGGCCCACGTTCCTCACCGGCATCGGCCGCGTCCAGGTGACGGACGCCAAGCGCCCCTGGGGCCGGCTCAACTTCAACACCTTGCACTGGAACCTCCTGGGCTACTACGACACGCGCAAGGCCGAGAAGCAGGTGGCCCTCTCCTCCGGCGCCCGGCTCTTCGAGGACTCCTCGAACCTGCATGGCGAGCTCCAGGGCAACACCGGCTTCGCG
>Ga0134121_10002018_pt1 | contig 18114 bp, 18 predicted proteins | sample KB301_FD_96463 | JGI IMG/M metagenome (GOLD analysis project Ga0134121, IMG submission 96463) | Terrestrial soil microbial communities without Nitrogen fertilizer from Kellogg Biological Station, Michigan, USA - KB3-0-1 | ecosystem: Environmental > Terrestrial > Soil > Unclassified ... | reverse complement strand
TTCGTCACGCAGAAGCACTGGGACGAGCGGCCGATGCCGGTGGGCGCGCTGGTGGGCGAGTTCTACGGCAAGACCGCGCACCTCAAGGAAGGCCTGGCGATCGCGTTCCCGCCGCCGGCGATCTTCGGCCTCGGCACCGCCGGCGGCTTCGAGTTCTACATCCAGAACCGCGGCGAAGGCGGGCCGAAGCGCCTGTGGGAGGTGACGCAGAAGTTCATCGGCGCCGCCTCGCAGAGCCCCAAGCTCGGCATGGTGAACACGTTCTGGCGAGCCAACGTGCCGCAGCTCTACGTCGACGTCGACCGCGAGAAGGCCAAGTCGCTCGGCGTGCCGCTCGACGACATCTTCAGCACGCTCGCCGCCACGCTCGGCAGCTACTACGTCAACGACTTCAACAAGTACGGCCGCACCTGGCAGGTACTGCTGTCCGCGGAATCGGACCAGCGCGGGCGGCCGGAGGACGCGGGCTCGGTCTACGTGCGCAGCGAAAAAGGCGAGATGATCCCGCTGCGCTCGCTCGCGCGCATCGAGTACACCAGCGGCCCGGGGACCATGACGCGCTTCAACAACCTGCCGGCGGTGCAGGTGCTGGGCGGCGGCAAGCCGGGCGTGAGCTCGGGCGACGCCATCGCCGAGATCGAGCGCCTCGCTGCCGAGGTGCTGCCGCCCGACTTCAGCCTCGACTGGAGCGGCGCCTCGTACCAGGAGAAGAAGTCCGGCGGCACCTCGGTGCTGGTGCTCGCGCTCGGCGCGCTGATGGTGTTCCTGATCCTCGCGGCGCAATACGAGAAATGGTCGCTGCCGCTGTCGGTGCTGCTCGCGCTGCCCTTCGGCACCTTCGGCGCGCTCTCCGCCGTCTGGATCAGGGGCCTCACCAACGACGTGTACTTCCAGATCGGCCTGGTGACGCTGCTCGGCCTCGCGGCGAAGAACGCGATCCTGATCGTCGAGTACGCCGTGCTCAAGCACGAGGAGGGCCTGTCGGCCTCCGCCGCCGCGGTGGAGGCGGCGCGCCTGCGCTTCCGTCCGATCCTGATGACCTCGCTCGCCTTCATCCTCGGCGTGCTGCCGCTCGCGTTCTCGCACGGCGCTGGCGCCGGCGCGCGCATCTCCGCGGGCACCGGCGTGATGGGCGGCATGCTGGCGGCGACCTTCCTCGCGATCTTCTTCGTGCCGACCTTCTTCAAGCTGCTCACCGACCGCCACCTCACCGAGAAGCGCTCGAGCGCGGACATCAAGCGCGAGGCCGAGCAGGCACGCACGCACCATCACAGGCCGGTGCAGACATCGCATCACGCGCCGCACGCGGCGGGGGACGAATGAAGCGGCTTTGCGTGATCGCGTTGCTTGCCGCAGCGCTTCCTATGTCGGGCTGTATCAACCAGCCCAAGTACGACCGCCCGGCGATCGAGCTGCCGCAGGCGTGGAAAGAAACCGCGCCGCGCTTCGCCGAGGACGGGCGTTGGTGGCGCATCTACCAGGATGCCGAGCTGGAGAAAGTGGTCGACGAAGCGCTCAAGGGCAACGCCGACCTGGTGATCGCCGCCGCGCGCGTCGACGAGGCGCGCGCACTGCTGGGCGAGGCGAACTCGTTCTTCTGGCCGAGCGTCGACCTGAACGCGGTCACCAGCCGCCAGCAGATCTCGACGCGCACCGCGACCTCGTTTCCCGGCATCCCGCGCGAGTACAGCAACCACCGCGCGACGCTCAACGTGTCCTACGAGCTCGATCTCTTCGGCCGCCTGCGCGCGGGCTCCGCGGCCGCGCGCCACGAGCTCGAGGCGAGCGAGGCCTCGCGCGAAGCGGTGCGCCTCGCGCTCGCGGCGCAGGCCGCGAAGTCGTACTTCGCGCTGCGCGCGCTCGACGAACAGGTCGCCCTGACCAGGAAAACGGTTTCCCTCCGGGAGGAAGCGCTCGAGCTGCAACGCAAGCGCCTGCGCGGCGGCGTGATCTCCGAGTTCGAGCTGCGCCAGCTCGAGGCCGAGACCGCGGTGGTGCGCGCGCAGCTGCCGCCGCTCGAGCGCGAGCGCGACCGCGAGGAAGTGGCGCTCGCGGTGCTGCTCGGGCGCACGCCGCGCGCCGTGTTCCAGGATTCGGTCGCGATCAAGGTCGCGTTCGAGGAGGCGCCCGGCGCGCCGGTGCTTCCGGCCGGCATGCCCTCCGAGCTGCTGCTGCGCCGTCCCGACCTGGTCGAGGCCGAGCGCCTGCTCGCCTCCGCCAACGCGCGCGTCGCGCAGACGCGCGCCGAGATGTTCCCGTCGATCAGCCTTACCGCGTTCCTCGGCAGCGAAAGCGCCGCGCTCGCCAACCTGTTCTCCGGCGGCTCGGCCGCCACCTGGCAGCTCGCCGCCGGCCTGTCGCAACCGATCTTCCAGGGCGGGCGCCTGGCGGCGCGGCGCGACGCCGCCGACGCGCGCGAGCGCGCCGCGCTCACGCAATACGAGCAGGCGATCCGCAGCGCCTTCGGCGAAGTGCGGACAGCGCTGATCGTGCAGGCCCGCGCGCGCGAGAGCTACGACGCCGAGTCGGTGCGCGCCGCCGCGCTCAACGAGAGCCTGCGCCTCGCGCGCCTGCGCTACCAGAACGGCGTCGCCAGCCAGCTCGACGTGATCGATGCCGAGCGCGGCCTGCTGCAGGCGCAGATCGCGCGCATCGAGGCGCTGCGCGCGCACCGCGCCGCGGTCGCCGACCTGTTCCGCGCCCTCGGCGGCTAGCCATCGAGCACGCGCAGATGCTGGTCGCGAGCTGGCTCATCCACCGCGACATGTTCAGCACCAGCCTGGCGAAGACCCCGGCCCTCGCGCCGGCCTGAGCGTGTCGAAGCTGCGCCTGAAAATCTCGATGTCGCTCGACGGCTTTGTCGCCGGGCCGGACCAGAGCGTCGAAAATCCGCTCGGCGTCGGCGGCGAGCAGCTGCACGAGTGGGTGTTCCCGCTCGCCGTGTGGCGCAAGGTGCACGGGCTGGAAGGCGGCGAGGTCAACGAGAGCTCGAAGGTGGTCGAGGAGTCGCTCGTCAACATCGGCGCCACCATCATGGGCCGCAACATGTTCGGCGGCCATCCCGGGCCGTGGGACGAGCGCAAGCCGTGGAACGGCTGGTGGGGCGACAACCCGCCCTTTCACCACCCGGTGTTCGTGCTCACGCATCACCTGCGGCAGCCGCTGATGCTGGACGGCGGCACGACGTTCACCTTCGTCACCGACGGCATTCACGCGGCGCTCGAGCAGGCGCGCCGCGCGGCCGGCGGCAAGGACGTCTCGCTCGCGGGCGGCGCCCAGGCCTGCGCGCAATACCTGAAGGCCGGGCTGGTCGACGAGATGGAGATCAACCTCGCGCCGGTGCTGCTGGGCAGCGGCGAGCGGCTGTTCGACGGTGTCGGCGACGACCTGCATGGACTGAAGCTCGCGCGCACGGTGGCGGCGCCGGGCGTGGTGCATCTCAGGTTCGCGCGCGCCTAGGGGCGCTGGCGCCAGCCGAAGGCGGTGGTGGTCCAGTTGAACTGGATGGCGAGCAGGCGCAGCAGCACGGTGACGCCGATCGAGAGCCAGGCGGCGCTCTCGACCTCCCAGCCGTAGTGGTGGCTCATCACCACGAAACTTATGCAGCCCACGAGCGTGGCGAGGAAGTAGAGCTGGCCGGGTTTGAGCAGCAGCGGCTCATCGCGCACGATGACGTCGCGCAGCAGGCCGCCGCCGACCGCGTTGCACAGTCCCACCAGCACCGCGGCCTCGGGCGTTGCGCCCGCGACCAGGGACTTGTTCGCGCCGTACACGGCGTAGACGCCGATCGCCGCCGCATCGACGTAGGCGAGGAGGCGGGTGAAGCGGTCGGCGAGGCGCTGCGCCAGCCCGCCGATCGCCAGCGCGGCGAGCACCGCGTAGAGGTAGCGTCCGTCGCGGATCACGAGCGGCACCTCCTGCAGGAAGATGCCGTCGCGCAGCAGGCCGCCGCCGACGCCGGTCACGAAGGCGAGCACGAAGGCGCCGACCACGTCGTAGCCGCGCCGGGTGGCCGCCCACACGCCGGTCAGGGCGAACAGGAACACCGCGGCAAGATCGAACCAGATCGGCAGCAAAAACGAGACGCCTGGCATGCGGCAATGGTAGCGTTACTGGTCTACGAGGAGGGTCCCATGAGGTTCCGAGTTGCCGCGGCCGCGCTTTCGCTGGTCCTGCCGCTTTGCGCGCTGGCGCAAGGTTCCAGCAAGCAGATCCCGGCGCGCACCGAGATTCACTCGATCCCGAGCCTCACCATTTCCGACGAGCAGTTCCTCAAGGGGGACGGCGCCGGCAAGCCGGTCGCCGTGTCCGGCGTGCTGCGCATCGCGCAGGGCACCGGGAGGCTGCCCGCGGTGGTGCTGATCCACGGCTCCGGCGGCATGGGTCCGAACATCGATTTCTGGTCGCGCGAGCTGAACGCGATGGGCATCTCGACCTTCGCGCTCGACGGCTTCACCGGGCGCGGCTTTGCCTCGGTCAATACCGACCAGGCGCTGCTCGGGCGGCTCAACATGATCGTCGACGCGTACGCCATGCTCGACGTCCTCGCCAAGCACCCGCGCGTCGACCCGTCGCGCATCGTGCTGATGGGCTTCTCGCGCGGCGGCCAGGCGGCGCTGTTCGCCGCCATGAAGCGCTCCCACGAGCACTGGAACAAGTCGGGCGCCGAGTTCGCGGCCTACGTGCCGTTCTACCCGGATTGCATGACGACATACCGCGCGGACACCGAAGTGGTGGACCGGCCGATCCGCATCTATCACGGCGCGCCGGACGACTACAACCCGGTGGCGCCGTGCAAAGGCTATGTCGCGCGCCTGGCCGCGGCGAAGCGCGACGTGAAGCTCACCGAGTATGCGAATGCGCCGCACGGCTTCGACAACCCTCTGGGCGCGACGCCGCCGAGCGTGGCGAAGGGTGCGCAGACCGTGCGTCGCTGCACGATTCGTGAAGATGCGGCAGGCAAGCTGATCAATGCTTCCACCGGCCAGCCGTTCACCTACAAGGACGCCTGCGTCGAGCACAATCCGCACGTCGGCTACGACCTCGCCGCGGCAGCAGGCGCACGTCAGGAAGTCGGCGCCTTCCTGACCACGCTCTTCAAGCTCTACTAGGCGAAAACGTACGCATCCATCGCCAGCACGCCGCTGTCGATGGCGTCGTAGACGCGCTGCGGCTTCGCCTTCTCGGCGGCGGCGCCGAGCGCGAAGAACAGCGGCAGGAAATGCTCGTCGGTCGGGTGCGCGCGCACGCCGTGCTGCGAGCGCGAGCGGTAGTCGACCAGGCTTTCCACGTCCTTTTCCTTCAGCTTCTCGAACACCCAGGCCTGGAACTCGCGCGCATACGGCGCGGGCGCGCCCTGGCCTCTCGACCAGTCGCGCAGGTTGTGCGTGAGGTGGCCGGAGCCGATGATCAGGACGCTGTCGTCCTGCAACGGCCGCACCGCCCGGCCGAGATTCACGTGGTGTTGAGGCCCCAGTTCGGGCTGCACCGAGATCTGCACCACGGGAATGTCCGCCTGCGGATACATATAGAGCAGCGGCGACCACGCGCCATGGTCGAGGCCGCGGCAGCCGTCGATCGCGGCCGTGAAGCCGGCGTCTTTCAGCAGCCCCTGCGCGCGCTTCGCGACGTCGGGCGCGCCCGGCGCCGGGTAACGCAGGCGATAGAGCGGCTCGGGGAAATTGTAGAAGTCGTGGACGGTCTCCGGCTTGTCCGATCCGGTGAGCATCGGCAGCTGCGTTTCCCAGTGCGCCGACGCGATCAGGATCGCGCGCGGCCTGGGCAGGCGCCGGGCAAGCGCCTTCCACGCCTCTCCAGCCGGTCCCGGCTGGAGGGCGTGCATCGGCGAACCGTGCGAGAGGAAGATGCTCAAGCAGCTTTCTTCAACAGGCCTTCGGCCTGCATCGCTTCCTGGACCTTCGGTCGCGCCGCGACGCGCTTGTGGAACGCGGCGAGGTTGGGCCAGCGCGCGAGATCGATCTGCGTCGGGCGCGTCCAGCCGAGCAGCACGAAGAGATACGCGTCGGCCACGGTGAACTGCTTGCCGGTGAGGTAATCCTTGCCGGCGAGCTGCTTGTCGAGCCAGTCGAAGCGGCCGGCCAGGTTTTCCTTCGCGATCGGCTTGTAGTCCTCGGGCGTGTTCGGCTTGAACAGCGGCGAGAACTGCTTGTGGATCTCGGAGGTGAAGAAGTTGAGCCACTCCTGGATCTGGTAGCGCTCGAACGTGCCCGCCCTGGGCGCGAGGCCGCTGTCGGGCTTCTGGTCGGCGAGGTACTGCACGATCGCCGGACCTTCGGTCAGGATCTTGCCGTTGTCGAGCTCGAGCGCCGGCACGTAGCCGCGCGGGTTCACCTTCCAGTAGTCGCCGCCGCCTTCGACCGTCTTGTCCTTGGTGTTGACCTTCTTCAGCTCGACGTTCATGCCGAGCTCGCGCGTGACGATGTGCGGCGACAGCGAGCAGGCGCCGGGTGCGTAATACAGCTTCATGCGGTGACCTCCTTGGTTGGAATCTTGCCCAGGCGGCCGGCGTGGAAGTCGGCGTACGCCTGCTGGATCTCGGGGGTGGTGTTCATGACGAAGGGTCCGTAGCCGACCACCGGCTCGTTGATCGGCGCGCCGTTCATCACGAACACGGTGGCATCGCTTTCCGCCTGCAGGTCGACTTCGTCGCCGGCGCGGTCAAGCACGACCAGCTCGGTGCGGTTGGCCTCCTGGCCGTTCACCGTCAGTTTGCCCTCGACGACATAGATGGCGGCGCTGTAGCCGTCGCGCAGGTTGAGGCGCAGCTTCCGGCCGGCCTGCAGTCGCACGTCGAACAGGTTCACCGGCGTGAAGGTCTGCGCCGCGCCCGTGACGCCGTTGTACTCCCCGGCGATGACACGCACGCCATCCACCGCCGGAATGCTCGAGGCGGTCAGGGTCTGGTAGCGGGGCGCGGTCATCTTCGACTTCGCCGGCAGGTTGACCCAGAGCTGCAGCGCGTGGAACTTGCCGCCGCGGCGGGTGAATTCCGGGCTGTGCATCTCTTTATGCAGCAGTCCGGCGCCCGCGGTCATCCATTGCACTTCGCCCGGGCCGATGCGGCCGCCGTTGCCGGCGGTGTCTTCGTGGTCGACTTCGCCGTCGAGCACCAGCGTCACGGTCTCGAAGCCGCGATGCGGATGCCAGCCGACGCCGCGCGGCTTGTCGGCGGGCGCGAAGTCCGCCGGGCCGGCGTGGTCGAGCAGCAGGAACGGCGAAAGCTCGGGATGGCGCTGGTAGTCGAGCACGGTGTGCACCGGGAAACCGTCGCCGACCCAGTGCCCCTCGGGCTGGCGGTAGATGCGCAGAACGTTTTTCATGACTGCAGTATGGGGACGGTCAGTTATGGGATAAAGTAGTCACAACGAAATAGATTGTCCCGAATTGAGGGATGATGGATCGCCTCGGCGCTATCCAGGTTTTCGCGCAAGTTGTTGAATCCGGAAGCTTTGCCAAGGCTGCCGGCAAGCTCGGCTTGTCCACCTCCGCGGCCTCGCGCCATGTCGCCGACCTCGAGGCGCATTTGCAGACGCGGCTCCTCAATCGCACCACGCGGCGTGTCAGCCTCACCGAGAGCGGTCAGGCGTTCTACGAGCGCGCGGTGCAACTCCTTGCCGACCTGCACGAGGCCGAGCAGGAAGCGGGCCGCGCCGCCATCGTGCCGCGCGGCACGATCCGGCTGACAACTTCGGTGAACTTCGGCGTGCGCCATCTTGCGCCCGCCATCGCCGAGTTCCTCGCGCAACACAAGGAGGTCCGCTTCGACGTGCAGCTCGCCGACCGCGTGGTGGATCTGGTCGAGGAGGGCTTCGACCTGGCGGTGCGGGTGGGCACCGCGGGCGCCGGTAACCTGGTGGCGCGCAAGCTGGGCGAGACTCGCCTCGTGCCGTGCGCCTCGCCGCTGTACCTTTCGGCGCATCCCGCTCCCAAGACGCCCGAGGAACTGGCTGCGCACAATTGCTTCACGTACGAGTACGTCACCCCGCGCAATGTGTGGCGCTTCCAGGATGCAGACGGACGCGAGCGCGCGGTGCGGGTAGCCGGCACGCTGCACTCCAACAACGGCGACCTCCTCGCGGAGGCCGCGGTGCGCGGCGCCGGCATCGTCTTCGAGCCGGCTTTCATTGTCGGGCCCGATGTGCGGGCAGGGCGCCTGGTTCCCCTGTTGCAGGAATACACGCCGCCGCCGGTGCCGATCTACGCCGTCTATCCAAGCCGCAAGCACCTCTCCGCCAAGGTGCGGCGCTTCGTCGAGTTCCTGATCGCGCGCTTTGCCGACGCGCAGGACTGGAGCGCGCCGTGAGGCACGTGCTCGCATGCGTGCTGGCGCTGCACGCGGGCGCGCTGCTCGCGCAGGGCGACTGGGTCATCGTCTCCAAGACCGCTAAGGCCGAGGCCGGGCGGCCATTCGAGGTCGCGGTGATCGCGCCGGGCGGGCATGACCTGCCGGAGGAGATCGAGGCGCGGATGAAGGTCGACGTGGCGGAGATCACGCTCACCCTGAAAGCGAGCGCCCCGGCGCTGAACGGCCAGCGCACCTATGCTGCGCCGATGCCGGTTTCCGCCAGCGGGCCGGTGAGCCTGCAGCTCGGCGACTTCCCTTCGAACGTGCTGGTGCTGATCGTCGCGCGGCCTGCCGGCGACACGGTGCAGACTTTGACCGGACTCGGGCCGGGCGGGCGCGAGCCGCCGCTGTCGGAGAACGACCCGATGTATTTCGTGGTCGGCACGCGCGGCGGCACCTCGGCGCGCTTCCAGCTCTCCTTCAAGTACCGCCTGTTCGACTTCGACGCCGGCTACGGCCAGGAGCGGCCGTGGCTCTCCGGCCTGTACTTCGGCTATACGCAGAACTCGCTGTGGGACCTCGAGGGCGAATCGAAGGCATTCCGCGACACCAGCTACCAGCCGTCGTTCTTCTGGAAGTGGGAGCGCACCCAGGATGCTCCCCGCCTGCTGATCGACGGCGTGCGCGTCGGCCTCGAGCACGAGTCGAACGGCGGGCAGGGCGATCGCTCGCGCTCGATCAACACCGCGTTCGTGCGCCCGGAGTGGCGCTGGAAGGTGGCCGACGTCGGCAGCTTCGCCTTCACGCCCAAGATCTACACGTATCTCGAAAAGGAGGAGAACAGCGATATCGACGACTACCGCGGCTATGTCGACTGGCGCGCGCGCTACGACTCGCCGGGCGGCACCTGGGTCGCAACCACCGTGGTGCGCTTGGGCACCGCGGGCAAGGGCAGCGTGCTGCTCGACGCGTCGCGCCGCATCCGCGACGTCAAGTTCGGCCCGGTGAGCACGTACCTGCACGTGCAGTTCTTCGCCGGCTACGGTGAATCGATCCTGGATTACAACGTCAAGAACAAATCCCAGCTGCGGATCGGGTTTGCGATCGTCCCGTAGTTACTCGGGCGCTTCGGTCTTGGGCGGGCGCCAGGTGTAGGGCACCGGGCCCGGATTTCTCAGCACGCGCAGCATGCGCAGCGCGCCTTCCTTCTTGCCTTCGCCGCTGCGGTAGTAGCCCGGCACCAGCACGGTTTCGTAGAAGCCCATCGCGCGGTAGAAGCGCCGCGCGGCGTCGTTGCTCGCGCGCAGCTCGAGGTGGATGCTGGCCATGCCGGCGACGCGCGCCGATTCGAGCAGCCAGTCGAGCAGGCGCTGGCCGATGCCCAGGCGCCGGTGCGACGGCCGCACCGCGAGCAATACCAGGTGCGCGCGCTCGTCGCCGAATTCCATGATGGCAAAGCCGGCGACCGAGCCGGCAACCGCGCCTTTGGCCTGGCCTTTCCCGCCCTCGCACGCCACCACCGCCAGCGTTTCCTTGTCGCGCATCGCACGCAGCACGCGCGCCGCGTCGTACTTCCAGCCGAGGCCCGATTCGATGAAGTCCCGCGACATCGCCGAGATCGCCTGCGCATCGCGCGGCTCGGCGGGACGGATGGTGATGGCGCGGGGCGTCATGAAGGACATTGTGCATGAGAAAATGCCCGTTGTCTCCGGGGGAGAATACGCCGTGAAGCCCAATCTGATCGTGATCCTGATCGATGACCTGCGCTTCGACGAAACCGGCGCGTCAGGACATCCTTACATGAAGTCGCCGCACGTCGACCGCCTGGCGCACGAGGGCGCGATGTTCGCCAACGCGTTCCACACCACGCCGCTGTGCTCGCCGAACCGCGCCTCGATCCTCACCGGCCAGTACGCGTCGCGCCACGGCATCATCGACAACGTCGGGCGCGAGGCGATGAGCCATCGCCTTGCCAACTATCACCTTGCGCTGCAGCGCCTGGGCTACGAGACCGCGCACATCGGCAAGTGGCACATGGGCAACGACGCCGCGCCGCGTCCCGGCTACGACCACTGGGTGAGCTTCCGCGGCCAGGGAAAGATCACCGATCCGGTGTTCTGGGAGGACGGCAAGGAAACGCAGCAGCGCGGCTACGTCACCGATCTGCTGAACCAGCGCGCCGCGGCGTACGTGGCGCGCAAGCGCGACAAGCCGTTCGCGCTGTTCCTCGCGCACAAGGCGGTGCATCCCGACGTGCAGCAGAAGCAGGACGGCACCATCGACCTCGCCACGATGCAGGGCTACGTGCTGCCCGAGCGCCACAAGGACCTCTATCGCGGCTGCACCTATCCGCCGCGCCCCAACGTCAAGCCGATCGCCGAGGTGCTCAAGGACAAGCCCGCGTGGAAGGACGTGTTCGAGCTGCGCGAGCGCCCGGGCATGCGCGGCTTCCTCGACCCGATCCACGTCGGCGATCCGGAAGAGGTGCGCGAGCGCGCCGCGATGATGGCTTCCGTGGACGAGGGTGTTGGAATGATTCTGGATGAACTGCAAAAGAACAGGAAACTCGACAACACCTGCATCGTGCTGCTCGGCGACAACGGCTTCTTCTTCGGCGAGCACGGCCTCGGCGCCGAGCGGCGCTTCGCCTACGAGGAGGGCATCCGCACCGCGTTCTTCGTGCGCTATCCGAAGCTGATCAAGCCGGGCAGCGTGATCAAGCCGATGGTGCTCGCGATCGACATCGCGCCCACCATGATCGAGCTCGCCGGCGGCCGGCCCGGCGCGCAGATCCAGGGCCTGTCGTTCAAGCGGCTGATGGGTAAAGGCCGCGCGCCCTGGCGCAAGTCGTTCCTGGTCGAGTACTACAACGAGTCCGCCTGGCCGTGGATCGTCGGCATGAGCTACAAGGCGGTGCGCACCGATCGCGCCAAGCTGATCCACTGGGTGCACAAGGAAGGCATGGACGAGCTCTACGACCTGGAAGCCGACCCCTACGAGATGCGCAATGTGATCAAGAAGGCGGCCTACGGTAAAGTGCGTGCGCGGCTATACAACGAGCTGAGAAAACTGGTCGCCGACGCCGCGGGACTCTAAGGGGGCAGACATGGACACCGCCAGCAGCGTAGATCTTTCCGACGAGATCAAGGCGCGCTCGGCCCCGGGCGCGGCCGCGAAGCTCGCCAGCCTGCCGGCGACCGAGCTGGTCAACCAGCTGGTGCACCTCAGCCCGGGCTTCGCGCAGGACGTGCTCGACGAGCTGCCGAGCGACGCGCGCGAGCGCGCGATCTCCGCCGCGCCCGCCGACGTCGCGCGCCAGTGGCAGCGCAACGCGATGTACGACCGCGACGCCATCGGCCGCATGATGGAGCCGGTGGTCGCCGCCTTCGACCCGAAGCACACGGTCGGCGACACCATCGAGGAGCTGCGCGAGCTGGTGACGCGCGCGCTCATCACCTATGTCTATGTGGTCGACGACCAGGGCCGCATGGTCGGCATCGTCACCATGCGCGACCTGCTGTTCAGCGAGCGCGGCCGCACGCTCGACGAAGTGATGCTGCGCAGCGCGTTCGCGCTGCGCGCGGCGATGCCGATGAAGGACGCGATGCGCCTGGTGCTCGACAAGCACTTCCCGGTGTATCCGGTGGTCGACGCTGAGCAGCGGCTGGTCGGCCTGGTGCGCGGCCAGACCATGTTCGAGGCGCAGGCGATCGAGATCACGCTGCAGGCCGGCAGCATGGTCGGCGTCGAGAAGGAGGAGCGCCTCGCCACGCACTGGTGGCAAAGCCTGAAGCTGCGCCATCCGTGGCTGCAGCTCAACCTGCTGACCGCGTTCCTCGCCGCCGCGGTGGTCGGCCTGTTCCAGGACACGATCGACCGCCTGGTGATCCTGGCGCTGTTCCTGCCGGTGCTCGCCGGCCAGTCGGGCAACACCGGCTGCCAGGCGCTCGCCGTCACGCTGCGCGGCATGACGCTCGGCGAGCTCAAGCCCGGCAGCGAGCGGCCGCTGGTGATGAAGGAAACGTGGGTCGGCTGCCTGAACGGCGTCGGCGTCGGCATCGCCGCCGCGGTCGGCATGTACATCACCGCCACCGGCCAGCACCAGCAGCAGCCGGTGATGCTCGCCTTCGTCGTGTTCCTCGCCATGATCTGCTCGTGCATGGCGAGCGGCATTTCCGGCGCGATCATCCCGCTGACGCTGAAACGTTTTGGCTTCGACCCGGCAACGGCTTCGAGCATCTTCCTCACCACCGCGACCGACGTGGTGAGCATGGGGATGCTGCTGGGACTGGCGACGATCCTCGTCCGCTAGACGTAGATCATCTTGCGCGTCATGCCGCCGTCGATCACGAAGTTCTGCCCGGTGACGAAGCCGGCGGCGTCCGACAGCAGATAGGCGGCGAGCTCGGCGACGTCCTGATCGCGGCCGACGCGCCCGACCGGGTGCTGGGCGTGGTCTTTCCTGCGCACCGGCTGGTGCGCGATCCAGCCCGGGCTGATGCAGTTCACGCGGATCTGCGGCCCAAGGCTGTTGGCGAGCGCATGGGTGAGCGCGACCAGGCCGCCCTTGCTCGCGCTGTAGGCCTCGGTGTCCGGCTCGGACTGCAAGGCGCGCGTCGAGGCGATGTTGACGATCGCGCCGCGCGCGCGGCGCAGGTGCGGAATCGCGTGCTTCGCCATCAGGAACGCGCCGGTGAGATTGGTGCCGATGCGCCGGTTCCAGTCGCGCAGCGCGAGCTTCTCGAGCGGGCCGTCGTCGGGGCCGGTGAGGCCCGCATTGTTGACCAGCGCGTCCAGCCGGCCGAAGCGTTTCACCACCGCGCGCACGCAAGCGCGTACCGCGGGCTCGCGCGAAACGTCGGTCTTCACGGAAAACAGATCGGTGCTTCGCTTTACGTCCGCCACCGCCACCTGGTAGCCGTGCGCGAGCAAGGCAAGTGCGGTGGCGCGCCCGATGCCCTGCGCGCCGCCGGTGACCAGCGCCACTTTTTCGGCCGAATTTTGCAACCGGGTCATGGCGACACATCCTAGCCGGTTTGGACTAGACTTGATTCGAGATTGCCCTGCAAAGGAGATCGCGCCATGCAAGTGAAAGAGATCCTGCGCGTCAAGGGAAACCGGCTGCTCAGCATCGAGCCCGGCGGCCGCGCGGTGGACGCCGTGTCCACCATGGCGAAGGAGAACCTCGGCTCGCTGGTGGTGCTCGACCAGGGCCGCATGGTCGGCATGCTCACCTTCCACGAGCTGCTGCGCGCGATCGCTTCGCGCAGCGGCTCGCTCGGCGACGTGAAAGTGTCCGACATCATGGTGCGCAATCCGGTGACCGCGACGCCCGACATGGCGGTCAACGACCTGCGCCGCACCATGATCGACAGCGGCGCGCGCTACCTGCCGGTGCTGCAGGACGGCAAGCTGATCGGCGTGATCTCGTTCCGCGACGTGGCGAAAGCGGTGCTCGAAGAGCAAGACTTCGAGAACAAGATGCTCAAGGGCTACATAAAGAACTGGCCTGCGTAGGAAGTTCCTTCTCGGGGGATTGGGCGTCGCGGCGGCCGCGGCAGGGCTCGCGGCATGGCGCTATTGGCCCGAGCAGGGCTTCTGGAATCCGTGCTACGCGCGCCTGCCGCGCCGCCTGGCCGATCATGAGCTGGTCCGCGCCGCCTGGGACGGGCTCGACCCCGCCAAAGTGTGGGACAGCCACGCGCATCTCCTCGGAACCGGCGACGCCGGCAGCGGCATCTACGTCAATCCGCAGACCGACAGCCTGCTGAACCCCGGGCAGTACGCGCGGCGCCTGTTCTTCCTCAACGCCGGTTGCGCGCAGGATGCGGGCGGCAGCGTCGACCGTGCTTACGTCGATCGCATGCGCAACCTGATCGACGGCCTGCGGGGGGGCAGCAGGCAGGGCGTCAAGGTCGTGCTGTTCGCCTTCGAGCGCGCGCATCACGAGAGCGGCGAGCCCGACCTCGAGCACACCATTTTCTACGTGCCGAACGAATACGCCCGCGACGTGGCGAAGAAATACGACGGCGATTTCGAATGGGTGGCCTCGATCCACCCGTATCGCAAGGACGCGCTCGAGGCGCTCGAGCAGGCGAAGCAGGGCGGCGCGCGCGGCGTCAAGTGGCTGCCTTCGGCGATGGGCATCGATCCCGCCTCGCCGCGGTGCGACCGGTTTTATGAAATCCTTCAGAAAACAAACCTGCCGCTGATCGCCCACGCCGACCTGGAGCGCGCCGTCCTCGGGCGCGAGGCGCACGACTTCGGCAACCCGCTGCGCCTGCGGCGCGCGCTCGACGCGGGTGTGCGGGTGGTGGTGGCGCACTGCGCGTCGATGGGCGAGGACCGCGACCTCGACCAGGGGCCCAATGGCCCGTACGTCGAGAGCTTCGCGCTGTTCGCGCGGGTCTTCGAAAAATACCAGAACGCGTATGGCGATATCTCGGCCATGACGCAGGTCAACCGCGCCGGGCCGGCGCTGGTGCGCGCGATCGAAAGCGCCGAGTGGCACGCGCGCCTGCTGAACGGCTCCGACTATCCGCTGCCCGGCGTGATGCCGGTGTTCTCGGTCGACTATCTGGTATCGCTCAAGCTGCTGCCGGAGAGCGCGGCGCCGGTGCTGCGCGAGATCCGCACGCACAATCCGCTGCTGTTCGACTTCGTGCTCAAGCGCACGCTGCGCTCGAATGGAAAAGCATTCGCTTCCGGCGTGTTCGAGACGCGCGGGTTTTTCATGAGATGATTTCTGCATGTCGGGCAACAGCTTCGGCCTTCTTTACTGTGTGACTTCGTTCGGCGAGTCGCACGGTCCCGCGTATGGCGGGGTGGTGGACGGCTGTCCGCCCGGACTGCAGCTGAACGCCGCAGATATTCAAAAAGAGCTGGATCGCAGGAAACCCGGCTCCTCGCGCCACGTCACCCAGCGCCGCGAGACCGACACGGTCGAGATCCTTTCCGGCGTGTACGAGGGCCGCACCACCGGCACCGCGATCGGATTCCTGGTCCGCAACGAGGACCAGCGCTCGAAGGACTACTCGGCGATCGCCGAGAAGTTCCGCCCCGGCCACGCCGATTACACGTACTGGCAGAAGTACGGCATCCGCGACGCGCGCGGCGGCGGGCGGGCGTCGGCGCGCGAGACGGTGGTGCGCGTTGCTGCCGGCGCGATCGCGAAGAAATGGCTGAAGGAGCGCTACGGGGTCACGGTACGGGGATACCTGGCGCAGGTGGGCAAGATCAAGATCGGGTTTGCGTCCTGGGCGGACGTGGACGGCAACCCCTTCTTCGCACCGGATGCGCAGCTGGTTCCGCAGCTCGAAAAATTCATGGACAGGCTGCGCGAAAGCGGCGATTCGTGCGGCGCGCGCGTCAACGTGGTGGCTTCGGGCGTGCCGGTCGGCTGGGGCGAGCCGGTGTACGGCCGGCTCGACGCCGACATCGCGGGCGCGATGATGTCGATCAACGCGGTGAAGGGCGTGGAGATCGGCGCCGGCTTCGCCGCGATCGAGCAGAAGGGCAGCGAGCACGGCGACGAGATGACGCCGCAGGGCTTCGTCGCCAACAACAACGGCGGCGTGCTCGGCGGCATCTCCACCGGCCAGGACGTGACCGTTTCGCTCGCGCTGAAACCCACTTCCAGCATCCGCGTCCCGCGCCGCACGATCGACGTCAGAGGAAATCCGACACAGATCGAGACCACCGGGCGCCACGACCCGTGCGTGGGCATCCGCGCCACGCCGATCGCCGAAGCCATGCTGGCGTGCGTTCTTGCCGATCATGCGCTGCGTCATCGCGCGCAATGCGGCGACGTGACGCCGCCGACCAAGCTCGGGACCGGTAGTAAACGCCAGTAAAATCAATTAGAGTATGGCTACAAAACAGGCGGTAAAACCCCAAAGAGAGAAGAACATGAGCAACAAAGGGCAGTTGCTACAAGACCCCTTTTTGAACACCCTGCGCAAGGAGCATGTCCCGGTCTCGATCTATCTGGTGAACGGGATCAAGCTGCAGGGCCAGATCGAATCGTTCGACCAATACGTGGTGCTGCTGCGCAACTCCGTCACGCAGATGGTCTACAAGCACGCCATCTCCACCGTCGTTCCGTCCCGCCCCATCAGCCTCGGTCCGGACAAGGAACCCGAGTAGCTCGGCTAGTGGTTCTTTGGTAGCCCTGGTTCTTTGTTAGACCGCCCCGCCGCAGCCGCCGATCCCCAGGCGGCGGTCGTCGTTTGCCTCGACTTCGGTGAAGACCACTACGAGGAAAGCGTCGAGGAAGTCGTGCGCCTGGTCCAGAGCGCCGGCGTGCGTCGTTACACGGTTCTGAAAGGCAGGCGAAGCAGACCAGACCCGCGCCTCTACGCCGGTTCCGGCAAGGTGGAGGAGATCCGCAAGGCGGCCGAGGATCTGAACGCGATGTACGTGGTGTTCAACCATGCGCTCTCACCGGCGCAGGAGCGGAACATCGAAAAAGAAATTATTAGAAGAGTCATGGATCGCACCGAGCTGATCCTCGAGATCTTCGCGCAGCGCGCGCAGACCAGCGAGGGCAAGCTGCAGGTCGAGCTCGCGCAGCTCCAGCACCTCTCGACGCGCCTGGTGCGCGGCTGGACCCACCTGGAGCGCCAGCGCGGCGGCCTCGGCAAGACCGGCGGTCCGGGCGAGAAGCAATTGGAACTGGACCGGCGCTACATCGCATCGCGGGTCAAGACCCTGAAGGCGAAGCTGCTCCAGCTGCAAAAACAAAGAAGCGTTCAACGCCGCGCCCGCGCGCGGCGCGAGGTGCTGTCGATCTCGCTGGTGGGCTACACCAACGCCGGCAAGTCGACGCTGTTCAACGCGCTCGCCAAGGCCCGGGCCTACGAAGCCGACCAGCTCTTCGCCACCCTCGATACCACCACGCGACGCGTGTGGATACCCGAGGCGGGCAATGTCGTCGTGTCGGACACGGTCGGCTTCATCCGCGAGCTGCCGCACGGCCTGGTGGCGGCATTCCGCGCCACGCTGGAGGAAACCGTGCATGCCGACCTGCTGCTGCACGTGGTGGATGCGTCCTCCGCGGTGCGGGACGAGCAGGCGGAGGCGGTGGACAAGGTGCTGGCCGAGATTCCGGCCGGCGAGGCCCCGCGGCTGCTGGTCTGGAACAAGATCGATGCTGCAAGGCTGGAACCGGGAGTCGAGCGGGATCAGTATGGTAGGATTTCCCGCGTTTTCGTGAGCGCGCGCACGGGCGCCGGACTCGAGTTGCTGCGACAAGCGATCGCCGAGTTCGCAAAAGCCCGGGCCGCCACGAAACCCGAAGCCCAGCCGGTTCATACTCACTAGAGAAATGTCCCTCAACGACCCCAACTGGGGACGCGGCTCCCGCGGCCCGCAAGGCCCCGGCGGCGGCAACCAGGGCCCGCCCGACCTCGACGAGCTGTGGCGCAATTTCAACCGCCGGCTCTCCGAGCTGTTCGGCCGTCGCCGCGGCGGCGACGAGCCGCCGCGCGGCGGCGGGCCGAGCGCCCGCGGGCTGGGCGGCGGCGCCGGCGTGCTGGTCGCGCTGGTGCTCGCGGTGTGGCTGGCGAGCGGCTTCTACATCGTGGTGGAAGGCACGCGCGGCGTAGTGCTCACCTTCGGCCGCTACTCGCAGGAGACGGCTTCCGGCCTGCGCTGGCGCATGCCGTGGCCGATCCAGTCGCACGAGATCGTCAACCTGGGGCAGGTGCGCACGCTCGAAGTCGGCTACCGCAACAACGTGCGCACCAAGGTGCTCAAAGAGTCGCTGATGCTCACCGACGACGAGAACATCGTCGACCTGCAGTTCGCGG